>FWWM01010754.1_pt1 | contig 16078 bp, 15 predicted proteins | sample 2228351 | NCBI WGS metagenome assembly FWWM01 (sample SAMEA103939774, study PRJEB20133) | metagenome | reverse complement strand
CGAGGATTAACGATGCGTACCATTATAAAAGGTGATTCACAACGCGTCTCTACAAGAATCATTTGGCTTCTTCCGAATGGGCAGGAGCGTCAAGACCCTCCTATTGAGGGAAACAAAGCAAGTGCACAACGACTTTTAGAGGATTACAAGAGTAGATACCTGAAAATAATAGAAAGTAATCAAGAGACATCAGAAGGGATGGAGAAGCAAAGCACATCGTTTTGTGGTCGTGAAGCCTACAAGGTTAGTCGTGGTAGGGTACTTGTGATTGTAGATATGCATACGGGTATCGTTTTAGCCCGCTATCGAACTGCTGGAGGGAGCACACCGCAATTAGAGCGACGGCTGGTTTATGCTCGCTGGAAGTTACAGCGCGGTCGCGAACGCGGATACTATGAAATTCAATGTCATCAATAGAGGGTTCTGATGAAGTGGCGCGAGCGGTGGGCATCGCTTCTCCTATTGATAGGGGTTGGACTGTGGATAGTGGCTCTCATTTTAATTATCCCGCGCAGAAGAAGACTAAGAAGATTAAGGTCTCTATTCAACCCCACCCTTTGGAAGCTGGCAGGCATTCTCACGCTGATTGGTGGCATCTTTGTTCTTGTGGGGTTGATTGCCACAGCGGTCATTTATCTCACGCGCCGGTGGGGGCTACGGCGTACTTACCCTGGCGCTGAAGTGATCGCCTGCTTTTGCACCAATCGGCAGGGCGAGATGATTGTGTATCCGATGGGGTATGCACCAAGCGAGCTGTGCTACTCTGTACGCCTGCGCTTGCCCGACGGTCAGGGCGAGGAGTTTGAATGCACGCCTGCCCTGTTCCAACGATTGCGCGAAGGGATGGAGGGTACAGCAGTGTGCAGAGGCAACTGCTTGCTGGCGTTTTATCCCGTTTCAGCGAGCGCGCAAAGAAGGGGATGATAGAGCGGGACTATGGAAACGGGAACAAACAGGTGGCATACGAGTATGGGTATAATAGCGATGGTGGGAAAGTGTGGACACGAGAACATATCACAGGTCAGCACACCCTTGAGTTCCGCTTCATTACCTGTGGCACAGGGTGCGCAGGCAGTCCACTGAGCCTCTATCTGCGCGAACGAGTGGGTGGGAGCATCTTAGCTTGGAACCGCGCAGAGGAATATGTGAACACGCCGACTGTGCTGGTATACGACTTTGTGTTGTACACAGGGAGTTCGGGGGATATGGTGCACTATGATGGCAATATAGTTATGCCTCAGTACAGGGATAGTTCGGGGATGCTGGTGGGGGGCTATGCCCTTCCCGATTGTGCCCGAAAGCGGGATAGAGGGGCAGGCTGTGTGCCGTATCCCTCGTTGAGGAGTCGAGAGGCACCCGATCAATTTATGCCACCAGAAAATGAAACAGGTTGTTCATGGAATCAGGCTTGCATAGTAAATTGTATTAAGTGGGGTATAACTGCGATTTCAGGCTGTGTACAAAGGTGTGCTGGACTGAAAGGACTACTGAAATGCATGTTAGTCCTACCTTGTGTAGTGGTATGTGCAGTAGTAGATGTTATCAATCCTCTTTGCATCCGATGTTCGAGCAAGGCAGGTCGATGGTGTTTACCAATAATAAGGAATTGTCTTATACCTTGCATAAGCATATGGGCACCACCGGTAGGTTACTGTCTTTTAACGTGCTATCAATGTCAACCCGCAATAAGCCCACCCTATTTCAATCCTCCCTTCGTTTATCCTCCTATTCCACCAGTATCTATTCCTGATTGATGATGCGTGCATTTCCTCCAGAATGGATTGTGTTTGGAGAAAGACGGGTGATTGAGGTGCCGGCAAGATATCACTCGCGCTTAATCGGGCAACTTATATTCGCTTTTTCTACTATGTTTACAATATTTTTATTTTTTATAAACAATAATAATCAAAATTATATTTTTGGATGTATAGTTGCTCTGCTGACAGGATTTCTTTTTGCTTTGGGATGGTGTGTTTACTTTCCTTATCGAACTCTGGTATTAAGTAAACACAAACTTGATGTATTATATATGATTGTTCATATTTTTATAGAATATTTATTTATTTTCGGCTTGATTAGCTTTCCGTTTTTTGGATTTTATTCTATTTGTTGTGCTATAGGTGCTACATTGCTTCATTTTTTAGACATAAATTTATATAAAATAAATAACTATTATCGTTATAATCAAAGTTTCTTGCAACGTAATCAGCCAGTAGTACCTCCTATTCGAGAACCAAACGCGAACATCCAGTTAGAAACTTTACGTGAAGTATTATTCGGCACTCAGAAGGCTGTGTCGTGGCAGAACCCTTACTATCGGCGATGGCAAGGCTTAGCCATAATCCTCTTTGGACTACTGATACTGATGGCTACGTGTTTTATATCATGGGGGTTGAGGTTTTCAGAAATAGCTCTTATAAACAAACTGGTATTATGCTTTTTAGGAGGATCTGTAATTGTGACTGCCCAAATCTTTTTGATTAAAGATTTAGCCTGTCCGATAAGAAACGATAGAATTGATTACTTTTATTTTGTATTTTATAGTTTGATAGCTTTCTTCGCCTATTTCGTACTTTTCTACTTCCTTCACTGGAAAGCCACTCTTATAGAGGTGCTTTCCTTCGCTGCCTCGGCATCAGCTGGTTCGGCTATAGGAAACTTTGTCATTGGATGCAAGGTCTACAGCCGTTGGCGCAAGCAGATGAGAGCGCCAGATAGCTCAGGAAATGAAACAACTTGCCGAGATAGTCACAACACTCTCTGAGAAGAAAGAGATGTTAGCACACAATTATACCGAAATAACGGTGTGCCAATACTGGTGTCTCACTAATCTATTCAGAATAGCGGCAGTTGGGCGAGTGTGGAGGACTACTTGCCTGCTGGGAATGCGCTGGAGTACAATACGAACTGGCAGTTCCGCTATTCAGGTGGTGAGTGGGTGATGATGGGAACGAGTGGTGTGCCCGCCGAGTTTTACCCGACCGATAGCAACGGGGTGAATGTGCAGTCGGTATCGGAGCCGTGTGCGTGCGGAGTGGCTCCTGCGCAGGTTGCCGTGTGCCGAGCGCTGGGGTATGGAGGGTGTGAAGGGAATGGACAAGAAGACTGCACAGCAATGGAGGTCAAAAGCTATGAGAGGTTTTATAAAAGGTCTAAGATGCTTTCTAATTGGTTTTTTGTATTTAATCTACGTAGCTATAGGAATTTTTATGTTTTTAATTCCAAATCTATATCGAACTTACAGTCGTGCCATATTATTCATCATGAACAAGTTAGATACTTCTCAAGAATGCTGGTTCTTATCTTACCTAAAAAGATGGCAATATATGGCTGAGCGATATCCACCTGTACGCTCCACACAAACCCTCCCTGATAACCCGATTGAACACATCAATAACCTAGTCCAAGAGGTGGGAGTGTGCTCAGAGGTCATCTATCGGTGTCATTCCCTTGCGGAATGCTATGTCGCTAACCAGCGGTGGCAAGAGGCAGAAGAAATCCTGCGAAGAGGCTATCAACTTGCTTATGAATGGCTTCAGCAACCTGCTTCCCAACGGTGTCGCTCACCTCTTGATATGACCGCAGTGGTATCTGTTGCATCAGGTATGTTAGTCGCTCTGTGGATTTTTGAAAAGTGTCATAGAGAGGGTAGATTTCCAAGTTTAGATCCAGCCTACCCGTCCTGGTTGCAACAGTTAGCATTTGGTTCTGGGATTGACCGAGACACTTTTTGGCGTGTTTGGTTTCCCTCAGCAGGAGAGCATTTCAAAAGCCTTGCTAAAGGGGTATAATCTTTACAACTGGGAGGAACAGAGCCATCGCAAGCAACAGCAAGATGATACGCGAGATTTTAGTCGATGTTGCCCTACAGGAGACGCGGATTGCCGTTCTGGAAAATGGGCAGTTGATGGAGGTGCGGTTTGAGCGGGGCGAGCGTGTTGTCGGCAATATCTACAAAGGGATTGTGCAAAATGTTCTGCCCGGCATGGACGCCGCGTTTATCAACATCGGTTTAGAGCGGAACGCCTTTCTCTATGTGGGTGATATTATCGCCGATGAAGAGACCGAAGAGATGCCCCGTGCCGAACGACGTAAGCGCAATATCAGCGAACTGCTCAAGATAGGGCAACAGGTGCTGGTGCAGGTAGTCAAAGCCCCACGCGGAACTAAAGGCGCACGCGTTACCACCCGCATTACCCTGCCCGGTCGCTATGTGGTGCTGATGCCCGAATCGAGTAGCCTCGGCGTTTCCCGAAAGATTGAAGACCGAAACGAGCGGGAACGCCTGCGCCAAATCGGACAGAAACTCCATCCCCCAGGATTCGGGCTTATCCTCCGCACCGAGTCGGAGGGCAAAACGGAAAAGGAGATTCAGCAAGATATCGAGTATCTTACCCAACTCTGGGAACAGATACGCCAGGAAATTCAACAGAAAGAGGTACCTGCATTAGTCTATCGCGACGCCAGCCTGCTCTATCGGGTCATCCGCGATGTTTTCTCCTCGGAGGTAGACCGCTTCTGGATTAACGACCCCGAAGAGTACGAGAAGGTTCACGAGGTGCTACGCGTGGTTGCGCCAAACCTGCGCGGGCGCGTCATCCTGTACGATAAGCCTACCCCGATGTTTGAATATTTCAATATAGAGAAGGAGATGGAGCGCCTGCTTCGTCGCAAGGTATGGCTCAAGTCAGGAGGCTACCTGACAATTGATGAGACTGAAGCCTTCACTGCTATCGATGTGAACACGGGCAAGTTCACGGGGAAGTCCTCGCTTGCCGACACCATTCTCAAGACGAACCTGGAGGCGGTGGAAGAAATCTGTCGGCAACTGCGCCTGCGCGATATCGGGGGCATTATCGTGATCGACTTTATCGATATGGCGCGCAAGAGCGACCGTCGGCAGGTGCTTCAAGCCCTCCAGAAGACCCTGAAGCGCGACCGTGCCCGATTTCGTATCGGGCGCATCAGCTCGTTGGGGTTGGTGGAACTGACCCGTAAGCGCACTGGCGAATCGGTGACGGAGGGGCTGACGCGACCCTGCCCCGTGTGTCATGGGCGCGGGCGTATCCCCTCCAGCGAGACGATAAGTCAGTGGGTCATTCGCGACCTCACTCAGCGCGCCCTCAAAGAACAGGTGCAAGCATATCTTATTGAAGCCCATCCCAGCGTGATCGAGCATCTGATTGGCGAGGATGGCGTCATGATTGAGCAACTGGAACACCAGCTGGAGCGCGCCCTGTTTGCCCGCGCACGCCCCGACCTGCCTCTGGAAGAATACCGCATACAGGGGGGCACACTCGAAAACCTCAAGCGCCAGCACCTGCCCTATAAGCAACTACAGGTCGTGGAGTGTCGAGTAGAGCCTTCCATTCTGGACGAGGAAGCGAAAATCGGCTGGACCGACGATGGCTACCTGCTCATCTGGGAGGAGTCGGCGCCCCAACAATCGCGCACCAAAGCGATGCTCACCGAAATTCATCGCTCGTTCGCCTTTGCAGAGCCTGTAGGCACTCCCAAATCACTCAAAAAATCGGAGGTTGTCTGATATGGAACTACGCCAGATTCAACTCACTTTGAACGCACCTGTTGGACCGTTGAACGATATTCGACGCCAGCGCATTCAGGAGGCGGTAGGAAGCAACTTCGTGCCCCAAGCCGTGCCCTTGCAAGGGGCGCTTGCCCTCGTGAATCACGCTATGCGCGAAGCGCTCTTCCTCACCGACGCCCAACTCCAGTTCACCAGTGAGGGAGCCCCCGCCTCCTTCTCGCCCTCTCGCGTCGAGCAGTTGCTGGGAGCAGTACGCGACACTCTGCTTTTAGAAGACCGTTTCCCAATGATCCTGCAGGTGATTGCGCATAAGGAGGCAAACGGCTCCGCATTCGAGCGCACGGTGGAGGCGTTCACTCCACTTCCGCCCACCACTATCCGCCAATACTTTCCCGGCTTGCGTGCGATGGGACTGCGCATCACCTTCGAGGAGCCACCCTATGTGTGCGACCTGCGTATCGAGCCTCTTTTCAGCGACCCTGCCTACTACTTCATCCAGCTGAATGTCGGCTCTCAGCAGACTGCCCAATCGCTCTCCCGAATTGTGGAAGACACGACCTCATGGCTAAGCCAACTGCAGGGGCGCTACGACGAGGTCATCAACGAGATGTTAGGGGAGTAGCGGAATGCCGTTCGTCAGTCGCAATCCCTACACGGAAGAGGTGATTAAGGAGTTTCCACCTGCCAGCTCAGAGGATATTGAGTTGGTTCTCAAGGGGCTTACTCGCACCTACCAACTGTGGCGGGAGACCGATTTGCACACGCGCGCCGATGCTTTGCGCAAAGTGGCGGAGTATCTCCGTGCCCATAAGGAACCCTACGCTCAGCTAATTACCCTTGAAATGGGCAAGCCGATTACCCAAGCGCGTGCCGAGGTGGAAAAGTGTGCTTGGGCGTGCGACTATTTTGCCGAATATGGCGCAGAGATGCTGAAGCCCATCGAGGTGCTCACCGATGCCCGCAAGAGTTATGTAGCGTTTCAACCTCTTGGGGTGCTGTTGGCGATTATGCCGTGGAACTTCCCTCTGTGGCAGGCGTTCCGCTTTGCGGTGCCCGCCATTATGGCGGGTAATACAGTGCTTCTAAAGCCTGCCCCAAACACACCTCTCTGTGGTCGCGCTGTAGAGCAGATATTTCGTTCCGCAGGCACCCAACTGCCCCTGCTTTGCACCATCTTTTTAGAGATAGAGCAGATCGAAACGGTGATACGCGACCCCCGAATCGCAGGGGTGACGCTCACTGGCTCCACGCGCGCTGGGCGCTCGGTTGCCCGAATAGCAGGCGAAGCACTCAAAAAGTGCGTGCTGGAACTGGGCGGGAGTGACCCTGCCATCATCTTAGCCGATGCCGACCTCAACCTCACCATCCCCCAGTGCATTCAGGGTCGCTATCAGAACTCAGGGCAGTCCTGCATCGCCACCAAGCGGTTCATCGTTGACCGATCGCTCTACGACGAGTTTGTGGAACGATTTGTAGAAGAGAGCCGTAAGCAGGTGATGGGCGACCCGATGGACGAGGCGACCACAATCGGTCCGCTAGCGCGCGCCGACCTCCGCGAGAACCTCCACCGCCAAGTGCAGGAGAGTATCGAGATGGGAGCGGAATGCCTGTTAGGCGGAACCATACCCGAAGGCAAGGGATACTTCTACCCGCCTACGGTGTTGGCGAACATCTCGCCCAGCATGCCCGTCTGGTGTGAGGAGACTTTTGGTCCCGTCGCGCCCATCATGCCTGTGAGCAGTCGGTACGAGGCGGTGCAATTCGCAAACGAGAGCAGTTATGGGTTAGGGGCGGTCGTTTACACTCGGAATGTGAAGTTAGGGGAAGAGATTGCGCGCGACCGCTTGGAAGCGGGCAACTGCTTCGTGAACCATTTCGTCTTTTCCGACCCCCGACTGCCCTTTGGGGGCATTAAGGAGAGTGGCTACGGGCGCGAACTGGGGCTTTTTGGCATCCGCGAGTTCGTGAATGTGAAGACCGTGTGGGTGGGATAACGCCCCTCACTCTCCTGCTATGCCGACCACAATCAGGCTCGCAACAGGGTCCACTGCGCGAATGCGCAGGGCTTGAATGGGCTTGTTGGGGTGAGGGTTCTCCCACTTGAGCAGTCGAACCCGCATCCAGACCCCCTTATCGATTCGTTGGCTCCATATAGGGAAGCCTTCAAAGGCAGGACCCGCATCGTTCCACGCCCGTAGATGAACTCCATAAATTAGGGGTTGCTCTGCTGTCGTGCCGTCGGCATACTCCAGAATATAGCGGGCAACTTCGGCACCGCGCTCGGTGGGATAGGCGGTAGTGTGAAGGAAATAGAGCGTGTTTGCCGAGCGATTCAGGGGGATGCGAACCTCGCGTGGGTAGGGCAGTACCTTATCGGGCACAAGGTAGCCTGCCAGCATCAGCGCGCCCCCAGGATTAATCTGGAACAGATGCCCATCCAAGCGCGCTGGAGGTAGGAAAAGCGAAGGATTGCGTATCAGCGCACCTCCCTCCTCTTCAAGCGCACTGGAGGCAACCTCCAGGCGGTTCAGATTCTCGAATGCTAAGTGGAGCGTGCGCATATCCAGATTGCCCTGAGCAGAAAAATCGACCAGAAAGCCCGGACGCTGGACAAGCGGGATAGGCTCACGCTGATAGAGGGACGCGAAAACCCGTTCTGCATCGATGGGCAGGAAGGTCGACTCAGGCAGGTCGGTATCCCAAGCATACATTCCAGCATACACATAGGCGATAAACTGATGGTATTCGACCCCGCTCAGCACACGCGGATTGAGGTTGCGCCCTGCCCAAGTGGTCTGCAGAAGCCCTGTGATGCGCTGGAGGCGCGCCGCTCGCGCAGAAGTGAAGATATTGCGCGGGTTAAACCAAGTACAGGCGATAATCTCTTGGAAGCCTGCGCTTTTCAGGACGGAAAGACTGCGATAGTTGTCGGGGGTGGTGGGCGTGTAGTGCCAATCGCAGATAGTGAGGTTCGGCAATCGGCTGAGGCGCGTGCGTGTGGTGCGCGCCTCACCTGGCGAAACAGCGTTCGCAGCGCCATCGTGCGCCTCGCCAGGCGCAAGCAACATGTCGCCCCACATCAATACTCGTTCCACTCCACGCGACTGCAGTTCCTGCACGAGCCATTCTGCATGCTCGGTGAACAGCTGCCCCACCGCCGCATTCGCACTTTCTGGTCGGAAGGGGTATCGCCCCCGATTCTTGACTTCGTCTAAGCCCACATGGAACATGCGAGGCTGGAACAGTTCGAACACCTCATCATAGAGCCTTTGCAGAAACAGGCGCGACTCAGGTCGCCGCACTGCCAGCGCCCACGGGGTTTCAGGGTCTTCGGCAAGATGGAGGTTCGTGCCGTTGCGGAATGCCCAGCCCATATGTCCCAACGACTGGATTAGGGGGATTGGCTCGATAAGGTGGGCGCGTGCGGTCTCGATGGTTTCTTTCAGCACCGATTTGGGTGCATAGGTCTCGTCCCAAGCGGGGCGGATTGCCTCCCACTGCGACTGACCACACTCCAGCACAAGGTGGTTGAACTTAAGGGGTGCAATCACATTCTCAATAAGCGACGAAAGAAAGCCGGGCTGGGTGCTTCCAAACAGGTGAACGCCGCGAAACCGAAGGTGCGGATAGTCCACGATACGCTCGGGCGACACAATTACTGCCCCCAACGTTGGCTGGAAGAGCTGAGCGAGGGTGTGTGTGCCATTCATAGCGCCCTCTAAATCGCGCCCAATAACCTCAATCTGCTCCGAATTCGCAGAGAGGTAATAGGCACCGGGCTGGTCGGGCACGGGATGCGTGCGTTGGAGCGTGCGACTACCCCCGATGAACAGAGTGCCCGGTTTGGGGGAACTTCCGTAGTGGATTTCGGTGGCGATGCCGAACCGCTGGAGCGCACGGCTGATGACCTGCGCGCACGGTAGGTACTGCTCGTCTTCTAAATAGAGGTGGGCAGGGCGGTCTGCAGGCAGGGTGAACGGGTCGCCTTGACCTGTCCAGCGGATTTTGGGAGGCGGAACAAGCGTGGGTTCGGAAGGGGTCGGCTCCCAGCGGTTGGGCACGGAAGTAATTGTGGGACGCAACTCGTCCAACGCAACCGAAGCAGGGGCAGGAAAGGGAGCAATCTCAAACCGATAGGCAAGCGTCAAGCGTGTCCCCTTTGCCACAGGGGTTGCCAGAGTGCCCAGCCATAGGGTAGGAGTCTCGCGCGACCACCAGCGCCCTATATTCGCACGCCCGTCTAACACCGTCAAGCTGGTGGGAGGCACAGCGGAGACCGCAATGCGTGCCAGGCGCGAGCGTACTTCGAACCGCTCACCAGAGAACAGCGTATCGCCGTTCGTGGTAAGGGCAACCACTCCAAGCGTATCGGTTGCCAGTGCCCCCACTCCGCCCAGCTGAGCGCCTCGGATATAGTCCGCATTCCACAACCCAACGCACCATTCGGCAATTGCGGGCGCATCAGAAAGCCAATCGATCTCTACCTGCCATTCTAAAGTGGTACCGTTCGAGATGCGGAGGGTCTCGACGGCTTGCCCCATCTCGCCTATGCGGTGCGTTATCTTTATCTGCTCCTCTTCTAACACCACTTCCGGCGTTCGAGTGGTGGAGGAGTAGTAGCCCCGCGACCAGTCGGGCATGGCAAACTGGAGCGTGCTTCCATATCCAAGCAGAACCCCCCTTACTCGTAGCTCAATCCCACGCCCCGAACGATAGCGCACTTCCCAGCCATCTCCTTGCAACTGCACCTGCGCCATGGCAGAGGAGCCAATTAGCAAGCCAACCACCATCCAGACGAGCCACCGAGCGGTTCGCATCCCAGTACTTTGCCTCCGTGCACCACTTATAAAAATGGAGCGGGCAGCGGGAATCGAACCCGCACCGCCAGCTTGGAAGGCTGGAGCTCTACCATTGAGCTATGCCCGCTTACGAGTCGATTATACCCGATAGCCCCCGCCCTGTCAACATGGTTTGAAGGGTGTTCGCCAAAGTGGCTTGGGTATCCTGCCCATTTTGCACACGGGCGAGACGCCCGTGCTACGAGTAAGGTTGGAGCAGGGAAGAGCGTCTTCCTGCCGAATGACCTCATGTGAACCGTTGGATTATCCCTCTGGTGTTGGCAGTCACGGTCTTTGTGCATTACATCGACCGCAACAACTTAGCGATAGCCCTGCCCCAGATTGCTCGCGAGTTTGGCTGGAGCGACCGCGAGATTGGAGCGAAGGGCAACCTGTTGCTGGGCGCGTTCTATCTTACCTTCGGCTTGGTGCAGATTGTGCTCAGCCCACTTGCCGAGCGGTTCGGAGTCAAGCGCAGTTTGGTGCTGTCGGTGGTGGGGTTCTCGGTTTGCACGATGCTGGTCTATCCGTTCGGAGGCTCGCTTGCGGGCTTAATTGCGCTACGGCTCTTGCTGGGCGTGGCAGAGAGCGTGCATATGCCGATGAACAGTGCGCTGGTCAGTCGCTGGTTTCCTCCGCACGAGCGTGGGCGCGCCAACTCGATCTATGTGGTAGGGATACTGGTGGCGCTGGCAGTTGCCCCATGGCTGATTATCCCGATCGTGGAGCGTTTTGGCTGGCGATTGGGGTTCGCCCTGCTGGGGTTGGCTGGGTTAGCAATATCGCTTCCACTGGTGTTGGTGTTCATTCACGACCGCCCACCAGGGTGGCAACCCTCGCAGGCGACCGTCCGAATGCAGTTTTTGCGAGAGGGGTGGCTCTGGCTTTATATCACAGCAGGGATGGGCAACGCCTTCTGCGTGTTCGGGGTGCTGAACTGGCTCCCAACCTATCTGAATCGCACAAAGGGCATCGAGTTCGGGGAGCTGAGCCTACCGCTATTTCTGGTGTTCGTATCGGGGATTGTGGGGGTGTTGGGCTGGGCCTATGTGGGCGACCGTACAGGGCGGAGGGTATCACTGGCGAGTGTGGGACTGTTGCTGGCGGGCTTGATGGTGTTGGGCACGGGCGTTGCCGAATCCCCTGCGCTGGTGGTGCTGTTGTTTGCGCTGGGGGTCTTCTTTCAGAGCACCTACAACGCCCAAGAGTTCGCCACGCTCCAGCGCATGCTCCCCGCTCATCAGGTAGGGGCTGGCACGGGACTATACAACGGGCTGACGGTTTTAGTGGGTGGGGTAGGCGGTTCGCTGATACCGGGCACGATAGTGAGCCTTACGGGCAGTTTTCAGGCAGGGATGTTCAGCGTGGTGGCAGGCGCATGGCTGGTGGCACTCCTGATGGCGATTCTGCGCCGTCGCATCGGCAAGGGGTGAAATTTCGGTCTGCTCGACGGCTATACGCAACTTCAGACGACCTCTACTGCACCCCGTGCCCCCTCAGATACTCTGCCACCCACTGCTGTGCTTCGATAAAACCAGGTTTTCAGCGTCGCCCGTTCCGATAACGGCTCACCTCCTGACGGTAGACCTCCGCCAAACCCCGATAGGGATTAGCATGCCACGCACGCTTAAGCTTGGCAATCGCAAACTTGAGCGTCTTGGCAACCGCCTGCTTCGAAACCCGCATCCGATTACCAATCTCCTGCAGAGTCCATCCCTGTAAGTAGTGTTCGCATACGAATCGCTGGCGTGGGGTGAGGTCAGCATGCCGCAACAGTTCTTCGATTTCCACCTGCTCTAAGTACAGCACCGCTGTATGGGCAGAGCAGACCTGCTCGCCCAGACTTTGCTGGCGCTTGCGGTGGCGACGCAACTTGCGCTCAAACGAATCCTCCCGCGTGAAGGGATACTCCCCCTTACGCTCAGAGGCTATCCAAAATACCGTCTCCTTGGTCTGCATCATGTTTCACCTCGCAGGAGCATCGCAGAGGTCTCTCGGCTTAACAAGACACCCCTGCGATACACCGTCCGTATCTGTAGGACAGGTAGTAGACATTTGTATACCATTTCGTCTGCAGGATTCCTGCTGGTCTGTGCCGAAAAAGTAGGTGTGAGCGAGCGAAAGAGTCTACAGGAGACCTATGCGCCTCGGAGCATCTGCTACGGCTGTGGTCCAGCAAACGAGCAGGGGCTGAAGATACGCAGTTTTGTGGAGGATGGCGAGGTTGTTGCGGAGTGGCAACCTCAGCCTCATCATCAGGCGTTTCCAGGCGCGCTGAATGGAGGGATTATCGGCACCTTGTTGGACTGCCACTGCAACTGGGCTGCTGCCTATGCCCTGATGCAGGGGCGCGGATTAGACCACCCTCCTGCCACTGTAACGGCAGAGTACACCATTCGGATGCTGCGTCCAACCCCTGTGGATGCCCCCGTGCGCTTGAGAGCGTGGGTGGTGGCGATAGAGGGCAATCGCGTCACGGTCGAAGGCGAGCTCCTTGCCAAAGGGGAAGTGTGCGCCACCTGCCGAGGGGTGTTCGTGGCGGTCAAACCGGGGCACCCTGCCTACCATCGGTGGGATTAACCGAGAAGTTTGCTCGGCTGGAGCGTATAATTCTATGGAGGCTTTGACCGAATGTCCATTCATCGCTTGATGTACTGGCTGTTTTTGGCGGTCGGGATGATTCTGTTCGCCCTAATAGGGTTCCTGGTGACCGATGCGTTTTTGCGAGCCGTCGATCAGTGGATTCCGGGCGGGGCACGGATTTCACCGCTCTGGACGCGAATAGGCTTTACGACCGCAGGTCTGCTGTTAGGCATTCTTGTAGCCAATCATAGTTTCCAACTGCTCACGCGGGTGGCGCGTCGGCTGGAGGAAGCAGAACCCGACGAGAAGCTTGCAATCGGGCTGGGGGTCGCATCCGCTGCGCTGATTACCTTTGCGCTCTATCCACTCTTGTTCGCCATCGGAGGTGCGCAGTTAGGGTGGGTGTTGACCCTGCTGGTGTTCATCATCCTCCTCTACCTCAGTATCATCAGTTTCCTGAGCATGAAGGAGTATCTGCCCCTCACGGCGCAGATGGCGCGCCGAAGAAGCGGGATCAAGGTGCTGGATACCAGCGTGATTATCGATGGGCGCATCCGCGACATCCTGCGCACGGGCTTCATGGAGGGCAAGCTCTATGTGCCCGGCTTCGTGCTGGACGAACTCCAGCATATTGCCGATTCGGAAGACCCTCTGCGCAGAGCACGCGGACGGCGCGGGCTGGAAGTCCTTCAACAACTTCAGCACGAAGCCGATTTGGAGGTGCGCATTCACGACCGTCTTGCACCCCATATGGGCGATGAGGTCGACGCACGGCTCGTTCGGCTCGCCAAAGCCCTGCGCGCCGACATCATCACCAACGACTACAACCTCAACCGCGTGGCGGAACTGCAGGGCGTGCGCGTGCTGAACATTAATGAACTCGCCGAAGCCGTGCGCATTCAGGTTCTGCCCGGTGAGGAGCTGACCGTCATCCCTATCCGCGAGGGGCAAGAGCCAGACCAAGGCATCGCCTACTTGGAGGATGGCACGATGGTGGTGGTGGAAGGGGGCAAGCCTTATCTCAATCAGGCGGTTGATGTAGTGGTCACAAGCGTGTTGCAGTCCTCGCGGGGCAAGATGCTCTTTGCCGAACCCAAAGACGAACATGAGTCAGCAGAAGGCGGAAGCGACTATACACGCCCTTATTTTGGCGGGCGGAAGCGGCGTCCGGTACGGTAAGACGCCCAAACTCTGGGAACTGCTGAGGGGAGTGCCAGTGTGGTGGCATGCGGTCTGGCGCATGCTCAGCCACCCTGCCATTTCGGGAGGCACCCTCATCACCCCACCAGAGGGCGATGCGCCCTATATCCAGTTCCTGCAGTCCCGCCAGACCCCCAAGCCTTTGCAGGTCGTTCCAGTGGGCGGTGCCACGCGCCAACAGAGCGTGTGGAACGGTCTCCAAACCCTGCCTGACGGAGTGGAGTGGATTGCAGTTCACGATTCCGCACGCCCTTTAGTGAGCCACGCGCTCATAGACCGCCTGTTTGCATGTGTCCAACAGCACGGCTGTGCTGTGCCTGCCCTGCATATCCCCGATGCCCTTAAGCGTGTTGATAGCGAAGGGCGCATTCACGAGACCTTCTCACGCCAGAACCTCTATCGGGTGCAAACTCCCCAACTCTTTCGGCGCGACTGGCTCCTACAGGCACATCAGCGCGCTCAAGAGCAAGGAATAACGGATGCAGACGACGACTCGACGCTGTTGACGATGCAGGGCTACTCGGTGCCAATCGTGCCCGGCGACCCGATGAACCTGAAGCTGACTACCCCCGAAGACCTACAGCTACTCAAATACTACGCAGGCGAACTCGGAGACACCCGCACAGGAATCGGGTATGATATTCACCGATTGGTCGAAGGACGCGCACTCATGCTCGGAGGCGTACCCATCCCGTTCAACAAAGGACTGGAAGGACATTCCGACGCCGATGTCCTGCTCCATGCGCTGTGTGATGCCCTGCTGGGCGCCGCAGGGCTGGGCGATATAGGGCACCATTTCCCCAACACCGACGCCCGCTGGAAAGATTGCGCAAGCCTCCACCTGCTCCGTGAGGTTCATCGAATGCTCACCGCGCATGGCTGGCAAGTGGTCCACACCGACGCCACCCTTATCGCAGAAGCGCCCAAGATTGCGCCCTACATCCCCGCTATGCGCACCCAAATCGCCCAAGTCCTCAACATCCTGCCTGAGCAGGTCAGCATAAAAGCCACCACGAACGAACGGATGGATGCGGTAGGCGAAGGGCAAGCGATTGCCTGCTTCGCCATCGCCACCGTTCAGCGCCATCCGTCTATCCCATCCCTAAACCCAGACCATAGCACAGGCGTTTCGCCTGTTCTGCAACAAACCACACCTTAGGAGGTCCTCACCGATGAAAAAGTCCCGAAAACGCAAGGAAGTCGAAATGAGCGATGTGACCTTTCGTAGTCCGCACCAGGAGCTTTCAGAAGCCGAGAAGGACTATGTCCGTCGGAAGATGCAGAAACTGGCGCGCTTCTTCCATAAAATCTGGTCGCTCGAGGTCGTCCACGAGCTGGTGCGCGGGCAACACCATATCGCCGTCCACCTCGATGCCGACGGGCACGGGTTCCATATTCAAGAGAAGCACCATGAGTTCCGCGCTGCGGTCGATAAGGCAGTGCAGGCATTAGAGCATCAACTGGCGCGCTACAAGGAGAAGCTGCAGAAAGGGCGGGGACGAGTCTCGCGTGAAGAGATGCTCACCGAAGCGATTTCCACCCCTGTGGAAACCGCCGAATCGGAAGAAGAGGCGGAAAGCAACCCCACCTCCAACCCCTCGGTGCGCACCGTCAAGCGTGTCTCTCTCAAACCCATGAGCTTGGAAGAAGCACTCCTGCAGGCAGAACTGAACGACGCACCCTTCTATGTGTTCCACGATGCCGACACCAACTTCGTCTGCGTACTAAGCCGAGTGGAACCCGGCGTCTACGACCTCATCGAAATCACCAGCTAACAGAGCAGGGCACGCTTTTAGCGTGCCCTGTGCCCCACTGGTAGTCTCCCTATGAATCGTTGATAGGAACAGGAACATGGGTCAACAGCTCCTCCAAGCTCCAGATGTGGTCCGTAAGACCCGCCACCATCCCA
>FWWM01010753.1_pt1 | contig 16082 bp, 15 predicted proteins | sample 2228351 | NCBI WGS metagenome assembly FWWM01 (sample SAMEA103939774, study PRJEB20133) | metagenome | reverse complement strand
CACGACGTCCGCCGAGATGCCCGCCTCTGCCGGAGTGCCCGGACCGGGCGAGATGACGATGCCTGCCGGACCGAGCGCGAGCGCTTCGGCCGCCGACAAGGCGTCGTTGCGCTCCACGCGCACGTCGGCGCCGAGAGCGGCGAGCACCGGCAGGAGGAACAGGCGGAGGGTCGGGGAAGCCGGGAAGAGGCGGGCGAGAGGCTCGGTGTCGCGGTGGCGGAGGAAATACTGGGAGGTGCCGCGCCCGTAGCGCACCATGCGGCGGAAGTAGTCGCGGAGGTCGTAGATTGGCGGGAGGTGAGCGACCCGGGCTTCGGGCGCGTAAAGGATGCGGAAGCCGAGGGCGCGGGCGCGGGCGCAGAAGTCTCGGTCCTCACAGGTAGCGAGGGTTTCATCGAAGGCGCCAACCTTCTCGGCGACGGAGCGGGGGAAGGCGAGGTTGGCAGTTGAGAGGTGGGGGACGTAGCCGCGTGGCAGCCCAGGATGGAGGATGGGGGCGTCGGCGGAAAGGTAATCGAGGCGGGCGGCCAAGCCCGGTCTGGCGCAAATGCGCGAGCCGCCCGCGATGTCGGCTTCGCCGGCCTCGATCGGGCCGACGAGGCGCTCGATCCAGTCCGGAGCGGCGCGGCAATCGTCGTCCAGGAACAGGAGGATTCGCCCGCGGGCACGGCGGAGGCCGCAATTGCGGGCGGGGCCGTAGCCGCGGTGGCGCTCCTGGAGGTAAACCACGGGCAGGCGGGAGAGAAAGGATTCAACGACGGCAGCCGTGTCTTCGGACGGGCCATTGTCGACGACGAGGATTTCGCCGGGGGGGCGGGTTTGCGGGAGGAGGCTGGCGAGGGCTTCGGCGAGCAGGGCCGGGCGGTTGAGCGTGATGATAATGACCGTGGTGTCAACCGGCATGGCGTTGGCAGCGGCAGAAGTAGCCGAGGGTGTAGTCCTGCTTCTTGTCCAGCGGGTCGAGCCGGTAGAGGATGACGGGCAGCAAAAAGGCGAAGACCGGCGCCAGCAGAACGAAAATGATCCAGCGCCAGCCGCGCTGGAAAAAGCTCAGCAGGTTCATCAAGCGGAGGGCGAGGAGCCAGAAGTAGCCGCCGAGGGCCTCGATCTGCACGACTGCGAAGCCGGCCTGGGAGAACAGGTGGGCGAGGCCGTAGCGGGTGAAGCGGAAGAAGTCGTTGGGCTGCTGGTGGATCTCCCAGCACATGACCGTGCTCAAGAAGAGCTGGCCGCCGGGCTTGAGGACGCGGGCGAACTCGCGCATAGCGGCAGCGGGCTCTTTGAGGTGTTCGAGGACCTGGATGTTGGCGACGGCGTCGAAGGCGCCGTCGCGGAAGGGGAGCTGATGGGCGTCGCCGACGACGCCGATGCGCGAATAGTCCCAGGCGGCGTCGCCGATGCCGAGGTCGAGCGTGTAATAGCGGGTATGGGCGAACAGGGGGGCGTGGGGGGCTTCGCCGGCGCCGACGTCGAGCACGAGGCTGCCAGGGGGCAGCAAGCGGGCAGAGTCGGCGAGGCGTTGGCGCAGGCGGGAGTGGAACGGGTCGATCCAGCGCATGAGGAAGCGGGGGATGAGCGGCTCGACGCGTTTTCGGAAGTCGGATCGGAACACGGGTTTTCGTAGTGGTGTTCCTATCCATTCTGCACGATTGGCCGGGGAGGGGGGCGGGCTGAGACTTGTGGGCCGCGGATGAAGGCAGATGGACGCGGATTGGGTCTGTCGGCGCTAGAGGAGCTGGGTGGGGGTGAAGGTGAGGTTTTTGGTGTGGAAGCACTCGTGGGTGCAGTGGCAGCGGCGGACGCGCCGGCGGAGGCGCTGAGCCTGGAAATCGAACCAGAGGCGCTTGAAGTCCCAGTCGTAGTCATTCAAGTTGCCGACCTTCTGCAACAGCTCGCAGAAATAGACGTCGCCGTTGGCGTCGATGACGCAGCTAATGCGGCCGGCATTGCAGGAGATGTCCTTGGGGCGGCCTTCGAGCTCGCGGAGGTAATAGCGGTTGAGCAGGTAGCGGCCGAGGGTGGCGACCCAGCCTTGGAGCGGGCCGAAGCGGCTGCGGAAGTAGCGGCGGCAGTGTTCGAGCTGGACTCTGGAGATTTCGGCGAACTGGTCAGGAGTGGGCGGCAGGAGGCCGTTGTCCATAGGGCTGCCGCGCAAGATGTTCAGGCTGTGGTAGTCAAGCTGCCATTGCTCTGCACCGAGGGCGAGGAGCTGTTTGACGTCGTCGAGGTTGTGACGCATCACGGTGGTGACGACGCTGAGGGAGAGGCGCGGGTCGGAGTCACGGATTTCACGCAGGCGAGCTAAGGTGGCGAGGGCCTTTTCGTAGTTGCCGGGGACGCCGCGGATGCGGTCGTGGTTGCCGCCGACGCCGTCGAGCGAGACGGCGATGTTGAGGCGGAAGGAATGGGGGACGGCGAGGATGGCGGCGACGAGGGAGACGATGACGTCGGTCTGGATCGCATTGGTGGGGATATTGATAAAGCGAACGCCGTTGCCGTCGAGGAACTGATGGCAGACTGAGGGCAGGGCCTTCGCCGCCGGAGATGTCGAGCCAGACGAGGCGGTCGAGGGAGGCGGAGAGGCGGGCGAGGTGGGGGAGCTGGAGGGAGTTGCCTTGGTTGAGGTTCTGCCAGTAGAAGCAGGTGGCGCAACGGGCATTGCAGCGGTCAGTGACGAAGAGAATCAGGTGAACGGGCGTGGTCTGGCGGCGGGCCAGTTTTCTCCACTCCCAGACGTCGCCCCCGATCATGTTAGGCCAAGTATAGCGCACCGGCCGGAGGAGCGTTCGCCGCAGCCGCGGTTTGTGCACCGGGCGAATCCCGCGTGCATGCGCGGGACGGTTTAGCCTTCATTGATGCGGCGGGGGGAGAGGGGCTTAGCGGCGGTGTTCGCTGAGGAGGTCGAGGGCGGTGATTTTCCAGGCGCCGGCGACGGGCTGGATGGTGAGCAGGGCCTCGTAGCGATTGCGGCGTTCGTGGATATGGCCCCAGTGTCCCACGGAGGCGGAGACGTCCCAGGTGCATTGGGCGCGGAAGCCGCGTGAGGCGGGGCGGATGTCGAGGGCGCCGAGATCGAGCGTCTTGACACTGGCGCGGGCGCCGCCCTGGCTCTCGAGTTCGAGGGCGCGGCGGGCTTCGAGGTAGGTTTGGACGAGGAGTTCGCCGCTGACACTTTGCGCCAAGGTATCGTAGATGGCTTCTTCCTGCTTGTAGTCGAAGGCGCGGTAGACGTTCCACAGCAACGCGCGGACGATGTGGCGGGCTTCCGCCGGGTCGACGCCGGCCGAGGCGGCGCGGGAGAAGCTCCAGGCCGCGCCCAGTAGCAGAAGGAATCCGGCGGCGACCGAGCGGCGGGGCAGAGGGCGTCCGGCGCAGAGGGCGGCCGATGCGCGGAAAGCGATCAGAATCAAGAGGCCCGTGCAAGCCAAACCGGCCACCAGCCAGAGCCACGCGGGGGCGGCGGGCGGCGCAGCCAGGGCGGCGAGGGCGGGAAATTCAGCGGCGCCAGGGAGGCGCTCCCAGCTCAGGACGCTGTTGCCGGGGGTGACCATCACGGGACGGGAGGCGGCGAGGTCGGTGACGGATGCGGCGAGGCGTGGGATGCGATCGTTGAAGAGCTTCCAGGTCAGCCGGGCGGCGCCCGGATAGCCGGTGGCGGGCCGGCTGAGGATGACGGCGACGGTAGCGGAAACGGCGGGAACGTCTTCGCCGGCGGGCACCAGCTCGCTGGTAAGGAGGCGCTGGCGGAGGAACTGTGCGCGGTCGAGCGCCGGTTGGAGGCGCAAGCCGTCGACTTCGAGCTCAAATTGGCGGCTCAGGAAGCTTGCAGTCCGGTTGAGCAGGCGGGCCCGAGCTGCGGCTGGGATAGTCGCCCGGGGCTGGAGCCCGAGAGGGAGCGAGGGATCGAGATCGATGAGCCGAACAATGATCTCGATGCGAAGCTCGAACGGCTCGATGTAAAAAAAGACCCCGGCGGGGGCTTCGAACTGGCGGCGGAGCCTTGGGTCGCGGAAGCGGGAGCGGCCCGGGTCGTCCCAATCCAACCGGACGATGTGGGGCCGGTCGAGGTAGTGGAGGTCGGAGGTGGGGAGTCCGAGGTGATAAAGGATAAACGCAGTGCGGCGGCCGGCGGCGCCGGGCGCCGGGGCCATCAGGAGTTCCGCGGGTCGAGAGGGCAGGCGGAACTCGGCGGCGCGCCGGGCGGCGTCGAGCTTGAGGATCTCGCCTGTGAATCGGGCCGAGGCCGGCGGGAACCCCACTGGCAGGTCCTCGCTGCCTTGCCATTCGACGCGGATACGGGAGGGCTCGACGAAGATCTCCGCGACGACGGCGGCGTCGGGGGCGCGGTTGACGATCATCGAGCCGGAGAGGGCGGCCGGTGAGGCCAGAACGAGACACAGCGGGCACCAGCGGGCGGGAGCGCGCCGGAGCGCGATCGGGAGCGAGATTCGCGGCCGGGGACACACTACTATACTTGGTACCGCAAACGGCCGGCGAGATCCTGGGGCTGGTGGACCGGGCAGCGGCGGCCGTGCTTCTGCCGCTGGCAGTCTGGATCCTCGTTAGCGGCCTGGACGAACTGTTTGTGCTGGCGGTGTGGCTGCTGCACCGGGGGAAGGCACCGCGTGCGCCGACCGAAGAGGAGCGGGCGGGAGCGGCGGAGAAGCGCATCGCGATTTTTGTGCCGTGCTGGCGGGAGGCGGGGGTGATCGGGCAGATGGTCGAGCACAACACGTCGGCCATCCGGTACCGGAACTATCAGTTCTTCATCGGCGCCTACCCGAACGATGCGGAGACGGTAGCAGCGGTGGGGGAGCTGGAGCGGCGGTACGAGCGGGTGCGGCTGTGCCTGTGCCCGCACGACGGGCCGACGTCGAAGGCCGACTGCCTGAACTGGATTTACCAGCGAATGCTGCTGTTTGAGGAGGAGCACGGCGTCCGCTTCGACATGGTGGTGATCCACGACGCCGAGGATTTGATCCACCCGGAGGCGCTGGAGTGGATCAACTACTACGGCGGCACGGCGGACATGGTGCAGTTGCCGGTGCTGCCGCTGGCGACGCCGCTGCGCAAACTGACGCATGGGCTGTACTGCGACGAGTTCGCCGAGTTGCATACCAAGGACCTGGCGGCGCGGCAGGCGCTGGGCGGGTTCATACCGTCGGCGGGGGTGGGCACGGGCTACACGCGTGAGGCGCTGGAGGATCTGGCGGCGGCCGAGTCAAACCGGGTATTCGAGCCGGGCTGTCTGACGGAGGATTATGAAAACGGACTCCGGCTGCACCGGCGGGGCTGGCGCCAAGTGTTCGTGCCGGTGACTTTCCGCAACGGAGGGCCGGTGACGACGCGGGAGTTTTTTCCGCAGCGGCTGCGGTGGGCGGTGAAGCAGCGGACGCGGTGGGTGACGGGGATCGCGCTACAAAGCTGGCAGCGTCATGGCTGGAAGGGAGGGCCGCGGCAGTGGTACTGGCTGTGGCGGGACCGCAAAGGGGTAATCAGCCACGGGGCGGGGTTGCTGGCCAACCTGGTGTTTGGGTGGGGCGCGCTGACGTGGCTGGGGGCGCGGGCCGGCGGGGGCGCGTGGAGGTTCGGAGAGCTGGCCAGCGATCCGGCGTTGCGCGCTTTACTGGCAGCGAACGTTGTTCTGCTGTCGATTCAGCTCGGCACGCGTTGCTGGTGTGCGGCGCGGATCTACGGCTGGGTGTTCGCGCTGGGGGCGCCGCTGCGTATGGTGTACGGCAACTGGCTGAACGCGGTCTCGTCGGCGCGGGCGGTGGCGATGTATGCGCGGGCGCGGCTGGCGGGCCAACCGCTGGTGTGGGTGAAGACGGAACACGCCTACCCATCACGGGCGGCGCTGATGCCGCACAAGCGTCCGCTGGAGGAGATTCTGGTCGGCTCGGGTTATCTGACGGAGTCGGAGCTGCGGCTGGCCCAGGCGACCAAGCCCCGCGGGGTGCGGCTGGCGGAGTACCTGGTGCAGGCAGGGTTTCTCAGCGAGGAGGATCTATACGAGGCGCTGAGTCTGCAGTTGGGGCTGGCGCTGGGCAAGATCGACCCGGCGCAGGTGCGGCTCGACGTGGCTCGCTCACTGCCGGCGCATGTGGTGCGGGAGTGGAACGTGCTGCCGGTGCGGATCGAGGCGGGGAGCCTGCATCTGGCCAGTCCGGATTTGCCGACGGAGGAGTTACGCGAGGCGCTGCGGCGGTTCACGCGGCTGGAGATCAAGGTGGAGGTGGTCACGCCGACGAATTTCCGGCGGCTGTGCGAGGCGCTGTTGTAGGCGCGAGCACTCAGCTACTCGCCGTCGGCGCTGAGCGCTTCCCAGGGCGTTGACCGACCGTAAGCTTAGCGAGTTCGGCTTCGTTGAACTCGAGGCCGGGGCCCGGGCGGTCGGGGACCTCGACTGAGCCGCCGTGGTAACCGAGGAGCTCCTTGAGCAGGCGGTTGCCGAAGGGGCCTTCGTGACTGAGGCCGCCTTCGAGGATGACGGCGTTCGGGGCGAAGGCGCACAGTTGGATGGCGGCCGCGGAGTGAGGGGCTGTACCCGTTGTGGAGTGGGGGAGAAGAGGATGTTGTGGGCGTCGGCCATGATGACGATGCGCTTGGCTTCGGTCAGGCCCGTACGGCTGACGTCCGGGTTGATGATATCGACGGCGCGCTTGTGGAAGAGGTCGCGGAATTGGAAGCGGTTGGAGTATTGCTCGCCGGCGCCGATGGGCATGTGGACAGCCTCGGCGAGGCGGGCGTAGCCGTCGATGTCCCCCGGGGTCAGGACGTCCTCCCACCAGCCGATGTTGCCGAGCGCGTCGAGCCGGCGCCCGTGGAAGCCGGCTTCGTGGAGGGTGTAAGCGCGGAGGGAGTCGATCAGCACTTGTCCTCCGCCCTTGAGGACCTCGCTGACGGCGGCGACGCGGGCGATGTCGCGGGTTTCTCCGCGGCCTTTGGCGAGACCCATTTTCCTGACGGTGAAGCCGCGTTCGAGGAGCTTGCGGGCGTTTTTCTGCAATTCGGGGAGGTGGAGCCGCCGACGCCCTGGTAATAAGAACGTACTGCGGCGGGCGAGGCGGGCGCTACTTTGCTGCGGCGAGCGTCTGGACGGTTTCGAAGGTGTCGGCTTCGGCGGAGGATTTATCGGTGCGGTAGCGTTTGACACGGGCGAAGCGAAGGGCCAGGCCGCCGGGGTAGCGGGGGCTGATCTGGATTTCATTGAAGGCGACCTCGACGACGAGCTTTGGTTCGACGTAGACAGTCGATTCGTCGCGGGCGATTTCGAGCTTCAACAGCTCGGCGGTCTGCCAGGCGAGCATGGCGTCAGTGAGGCCCTTGAAGGTCTTGCCGAGCATGAGGAAGCCACCGGTCCGGGTGTTGCGGGCGCCGAGGTGCAGATTGCTGAGCCAGCCGCGGCGGCGTCCGTGGCCCCACTCGGCGGCGAGCACGACGAGGTCGAGGGTTTTGGCGGGCTTGACCTTGAGCCAGCTCTGGCCGCGGCTGCCGGCTTCATAGGGAGCGGCGGCGGCTTTGGCCATGATGCCTTCGTGGCCGCGGCGGAGGGCGTCTTGGAGGAACTCGAGGGCGCGGCGCGGGTCGGCGGTTCTGGCGTGGGGGATGACGAGGGGGCCGGGCAGGAGTTCTCGGAGGAGGTCGAAGCGGCGGCTTTGCGGCTCATCGATGAGGTCGCCGCCGTTCAGGTGGAGCAGGTCGAAGTAGAAGGGCGTCAGGGGGAGCGACGCGCGCATGCGTTCGACGTCGAGCTTACGGCCGAAACGGCGCATGGTGACCTGGAAGGGGTGGGGAGCGCCGTCAGGCCGGAGGGCGATGGCCTCGCCGTCGAGGATGAGCTCACGGGCCGGCAACGCCCGGACGAGCTCGACGATGTCGGGGACGGCGGCGGTCACGTCGTTGAGCCTGCGGGAGTAAACGTGCACTTCGCCGGCGGCCTTGTGGACCTGGATGCGGGCGCCGTCGAGCTTGAACTCGAGGGCCGCGTCGCCGAGCTCTTCGAGGGCCTGGGAGACGTCTTCGGCCGATTGGGCGAGCATCGGCTGGACGGGGCGAAACAGGCGGATCGAGAAGTGGGACAGGCCGGGCTCACCTTCGGCGAGGGCGGCTTGGGCGACGGCTCCGAGGTCGCCAGCAAACATGAGGGCGCGGCGGAGGCGAGCGGGAGAAAGACCGGCGGCGCGGGCGACCGCCTCGACCATCAGGCCTTCGAGGGCGCCCTGGCGGAGCTCACCGGCGAGGAGGCGCGTGAGAAAATGCTGCTCAGCTTCGGTGGCGCGTCCGAGCAATGACGCGAGGAGCTGGACCTTGAGGCGGGCGGCTCCGGAGCCGCGGGCAGCGGTGATGGATTCGAGGGCGCGGTCGATCTCCCGCAGCGAGAGGGACGATACGGGGGCGGGGGGAGTGGCTGCGTCGTGGATAGCGGCATAACCGATGCCCAGGCGGCCCTGACGGACGGCGCCGGACAGGAAGGCGATGGCGATTGGGATTTCGTCCCTTTCGACCCGGCTGAGGAGGGCGGCGAGGAGGGCGATCTTTTCGTTGCGCCGGGTGGTTTCGGCGACCCGGCGGGAGGTTTCGACGATGTCGGCCAGGAGCATATGAGAGCGTTCAGTGCTCGGCGTTCGGCTTTTGGAGAAGTGGGGTGAGCAAGCGCTTCAACTCGGTGACACGCTCGGCCGACGGCTCGTAGTCCTGGGCCTGGAGGAGCTTCAAATCCCGAGCCAACAACAGGTGGTATTCCAACTCGCTCGCCGATCCCAGGGGGATGGAACAAAAGCGGGCGAACTCACCGTCTTCCCGGCGTCCGCATTGCTCTGCCGGATTGGCGGAGACGGAGGAGGCCGAGCGCCGGAGCCGGCCGGCCAAGCTATACAATTCTTCACGGGGGAAGGCGGGGGTGATCCGATAGAGGGCTAACGTTAACTGGTGCACCTTCTGCCACACCTTCAGATCGCGGAAGTCCTCCACAGTCCATCCCGGATCTCCATCGGCGTCGCGTCCGACTGATGCGGGCGCCGGGAGCGAGCATCCGGAGCAAAGCGATGAAACCTTGGACAAGCTGTTCGGCAGCCTGCTGGCTCTGGTATACCACTGTTTCGGTCCCACCGTCATCCGGGGCCGGCAGGCGTTGCTGACCCGCCGCGACGAGATCGTGGCGATGTTCGGTGTCCGCCTGCCGCGGCTCTGCCGCAAGGAAGTTTTGCGCTGCTGTTATGTTCGATAGTCGGCGTTGATGCGCACGTAGCCCTCGGTCAGATCGCAGGTCCAGAAGCGGGCTTTGCCACGGCCGCGGCCGTGGATATGGAGGCGGATGAGACACTCATCGCAGGCGAGTTTGCGCTGCATGGCGGTTTCGGAGAACGGGGCGGCAAGGCCGGCACGGCAGACGAGCACGTCCTGGAGATAGATGTCGGCCTTGGAGGGGTCGAAGGGGACGCCGGCGTAACCGGCGGCGGCGAGGATGCGGCCCCAATTGGGGTCGCCGCCGGCGATGGCGGTCTTCACGAGCAGGGAGTTGGCGATGGAGCGGGCAATGCGGATGGCGGCGGCGTCATTGAAGGCGCCTTCGACGTCGACGGTGATGAGCTTGCGGGCGCCCTCGCCGTCGCGGGCGATTTTGCGGGCGAGCTCTTCGAGAACCGAGGCGAGGGCGCGGCGGAAGGCTCTTCTGCCGTTGGCGGGGAGCCTTATGCCAGCGGCGCCGTTGGCGAGCACGAGGACCATGTCGTTGGTGGAGGTGTCGCCGTCGACCGAGAGGCGATGGTAGCTGGTTTCGACGGCGGGCACGAGCATTTCCCAAAGCTCGAGCGGTCCGATGGCGGCGTCGGTCATGACGAAGGCGAGGGTGGTGGCCATGTTGGGGTGAATCATGCCGGCGCCCTTGGTGATGCCCGCGATGCGGACGGCGCCGCCGGGGAGGTTGACGGCGGCGGAGGCGATTTTCGGTACGGTGTCGGTGGTCATGATGGCGGCGGCGACATCGGGCAGCCGCTGCGAGGAGAGCCCTTTGAGCAGAGGCGTCAGGTTACAGAGGATAAGCGCGGGGTTCAGCTCGACGCCGATGACGCCGGTGGAGGCCGGCAGCACTTGGGTGACTGGGACGCCGATGGCTTTGGCGAGGGCTTTGCAGCAGTCGCGGGCGACGCGGTCACCGGAGCGAGTGGCGCAGTTGGCGTTGCCGGCATTGACGAGCACCGCGCGGGCCTTGCCGCCGGAGGCGGTGAGGTGCTTGCGGGCGAGCTTGACGGGCGCTGCCTGCACACGATTGGTGGTGAAGACCGCAGCGGCGGAGGCTTCGGTGGAGGAGAGAATGAGCGCCAGATCGTCCTGGCGCTGGCTGCGGATACCGGCATAGAGGGACGAATAAAGGTAACCCAAGGGTAAGTTCATGGCGTGGTTTGTTCCCCTAGCAGTTCGCCGCCGCCGAGGCGCTGGCCGTTGATGAAGGCGGCGGCCGAGATCCGGTTGCGACCTTCAATCTGGAGCTCGAGCAGTTCGATGGCGGTGTTGCCGCCGCAGGCGACCAACAGCGCGTGCCGCGCGACGTGGACAGTTCCCGGGGGGGAGGTCAGATCCGTTTCGCTGAGCCGGGATCTCCAAATGTGGAGCGTGCGGCCGCCGAAGAAGGTAAAGGCGCCAGGCCAGGGCTGAAAGCCGCGAATGCGATTGTGGATTTTCGGGGCGGGCCAGCTCCAGTCGATGCGGCCGGCGTCTTTGGTGAGCATGGGGGCGAAGGTGGCCTGTTCATGGTCCTGGGGCCGCGGGGTGATGGCGCCGGCCTGGAGGCCGCGCAAGGTCTGGACCAGCAGGTCGGCGCCCATCAGGGCGAGCCGTTGGGCAAGCTCGACGGCGGTTTCGTCTGGGCCGATTTCGGTCTCCTGGGCCAGGAGGATGTCGCCGGTATCGAGGCCGGCGTCGATGAGCATGGTGGTGACGCCGGTGCGGGTTTCGCCCTCGGCGATGGCCCACTGGATGGGTGCGGCCCCGCGGTATTTGGGCAGCAGCGAGGCATGGAGATTGACGATGCCGAGCCGGGGGATGTCGATCATGGCCTGGGGGATGATCTTGCCGTAGGCGACGACGGCCGCCGCGTCGGGACGGAGGTCACGGAACCAGGCGATGGTGTCGGGGTCCCGGAGCTTTTCCGGCTGATGAACCGGCAAGCCGAGGCGCAGGGCGGTCTGTTTGACGGGCGGGGGCGTGAGATGGCGGCCGCGACCCTTGGGGCGGTCGGGCTGGGTGACAACGGCGGCGACGTCGAAGCCGCCCTCGAGGAGGCGTTCCAGCGACGGAACGGCGAAATCGGGGGTACCGAGGAATACGATTTTCAGGCCCACTCTCCGGCCTTCACCAATTTTCTGATCTTGCGGCGGATCAAGTCCCGCTTCAGCGCGCTGAGGTGGCTGAGGTAGAGCTTTCCGTTGAGGTGGTCGGTTTCGTGCGCGAAGGCGCGGGCGAGGATCTCCTCCCCGGTCATTTCGAAGTGCCCGCCTTTGAGGTTCTGGGCGCGGATGGTGACGCGCCGGGGGCGGACGACCTGTTCCCGGAAGCCAGGGATGCTGAGGCAACCCTCTTCAAGGCGCTGCTTGCCTTCGGTCCGGATGATGACGGGGTTGATGAGGATGATCTTCTGATTGTCGTCCTCGCCGACGGAGGTGTCGATGACGGCGATGCGGCGGGAGATGCCGATCTGGGGGGCGGCGAGGCCCACGCCTTTGGCGGCGTACATGGACTCGAACATATCGTCGATGAGCCGGCGGAGCTCGGGCGTGTCGAACTCCGTCACAATCTGAGCTGGGGTTTCGAGCACCGGATGCGGGTATTTGACGATGTCGTAGATCATCAGAAGCGCTTCACCTGATCGAGGAATCCTTCGAAGTTGCGCCGGGTCTCGGCGAGGGAGTCGCCGCCGAATTTCTCGAGGAAGGCCTGGGCCAGAACGATGGCGACCATAGCTTCGCCGATGACGCCGGCGGCGGGGACGACGCAGACGTCGCTGCGCTCGTAGGCGGCCAGGGAGGGCCGGCGGGTGAGCAAGTCGACCGATTCCAGGGGACGGCGGAGGGTCGAGATGGGCTTGAGGTAACCGCGGAGGACCACGTCCTGGCCGTTAGTGATGCCGCCCTCGAGGCCGCCGGCGCGGTTGGCGCCGCGGGTGAAGCGGCAGGCGGCGGAGTCGTAATGAATGGTGTCCTGAACCTGGGAGCCGGGCGAGGCGGCGCTCTGGGCGGCGAGGCCGACTTCGACGCCCTTGACAGCCTGGATGGAGACGATGGCCTGGGCGAGGCGGCCGTCGAGGCGGGAGTCCCAGGTAGTGTGGGAGCCGAGGCCGGGCGGAACGTTGTGAGCGACGACCTCGAAGACGCCGCCGACGGTGTCGCCGGTTTTCAGGGCCTGGTCGACTTCGGCCTTCATCTGCTGTTCGACCTCAGAGTCGACGCAATTCAGCAGGACGGTCTCGGCGCGGCTGAGGGCGACGAGTTCATCCCAGACGGCCTGGCGCTGAAGGCGCGCCGATCCGACGGCGATGACATGGCTGAGGATCTCGATGCCGAACTGGGCGAGGAATTGCTTGGCGACGGCGCCGGCGGCGACACGGGCGGCGGTTTCCCGGGCGCTGGCGCGTTCGAGGATGTAGCGGGCGTCGTGCAAGTCGTACTTGAGGCAGCCGGCGAGGTCGGCGTGTCCCGGGCGGGGACGGGTGACGGGTTTGTGTTTGTCGCCGGCGCCGGCGGCATCCTCGACGGGGAGGGCATCGCTCCAGTTGGGCCAGTCCTTGTTATCGATCAAGAGGGCGATGGGCGAGCCGATGGTACGGGAGCGGCGGACGCCGGCAACGATGCGGACGCGATCGGTTTCGATCTTCATGCGGCCGCCGCGGCCATAGCCTTGCTGGCGGCGCCAGAGTTCGCGGTCGATGGCGGCAATAGAGATAGGGATGCCGGCGGGGAGGCCGGACAGGGTGGCCAGCAGGCACTCGCCGTGGGACTCCCCAGCGGTTTCAAAGCGAAGCATTTACGGAAACTAACTATGTTAGCAAACTCGAATTTTTGGGCCGCGGCAGCATTGAGTGTCGCCTTGGAATGGTTTTCTTCGCAACGTGGGAGTGAGGGGTCAAACAGGCCCGTGAGCCAAGGGACTGCAAAGGAAGAAATTGTCAATGGCGACAGCTATCGCTACCACCGTTGATAGTTGGGCCGAGAGACGCGAGGCATTCATGGAGAAGCTTCTCGATTCGGCCAGAGGCACATTCACCATCTTCAGCGTCTATCTGGGTGACCGGCTAGGGTTCTACGAGGCATTAGCCACCACGGGGCCGATGACCGCCGGGGCACTGGCGACTCAAACCGGGACCCATCCTCGCTCCGTTCGGTAGTGGCTTGAACAGCAGGCGTTAAACGGCATCCTGGAAGCGCTGAACCCCGAGGCGCCGGCGGCCGTCCGGCGGTTTCGATTGCCGGCCGGGGTGGATGAAGTGCTGACCGCAAAGGACAGTCTCAACTACATGGCGCCGCTGGCCCAGTGCCTCGTCGGCGCTGCCGCACCGATCCAGGAAGTGCTGACCGCCTACCGTACCGGCAAGGGTGTTGAGTTTGAGAAGTACGGCGCGGATGCTCGGGAGGGGATAGCCCGGATGAACCGAGCGGCATACTTAAGGCAACTGGGTCAGGAGTGGATACCGGTGATGAGAGACGTCGATCAGCGGCTTCAGTCGGATCCACCGGCGCGGGTGGCCGACATCGGTTACGGCTGCGGCTACTCGAGCATCGGGCTCGCGCATGCCTATCCGAAGGTTCTTGTTGATGGGTTTGACTCGGATGCCGCTTCCATCGAATCGGCGCGGGCGCACGCGCGAGAAGTGGGCGTCTCGGGTCGTGTTGGGTTCCAGATCCGGGACGCGTCGGACCCGGAACTGGCCGGCCAATACGATCTTGTCATGGCGCTCGAATGCGTCCACGATATGTCCGATCCCATCGGCGGGCTGCGGACGATGCGGAGGTTGGCGAAACGCGGCGGAACGGTTCTTGTCATGGACGAGCGGGTGGGCGATGCGTTCACAGCAACAGGAGACGCTATTGAGGCTCTCAACTACGGTTTCAGCATCCTTCACTGCCTGCCGGTGGGCATGTGTGGCGAGCACGCGGCAGGCACCGGCACCGTGATGCGCCTGGGGACGCTTGGAAGCTACGCGCAGGAGGCCGGGTTCAGTGAAGTGGAGGTGCTGCCGATCGAGCATCTGCTGTGGAGGTTCTACCGATTGCGGTAAGCGTTCGTCGCATCAACCGGTGTAACCGGTTCACCGTCATTGACCGGCTGGGGAGCGGGCCAGGAAGTGGTCGACTTCGGCGCGGGTGGGGATAGACGCCTGGGCGCCAAGGCGGGTGACGGAGATGGCGGCGGCGGCGTTGGCGAAGGCGAGGGCGCGCTCGATGGGCTGGCCCTCGGCGAGGGCGACGGCCAGGGCTCCGTTGAAGGTGTCGCCGGCAGCAGTGGCGTCGCGGGCTTGGACAGGGAAGCCTGAGGAATAGAAAGCTCGGTCGGCCTCGGCATAAAAACAACCTTGATCGCCGAGCTTGAGGATGACGGCGCGGGGGCCCTTGTCGAGGAGGCGGCGGGCGAGGTCGGGCGCGCCGGCGATGTCGACGCGCTCGGCGGGGCGGTCCAGAAGGAGGCAGGCCTCGGTCTCGTTGGGGGTGAGTATATCCACTTCGCGGAGCAAGTCTTCGGGCAGGGGCCGGGCGGGAGCGGGATCGAGGATGGTGCGGGGGCCTGCCTGACGGGCGATCTTGAGGGCCGCGGCGACGGTATCAAGGGGTGTCTCGAGCTGAAAGAGGGCGAAGGCGGCATCCTGGAAGACAGGGCGCATGGCTTCGGCTTCGGAGGCGGCCAGAGCGAGGTTGGCGCCGGCGGCGACGACGATGGAATTCTGGCCCTGGCGGTCGACCCAGATCAGGGCGACGCCGGTGGGCTGGGACTTGGTGGCGTGGACGAAGCTCACGTCGACGCCGGCGGCGGCGAGGCTGGCCTTCAGGTGGTCGGCGAACAGGTCGTAGCCGACGCGGCCGACCATGCGGGTGGTGGTGGAGTTCGCCCCGAGCTTACCGGCCGCGCAGGCCTGGTTGGCGCCCTTGCCGCCCGGAACCATTTGGAAATCGCGGCCGAGAACGGTTTCGCCGGGGGCGGGCAGGCGGTCGACGGTGACGACGAAGTCCATGTTGAGGCTGCCGACGACGACGATGGCGGGGGTCATGCGCCGAGGTCGATGCCGAATTTCTTAAGCTCTTCGGCGTAGTAGCGGCGGTGCAGGAGGTCCCACTCCTCGCTGCCCTCGGGGATCTCGCGCTTTTGGGAGCGGATTTTGGCGCGGGCGGCACGGTCGACCTTGTCCTCGGCGATCAACAGGTCGGTGACTTCGCGGACGATTTCGAGGCGGATGTCGTTGGGCTCCATTTTGAGGCGGAACAGGCGGGAGCGGCGCATGAGGTCGACGATCTTGTGGGAGATGTCGTTGACCTTATCGCGGGAGAGCTTCATGGGGTCGCCGGTGTCGCGGCCGGCGGCGCGGATGACTTTGCCGTGGGCGATCAAGGTGTTCTTGATTTTGCGGAACATCTCCTGATAGCTGACGCCCTCGCGCCGCATGTAGTCGCTGTATTGGGCGAGGATCTCGCGGACCTCGTCGTTGAGGCGGTCCTCAACACGGAGGTCGTCCTCGATGAGGGTGGCGATGGCGGCCACGGCAGCCCGTGGGTCCTGGATTTCGATTACCTTAGGAGTCAGCCTCTTGATGAGTTCGCGGGCGATATAAGCAATGAATTCCCTGGAAAGCAGCATTCCTTGCGGCTTACATTTCAGACGACTACATAAATTAGTGTATCGGGGGCGCGGGAGGGGTGTCAAACCGGGGGAACTAAGGGGTTTACCGGATTGAAGCGGCTGGGGGAGCGGGGGTAGGCTGGGAGCAGGATGGTGTGGGTCATTGTGTGCCTGGTAGCCGCGGCGGGTTTGGCCGGGGCGGAACAGAGCCGCCAGTATTCCTCGTACACGTATGACGCCAATGGCCGGCTGGTTGGGGG
>FWWM01010741.1_pt1 | contig 16099 bp, 13 predicted proteins | sample 2228351 | NCBI WGS metagenome assembly FWWM01 (sample SAMEA103939774, study PRJEB20133) | metagenome | reverse complement strand
GCCGCCCTTGCCTCCCACGCACATCCGGGATGCTCTTCAAAGCCTGTAACACGCTCTTTGACATCGTCATCGTTGCCTCCTGAACTGGGATTGTGGCTCAAGTTTACCAGGAAAATTAGTTTTTTAAAAAGCCCTGGAATTCTGCGGTGGATGTGGCCGTTTTGCGGCTCTAATGCCGTTTGAAGACACCAGTTGAGGTCGGCGGTGCCCTTGCAAAATCAGAGGTGAGAAAAATCCATCCGCAGATGACGCAGATGTTTCGGATATTTCGGAAGTGCATCCGTCATTTCGTGCAAATTTCAAAGGGTTTTTAGGGGCGCACCTGGTATGAAAGCCATATATGGAGGTCTGATTCCGTTGGTTCCTTTAATGCGCGTAGCCATTCGTCTTGCTCCTGAAAGAAGAACCGATACATATGGCGGTATTCGTACATAAGACCCCACATATTGGGGTTGAGAAATTTCCGGAAGTGCCTCTCAAAAATAAGCGAACCGAGGGTACATGGCGGCGTAGAGCAGATCTGTGCTGTGGTTCTTCCCCGCAGGGAGCGTGGATGGAAACCTGGCATTTTCTGCGTTTTTACCTTGTGGAATCGCCGCTAACCCGCTATAATTTTGCTTGTAAGGCAGACGGAGAGGTCGCGTAGTCTGGCTTAGCGCGCACGCCTGGAGAGCGTGTTCCCCGCAAGGGGACGCGGGTTCAAATCCCGCCCTCTCCGCCATGTAAAACGCCCCGAAAAGGGGCGTTTTTCTTATCGCAGAGACTTCCCCGCAAAGGGTTGGTGAACGCACCGTGCGCCGGTTTTTACCGCAGAGAGCGCAGAGGGCGCGGAGGAAAGCCGGAAAAGGGGGAAACCTCTGCGTGCTCGGCGGTGAAATGAAGGGACAACGCTCAAGAGGGAGACTATCAGAGACCCAGGGGAGCAGATAAGCTTTTGGGGAGGGGGTTGGGGATTATCTGAGTTGTCGTTCCATCTCTTCGGCATCGGTAGTGGGTTGGAGACAGACCAATCCTCGACAGACATAGGCTGTAGGACGTCCCTCCAGCAACGGCCGGTCACGCAGCAAGGGAGGGGAGACTGGAGCCGGCGGAAAGTCGGAAATGGCCACCACCAGATGGGGACGGTAGGTCTGCCAGAGCACGTGTCTCATGCGCTGCATCTCCGGGTGATCCCGCGGGCCCAATAAGGCCACCTCCTGGGTCGGCCCGATGGCGAAATCAGCTGCTGAGAGCCAGAAGGAAAAAGCCGCAGGGTAACGCAACAGAGACCCATGCACTGATGCCAGCATGGCTTCGGCCTGGTCGCGCCATTCGGGTCGCTCGCCATAGGCCGAGAGCAGCAGCAGGAGCATGGCGGCCAGGGCGTTTCCAGAGGGGGTGGCGTTGTCTTGCAGTTCTTTGGGGCGAACCAGAAGAGTTTCGTGATCGTGGCGGGTGTCGAAAAATCCTGCCACAGGATCGGTAAAATGGGCGATCATCTCGTCAGCCAGTTTCACCGCCCAGGTGTACCATTCCGGGTTGGGATCCGATTGATACAGGCTGATCAGCGCCAGGCCCAGAGCAGCGTAGTCTTCCAGATAGGCGTTGTGTTGGGCCTGTCCATTGCGCCAGGAGCGGAACAGGCGATCCCCCACGTAGAGATGGGAGAGCAGGAAGCGGGCGTTGCGTATGGCGACTTCCAGGTAATCGGGTCGTTGCAGGTAGCGGCCGGCCTCGGCAAAGGCCTGCAGGGCCAGGGCGTTCCACATCACCAGCACTTTGTCGTCTGTGCCAGGGCGAACGCGCTGGCTACGGGCGGCAAACAAACGGGCGTGGCAGTCGGCCAATCGAGACCGAACCACGCTCGGGGTGGTGTCGAAGCGGGCCGCCAGGGTGGAGTCGTCCAGGGCGCGTTGCAGGACGATCTTCCCTTCCCAGTTGCCATGGGGTTGAAGTCCATATGCCAGGCGGAAGAATTCAAACTCTTCGCCAAGCAGGGATTCCAGTTCGGCAAACGTCCAGACGTAGAATTTCCCTTCTTCTCCCTCCGAGTCGGCGTCCAGACTGCTGTAGAAGCCACCCTGGGGGTGAGTCATTTCCCGTAAGATGAAGTCGAGGGTCTCCTGGCAAACCTGGCGATAGCGTTCTTCGCCCGTGATCAAGAAGGCATGCAGGTAGACCTGGGCCAGTTGGGCGTTGTCGTAGAGCATTTTTTCAAAGTGAGGCACGCGCCAGAAGGGGTCTACGCTATAGCGAGCGAAGCCGCCCCCGACCACGTCATACATGCCGCCGCGAGACATGGCGTCGAGCACGTGCCGGCAGGCTTTGAGGATGGTTTCACGGCGAGGTGAACCGGCGCAGGCACGACGCAGCAGGAATTCAATTGTCATCGGTTGGGGAAATTTGGGCGCGCCTCCCCAGCCGCCATAGCCCCAATCGTACGTGTCTAGCAGGTGCTGGACGGCGGTTTCCAGGGTGTGTTCGCCTACCGGCAGGCGGCTTTCTCCGGGAGTCATTTGTAGGCGAAGGTAATCGGCCACACGCTGGCCCACCTGTTCGATCTCCTTACGTTGCTCACGCCAGGCTTGAATCAGGCTGAGCAACACTTCTTTGAAAGAAGGCATGTTGTAGCGGCGCACAGGTGGGAAGTAGGTGCCGGCGAAGAAAGGGCGCAGATCGGGGGTGAGGAAGACCGACATTGGCCAGCCCCCAGAGCCGGTCATCGCCAGGGTGGCCTGCATGTAGATGGCGTCCAGGTCGGGGCGTTCTTCTCGATCAACTTTGATGTTGATGAAGTGTTCGTTGAGGAGGGCCGCGATCTCGGGGTTTTCAAAGGATTCGTGGGCCATGACATGGCACCAGTGACAGGCGGCATAGCCGATGCTGAGGAAGATCGGTTTATCTTCGGCGCGCGCTCGGGATAGGGCTTCTTCACCCCAGGGATACCAGTCTACCGGATTGTGGGCATGTTGCAGGAGATAAGGAGATGTGGAGGAAGCCAGACGATTCATAGGACACCTTTAAGGACGATAAGCGGATCATTCTTCCAGACGAGCCGGGCCGCCCACCGAAGCCACGAGCACCTGCTGGACCCCAGGCAGGTCGCGCAAGCGATGAGCGACTTCTACCCGCACCGACCCCGAACAGATCACATGCACGTTGGGGCCAGCGTCAACGGTGTAGGCTACCGGCAGTCCCTGGGCGCGCCAGGAGCGCACCGCATGGAAGATCGCTACCGTGGCCGGTTGCCAGTAGAGCAACGGAGGCTGGGAGGTCATCATCACGGCATGCATCAGGTCCGAGTCCAGTTCCATCACGGTTGCCAGGGCGTCGAAGTCGCGCTGTAGGATGGCGCGACGGCAGAGATCCAGTCGCCGCGGGGCGTCGTTGACACGGGCCTGCTGGATCGGGCTGGTCCAGGCCAGGGTGTGTCCCTCGGTAGAGCCGACCGCTTTGGGTGTGCTCTGGATAATGGCAATACAATCTACCAGGTCCCAGTGCTCTGGGGGGGCCAGGGAGACCGCGTATGAATCGGCATCGGAGGTACCCGGATACCACTCCACGAAGCCGGCAGGGATGGAGCGGCAGGCGGAGCCAGAGCCCAGGCGGGCCAGTCGGGAGAGTTCGTGCTCGCTGAGGGTCAGCCCGGCGGCGCAAGTTGCTGCCAGAGCCAGGGCCGCAAAGGCCGAGGCGGAGGAAGCAATGCCCGCGCCGGTGGGAAAGTTGTTTTCGCTGATCACTTCCGCTGCCAGGCGGATACCGGCCTGCTGACGCACCCGATCCAGGATGAGACGGACCCGGTCCAACCCCGGCCCGCTGACCGGCTGACCATTCAGGATCAGGCAATCTGTCTCCAGCGTATCGGTAAAGTGAACGGTGGTGCGGGTGGTCAGGCCGGCCAGGTTCATGGAGATCGAGCCATTGGCCGGCAAGCGCAAGGCATCGTTTCGGTTGCCCCAGTACTTGATGAAGGCAATGTTGGCGTGAGCAATGGCTGAGGCTGTGCCCATATCTAGTCAGTCACCTGCGCCGTCGCCACAGAACTGGCACCAGAATGATCACCACGATCAGCAGACCCATAATCAGAATGCCTTCGGTGGTGCCGGGCACGGTGCGGTCGCTTTGGGGAAGAGGGGAAGGCAATCGGACGAAAAGTGGATTCATGGCTATCTCAGAGAGACCTTGTTACTGCCTCAAGCAAAGGCAAATCCAACCTGATAGGAGCGCGTCTGCACGCTCCGCAAGCCGGCTGGTTACAGTATATCAGAGAATTGTGCTGAGGAGACTAAACGTCCGCTCTACAGCCTGGAGGCGGGGGCGTCTCGTCCGCCACGTCCGCCGTGTGGGGACATAGATGTTCACCATAGACGCCACGAAGCATAGACCAGTTTGCGATCCTTCCAGGTAGCCTGGCCAGTGAGGGTAAAGAGCAGGGAGCGGGCGCCAATCCACACCAGCATCAGACTGTGGATCGGGTAGAGCAATGCCATGTAGGTCGGCAGGTGAAAGCGGAGGTAGACTACTCGAAACAATAGCAGAGTCTGGAGCACCTCCAGCAGGCTCCAGGAGAATGGATAAAAGGCCAGAGGTGGGTATAGCAGGTGAGCCAGGAAAGAAAGGATGGGGCTCAGGAAGGCGATCGCGATCCAGTACCAGGCGATCAGAAACAGGAGCAGACGGTAGCCGAAAAAGGGGAAAATGTTTTTGGTGAAGCCGTCAATGGCCTCGCTCAGACTGCGATACATACGGGTAGAAATGTGGCGAGATCCATCGGCCAGACGCCAGCGAAAGCCATGGCCGACCAGACGCCGTGCCACAGCCACATCATCTACAGCATGGTGGCGAACAGCCGCATATCCGCCAATGGCTTCAAAGGCCAGGCGGCGGAAGAGCATGAACTGACCCACAGCAAGCACCAGAGGCGACCACTGCAAACGATGGGCCAGCGCAAGCGGTAAAAAGAGGAAAGGGCCAAACATGACCATCGGCACCACCAGTTTTTCGCCCCAGGTGTGCATGGTTTGGGCTGGCAGGGCGGTGAGCAAATCCAGACGTTGTTCCAGAAGCATGTTGACGCTCTCGCGCAGCGTGGTTGGCGCATGACGGGTGTCTGCATCGGTGAACAACAGCAGGTCGCCGGAGGCCACCTGTGCCAGTTGGTGACAGGCCCAATGCTTACCCAACCAGCCTTCGGGGAGGGGAGCCCCCTCGATCAGGCGCAATCGCGGGTATTTCTGGCACATCTGCCAGACGATTTGAGGAGTCTCATCGGTGGAGTGATCGTTCAGGACAATGACCTCGTAATCGGGATAATCCTGATTGAGCAGGGATTCCAGGCAGGCCTGAATAGTGTGGGCTTCGTTGCGGGCCGGGATCAGGACAGAAAGACGCGGGTAGGCAGCGGGAAGGGAATGAGCCGTGAAAGGCTGGATAGAACGATGGTTGGCGAGGGCAGAGATCAGCAATATCGCCAGGAACAGGGCGATTAAGTGATGTTGGTGCAACCACTCATGCATTGGACCTCCATGCAAACAGGCGGTTCACCCAGGGACGCCATTGCCAGGGACGACCGATCTCGCGGCGATGAGTCCACAGCACCACAGCCGTGTTGGCGATCAGCAGGAGGCGCAGCCAGGTGGGCGCTTCAAAGGCGAAGAAAAAGAGGATCAAAGCCAGGAAGCCGCCAAAGACGGCGTAAGCATGGGAGGTTTGCAGGAGTAATACCGGGAGTGTCCCGGTAGCGAAGATCAGCAGGGCAGATAGGCCCGTCAACGCCAGCCAGACTCCGCCCGAAGCGGCCAGTGCCTTGCCTCGATGTTGAGGCAGGAAAGGTTGGAAAGCATGTCCCAGGATAGGCGCCAGGGCGACCGGGAGCATTTGCCCTTCCTGGAGGCCGGCCCGTTGGGCTACATACACTGGCAAGAATCCTTTGCCGATGTCCAGGGCTACAGCGACCAGGCCGATCTTCCAGCCGGCTGACGTCCAGACGTTGGCTGCGCCGGGGTTGCCGTCGCCGACGGTGCGTGGGTCCACTTTGCCCAGGGCACGGCCGACCAGCACAGCAAAGGGAATGCTTCCTGAGAGGAAGGCCAACAGGGTGTATTGGATCGTCTCGATCATTGCATCTCCTTTTGGGGCACGCACAGATTGGGGTTAAGGAGGAGCCTCACATAGATCGCAAAAACGATCTCAGGATTACGAGGGACTGGATAAGGAAACGCTCTGCTTGTATTATACCCGGCTTACAAAACTGTACGGCGGACGAGACGTTCCGAATCTGCGGCAGGACAGACTGTCAGTAAGTCCAGGAACGCTCAGAGACCTGTCCCAGGTGGCGGACTCCTGCCTCTATTGAATGAAGAGCTTACTCCTGGCAGGCCTGTTCGGTCAGGCGTACTGCCAGGCCCAGGCAGGTTTCGGGAGATAAAGCAAGCAACCGTTGACGGGTGGTCTCGTCAACGTCGATCGTTTTGCACCAGGTGTGATACTCCTCCTGGGTCAGGACGCGCCCCCGGGTACGCTGCTTCAGGAGTTCATAGGCGTCTTCTTGGCCGACTGCACGCAGGAGAACCTGTGCCGCCTCGGCCATGGCCTCCCAATGGGCGTTTAACGCCGCCCGCAGGGTCTCTTCATCGGGAGCAATGCGCTTCAGACCTCGTCCACAGGCGGCCCAGGCCAGCACGGTATGCCCGAGCGCGACCCCAAACGTGCGACGTACAGTCGAATCAGAGAGATCGCGTTGCAGTCGCGAGATGGGCAATTTTTGAGCGTAGTGAATGAACAGGGCATTGGCCAGGCTCAGATTGCCTTCGGCATTTTCAAAGTCAATCGGATTGACTTTGTGGGGCATGGTGGAGGAACCCACTTCTTGTTCCACCACTGCCTGTCTCAGGAAACCATCGCTGATGTAACGCCAGAGATCCTGTACCAGGTCTAACAGCACTGCGTTGGTCAGGCGCAGGAGATCGAAGAAACGTAGCCAGTTGTCGTAAGGCAGGATCTGGGTGGTGAACAGGTTGGGCTCCAGGCCATAGCCGGCGATGAACTCTCGGCTGAAGGCCAGCCAGTCCACATCGGGGGCGGCAGCGTGCAGGGCGTTGAAGTTGCCCACGGCGCCGGTCAGTTTGGCCTGAAAGCGGAACGCTGCCAGATCGCTGCGCAGGGGCTTGAGGCGCATCAGGAAGACGGCCATCTCCTTGCCAAAGGTGGTCGGCACGGCTGGCTGCCCGTGTGTGCGGGCCAGCATGGGGATGGCGCGAGTCTGCCAGGCCAGATCGCGTAGAGGCGTTAGCAGAGCGTCCAGAGCGGGTAGTAAGATGGCGTGGCGTGCTTCACGCAGGGCCAGGGCCAGGGCCAGGTTGTTCACATCTTCCGAGGTCAGGCCGAAGTGCAGCCAGGGCAGCAGGTCTTGCAGGGAGGTGCCGCTCAGTCGCTGGCGTAGGAAGTATTCAATCGCCTTGACGTCGTGGCGAATACGGCGTTCGAACGCCTGAATATCTGCAGCATCCGCCGGGGAGAAGTTTGCGATCAGTTCTTCCAGGTGGGCGGATTCGGAATCGCTCAGGGGGCGGATCAGGCCGGTTTTGGGCAGAGCCGCCAGGTAGTCCAGTTCGATCCGCAGGCGGGTGCGCAGGAAGGCGAATTCGGAGAAGTACTCCCGCAGGGGGGCGACGACATCCCGGTAGCGTCCGTCCAGTGGCGAGAGGGCATGCAGGGACTCGGTCATTGGATGGTTCGGAAGATGCGTTCGAACTGGGCCTGTTCTTCCTCGGTCAGCGGCAGCAACGGACGACGGGGAGGGCCGACCGGAATGCCCAACAGTTGACAGCCGGTTTTCACCTTTTGGGTGTAGTTGCCGCTCTCGATGTGACGCAGGAACGGCAGGAGTTTCTCCATGCGGGCGCGGGCAGTGACAAAGTCGCCGCTCAGCGCAGCCTGGAGGATTTCTACGTGCTGGCGCGGCGCACAGGAGGCTCCGCCGGCGATCCAGCAAGTGCTGCCCCATAGGAAGTAGTCCAGGGCCTGATCGTCAGAGCCGCAAATGATCTGATAGCGCTCGCCGTAGCGCAGGCGCATTTCGTAGACCCGCGACATGTCGCCGCTAGCCTCTTTGATCCCGATCACGTGATCCTGATCGAGCAGACCATCGAGCACATCGTAGCCAATTTCACTGCCGGCGCGCCAGGGAAAGTTATACAGGACGATGGAGATGGTGATGCTGTGGGCCAGAGCGCGATAGTGTTCCAGCAATTCACGCGGGTTGGGACGGGAATAGGGCGGCACAGCGGCCATTACCCCCTGATACCCCAATTGCTCCGCCGCTTGGGCGAAGCGAATCACCTCGCGAGTGGAGCCGGCGTTGACCCCGGCGATCAGAACGGCCCGTTCCCCGGCGTGCTCTTTGACGAAGCGGAACAGTTCCAGGCGTTCCTCAGCCTCCAGCGCATACACTTCGCCGGTGGTCCCAGCCGGGACCAGGCCGACCACGCCGTTGGCCAAGACGAAGTCAATCAGGTTTTCGAGCACATCATAGGCGATGTTTTCCTGTTCATCGAAGGGAGTGACCAGGGGAGCGTAGACGCCGGTCAGATTCATAGCACAACCTCTCCAAAATGAGATTAGGGCGGAGGCAGAGGAAAAGGCCTTGCACCCGCTAGGAAGAGATTATAAAACAGGACGCACAGAAATCGCTGATCCTTCCACCATGCTCCCCTGTTATAATTGTGTTGATAACGCATTCTTTCGGGATGACTTTCTCGACGATCGAGTCATCCCTTTCAGGAGCAGGTATGGTCTCGGTGCGTGAACTGTTTCGCACGATGGAATACGGCCCGGCTCCCGAATCGCCTCAGGCAGCCTATGCCTGGCTGGACGAACATGGGCGCAAGTTTGGGCTGTTCATCAACAACCGCTGGGTCTATCCCGAGGGAGCACACTATGTGCCTTCCTATAACCCGGCCACCGGCGAAGTGCTGGCGGAGACCGTCCAGGCCGGCCGGGAGGAAGTGGACCAGGCGGTATCCACCGCCCGTCAGGCTTTTGAGACCTGGAGCCGCACTCCCGGCAGTGTGCGTGCCCGCTACCTGTATGCCATTGCACGTCATGTGCAGAAGCATCATCGCCTGCTGGCAGTGCTGGAATCCCTGGATAACGGCAAACCCCTGCGCGAATCGCGGGATATTGATGTGCCGCTGGTGGCGCGGCATTTCTACTACCATGCCGGTTGGGCGCAGTTGATGGAGCGGGAACTGCCTCAATACCAGCCTCTCGGTGTGGTGGCTCAGATCATCCCCTGGAACTTCCCTCTGCTCATGCTGGCCTGGAAGATCGCCCCGGCCATTGCGCTGGGCAACACGGTGGTGATCAAGCCGGCTTCCTACACGCGCCTTTCGGCCCTGCTGTTTGCCGAAATCCTGGCCGAGGCTGGCCTGCCGCCCGGCGTGGTCAACATCCTCACCGGCAGCGGCGAAGTGGGCGCCATGCTTGCTACCCATCCCGATGTGGACAAAGTCGCCTTCACCGGTTCCACCGAAGTGGGGCGCACCCTGCGTCAACTGACTGCGGGTTCCGGCAAGCGCCTCTCTCTGGAACTGGGCGGCAAAAGTCCCTTCATCGTTTTTGACGATGCAGACCTGGATAGCGCCATCGAAGGCGTAGTTGATGCCATCTGGTTCAACCAGGGACAGGTGTGCTGCGCCGGTTCGCGCCTGTTGCTGCAAGAAAACATCGCCGAACGCTTCCTGCGCAAACTCAAGGCGCGCATGAATCGCCTGCGGGTGGGCGATCCACTGGATAAGGCAATAGACATGGGGGCCATCGTCGATCGCACTCAATGGGAAACCATCCATCGCTGGGTGCAGACTGGTCAGGCCGAAGGTGGCCTGTGCTACCAACCCGATATTCCCCTGCCCGAAAAAGGCTGGTTTTACCCACCCACCCTGATCACCGGCCTGGATGCAGCCGCCTCCACCGTGCAGGAAGAAATCTTTGGCCCGGTGCTGGTGTCGCTCACCTTTCGCTCCCCGGCCGAAGCTGTTGAACTGGCTAACAACACCCGCTATGGCCTGGCGGCCAGCGTGTGGACGGAAAACATCAACCTGGCTCTCGACGTGGCGAGACAGATCAAAGCCGGCACCGTCTGGCTCAATAGCACCAACCTGTTTGATGCCGCAGCCGGCTTTGGCGGCTATCGCGAATCGGGTTTTGGACGTGAGGGGGGAAAAGAAGGACTGTTTGAATACCTGTCCCCCAGGGGAATGCCTCGTCCCCGACCGGATCTGACCTCCCTGGGGCTGGATCCTGCCACGAATCGTCCCAGGGGACCCGTCGCCTGGGGCGAACACATCCCTGGGCGTCCTGCCCGGCCCGAAGCGGTACGCGCCAACGGTTACGCCTCGCCGCGGATCGATCGCACGCCCAAGATGTACATTGGCGGCCGACAGGTCCGCCCCGATGGGGGCTACGTCCTGCCGGTCTTCGACCCCCAGGGACGGCTGATCGGCCAGGTGGGGGATGGCAACCGCAAGGACATTCGTGATGCTGTCGAAGCCGCCCGACGGGCCGGACCCGCTTGGGCGTCACGGCACGGCCATCACCGCGCCCAGATCCTCTACTACATTGCCGAAAACCTGGATGTCCGCCGCGAGGAATTTGCCGCCCGCCTGGTAGAGATGACCGCTGTAACACATCAGGCGGCTCTGGAGGAGGTGGAAGCAGCGATAAATCGTCTGTTGACCTATGCGGCCTGGGCGGATAAATACGGTGGCACTGTGCAGGAAACCCCTCTGCGTGGCATCACCGTGGCGGTCAACGAGCCGGTAGGGGTGATCGGCATCGTCTGCCCGCAGGAATATCCCCTGCTGGCGTTTGTTTCCCTGATGGCGCCGGCCATCGCTCGTGGCAACACGGTGGTGATCGTCCCCAGTTCCCTTCATCCCCTGGCTGCCACCGATTTCTACCAGGTGCTGGATACCTCCGACGTCCCGCCCGGCGTGGTCAACATCGTCACCGGCGACCGTGACCATCTCACTAAAACCCTGGTGCAGCATGAAGATGTGGATGCCGTCTGGTATTTTGGGAGCGCAGAAGGCAGTTATTGGGTAGAATACGAATCAGCCTGCAACATGAAACGCACTTGGGTGAACTATGGCCTGCTGCGGGACTGGATGTCTTCGGAGCAGGGTGAAGGAGAAGAATTCCTGCGCCAGGCCACCCAGGTGAAAAACATCTGGATGCCCGGTGGAGCGTGAATTGCGTGGTCTGGTCATGTTCCCTCTCAACGTTCTGGCCGAGGGGGCTATATTCTGGAAAATACTTTCTGAGTCCACGGCAAAAACGAACCACCATGTACCGCCGACCTGTAGTCGGCACATCAGTCAGAGGAGTACACCGAGAGCACAGAATTATTTTTTTCTGCGTACTCTGCGATCTCGGTGGTAGAGCAACCTTCTTGCAGTAGAGTCATAATATCGTTCGATCCAGTAATGCTTTCGCCAAAATTTATGAGCATCCAAAAATCCCCTATATGCGGGTAAAGAGTTTTCAAAAACCACCATATATGGCGGTCGTAAAACGCAATTTCAAAATTGGCGAAGGTATTGATCCAGGAAACGTAAAATGAATGCCTTGACCACCATTCCAGCAAATACCAGATCGTGATCCCGCGCCAAATCCGCGAGCAGTTTAACCTGAAGCCCGGGCAAAAGGTCATGTTCATCCCCTACCGCAACACTATTCGGCTAGTGATCGTGCCGCCGCTTGAAGAAGCGCGCGGGATTTTCAAAGGCATTACGAAAGAAGAGGACGAGGAACGCTGATGAACATGGTCGACTCATCGGGCTGGCTTGAATATTTGACGGACGATGTGAACGCAGATTGTTTTGAGCCAGTGATTCTGGAGGCGGAACATCTTCTGATTCCCACCGTTTGCATCTACGAAGTTTTCAAGCGGTTGCTGGCTGAACGCGACGAAGACTCCGCCCTGGTTTTGGTGGGACTGATGTCCCAGGGGCAGGAAATCCCCCCTCGACCGATCGATCGCCCTGGAAGCGGCGCGCCTGGCGCAGGAACACAAACCTGCCCTGGCAGATAGTTTCATCTACGCCGTCGCCCGCCTGCACAAGGCCACGCTCTGAATGCAGCACGAGCAGTTCAAGGGGTTGGAAGGCGTGGAGTACATCGAGAAGAGGGGATGAGATACCGCAGGTCGGCGGTGCGTGTTTGTCTGAATCGTACCGCCAGGCTGTGCCTGGTACCGACCACAGGCCGGCGGTGCGTGTTTGTCTGAATCGTACTGCCAGGCTGTGCCTGGTACCGACCACAGGTCGGCGGTACGTGTGGGCCGACCACAGGTCGGCGGTGCGTTCCATCCCCCAGGGTTGCGTCTTTGCGTTTCCAACGTCGACAGGCCAGTCATCGCCTTGACGAAACAGTCGCTGGCGCGGCTGGGACGCCAGACCGCCGCCGACAAACGACTCACGCCTGACGACTCGCCTCCAGCGCCTCCCCCTCCAGCAGCACTGTGCGAATCGGAAACGGAATGATGATCCCCTGAGCATCGAAAGCGCGCTTGATGGCCTCAATAGCGGCATCGCGGGCTGCCAGCAGCGAGACTTGAGCAGTGTCTACCCACACCAACACCGATACCTGGATCGCCGAATCGCCGAACTCGCGGAACACCACCATCGGCGGTGGGTCTTCTAGGAATCCTGGCAGGGATCGGATAGCCTCCAGCGCCGCCTGGCGCACCCGTTTCAGGTCACTTCCATAGGCCACACCTGCCACCACTTCAATCCGTCGTTGCAGACTGCGCGTGTAATTGACGATGGCGTGATTGAGCACCTCCGCATTGGGTAGAATGACGATGCGTCCATCCAGAGTCCTGATCTCGGTTGAGCGCAGGTCAATCGCCTGCACCCAACCTTCAAACTCGCCAACCTGGATCATCTCTCCCACCCGGAAGGGTTGCTGCGCCAGCAAAATCACTCCAGCGGCGAAATTTTTCATCACATCCTGCAGGGCGAAACCCACGGTGAAGCCCACAAGCCCCAGGCCGGCCAGGAAGGCAGTCACATCCACAAATTGCTGAATGGCCATGACTACACCCAGAGTCAAAATGCCCCAATACGCCAGATCGGCGACCAGACGGCTGGCCGTGGAGGCTGACTGACGACGTTCCAGCGCCTGATACACAAGATGCCTGACCAGTCTGGATAGATACACTCCCGCCAGGAGAAGCAACACAGCCGTTCCCAGGCGGGGCAGGAATTCGATCAAGCGAATTTGCAACGCAGACCACACAGACATATCTGTACTCCACAAGACAGGATATTGGCGATCGTAGCGGTGGGCTTTCTGTCCGCCATCAGGGTTCATGTCCGTCGGGGTGATGGGTGGGGTGAAACTCTCCGCTCAAGAGGGCAAGGGAGAACGGTTGGCGCTTTCCCACCAGCCGCGCAGGGCCTCGAACGCCAGGGCAGGCACACAGCGGCCGTTGCGCCCGGTGTTCCAGGTCACGATCAGGTCGCGGCGAGCGCGAGTGATGCCCACAAACAACAGCCGCAGACGTTCGCGCACATACTCCTCCCGCGCCTGTTGAGTGGCAAGCCCCTCCTCGTACCAGGCATATTCATCGCTCCCCAGAGTAGCCTGGAGTTGGGCCAGGGCTTCGGCTTGCAGATTCAGCCGGTCGCGCACAAACCATTTTTCGGGCTGATAGGTGTCGTAGGGTTGCAGAGAGGGGAAGTCGTAATTGTTCACGCTCATCAGATACACCCGGTCCCATTCCAGGCCTTTGGATTTGTGGATGGTGGTCACCACCACCCGGCCGGGATAAGCGTTGGGATCGAAACCGCCATCGTCGGCAGAAAATCCCAGGAAACGACGCTCGTTTCGAGCGATGACGCCCAGTTCTTCTTTCAATTCCGCCAGGCGCCACTGTGGATGGCTTTCTGCTGCCTGGCGCAGGACAATGGCCAGTTTATGGGCCAGGGCCAGATCGATCGGGTTGGTGAACAGTTCCTGGGCCAGGGTCAGGATCAACTGATCGATGGGCAGGACGACCGCCTGCAACCAGCGCTGAATCACCTGCCGAAAGGCGATTAACTCCTCGAGAACGGCTGGCGATTCAGACTCCCCCAAGCGTGCCAGCCAGTCCCGATCAGGACGCGGGGCGAGGAAGGATTCGATCTGCTCCATCTTGCGCAAGCGCTGTGTGACCTGCAGCACAATCTCACGAGGGGAGAGAGGGGATTCGTCCGGGCGGAGGAGACGCGGGTCGTTGGGGGAAGCCCGCGGCGGGTCCGCAGGAGGCGAGGCAGGGGTGGAGGAGTCGTCTGGAGCAGAGGCAGGAGTCCCGGGTGGCTGGTTCCGTCTCCAGGTCAGGTAGGTTTTGGCCAGTTTCACTGCCGAGGTGGGGTCGGCCAGGTAGGCCAGGATGTCTCCCAGCGCGCCGGCCGCCCGGCGGGTTTGTTCGGTGCTGCTCAGAAATTCCACAAAGTCCAGGCCGGCCTTTTTGAGGGCTTCAATCAGTTGGATGCCGTGATGATTGGTCGGGACAAGCACAGCAACGGTCCAATCCGAGTGTGCGGGTAGCCATTTTTTGAGCGAGTTTACCACGGCTTCGATCTCTTGCTCTGGGGTGAAGCGGTTGGGGATGAGACGGATGGCCTGAGGGTCAGCCGCAGGGTTGGGTTGCGGGTCATCCGGTGCAGCGGGCTGGATGTAGGGGGGATGCAGGGCATCACGGCAGGTGGAGACGGGGTGGGCCGTGGTAGTCCATTGGATCAGGTAGTTGGCCAGGTCAATGATGCAGGGTTGGGAGCGTCCACTGACTGGCAGTTCGTGGACCCGATCGGCTTCATGGGCCAGAAAGTTGCGCAACAGTTTGGGATCGGCGGTGGTGAAGGTTTCGTAGATGGCCTGATTGGGATCCCCCACGCGCACCCAGTTGCCATGACCCGCCAGCAGACGCAGGATATTTTCCTGCATTTGACTGGAATCCTGGGCTTCGTCTTCGAGAATATAGGGGAAGCGATGTTGCAGGCGGGCCAGATAGTGGGGATCGGCCTGGAGGATGTGATAGGCCAGCATGATCAGGTCGTCGAAGTCCACCGCGCCGCGGTAGCGCAGGGCTTGCTGGTAGCGATCGTAGATCCACCAGCCCATCTCGGCCAGGGGCAGAGGTGCCGGGGCTGCGTCCAGACGAGCGCGCAGGTCTTCGGGGCGCAGGGAGAGGTTTTTGCAACTGCGGATGAAGGCAATGGCCAGGTCGTAGATCAGGTCGGGCAGGAGGTCACGCCGCACCCAGGCCAGACGGCCTTCGTCCAGTTCGGGGGCCAGGTAGATGTCCAGTCCCTCGGGGAAGGTCGATCGCCAGGCATCGGCGACTTCGTGGGCGATCAAGGCGGCCAGGCGTTCGTCTACGATCTGGAAGCGTTCTTCCAGGCCCACCAGGGCCGGGCGTTCGCGGACGATGTCGTGGGCCAGGCCATGCAGGGTGCGGACGCGATAGCCAAGATGAGGAACCAGGCCGCGCTGCTGGAGCATCTGGCGAATGCGAGCGGAGAAGTTATCCACCGCCGAGTTAACCAGGGTAACGATCAGGACTTCCTGATCGTCGCCCAAGCCCCCTTCAGCGATCAGGTGGGCGGCCAGCGCGCTCAGCGTGAAGGTCTTGCCTGAGCCGGGGACGGCGGCAATGCCCAATCGTCCGCCACGATAGCGGAGGATGTCTTGTTGGGAGGGACGCAGGAGGATAGGGGTGGTCATGTCAGACGCCGAATCCGCTGATATATTGTATGCGGTTTATCCAGGCGTGCAAACCTGAATTCGGTTTCAAGGGGTGAAGAAAGGCATCCGCAGATTACGCAGATTACGCAGATTTTTTTTGACGTTGCGGCATTTGGCGAGGAAAGCGGCGGGTGTTTCCTGACAAGATTGGAGTGCACCCTTGAGGAAACGTGTGCATGCAAACGTTGTCAAGGGGTGAAGAAAGGCATCCACAGATTACGCAGATTACGCAGATGTTTTTGACGTTGCGGCATTTGGCGAGGAAAGCGGCGGGTGTTTCCTGACAAGATTGGAGTGCACCCTTGAGGAAACGTGTGCATGCAAACGTTGT
>FWWM01010734.1_pt1 | contig 16109 bp, 12 predicted proteins | sample 2228351 | NCBI WGS metagenome assembly FWWM01 (sample SAMEA103939774, study PRJEB20133) | metagenome | reverse complement strand
TGTTGAACAAAATCCCAAACTGGCGGAGAGGGTGGGATTCGAACCCACGAGCCCCTATAAAAGAGGCACGGCTCTCCAGGCCGTCCCATTGGTCCACTCTGGCACCTCTCCTTTTTTCAATCCTGGATCTTTGGGAACTTGTGAGTCATCACTTTAAGTAAAATTAAAACATCTTCTAGCTCTTCTCTAAAAGTTTTTGGTCCAGTAAATATCTCCCAAATTTCTTGCCTTAAGGCTTTAATTTTTTGATTTAAAATCTGCCACTGAGCTAAGCTTTTGAGGTATTCTATAATTTTTCTAAATTCTCCCCTATCTAACCATATGCCACCACACATCCTGCAAAGATCAACTACAATCTCTGAGGAGCCATATAAAACCTGGTAAAAAGGAAGGCCGCAAGCTGGACATCTTTTTGAGAGGTCTTTTTGATAAGTTTTAAAATGTTCTGGGCTTTGCCATAAATCTAAATCTAACCATCTTAAGTTCTGGTCCTTGTGGTCTTTGGCAAGTTCTAACTCTCCTTTTTCAAGAAACATTCCAAGACAAAAAGGGCAGTAATCAACTTCTACATTATGAAAAAGAGCGGTAGCTAATTGTTCCTTGCAAACAGGACAGTTCATAAAATTCCTTAATTTTAATGAAGTTTCAAGACTCAGGAAATTCTTTTGAAAAATCACAATTGCATTCCTCGCAAAACTGCGATTCTCTCTTCTACTGGCGGATGAGTCATAAAAAGTTTGTGCAACCAAGAGGTTTTGCGCTTTCCCCTAAAAGGATCAGTTAAAAATAAGTGAGCTGTAGCTTCTGAAGCTACTCTCATTGGAGAAGGATCAAGAGCAATTTTTTCTAAAGCCCTAGCTAAACCTTCAGGATATCTGGTAATCAAAGCTCCTGTGGCATCAGCTAAAAATTCTCGGCTCCTTGAAATAGCCAAACGGATTAAAGTCGCAGCCAGAGGTGCTAAAATGGCAAAAATCAAAGCCAAAACCAAAACTATAGCCCAAACGCCTCCTTTTTGGCGATCTCCTTGATCAAATCTGTGCCAAGACATTGAACGCAAAAAGATATCACAAGCAATCGCAATAAATCCTGCCAAAACTACAGCGACCGTGCTCACTAAAATGTCTCTATTGCCAATATGAGCTAATTCGTGAGCCAAAACACCTTCTAATTCTGAGCGGTCTAATTTTTCCAAAAGACCTGTGGTAATGGCAATCACGCTATGTTCTGGGTCTCGACCCGTGGCAAAAGCATTAGGTTGAACTTCATTTAGAATATAAATTCTTGGTTTGGGCAGACCAGCACTAATAGCTAAATTTTCAACGATGCGGTGAAGTTCTGGGTTTTCTTGAAAAGATAAAGGTTTAGCCTTGGTCATTGCCAAAACAACCTGATCTGAGTACCAGTAAGATAAAAAGTTCATCACTAAACTTAAAGCTATGGCAATGTAAAGAATAAGAGGTGAATTAAAAACATAGCTGAAAATCCAGCCAAGACCAATCACTAGAATTAAAAAAACACTCATTAACAAAATGGTTTTGCGCAAGTTCGCATCGCGATGAGTATAAAGAGAGGCCATACTATTTAAATCTGCCTTTGAATTTGCTCTTTTGTTTGTTCAAAGGTCTAATTTTGGATTTTTAAGTACTTTAGCTCTAGAATTTCACCTCAACTGGTTCTGCTTCTTGAGTGCTTTTTAGCTCAAAGAAGGGTTCTGGTTTAAAACCAAACATCGAGGCAATAATATTGCTGGGAAACATCTCGATCCTGTTTTTAAACTCTTGAGCTACTGAATTGTAAAATCTTCTGGCTGCCTGGATTTTGTTTTCAGTATCAGCTAACTCTCTTTGAAGGTCTAAAAAATTAGCATTAGCTTTAAGATCAGGGTAGTTCTCGGCCACAGCAAACAAGGTTTTTAAAGTAGAAGACAAAAAGTTATCTGCTTGCTGATGTTCTTGAACTGATTTTGCACTTAAGGCCTGAGTGCGAGCCTTAGTAACATTCTCCAAAACTTCCCTTTCATGAACCATATAGCCTTTGACCGTCTCTACCAAATTTGGAATCAAATCATATCTTCTTTTGAGCTGAATATCAATATCTGACCAAGCTTCTTTAACCCTGTTTCTTAAAATTACCAATCGATTGTAAGCCAAAATGGCCCAAAAAATAACTAAAGCTAAAATAATAAGTAAGAAAATCAAAGGATTGTAAAACATATTCTTATATAATATTTATTAACACATTAACACAGAATTGCAAAACGAGCTAGGGGCTTTCTAAAGCCCCTAGCTTCTCTTGCTAAATTTCCTCTGAATCTGGTGTTTCTTTTTTCTCTTCTTTTGGAAGTTCTGAGACTACAGCCTCTGTGGTCAAAAGCATTCCAGCTGCTGAAGCTGCGTTCTGCAAACTTACTCTTACCACTTTGGTAGGATCTATGATGCCAGCTTTTAATAAATCTTCAAACTGCAAAGTTTTGGCATTGAAGCCAAAAGTTTCTTTTCCTTCTCTAACTTTTTGGACTACAACTGAAGCATCTACTCCTGCATTTTCTGCAATCTGGCGAATTGGCTGTTCTAAAGCCCGACGCAGAATTTTTAAACCCGTAGTCTCATCTCGAAGCTCATCTTGTTTTTCTTGCTCAGCAATGAGTTTATCTAAAACTGATACTGCTCTCAACAAAGCTACACCTCCACCAGCTACAATTCCTTCTTCATAGGCTGCCCGAGTCGCGGCCAAGGCATCTTCTAGTTTGTGCTGTTTAGCTTTTTGTTCGACTTCGGTAGCAGCTCCAACTTTTATCACAGCTACTCCCCCAGAAAGCTTTGCTATCCTTTCTTGAATTTTTTCTCGATCAAATTCAGAAGTGCTTAACTCCAATTCGCGCTTTAAAGCAGCTATTCGATCTTCAATATCTTTTTTGTTGCCTTTACCTTCAACAATGGTTGTGTTCTCTTTGGTGGAAACAACTTTCCTTGCTCTACCTAATTGTTTTAGTTCCACGTTTTCTAGTCTCATTCCTTTTTCAGAGGAAATAACTTCGCCTCCAGTCAAAACAGCAATATCTTCGAGCATTTGTTTTCTGCGATCTCCAAAGCCTGGAGCCTTCACAGCTAAAGCGGTAAAAATTCCTCTGAGCTTATTGATGACCAAAGTAGCTAAAGCATCTCCTTCCACTTCTTCAGCAATAATGACTAATTCTTTTTTGCCAGCTTGAATCATTTTCTCTAAAATTGGCAAAATTTCTTGCAATGAAGAAATTTTCTTATCTGTAATCAATATCCTGGCATCCTCAATAACTGCCTCCATCCTCTCTGGGTCGGTAATCATATAGGGAGAGATATAACCTCTATCAAACTGCATACCTTCCACAATCTCATATTCTAACCCAAAGGTTTTAGATTCTTCAGCTGTTATCACGCCATCTTTGCCAACTTTATCAAAAACCATAGCAATGAGTTGGCCCATTTCAGGGTCTTCAGCCGAAATCGTAGCTACCTGCATCAGTTCTTCTTTGCTCGAAACCTTTCTTGAAATTTTTCTTAGATATTCAACTACCTTTTCTACCCCCTGATCAATGCCCCGCTTCAATCCCAAAGGATTAGCACCAGCTGTCACATTTTTTATGCCTTCAGTGATAATAGCTTGGGCCAAAAGAGTTGCGGTCGTAGTGCCATCGCCAGCCATCTCAGCTGTTTTTTCAGCAACTTCTTTGACTACCGCAGCTCCAATATTTTCAATTCTATCTGTTAACTCAATTTCTTTGGCAATGGTCACACCGTCATTGGTAATAACTGGCGAACCAAAAGATTTTTCCAAAACCACGTTCCGGCCTCTTGGTCCAAGAGTAACTTTTACCGCATTTGCCAATTTGTCAACTCCAGCTTTTAATTTTTTGCGAGCTTTTTCGTGATATAAAATTTGTTTTGGCATATTTGGTTGAGCTCAAAAAACAAGTAAAATGCAAAAATCAAAAGTAAAGTTCTAAAAAGAATCAAGAGACTTTTGCATTTTACTCTTTTTGAGCTTTTAATTATCACTCAATGATTGCCAGAATATCGTCTTCTCTGGCAATAAGATATTCTTTATCGTCGACCTTTATTTCGTTAGGACCATATTTGGTAAAGAGAACTGTCTGCCCCTTCTTCACTGAAAGGGGTGCCAATTGGCCTGATTCTAAACGTTTTCCAGGCCCTACCGCAATTACTTTACCTTGCTCTGGTTTCTCTTTTTCTGCGGTTTCTGGCAGTAAGATGCCAGTTTTAGTTTTTTCCTCTTTCTTCAAGGGTTCAATGAGAATGTAATCGTATAAAGGAACGATCTTCATAGTTTAGATTTAAAAAATAAATTTATCTTTAGCACTCTCGACCTTTGATTGCTCATCATAACATAAATATATAAATTCTCAAAACCACCTTGTCAAGATCAAATTAAAAAGAGCCATATCGACTATCAAACAAGATAGCCAGCAAGAACTGGGGAAAAATCCAGATGGCGGAGGTTGGCAGGACAAAAACCATCTGGCAAAACCCTGGTTCTTGCTTTACGCTTTGGGCCCTTTAAGCGTAAGATATGGCTCTTTAAGCTGGGGGAAAGTAAAAGGCTATTTTACATTATTAGCTATCTTAAAGCTAATGTCAAGACTTTGGACAAATCCTAACATCACCTAAAATCTGAAATTTAATAATTTTTGGGTCTTGAACTTGGATTTGCCTTTTAATCATACCTTTCATTTTATCAGCAAATATCCAAAAATTTATAGGTAACAAGCTTTGTTTGAAAATCAAAATTTATCTAAAAAAGTTAGACAAATATCTGCCCGTATAGCTTTGGTGATGCCTTGCAACTTGCTGAGGCGTGCCTTCAATAACTATTTTGCCACCTTCTGGGCCACCTCCTGGCCCCAAATCAATAATCCAATCAGCTGTTTTAATGAAATCAAGATTGTGCTCGACCACTAAAATTGTATTGCCTAAATTCACTAATTCTCTGAGAACATACAATAGCTTTGAAATATCGTGGGGATGAAGACCTGTAGTTGGCTCATCTAAAATATAAAGAGTTCTACCAGTTGCTTTTTTAGCCAATTCTGCGGTTAATTTAATTCTTTGGGCCTCTCCCCCAGACAAAGTAGTAGCAGGTTGTCCCAATTCTAAATAATCTAAACCGACTTTTGCCAAAAGTCCTAAACGATGGCGGAGAGGTGGAATAAATTTAAAAAATTCCAAGGCCTCCTCGACACTCATTCTTAAAACTTGGGCTATGTTTTTTCCTTTGTAAGTAATGCTCAAAGTTTCTTGGTTATATCTTTGGCCTGAACATTCAGAACATTCTACATAGACATCTGGCAAAAAATACATTTCAACCTTAATTAACCCCTGACCTTCGCAAACCTCACACCTTCCACCTTTTACATTAAAACTGAATCTTCCTGGAAGATAACCTCTAGCTCGAGCTTGAGGAGTTTTAGCAAATAGCTCTCTTATGTAACTAAAGGCCCCAATATAGGTAGCAGGGTTTGACCTGGGAGTCCTGCCAATTGGCGACTGATCTACAATTGCCACCTTATCAATAAATTCTATCCCTTCAATTTTGGTATGCTTTCCAGGTTCTAGTTTTGAGCCATAAAAATGCCTCAATAGAGCTCTAGCTAAAATATCATCAACCAAGGTGCTTTTGCCAGATCCAGAAACACCAGTAATGCATACTAATTTTCCGAGAGGAATTCTAACATCAATGTTTTTCAGATTATGCTCTTTTGCGCCTCTGATAACCAAAAACTTTGAATCTGATCTTGCTGAAAATCTAGAATTTTGAATTTGGATTTTTTCTGCCTCAATCTCAACTCTTTTTCTCCCTGATAGATAATCTCCAGTAAGAGTATGAGATTTTAACAATTTTTTGGGAGTACCCTCAAAAATTATTCGTCCACCATGCTTTCCAGCCCCTGGTCCTATTTCTAAAATCCAGTCAGCAGCTTTAATGGTAGCAGGGTCGTGCTCAACTACAATTACCGTGTTTTTTAAGTCCCTGAGGCGCTTTAAAGTGAAAATTAAGCGATTAATATCTCTTGGGTGGAGTCCAACTGAAGGCTCATCTAAAATATACAATACTCCAGATAACTGAGAGCCAATTTGGGTTGCCAAACGAATACGCTCTTGCTCTCCTCCAGATAGGGTTGAAACTTTTCGGTCCAGAGAAAGATAATCGAGCCCAACATCTACCATAAATTGCAATCTTGAAATTATTTCTTTTAAAATTGGTAGGGCAATTACTAAATTTTTCTCTTCAAGAGCATGTTTGCCTTGGCCTTGAGATAAATTTTTAAAGAAAGCCAAAGCTTCCTTCAAAGGCAAACTCTCAAGCTGATCTATGCTTTGACCTCCAACTTTTACCGCTAGAGCTTCTGGCCTTAACCTTTTGCCTTTGCAAACCTCGCAAATTCTCTCTATCATATATTGCTCTATCTCCTCTCTGGTATATTCAGAATCAGTTTGGTGATAGCGCCTCTCAAGCTGAGGAATTACACCTTCAAAGGTATCTTGAGAGTTAGTTTCTAATTTTGAGTTTTGAATTTTAGATTTAACCAAAAAGTTATCATCAGTACCCTCACCATAAAGAATAATGTTGATTATTTTTTGAGGTAATTCTTTTACTGGCACATTAAGTGAAAAATTATATTTTTGGGCTAAATTGCTCAACTGCCACCAAAAATAGCTCTGACGGCCTATTTTATGAGAAGCTCGCATCCAAGGCCGAATAGCACCTTCTGAAATACTAAGGTTTTTATTTGGGATAACCAATTCTGGCGCAACTTCTAATTTTTCACCAAGACCCTGGCAAGCAGGACAGGCTCCATAAGGTGAATTAAAAGAGAAAAGACGAGGCTCTAATTCGGGTAAAGATTGACCACATTTTTGGCAAGCGAATTTTTCTGAAAAAATTAAATAATCTTGGATTTGGGATTGGTAGTTTGGAATTTGTCTTTGGTTTTTGGTTTTTGATTTAAAAATTATGATCATTACTGTTCCTTTACCCATCTTTAAAGCCATTTCTAAAGAATCTGCTAACCTGCTTCTTTCTAAATCTGGCAAAACCTCAACTCGATCCACCACCACTTCTATATTGTGGCGCTTGTTTTTATCAAGATTTATTTTTAAAGCTTCTTCAATCCTGTAAAGCTTTTTGTCAACAAAAACCCTAATAAAACCTGCCTTCTGCACCTCTTCAAGAACATCTTTGTGTTGACCTTTTTTGCCACGGATTAAAGGAGCGCAAATAATAATTTCTGTCCCAGATTTTAGCCTTTTAATTTGCTCTATCATTTGGTCAATGCTTTGGCTGGCAACCTTAAGACCACATTTTGGACAATAAGGCTCACCAACCCTGCCAAATAGCAAGCGTAAATAATCGTGAATTTCAGTAATAGTACCAACTGTCGAACGGGGATTTGCTGGCGATCTTCGCTGATCAATAGCAATTGCAGGATTGATATTTTCTATTTTGTCAACATCAGGTTTTTGCATCACACCCAAAAATTGACGAGCATAAGCTGACAAACTTTCAACATATCTCCTCTGGCCTTCAGCATACAAAGTGTCAAAAGCTAAAGAAGATTTACCAGAACCAGAAATGCCAGTAATTACCACCAATTTGTCTTTGGGGATATCAACATTGATATTTTGTAAATTGTGTACTCTAGCCCCCCTAACTTTTATAAAATTTTGAGTGGCCATATTTTTCCCTAACCTATTTATTTTATTATTGAAAATCTCACAGAATCAATATCTGCTAATTGAAACTAAAATTGAATAAAATGATATAATTTTAATGATGAGGAGTTTCTCTTTTGTGACAATGGAAAATATATCCAATCTTCCTGAAAGGCCTGGGGTATATTGTTTTGTTGATGCCAAGGGCAATTATCTTTATATTGGCAAGGCTCTAAACATTCAAGAAAGAATTAAAAGCCATCTCCAAAACAAGGGCTTTAAAGAAAGCCAGTGGCTCAAAGTTGCAAAAAAAGTTGGCTTTATAGAAACTCAAGGTGAAATAGAGGCTTTATTGTTAGAAGCCAAACTGATAAAAAAACTCAGGCCTTCTTTTAATGTAATGTGGCGAGATGATAAAAATTTCTTCTATGTAGCAATCACCAAGGAAGAATTGCCAAAAGTTCTAATAACTCATCAACTAAAAGCTAAAAATTCAAAGCTCACAGCAGATTATCTTGGTCCATTTGTTGACGGTAAAGCCCTAAAAATAACTCTCAGGTATCTCAGACGCATCTTTCCTTTCTACACCCAAAAAAAACATCCTAAAGTTCCTTGTCAGTGGTGTCAATTAGGACTTTGTCCAGGTCCTAATCCTAACCCTAAAGAATATAAAAAGAATATAAGAGGACTTTCAAAAGTCCTTGAGGGCAAAAAATCAGTTGCTCTTAAAAATTTAGAAAAAGAAATGGAAAAAGCAGCTCAAAAAAAGGATTTTGAAAAAGCTGCTGACCTAAGAGATAAAATTTTTGCCTTACAAAGAGTGCTAGCAAATGCCAAAATTTTCAGCCATCAAGAAAAAGAGTTGTATCTTCACCCTTGGCAAAATATCCAAAGATATTTAAAGAAAATTTTTAACCTCAAATCTAGGAATCTTCTTGAGCGCATTGAAGCCTACGATATTTCAAACCTTCAAGGAAAAATGGCCACAGGATCTATGGTCGTATTCCTCAAAGGCCAACCTTATAGACAAGGTTATCGTCATTTTAAAATTAAAAGTAAGCAAACCCCAGATGACTTTGCAATGCTCAAAGAGGTCCTTTCAAGAAGATTCAAGCATTCAGAGTGGCAATTTCCAGATGTTATTTTAATTGATGGTGGCAAACCCCAATTAACTGCAGCCAAACAAGCTCTAAAATCAATACTTAACTTTACCCCACCAAAACTAATGGCCTTAGCTAAAAAAACCAATCAACTCTATCTCCAAAATAGAAAAAGTCCCTTAAAATTGTCAAATCTACCAAAAGAACTCTCCAACTTTCTTCTCCATATAAGAGATGAAGCTCACCGCTTTGCGATTTCCTACCACAAAAAACTCAGAGAAAAATATATTAAAAACCAATGTTAGGCCCGGCCTAACACATTTTAGGCCCGGCCTAACATTCTTGAAATTGTGAACTAACATTCTTGAAATTGAAAATTAGAAAGTTTATAATTTTGTTGTGAAACCATTTTTGGTCCAAATTATTGGTGGCACAATAGGCCTTTACCTTGCAAGCCAGCTTGTACCCAATGTTGAATTTCAAAATCCCTGGCCCCAAATAATAATTGCAGGCTTAGTATTAGGTGTGTTAAATTTTTTCTTAAAGTCCTTTCTGAACATAATTGTTTTTCCTCTAAAAATTTTAACTTTAGGTACGATTTCTTTGCTGATCAATATGCTTTTGGTGTGGATAGTTGATATCTTGTTTATAGACCTTATAATCATCGGGTTTATTCCCCTACTTTTGACAACTTTGGTGATCTTTGGTGTAAACTTTTTACTAAAATTGCTTTTATGAGCTATAACATCTTTTTAAACATTAGCCAAATAATTATATCTAGTCTTTTGATAGCTACTATTTTGCTTCAACAAAGAGGCGAAGCTTTAGGAGGGGTATTAGGTGGCGGAGGCGAATTTTATCTCACTAAAAGGGGAATTCAAAAAAGAATCCATCAAGCTACAATTGTCCTTGGAGCTTTGTTTATCTTATTGGCGGTTCTTAATTTACTTTTTTAGAGCCCAAAAAGACAAAATATATTGAGTTTTGGGAATTAAGATCTTTTTTTGATTTTTAACTTATAAATTTCAAAGGTTTTTCATTATCTTTATAAAAATCTTGATTTTTTTGTAAAGAAGTTTTTGTGAGTACCAAATTATCTTTATTTTGGCAAAATTTAAAAATATCTTTTGCAGAATTTTCTTTAAAAGAACTTTATCTTTTCTTTGCTTTTGCTTTTATATTTATTTTTTCTTTGCTCTATTTAATATGGAGTAATTTTATAGCCCAAAAAGAATTCGTTCCAGTTCAAGGCGGTGTCTTAAAAGAAGGCATTGTAGGAGAATTGAGAGGTATAAATCCTTTATATGCCTTCTCTGATGTCGAAAGAGATCTTTCTGAGATTCTGTTTGAAGGTTTAGTTGGTTATGATCACCAAGGCAAACTCGTGCCAGAATTAGCCGAATCTTTTGAGATCAGCAAAGATGGCAAAACTTACACTTTTTTCTTAAAAGATAACCTCAAATGGTCTGATAACCAACCCTTAACCGTAGATGATGTATTATTTACAGTGAAACTTTTGCAAGATCCAGCTTATAAGAGCCCTCACATTGCCAGTTGGTTAGATATTGGCGTAGAAAAAATAGATGATAAAACTTTGGTCTTTAGGCTCAAAAAACCATACTATCCCTTTTTAGAATTAGCAACTTTTAAAATTTTGCCAAAACATATCTGGCAAAATATCCCGGCCCAAAACATTCATCTTTCGCCCTACAATTTAAAGCCAGTCACCTCAGGGCCATATATTGTAGATAAAATTGAGCAAGACAGCCTTGGCTTTATTAAAAAATTAACTCTTATCCCAAATCCTTATTACTCAAAACCAGGACCGTTTATCAATCGCTTGGAGATTAAATTATTTAATTCAGAAAAAGAACTCCAAAAGGCAGCAATTTCTGGAGAACTTGATTCTTTTTCTTTAACCCCTCCAACTTCTTTTGCCTCAAATAATTTTAAGGTCTACCAAATTTCTATCCCAAGATACTTTGCTTTGTTTTTCAATCAAGAGAAAAGTCAGATTTTAAAAGAGGTTAAAGTAAGAAAAGCTCTCTGGTTAGCTATTGATCAAAAAAATATCCTCCAGCAAGTCTTAAAAAATCAAGGGACAATCGTAAATTCACCTATTCTACCTTATTTTTATGGCTTTGAGGAATCTCTTAAAAATTTTAATTTTGATTTAGCTGAATCTCAACTCTTATTAGAGGAAGCTGGTTTCAATCACTTCTCAAAAGATGGTTCAAGATATAAAATTGTTCAAAAAGAAGAAGGTTTTAAATTTACTAAAAATTTAAGCCAAGGTTCAAAAGGCCAGGAGGTTAAAAAATTACAAGAGTGCCTAGCTAAAGATCCAGAAATTTACCCTGAGGGGGAAGTCACAGGTTTTTTTGGCAAAAATACAGAGAAAGCTGTTATTAGATTTCAAGAGAAATATGCTAATGAAATTTTAGTTCCTCAAGGATTGAATTCTGGCACAGGCCAAGTTAAAGCCCTAACCAGAGAAAAACTTAACCAGCTTTGTGCTCAAGTTTCTACTGAAAAAATTGCTTTATCTTTAAAACTATTCACGGTTCAACAACCTCTCCTTGAAAAAACCGCTCAAATGATTAAAGAACAATGGGAAAAAATTGGAGTTAATCTTGAAATAAAAGCCCTGCCCTTGGCCCAACTAATTCAAGAATATCTAAAGCCTCGCAATTACGATGTCTTGCTTTTTGGCCAGGTAACTGGTATAATACCAGACCTCTATCCTTTTTGGCACTCAAAACAAGTCCAAGACCCTGGTCTGAATTTAGCTTTCTTTAAAGATGAAAAAGCTGATAAATTACTTTTGGAAGCCAGAGAAGCTAAAAATTTTCAAGAATTAAAAGAAAACTATGAGCAATTCCAAGAAATTATTTTAGAAAACCCACCAGCTGTCTTTTTATTCAATCCCCACTATCTCTACTTTGTTTCAAAAAAAATTAAGGGTTTAGAATTCTCAAAAATGCCTGATCCTTCAAAAAGATTTTCTCAAATAGAAAAATGGTTTATCAAAACCAAAAAAATTTTAAAATAGCAGATTCCAAAATTATTTTAAGAATTATTTTAAGAATTTTGTAATTAAAAAGCCGACGTGGTGAAACTGGAAAACACGCACGGTTCAGAGCCGTGTGCCAAAAAGGCTTGTGGGTTCGAATCCCACCGTCGGCACCTCTAAAGAACTAGAATCACTCAGGTCATTTTATTTTGGATTTTGGTTTTAATTTGAGATTCTAAATTATATGTCTCACCAAAAAAGATCTCTATCTTTTGAAATCTCCAAAGAAAAAGGGGTAAAAATAATCCCATTGGGAGGCTTAGGTGAAGTTGGCCGAAATATGACCCTCTTTGAATATGAGGACAAAATTTTGATTATTGATATGGGTTTGAGTTTTCCAGACGAAAGTATGCCTGGGGTTGACTATATCATTCCAAATACAGCTTATCTTCAGGAAGCCTTAAAAGAAAAAAAGCGCATTGTTGGTATTCTTTTTACCCATGGCCATTATGACCACATTGGAGCTGTGCCCTATATTTTACCTCGCATTGGATTTGATCATCCAATGTATAGCTCTGAATTAACTAAGGGCATCATTTTAAAACGCCAAGAAGATTTTCCCAACCATCCAAAGATCAAAATCCATACCATCCAGGATTTAAGCTCTCTTAAATTGGGTCCATTTGAAATTGAAGCTTTCAGGCTTAACCACAATATTCCTGGAGACTTAGGATTTTTCATCCGAACGCCTGAGGGCAACATTTGCTATGTGCCAGATTTTAAATTTGACAATAACCCAGTTAACGACCTTCCAACTGATTTTGAGAGATTTAAGGCTCTGGGCCGACGCAATGTTCATCTATTAATGATGGATTCTACAGGGGCTGAACAAGAAGGCCATTCTTTATCTGAAAAAGAGATTTTTAAAAATCTAAGAGAAATTTTTGAAAAAGAAAAAAAACAAAGAATAATTGCAGCTACTTTTGCTTCCCTGCTAAATAGGGTCCAACAGGTGATTACTCTTTCTGAAGAATTCTCAAGAAAAGTAGTGATTGAGGGGTATTCTATGAAAAGCAATGTTGAAATTGCCAAAGAGCTTGGCTATTTAAAGTTCAAACCACGCACGATAATTTCAGCTAAAGAAGCTATAAACTTAAAACCAGCTAAAGTCACAGTAATATGCACTGGAGCTCAGGGCGAAAAAGAAGCAGCTTTAATGCGCCTAGCTACTGGCCAGCATAAATTCTTGACTTTAAGTCCTCAAGATACCATCATTTTCTCTTCCTCTATTGTTCCTGGCAATGAAAAAGCGGTCCAGATGCTAAAAGACCAGCTTTATCGTTTGGGAGCCCATGTTTACCACTATAAAATGATGGATATCCATGCTGGAGGCCATGCTCAAAGAGAAGAGTTAGCTGAAATGATGAGGTTACTCAAACCTAATTTCTTTATGCCAATCCATGGTCAGTATTCAATGCTGGTAGAACACAGTAAACTTGCAAGAGAAGTTCTTAACTTGCCTCCTGAAAATACGATTGTTGCTGAAAATGGTCAGGTCGTCCTTTTAACTTCCCAAAAAGCAATTTTAACCTCTCAGGAAGTGCCTTCTTCAATTGTTATGGTCGATGGTCTTGGAATTGGCGATGTTGGCGAGGTAGTTTTAAGAGATCGCCAAACATTGGCTGAAGACGGAATGTTTGTTATTATTGCGGTAGTTGATCAAAAAACAGGAAAGGTTAGATTAAGCCCAGATATCATCTCTCGAGGTTTTGTTTATCTTCGAGAATCAAAGAATCTTCTTTTTGAAGCCAGAAAGAAAACCATTGAAATAATAAATCGAGCTGGCGGTAAAGCCAAAGGCGCTAACTGGCTTTATGTCAAAGAAGAGATCCGAGATAAACTAGGAGATTTCCTTTTTGCTAAAACCCATCGCCGGCCTATGGTTCTGCCAGTAATTATAGAAGTATAAATTAATTAAATTATAATAATTTTATGGATCGCATTGTCTATGGAATCAGACCTTCAGGCGATCTCCACATTGGAAATTATTTGGGAGCTATTTTGCAATGGATTGAACTCCAAAAATCTCACGAGTGCTTATTTTTCATTGCTGACTTACATGCCATAACTACGCCTTATGACCCTGACCTTTTGCAAAAAAATATAAAAGCTACAGCTATTGCTTATTTATCTGCTGGCCTTAACCCTGAATCTTGTGTTATTTTTGTCCAATCTCATATTCCAGCTCATACTGAATTAGCTTGGATTTTGAGCACCATTACTCAGCTTGGAGACCTCAAAAGAATGACTCAATTCAAAGAAAAAGCTAAAAAGTATAAAAAAAATGTCAACGCAGGACTTTTAAATTATCCTGTATTGATGGCTGCAGATATTCTGCTATATAAGCCTGAGTTAGTACCAGTTGGCAAAGACCAACAACAACATTTGGAACTAACCAGAAGTTTAGCTAGAAAGTTCAATAGAAAATTCGGCAAGGTCTTTCCAGAACCCAAAGCCCATTTTATGAAAGAAGGAGCTAAAATAATGTCCCTTCAAAACCCAAAGGTCAAAATGTCAAAATCAGAAGACCCCAAAGGAGCTATTGGCCTTTTTGAAAGCCCAGAAAGCATAAAAGATAAAATTATGTCCGCACTAACAGATAGTGGCCAATCTATTGTTTTTTCGCCTCACAATAAACCAGGTATCTCTAATCTCTTAACTATTTATTCTCTGTTTAGCAAACAACCAATTTCAGTGCTTGAAAGAAAATTCAAAAACGCAGGCTATGCTTTCTTTAAAAAATCTCTGGCCAATCTCTTAATAAAAGAGTTAGAACCATTTCGCAAAAAATACAAAGAATACTCAACTCGAGATGTCTATTTAGAACAAATTTTAAAAGAAGGTGCAAAGAAGGCCTCTTCAATAGCTCAGAGCACTCTTTTGGAGGTAAAACAGAAAATGGGATTAATTTAAAAATTATTCATTTCTCAAAAATTTTAATTTTAAATTTATGTCTTTTTCTGTCGCTATTGTCGGATTGCCTAATGCTGGTAAATCAACCTTGTTTTCAGTTTTAACTAAAAAACAGGTGGCCATAGCTCCCCACATTTTTACTACCATCGAACCAAACATCGCAAAAGTTCCCGTGCCAGACGAAAAATTAAATTTTCTGGCTGAAATTTTGCGGCCACCAAAAATTTCCCCATCTTACATTGAATTTATTGATGTTGCTGGTTTGGTAAAGGGAGCTCATAAAGGCCGTGGCCTTGGGAATCAATTTTTGTCTTATATTATGCCTTGTGATGTGGTCTTGCAGGTGGTAAGAGCTTTTGAAGATAAAAATGTTGAGCATCCAGAAGGCAGAATCGACCCTATATCTGATATTGAAATTATAAACACTGAATTTGAAATGAAAGATAAAGAGCTTCTTGAAAGACACAAAAAAAATGTTAGGCCGGGCCTAAAATGTGTTAGGCCGGGCCTAACACTCCTTTCTGAAAAACCCCAAATTGTCCTTTTGAATGTAAGTGGCTCTACAAATCCTGAGCTCTTATCAAAAGTAAAATCAGAATTCCCAAAAATCCCTATCTTGAGTGTTGATCTAAAGTTAGAAAAAGAACTAGAAAGTTTAACACCAAAAGAGATTGAAGAGCTTAAAATCAACTCTTGTCTTGATAAAGTAATAACTACCAGCTATAATCAACTTGGCTTAATAACTTTTTATACGATAGCTGGCTTAAAAGAAGTTCGAGCCAGAACCCTTAAAAAAGGGCAGACCATCCTTGAAGCTGCAGACCAAATTCATTCTGATTTTAAAAAATATTTTAAAAAAGCTCAGGTTTTAGCTTTTGAGAATTTTAAAAAAGTGAAATCTTGGCAAGAAGCTAAAGTTAAAGGTTTAATAAAAACAGTCGGAAAGGAGTACAAGGTCCAAGATGGCGATATAATAGAAATTAAAATTTAATCAGATTCCAATTTATGCAGCATTATGAGCTTGCTTATTTAATCTCCCCAAATCTAACCCAGAATCAAGCTAAAGAGCTTTCTCACAAAATTTTAGAAGACCTTCACAAAGAAGGAGCTATTTTGGATCTAGCTGGAGATTTAGTTAAAATCAACTTAGCCTATCCTATCAAAAAACATAATGAGGCCTATTTTGGTTCAATAAGATTTTTCTTAAAAAAAGAAAAAATAAACAAAATCCTAAACCAATTATCTACCCAAAAAAATTTCCTTCGTTTAATGCTAACTAAAAAAGAGAGGCCAGAAAAAAGAATCACGACCCAA
>FWWM01007058.1_pt1 | contig 16109 bp, 14 predicted proteins | sample 2228351 | NCBI WGS metagenome assembly FWWM01 (sample SAMEA103939774, study PRJEB20133) | metagenome | reverse complement strand
ACCAGCACTTTGAGCCTTGTACGAAAGCATGAACATTCATTATATTTATCGAAATATACATCCCATAATTCCCTTAAATAATTATCGGCAAGCCGGAATGAAGGGAAGGACTTCGCTTTCATCCCCACCCTGAAGGCCGGAGGTCCTCTCGCTCCGTCCTCTCCGCTCCACAAGTTAAAGCGAGAGAACGTAGCAGAAAGATAGTAAACATCTTAACAATAGAAACTAACTGTATCTCAAATCTAGGCCTTTGAGTTTTTACTTTGAGTTTTTACCTCGACAAAAGACGACCATCAACCAAATGGAGTTTAATCTAAAAAAATAGTGTGGATGGGCGGTATTTAATCGAAGTCCTCGCCCATTCCGCTCGGCTCTTTCTCCTTCTCCTTGCCGGCGCCGGTCGACTTGGAGGCGATCACATCATCTATTCTCAGAATCATCACTGCAGCCTCTGCGGCTGAGCTGATAGCCTGGGTCTTTACTCTGAGCGGCTCCACAACACCGCGCTCGAGCATGTCCACTGCCTCGCCGGTATCCATGTCGAGACCGGCTGCCTTCATCCCCTTCTCGTGCTTGCTTCTCAGAGCCACGAGTGCGTCGATCTGATCGAAGCCACCGTTCTCGGCCAGGGTCTTCGGGATGATCTCCATCGCCTCAGCGAAGGCCTCGATGGCGAGCTGCTCCCTTCCACCGACGGTGGCCGCATACTCTCTCAGCCTGAGAGCGAGCTCGACCTCGGGTGCTCCACCGCCAGGCACGAGCATGCCGTCCTCGACGACGACACCCACGACCCTGAGCGCATCCTCCATGGCCCTGTAGAGCTCATCGACCACGTGCTCCGTGCCGCCACGCAGGATTATGGACACCGACTTCGGATTCTCGCACTCCTCGACGAATGTCATGTCATCTCCGGCGATCTTCCTCTCCTCGACCAGCCCTGCCTTGCCTAGATCGTTCGGGGTGAGCTCGTGCAGGCTTGTCACAATCCTGGCGCCGGTCGCACGGGCGAGCTTCTCCATATCGCTCTTCTTCACCCTGCGGAGGGTGTAGATGCCGGCCTTGGCCAGGAAGTGCTGCGCCAGATCGTCGATGCCCTTCTGGCAGAAGACGACGTTTGCTCCGGTCGAGACGATCTTGTTGACCATATCCTTGAGCATCGCCTCCTCCTGATCCAGGAAGGCCTGGAGCTGATCAGGCGAGGTGATCTCTATCTTCGCATCGACCTCTGTCTTCTCTATCTCGATCGGGGCATTTAGCAGCGCGATCTTCGCATCCTTTACCTTCTTGGGCATGTTCGGATGCAGCCGCTCTTTATCTATCACCATGCCGTGGATCAGCTGGGAATCGGTTATGCTGCCGCCCACCTTCTTCTCCACGGTGATGTTATCGATATCAACAGAGCCATCCTCGTCTACAATCGCCTTTACAGCCTTGACGGCAAGCTCTGCCAACTCGCCTCTTGCGTTGCCGCTGCCCTTTCCGGTCATCGCTGTAATCGCTATCTTCTTCAGAAGCTCCTCGTCATCTGGAGATACCTTCACCGCAATATCCTTAAGTATCTCGATAGCCTTTGTGGCCGCATCTCTGTAGCCGGTGGCTATGACAGTCGGGTGGATCTCCTGCTCTAGAAGTAGCTCAGCCTGCTTCAGAAGCTCGCCAGCTAGGACCACTGCTGTCGTGGTTCCGTCTCCTACCTCCTCATCCTGAGTCTTGGCGATCTCCACCATCATCTTGGCTGCCGGATGCTCTATATCCATCTCCTTTAGTATTGTGACACCGTCATTAGTGATGACAACATCCCCAAGAGTATCGACGAGCATCTTGTCCATGCCCTTGGGTCCAAGCGTGGTTCTCACCGCGCTGGCTACAGCCTTGGCAGCCATAATGTTCGACCTCTGCGCTTCCCGGCCAGCAGTCCGCTGGCTCCCTTCCTTGAGTATGAGTACAGGTGTTCCACCTAGTCCAGCCATTCCGACACCTCTCCTTACAGAGGGGATGTAAGTGTTTTGAAGTTCTATATAAACTTTTCTAAGATCGTGCCGTGTTGGATAATACAAGATGATGTGGTTACTAGCTATCGATTCTTATCCAGGGTTGATGTGCAGCTTACGGCCTTACACCGGCCTGAAGACGGAGTCTGCGGCCTGAAATGGATCTCAAGCAGACATCTCTTCAGATGCGAAATCAAGTCCGCTGGTGTGGCGGATCTTCTTCCCCACTCCTTTCCGTGAGATTCACGGCTCGGACATTATGCTGGGAAGCCTCTTGGTATCTATTTCGATCCTTATCACATCCCTGTCAGCCTCTAAGGAGGTGACGATCATATGGAAGATATATCGCTGTGTGCGCCTTCCCTCGGGGATTCTTATCTTGTGCTCTCTGAGCAGCTTGTTTATGCTGGCAGCATACAGCGCGGGTCCGCTCTGAAGGAAGAGCAGGCCTGGGAGGTTCAGCGATTCATGCCCGAATGTTGGATACCTGGTATCCATCATCTCCTCGAGCATCGTGCGCGGTATCTCCACGGATCCGATATCGCTCGCAACGCTTATTCCCTTCTGATCAGCGCGAAGCGATCTGATGTGATATCTCAAGGCTCCTATGAGATAGCCTGTGCCCCTCCCCTGCTGGTCAGCTGGAACTATCGCCTCCAGCTTCTCCATGAAGGGCCTTATCAGGGGGCTTGTACCTGCAAAGAACGTGCCGGCAAGGTTGCTGACCTCTGTCTTGGCCTCACGGAGATCATCTTTGTTGATTATCAAAGTAACCATGCCATCTCCTTTCACCCTCCTGGGAGATATATTCACCGCCGATAGCATCGCCCAAACAGAGCGTGAAATTGCAGACGTCACTTATGGCGTGTCTACCATGCTATCATGATGAGTTCCGGAATGACGGATTCTGCGATATAGTTGCATGCCTATTAAGCGGTGCCTCTTGTCCAGTGGCATCTGGTAATGCTCATCGCTCGGATCGAGCCCGACCAAGTTTCTGTAATGCCAAGATATTTTACCGGCGAGCAGTTACTCTCAATCATGGGTCTGGAGCATCTGGAGAGATATCAGGAGATCATACCCCATTTTGAGAGCTTCTTGGAATCGATAAAGCAACCGCTACCTGTTACTGCGAGGATAAACACGCTAAAGATCTCTGTTCCAGAACTCCTCCAGAGGTTAGATCGCGCAGGCATCCGGTACGAGCGGATGCGATGGTATCCGCTGGGTCTGAGGTTAGACTCCGAAAAGCCAGGAAGATATATGGAGTTCCACATGGGCCTCATTCATATACAGGAGGAGATATCCATGCTTCCGCCGCTGGTTCTAGATCCCAAGCCGGGCGAGCGTGTCTTGGACCTATGCGCGGCTCCTGGCGGAAAGACCGCTCAGATCAGCATGCAGATGTCGAACAGAGGCATGGTGGTTGCAAACGATAGCTCCACCACACGTATAGTTCCGCTCAGAGCTAACCTGGAGAGGCTCGGGGTTATCAATGCCGTGGTTACGTCATATGATGGCAGGTGCTTTCCACATTATGAGTTCGACAGGGTGCTGGTGGATGCACCATGCACAAGCGAGGGTACTGCTAGAAAATATCCTGCGGTGCTCGACAGATGCTCCCAAAAAAGGAGTCTAGATCTGCAGCGATTACAGATCTCTCTCCTTCGCAGGGCTGCACAGCTCACAAAGCCTGGTGGCGTTATAGTCTATTCGACATGCACTTTCGCACCCGAAGAGAACGAGGAGGTCGTGGCCAACGTGCTCGATCTTGTGAATGTTGAGGATTTCGCGCTTCCAGGCCTCAAAGCCAGCCCGGGACTGACCTCATGGCATGAGAAAGAGTATGGAGATGATCTCACAAGATGCAGAAGATTCTATCCGCATCAGAACGATACAGGGGGATTCTTTGTTGCAAAGCTACGCCGAAAACTATCATCTGATTGATAGAGGCTCAGTGATCTCGATGTGGAGAGAGAGATTTGATATTCCAGAAGAGGTCTTTGACGGATACAGCTTCTTCAGGCGCGGAAGGATGATCTGGGCGTTCAGCCTTTCCGAGCTGCCGCCATTCAGATGCGAAAGCATCGGGATGAGGATTATATCGCTGCGCGAGAGCCCGTGGAAGCCGACGACCTATGCGCTCCAGCTATGGGGAAGGTATGCGAGAAAGAATGTGGTAGATCTCAATGATGAGATGGCGAAACGCTTCTTCTCAGGCGATAGCATCGAGCTGAGAGCGCCTGTTGAGCGAGGATATGTGGTCGTCAAGCACATGGGCGCTGTGATAGGCTGTGGCCTATACACCCCCGGAAGATTGATCTCACAGCTGCCCAAGGAGCGCAGGATTCTTGAGAACGATGTTGTTACAGAGAGAGACGATGAATGAAGTGCTAGAAGCAACGCATCGGAAAGCCCGCCCACCTGATCAAACCTCTATAAAAGATGAGGAATTAGAGCTGATTGAACGTCTTAAAGAGGGGGCGCGCTGGCTTGATCGCGATCTTATGAGAAGGCTCTGGCAGAGTCCGATGAGATTGTTCGCGCTCTCCCGTCGTATTCAGGAAGAATGTTGTGGCAGCCAAGTCTCCTACGTGATAAATAGGAACATCAACTTCACGAATATATGCATTGGAAGCTGCAAGTTTTGTGCTTTTAAAAATAAGAATGGATATATTTTAACACATGATGAGCTCCTCCAGAAGGCTGAAGAGGCGGAGCGTCTGGGGGCGACCGAGCTCTGTCTCCAAGGTGGTCTCGCGCCCGGCCTTGGCATCGAGGACTATTGTGAGATGCTTGAACTGTTGAAGTCGAACTTTCCCTCAATGCATCTCCATGCATATTCTCCTATGGAGGTGCTGCATATTTCAAGAGCTTCGGCTGCTGATGTCAGGGAGACGCTCCGCGACCTCAAGGCCTCTGGACTTGATTCGATGCCGGGCACAGCTGCGGAAATACTGGTGGATTCGGTGCGGCGGCAGATATGTCCTGAGAAGCTCAGCACAGCGGAATGGTCGTTCGTCGTGAAAGCTGCGCACAGGATGGGCATACCTACAACATCAACGATGCTCTACGGACATATCGAGCGATTTGAGGACAGACTGAGCCATCTAGAGGTGATAAGATCTATACAGAGAGAGACCGGAGGTTTCACAGAGTTCGTTCTCCTTCCGTTTGTCCCTGGAAATACGGAGCTTGGCAAGATGTCCTCCACCCCGGATATCCTGGAGAACATGAAGATGCACGCACTTGCCAGGGTGGCTTTATATCCATACATCAAGAACATCCAGGCCAGCTGGGTGAAGCTGGGCAGGGAGGTCGCCGGTGCGACCATCGAATGGGGAGTCAACGACCTCGGCGGAACGCTGATGGAGGAGAACATATCGAGATGCGCTGGCTCCGCGGAGGGACAGTATATGCCGCCTGAGGAGTTTCAGAGGATCATAAAGAAACATGGAAGGGAGCCGGTGCAGAGGGACACACTGTACCGAAAGATTGCTTGAAATCACCTGCATATGTTTTCGAAAACCTTCATGACCCGATGTCACATGGTTCCTGGTTAGGAGGCATTTTCGTACCGGACCTTGCATACGTCGCTTATAGAGATGTGGGGGTAGCAAAGACTCCGTCTGCAGGCCGGAGAGGAAGTCACTCAGATGCGGAAAAGAGCGATCGAAGTGTAGAGCGGACGTATCCCAATAAGGATTGAGTGTTTCTGACATGCAGAAGCGGTAAAGGTCCGAATTTCGGTGGCGTACTCAGATTACCGAATAGCGCTAACCTTTGAACTGATAGCCCTCTGGCAGGAAATAAATCCCTTGCATTCGATTCTAGTGACGATTTTCGGTAGCGCGAGTACACGACCCAAATTTCTGGCCCCAGAGCTTATCCGGACAGGTCCGTGGAGAGCATTCAAAAATTTGATACCTCTGTGAGAACCACAGAGGATTTTCGAGGGCCATTAGCTATCGATCGTCTCCATGGTCACAATTCTGTATGAGTATCTCAGCTTCATCTCCTCTCTGGGCGCTACTTTCAGGTTCCATTTCAGGAGCGTAGCTGTTATCTCTGACGGCTCGGGAGAGACATATATTATCTTCGCCTCCATAGGAATGGTGTCTTTCACCTCGAGATCTACCTGCTTGTCGGTGTTGGACTTGACCTCAAGCTGGTAAGTCCAGTTCTCCGTAGTCACCTTAGCCGTTCCGTTTCCGAAAGAGACCATCTCTTCGGTGATGTTGTAGTCCATGAGCTTCTTTGACAGTTTCAGGTCAGCCGATGGCCCCAGGCTAAGGGAGGCGTTTGCGCCTTTAGCTGTGTAGGGCATGCTCAAACTTGTCACATACTCTCCATCTCTGAATACCTGGGCATCGCCATCGGGCCAGGGATGATCTGCGGTATTGTTGGCGCGAATCTCCTCGATTGCAGGCCCGTCTGGATTAAAGTATGCATCCCAGGTATGGACGCGCCAGGCAGGTGCCGTATCCTCGAAGAGCGGCAGGCCTATCTTCTTCCCATCTAAAAGATCCGTCCTGTTCTTCAGAACGAAGACGTAGAGCGTCTCCAGCTCGCCCGTTTCGGCTCCTCTGATATAAAAGCTCATATCATAAGCGGCTTCTGCTGCCTTTGCTGCTTCCATAGGCGCCGCCATCAATTGCGGCATCTCCTTATGGGGCATGGCAACAAGCTTAACCTGTACATCCTTCAGGTCCTCTTTGAGGTCGGTGTTTATTATGGCATTTGCGGTCAGAAGCATAGAATCATTGAGAAGATGTATGTAATAATTCGGAACCCAGCGACCGCCGTTCCTAACGATATAACTCAGCAGGAAGTTCTGTCTTGCAGTGGACATCACATTCATGGTGTATATGGGCATCCGATCGTAAACTATCCGTTCGAGCGTGGAGTTTGTGATCAGGAACAAGACCGAATTCGTCTCGGCATTATCCGGCAGATCCACAACGAATTTGTGGGTGCCCTCTGTTACATCCATGCTGCCGGTCCGCTTCACGAAGACCAGGCCGTCCTGGTATATCGTCACAGAGTCAACAGGCAGGCTTATCGCCGTAGTGGCGACGACATCTCCTCTATCATCTCCCAATGCGGAGAACACGACTGCAAAAAGGAATACAGTCAAAAGCATCCATGATCTCATATTTGATCCCCTGTTTATTGTTAGCTTCCTGCTAATATAAACTTCCCTTAAAAGAAGGGACTCTTGCTAACATCGCATGAGGAATAATCCACTGATCTTGTCGATTCTCAAGCGGAATCACCAAATGATCGAATGCCACCGATCTTCGGTAGCTGGAGGATATGATCTAACTCTCTGGACAGGAGGAGTTCATGGTCAGAGGGTGTGGTCCTTGCTTCCCAACTATCACAGTAGAGATCAAACCTCCGGTGTCAAGCTCCGGCTCTCGGACGTGTCCGAATAAGGATTAAGTGTTTCTCACAGGCAGAAGAAGAGAATATAAAAATTTCTGGCCTCAGCGCTTATCCAGACAGATCCTCCGACGGAATGCTTATATCTATTAGCATCGATCTCCAAAATCCTTGGTAAATGGTGTTCATATTGGTGTTCATATGTTTCTGGATTTCATGAGCGAGGTAGAGAGTATACTCAAGGAAGGTCTCGATCGTTGTGGTTGGGGCCTTCCTGCAAACAGCAATCTGCAGCTTGATATAAGCCCGCATGCCGATCTGTCGACAACGATAGCCTTCAAGCTATCATCTATGTTGAAGAAGAATCCGAAAGAGGTCGCAGCTGAGGTATACAATTCTATGGGAGCTCCATCCTGCTGGGTCGACCGCGCGGAGCTCGTGGGCCCTTACATAAATTTCTACATGAGCAGGAGATTTCTGGATGATGTGGTGGTCAAAAGCCAGGGGGAGGATGCCTGGAAGGGAAAACTGTCCGGCGAGGCCATTGTTGAGCACACCTCCGCGAATCCCGATGGCCCTCTCCATGTTGGTCACATAAGAAACTCCGTTATAGGGGATACCATCGTTCGCATACTGCGCAGAGCAGGCTATCATGTTGAGGCGCAGTATTACGTGAACGACATGGGAAGACAGACCGCAATGGTGGTCTGGGGGTGTGACCATCTCGCTCTCGATGGCTCCAAGCCAGACCATGCGATAGCGCGCGTGTACATAGCAGCTCATAGGATCATGAACGAGAGGCCGGAGCTGGCCGCAGAGGTAGATGAGCTGATGCGGCGTTACGAGGCACTGGATAAAGAGGTTGTGGAGAAGTTCCAGCGCGCTGCGAGATATGCGATATCGGGCATAGAGGCCACGCTTCACAGAATGAACATCTATCATGATTCCTACAAATGGGAATCGGAGTTTGTGTGGAACGGCTCTGTGGACGAGATACTCACCATGCTGGAGAAGACCGGCCGAACGGAGTGGAAGGACGGTGCCTTACAGCTCAATCTCAGCGAAGAGGGTTTCGAGAAGAACATGATACTCAGGAGAGCGGATGGCACAACACTCTACACAACTAGAGACCTTGCGTATCACAAATGGAAGGCCGAGAACTACGAGCGCGTTATTGAGGTTCTCGGAGCTGACCACAAGCTCGTATCCGCCCAGCTGCGGACAGCGCTCAGGCTTTTGGGGATAAAAGAGCCGGAGGTGGTTATATTTGAATTCGTATCGCTGCCCGATGGCTCGATGTCAACACGTCGCGGCAAGTTCATATCTGCAGATGAGCTCCTCGATGAGGTCGAGAAGCAGGCATATCAAGAGGTATCCAAAAGAAGGCCCGAGATGAGCGAGGAATTCAAGAAGGAGGTCGCAAGCAAGGTAGCTGTTGGTGCAGTGAGATACGATGTTGTGAAGGTCTCTGCCGACAAAGCGACCACGTTCGACTGGAAGGCCGCGCTCGACTTCGAGAAGCTTTCAGCCCCCTTCATACAGTATTCGCATGCAAGGGCGTGCAGCATTCTCGCAAAGGCCGGCGACTTCGAGGGCTTCAACCCAGGGCTTCTCAGGGATGAGAACGAGATCGCCTTAATTAAGAAGATCGCCGAGTTCGATTTTGTAGTATACAGAGCCGCAAAAGAGCTCAAGCCGCATCAGCTCGCGACATATGCGCGGGAGCTCGCGGAGAGGTTCAACCAGTTCTACAGATACAATCCGGTGCTTGAGGCGAGGCCCGATGAGCTTAAAATGGCTCGCTTGGCCCTTGTGAGAGGAGCTAGGAATGCACTCAGGGCAACACTGGATACATTGGGCATACCGGCCCTTGAGAGCATGTGAGCATTCGATTCTAATGCGATATGCTCCACATGTTTTTAGTCGTGATCCGCTAGCGATGGCGTACTCAGATTACTGAATAGCGCTAACCGGTGAACTGATAGCTCTTTGGCAGGAAATAAATCCCTTGCATTCGATTCTAGTGAAGATTTTCAGTAGAGCGAGTACACACCCCACTAGCTATCGAAGGGTATAACCCAGGCCGGCCTGTAGCTTTTTGGGAATTCGAGAGGCAGAATCGAGCACTATACCAAAAACATAATTTTAAAATACTTGGTGTGTTTATACTTCTTTAGGCAATGAAGGGGACGACTTGCTGAAAGTAAGGTTTTGTGTGGTACCTCCAGCATTCTCCCCTAAAAAGGTGAGATGTGCTATGAGACTTGGAATCTTGATCGCATTGCTGGCGGTTCTTGGAATGGCATCTGTAGAGGCCCATCCGCTCTACTTTCCTTTAAGCGAGCACACGATGACCAAGATGGTAAGCCCAGATGGCGTGCCGCAATCGAGAACATATACCTTCACGCAGAATGAGGTAGAGGCGGTATCCTGGCTCAAGGTCTGGCGCGATCAGAGGGTGCACACCGTCGAGTGGAGATGGTATTCGCCGAATATGAGAGTATACAAAAGAAGCTTCGGGGTTATACCTGCCATAGATGGACCAGCCGGCATGTGGGGATCCTGCATATGGAGCGGCCTGAAGATAAAGGGAGAGGACGTGGCAAATCTCCCGGGAACATGGAAGGTGGATGTGATCGTTGACTTCAGAAAGGTTCTGACGGAATACTTCACGATTGATGGAAATCAGGCGCCGTGCTGTTGCTGACGGCAAGATCTAATTACCTGATGAACCTCCTTCCGATCCATGGAGTACACGTTCAAGAGGGGTTACAAGCCTGATATGAATAGGATAGAGGAGATACTGAAGGATGTCTTCGCCGCTGAGATCTGCAAGGAGGACGACAAGATATCACTGAGCTACGGCGCGCTGAAGGTCTGCAAGGTCTGGATCGATGGCAAGAAGCTGAATGTCGTTACAGAGTCTCAGCCTGGTGTCACCGATGATGTGGTTATGGACACAAACAGGAGGTTCAGGATATTTCTGGAGAGGGCAACAGGTTACACAGCCAAGCAACGTGTCCAGATGGCAAAGAAAGAGGTTCAAGGCGAATGATCTGACGCCGTTGTTCCGCATACCGGATCACCGTGAAATCAAGAGTGCCATTTGATGGCGATTCCCGAGGCACTATTAGATGAAGGCACTATTCGATGAGTCGGATCCATGCGTAAAGGGTAGAAGTAGCAAACTGATGAGTAAGGTTGACAGCCCAGAAGGCACTATTCGATGAGTCGAATCCATGCGTAAAGAGCGGTATGCTCGGATATACAACCTCTGAGCATATCGAAACCTGGAATGACAAGCTCCAGCCTGTAGGCCGGAGTAGGTGACAGAGCATCACTTCGCTCACAAGGACCTGTCCGAATAGGGATAGCGTTTCTGACATGCAGAAGAAGAGAATATAAAAATTTCTGGCCTCAGCGCTTAGCCGGACAGGTCCGCTCACAATAATGTTATAAATATATGTTATTTCAATTCTGATAAGCATAAGCCTCATCGAAGTACATGGAACTTGCTCAACCTCCTGCGGGGATGTGCCTATGGATATCTTCAAAATGCCTAAGATGGCAAAGTCCGAATACGATCTTTTAGTTAAAGAGGAATTTGTCTGTCGTATCGCATTTCAAGGAGAGCGCCATCCTTACATCGCGCCATTCCTATACGTTTTCGATGGGCGCTTCATGTATTTTCTATCAACAAGGTATGGAAGAAAAGTCCAGCACTTCCGCAGAAACCCCTACGTGACTGTGGAAATCGAGCGCTACACTCCAGACCTATCCCAATTCAGCTTCGTCACATTGCCAGGCAGACTTGTTGAAGTGGATGACGAACAGCAGAAGCTTGCAGTTCGGGAGATGTTCGTGAAGCTCATCAGAGAGAAGAATCTCTCACCAAATGTCCTTTCGGCGCTCGGCCACTCCCCCAACGAACCTCTGGAGGTTCTGCTAAAAGACGAAAGGAACAGCGTCTGGAAGCTCATTGGAGTCAAAGTCGATTCGATTCTTGGATTGAAGAGCACAACTACGAAAGATCGATAGCATACGATCATTTAGATGGCGATCTCACCTGACCAAAGCCTGTTCTTCTTGCCTCTATTTCAGATGAAATGAGCCTAAGCTCCATAACCATTAGGCAGAGGAGAGGGAAAATGTGGGGCATAATATCGTTTCTCCTTCAGATGGCGAAGTGCTTATTGCCCACTGAGTCTCACCATGCTCCGACTTTATATGCCTGAAAATGAGGAGCTTGGTATTGAGATCTGCTAGCTTTTACTTGCTGCGGGCAGCATAACACTATCTGGATAGCCATGACCGTATCCGCTCATCGCCCGGCTCCAGCCACATCCCTTCCTCCGGATTCAGCATGGAGTAGTGGATGCTTGAGTTGTACATGATGCCGCTGTAGTAAACCGGATCGTTCTTAATTCGCCCCAGGCCGATGAAATCTCCCGTTTCTCTTATCTCAGCTGTCTCCACCGCAATATAGCCCTGCCCTCTTTTAACCACAACCCACATGTGTTCGCCCAGCGGATGATCCTCGGCCCCAACGAGCAGATAAGCATCGTATCCATTTCCCTCAAGGAACGACCAGCAGACCTGAGATGTATTCGAGCAGTCGAATGATCCAGCTCCGTATTTTGGAATGTAACCGTACTCCTTCAGGAGTTTCTCCAAATCGCTATGATCGCTGAGGTTTTCCCTTTCGAGCTGAACATACCTCGATGGATCGCATCTTCTTACAGCATATCCATCCGGGATCTCCAGATCCACAGAGTTCGATCTCTCAAAATCCTCGAGATCCTCATAGACTATGCCGTTGTACCAGGAGTCCTCGAAGACCAGAGCGCCGATGGCTCTTCCCGCTGGGTTGAGCGATATCGCCTGCCATACACCACCATCCCTCACAGCAATCCAAATCCTTCCATGCTTCTGCACGATAACGGGCTCGTAGCCTGCATCCCTCAAGATCGAAAAAACAAGAGCAGGCCTGATGAAGATATCAGGGGTGAAAGAGACCTCGATGGCATCGTATGATGTCAGCCCCCTATCGGAAATAGTGTGAGCGACATTGAGATGAATCTGACCGGCGGACAGATAAGATCCGCTGGAGTACTTCCAGCTCGAAAGGAGATCTCCGAGAAGAATAGACCATGTGTCATTGCATCTCCTTCTCGGAGGCAGGATCTTCGAACTGTTGCCCTCCGATATCGTCTTGATGGCATCAAGAAGAATCGATCTATTATCAGGACATGATTCTAGCGAGGCCAGGTAAAGGCGATCCTTCGCCGGCGAGTACCATACGGCAAAGCTCTTCTCAGCTTTATAGCCGTCCAGACTGTAGTTAATATCAAGACATCTAGCCGAGTTGTTTTTAAAATCGCATCCGAAAAGCCTGTAACCCTCTATTTTAAGCCCGTTGCCGCTGTAAAGCTGTATGAGGCTCTCTATAAATCTATCCAGATCGATTCCAACATCTCTTATCCAGAGAATGTTCAGTCTGAAGCAGGGTTCGCTGGAGGTCAGCATCCCGGAACCCTCTCCACCAGTAATCACGACGTTCCCCGGAATCTCTAGGGAAAAATCAGGCGCCTGGAATGCAGCGGTTTTCTCTATCGATAACAAAAGACATAATATGACGAGAGCCTTCGAAGATGAGAGTTCCATCATTCTATCAGCACTAGCGTTTCTTCCTGTGAAGCTCCCTCATTATCTCTCTGTGCATCGTCGCCATCATGTCTCCCTGGATTCCCATCAGGAAGAGCTGGAAGCCAACTATGATCAGTATGGCTGTCAGTATCGTCAGAGGGATGTGCTCCACCCTGCCATTCAACCAGTCCCTTACCACGTAGAGACCTAAGAGGAAGCCGACAGCTCCAAACATCGAGCCTATAATTCCAAAGTAGAAGAGGGGATTCTGCGTCTTGGCTAACCGGTAGATCGTAAGCACAATTCTAAGTCCATCACGAAAGGGGCTCAGCTTCGTCTTGGTTCCGCCTGCGCGCGGAAGGTAAGTTATGGGGACCTCCACTATCCGGAGGCCTTTCTTGAGGCTCTCTATCGTTATCTCTGACTCTATCTCAAAGCCCGTCATCGAGAGATCGAGGCTGTCAACCCCTGATTTTGTGAATGCTCTATATCCTGATAAGATATCTCGAAGCCTGACGCCATATATCATGCCGAAGAGGAGGTTGATCAGCCAGTTCCCGACGAGGTTCAGGCGTTTCAGGGATCCACCCCTGAGATTTCCGAACCTGTTGCCTATGACATGATCTGCTTTCCCAGCAAAAAGTGGCTCAAGCAGCCTGTCGACCTCCGAGGGGAGATATGTGCCATCGCCGTCTATCAGGACTATATAATCCTTGTCGATCATCTCGAACGCTTCGAGAAGGGCCTGCCCCTTACCTGAGCCGGTCTGGATAACAACCCTCGCGCCGGCATCTCTCGCTATCTCGGCGGTGCCATCTGTGCTATGCCCGTCTATCACCAGGATATCCTCGAAACCGAGCTTCTTGAAACCCTCTACGACATCCCTGATAGAGCCAGCTTCATTGAGGGTAGGTATCAATACGCATACATCATCTCTCTTCACGTCTCGCCCCTCATGGCATTCAAAATCAGATCCTCGAACTTATCCGCCACATCTTTCACATCATCTTCAATGCTCTCAACGTAAAGCCGTATGAGCGGCTCGGTGTTCGATGGCCTTATTAGAATGCTCTGACCCTCTCGGCTTATCTTTATGCCATCTCTGGTATCTGGCTCTAGATGCGCCAGCTTAGCTAGCAGCCTATCCATAATCGCCTGTACACTTGACATATCTCCGACCCTGATGCTCCTCTGTACGTATGGATAATCAGGTATCTCATCCGCAAGAACCGATAGGCGCTCTTCAGATACGATCTCCGCGAGCAGAAGGCTCATCGCGAAGGGATCATCCGAGTACTGTATCTCGGGGATGAAGAAGTGACCGCTTCTCTCGACGCCGAGAACTGCATTTGACTCTTTGACCCTATTTGCGACGAACACATCCCCGACCCTCTCGCGAAACACCTTTATCCCGTCTTTCTCAAGCTCATTCTCCAGTATCATGGAGCAATCGAAGCCGGATATCACCACGTCTCCCGGCTTGTAGCGCCTTCTTGCGATTATTATCGCCACCTTCTCAGGCGGAAGAACCCTTCCTCGGTCATCGATCACGATTCCACGATCCGCGTCGGGATCAAAGCCCACTCCAAAGTCGGCACCAATTTCAATGATCTTTTTTGCGGCCTCTTTGAGAGATTCCGCCGTTGGCGCAGCCCCTCTGCCCGGAAATCTTCCGTCCATCGTTGCATTCAGAAGCTCGGTCCCGATGCCATTCCTGATATAAACTGGCGCTATTCCACATGCTGAGCCATTCCCTGTATCGAGGACTAACGTCAGTTTTCGTTTTATTTCTATCCTCTCGGCTACGAAATCGCCATACTCGGCTATGGCCTCGCTCGCATTCTCTTTCGTGAGATTTCCTCTGCCAGATCTGAACTCGCCTTTGTTATAGATATCCACAATTCCAGCCTCTCTGTAGAGCATGCCATAACCTTCGCCGGTTCTGAATCGTATGCCGTTGTACTCAGGAGGGTTATGAGACGCCGATATGTATGCTGCAGCTCTTCTCCTGTTCCTCATAGTGATTAAACCCAAAATGGGTATTGGTATCACGCCATAGCTATGAACATCTATGCCACTGCTGAGAACGCCCTTTAGAAAGGCCTTTTCAAGTGAAGGGCCGCTGGTGCGGGTGTCGCGCCCCAAGGATATCGATCCCTCTGATATATATGTACCAAAAGCTGCTCCAACCCGCGTCGCTATCTCCTCAGTGAGCTCATCCCCATAGATGCCCCTAACATCATACGCTCTGAATATCACATAAGGTTGTAAGTAACGAAATTAAAAATAGTTTTCGAGAGATGCGCTTCGGCAAATCAAATATCCTGAGGTCCTCATCACTCAGGCAAGACAAGATGGCATTGAGGCGATTGAGATTTAAGCGGGATGGTTCTTATAGAGATGGTGGAGTAGCAAAGACTCCGGTATACAGGCCGGAGATGAAGCCACTGACCAGAGTAATTTACATGCTGCAGCTCCATATCTCTGAGTCATGTGGTGTTCAGGATAAACTCAGAATCACGAGTGTATCCAGCAGAAGATCTTGAGGCATGGATGTCGGAATTTTCTTTACCTCCTATACACCATCTCTCTAAGCATGAGAAGGATTGAGATCGAGATAGCTGGATTGGGTAGGTCGATAGCAGAGCTTGACAATCGTAACCCTCTGATAGCTGATGCTTTATGGAGCATTTTGCCCATCGAAGCTCAGGCACTGCTCTGGGGTGAGGAGGTTTACTTTGATGTTCCACTCAGCTGTGAGGATGAAAACCCCTCACCCCAGGCGGTAGCTGGAGATATTTCGTACTGGTCGCCAGGTCATGCGATATGCATCTTCTTCGGGAGAACACAGCCGTACTCTCCGGTCAATCATATCGGAAGGATATCTGACGGTCTTGAGATCTTCAGAAATGTAAAAGAAGGAATGAAGATCTTATTAAAAAGAATATAAGACGATACCATCTGCGATGCAGCCGTCTGATAATGCAAGGATTATGATAGGTGGGTGTGTAGCAGCGATCTGCATTTCCCGAGGGCTCGCGCACCTCAGTACAGTGCAGAACGTGGGCGGGCTTATCTTCTGAGTTC
>FWWM01010731.1_pt1 | contig 16111 bp, 13 predicted proteins | sample 2228351 | NCBI WGS metagenome assembly FWWM01 (sample SAMEA103939774, study PRJEB20133) | metagenome | reverse complement strand
AGACCTACGCGGATATCGAAGCGAGCCGGCGCGATCTCGGCTTCGAGCCCCGGACCCCGATCGAAGAGGGCGTGCGCCGCTTCGTCGAATGGCACCGGGCGTATCACGGCTGGGGTGACAGTGCCGCCTGAAGGGCGGGAAGGGCCGTGCTGCACCTGAACGACGTCGTCCTGCGCGTGGCCGGCCGCACGCTTCTCGACCGGGCGAGCCTGCATCTGCCCGCCGGCTGCCGCATGGCGCTCGTCGGCCGCAACGGCACCGGCAAGACCACGCTGCTGCGGGCGATCGCCGGCGAGATGGCGCCGGACGGCGGCGAGATCCGTCTGCAGCGCGGGGCACGGGTCGGCATGATCGCCCAGGAGGCACCGGGTGGCGACCGGACGCCGCTCGAAGCGGTGCTGGCGGCCGACCGCGAGCGCGCGCGTCTGCTCGAGCAGGCGGCCACCGCCCGCGATGCCGCGACCATCGCCGAGAGCCACACGAGGCTGGCCGAGATCGGCGCCGACGCCGCGCCCGCGCGCGCCGCGCGCATCCTCGCCGGCCTCGGTTTCGACGAGGAGATGCAGGGGCGGCCGCTCTCGACCTTCTCGGGCGGCTGGCGGATGCGGGTGGCGCTCGCCTGCGTGCTGTTCCTCGAGCCCGACCTCCTGCTCCTCGACGAGCCCACGAACCATCTCGACCTCGAGGCGGTGGCGTGGCTCGAGGAGCATCTGCGCCGCTATCCGCGCACGCTCCTGCTCGTGAGCCACGACCGCGATCTCCTGAACCGGGTGCCCGAGAAGATCTGCCACCTCGAGGTCGGCAAGCTCACGGTCTACAATGGCAATTTCGACCGCTTCGCGCGTACCCGGGCCGAACGCCTGCTGCAGCAGGAGCGCGAGCGCGCCAGGATCGAGGCCGAGCGCAGACGGATCCGCGCCTTCGTCGACCGGTTCCGGGCCAAGGCCACCAAGGCCCGGCAGGCGCAGAGCCGGCTCAAGCTGCTCGAACGGCTGCCGGTTCCCGATCCCGTGGTGTTCGAACCCGAAGTCCGTTTCGCCTTCCCCTGCCGCGACCTGCCGCCGCCACCCCTGCTCACGATGGAGGACGTCGCCGTCGGCTACGACGGAAAGCCGGTGCTGTCGCGGCTGTCGCTGCGGATCGACCCCGACGACCGCATTGCGCTTCTGGGCCGCAACGGCAACGGCAAGAGCACCTTCGCCCGTCTCGTGGCGGGGCGCATGGAGCCGCTCTCGGGCACGCTCACCCGCGCCCGCGGGCTCAGGGTCGGCTTCTTCGCCCAGCACCAGATCGAGGACCTCGACCCGGAGGCCGACGGCATCCGGCATCTCGCCCGCCTGCTGCCGACCGCGCGCGAGGAGGACCTCCGCGCCCGGCTCGCCCGCTTCGGGCTCGTGCAGCAGCGCGCCGAGACGCCCGCGAAGCATCTCTCGGGTGGCGAGAAGACGCGCCTCTGCTTCGCGCTCATGACCGTGCACGATCCGCACATCCTCGTGCTCGACGAGCCGACCAACCACCTCGACATCGATTCGCGCGAGGCGCTCGCCCGCGCCCTCGACGAGTACGAGGGGGCGATCCTGCTCGTGAGCCACGACCGGCATCTGGTCGAGCGGGTGGCGGACCGGCTGTGGCTCGTCGAGGGCGGCCGCGTGCAGGTCTGGGACGGCGATCTCGCGGCCTACCGCGAGCGGCTCCTGGCCGGGGAGGACCGGCCGGCTCCCGAATCCTCCGGCGCCCGGCCGCGGCGCGGCGTGCCGGCTCCTGCGCAGCGGCGTTCGGCCCTCGCCCCGCTGCGACGCGAAGCGCGCGAGGCCGAGCGCGAGATCGAGCGCCTGCAGGAGGCGAAGGCGCAGCTCGAGGACGAACTCGCGAAGCCGGAGACCTATGCCGACGGCGCGCGGGTGGCGACGCTGCGCCGGCAGCTCGCCGTCCTCGCGGAGCGTCTCGCCGCGGCGGAGAGCCGCTGGCTCGAGGCCGAGAGCCGGATCGAGGCGCTCGAGGCGGGCGCCTTGCCGGAGGACACGGAAGCTCCGGTCGCATCCCGCGGATGAACGGCCGATTGCATTTCTGGCGGCGCCGCGTACCGTGTCGCCGCCTCCGGAAAGGGCAGGGAGCGGAAGCATGAAGACGACAGCGGCGATCGTGTTCGCGGGCGTTCTGGCGCTCGCCGGCACGGCAGGGGCGCAGGACTTCACCCCGGCCGTGATCTTCGACATGGGCGGGAAGTTCGACAAATCCTTCAACGAGGCGGCCTACCACGGAGCGGAGCGGTTCCGGGAAGAGACCGGCATCGCCTATCTCGAATTCGAGGTGACGAGCGAGGCCCAGCGCGACCAGGCGCTGCGGCGCATGGCCCGGCGCGGCGCGAGCGTGGTGGTCGCCGTGGGCTTCGCCTTCGCCACGCCGCTCGAGGCGGTCGCCGAAGAACATCCGGACACGAGATTCGTCATCATCGACTCCGTCGTCGACAGGCCCAACGTGCAGTCGGTGGTGTTCAAGGAGCACGAGGGCTCGTTCCTCGTCGGCATGGCCGCGGCCATGGCCTCGAAGACCGGCAGGGTCGGCTTCATCGGCGGCATGGACATCCCGCTCATCCGCAACTTCGCCCACGGCTACGAGCAGGGTGTCAAGTACGTGAACCCGGACGCCGAAGTTCTGGTCAACATGACCGGAACGACCCCGGCCGCCTGGAACGACCCGGCCAAGGGTGCGGAGCTCGCCATCAGCCAGTTCGACCGCGGCGCGGACGTCGTCTATGCGGCGGCGGGCGGCACCGGCCTCGGCGTGCTGCAGGCGGCCGCCGACCGCGACAGGCTCGCCATCGGCGTCGACAGCAACCAGAACTGCATCCAGCCCGGCCATGTCCTCACCTCGATGCTGAAGCGCGTCGACGTCGCCGTCTACGAGGCGTTCAGGACCGCCATGGAGGGGACCTGGCAGCCGGGGGTGCGGGCGCTGGGCCTCGCCGAACAGGGCGTCGACTACGCCGTCGACGAGTGCAACGCGGAGCTGCTGACCGAAGAGATGCGCGCGAAGCTCGAGGAGGCGCGGGCGAAGATCGTCTCCGGCGAGCTGGTCGTGCAGGACTACTACTCGACCATGAAGCAGTGAGCGCGTCGGGACGATGAACGGCGGCGGGGCGGAGGCGAGGCCACTGCTGCCGCCCGCCATCGAGCTGGTCGGGATCGACAAGCACTTCGGTCCCGTGCACGCCAACCGCAACGTCCATCTGCGCGTCGCGGCCGGCACCGTTCACGGCATCGTCGGCGAGAACGGTGCCGGCAAGTCGACGCTGATGAACATCCTGTACGGCTTCTACCGGGCCGACCGGGGACGGATCCTGATCGACGGTGCGGAGCGGCGGATCACGAGCCCGGCGGATGCCATCCGCGCCGGCATCGGCATGGTCCACCAGCATTTCATGCTGGTCGAGCCCTTCACCGTGCTCGAAAACCTGCTGCTGGGTTCCGAAGGCGGCTTCACGCTCCGGCGCGGCATCGAACGGGCGCGGCGCGAGATCGAGGCGATCGAGCGCGACTACGGGCTCGAGGTGCCGCTCGATGCGCGGATCGCCGATCTGCCGGTCGGCGTGCAGCAGCGGGTGGAGATCCTCAAGGCGCTGTTCCGCGGCGCCCACATCTTCGTCCTCGACGAGCCGACCGGCGTGCTCACCCCGCAGGAGGCCGACCATCTCTTCCGCATCCTGCGCAATCTCCGGGCGCAGGGCCGCACCGTCGTCCTGATCACCCACAAGCTCAGGGAGATCATGGCGGTGACGGATTACGTGAGCGTCATGCGGCAGGGCGAGATGGTGGCGCACCGGCGCACGGCGGAGACCACGACCGAGGAGCTGGCCGAGCTCATGGTCGGACGCAAGGTGCTGCTGCGGGTCGAGAAGGGGCCCGCCAGGCCACGCGAGCCGGTGCTCGAGGTCGACCGGCTCGAGGTCGAGGACGATCTCGGCGTGCCACGGGTCAAGGGTGTGAGCTTCACGGTGCGCGCCGGCGAGATCGTCGGCATCGCCGGCGTCGCCGGCAACGGCCAGTCGGAGCTGCTCGAAGCGGTCGCCGGCATGCGCCGGCCGAAACGCGGGCGCGTCTTCGTGCGCGGCCGGCCGGTCCAGGGCGCGCGCGAGGCGCGCACGCACGGTCTCGCGCACGTGCCCGAGGACCGCCAGCGCACGGGGCTCGTGCGCAGCTTCGCCGCCTTCGAGAACATCGTCCTCGGCTATCACGCGGAGCCCGGGTATCTGTGGCACGGCTTCCTCAGGCAGCGCCACATCGTGGCCACCTGCCTCGCCTGGATGGCGCGCTACGACGTCCGCCCGGCCGATCCGTTCCTGCCCGCTTCCGGCTTCTCGGGTGGCAACCAGCAGAAGCTCGTGCTCGCCCGCGAGCTTGAGCACGATCCCGACCTGCTCCTCGTCGGCCAGCCGACACGCGGGGTCGACATCGGTGCCATCGAGTTCATCCATGCCCGGCTCGTCGCCATGCGGGATGCCGGCAAGGCGGTGCTGCTGGTCTCGGTCGAGCTCGAAGAGATCATGTCGCTCGCGGACCGCATCCTCGTCATGTTCGACGGTCGCATCGTCGGCGAGCTCGATCCGGCGGAGGCGGACGAGCGCCGCCTCGGCCTGCTGATGGCCGGCGTGACGGGCGCGACCGCATGAGCGGGCGCCGCGGTCTTCCCTGGTGGGCCGAGTACGGCATCCTGCCGCTCGCCAATCTGACGCTCGCCTTCCTGGTCTCCGGCATCGTCGTGCTGCTCGTCGGCGAGAACCCGCTCGAGGCGGCGCGCCTGCTCGTCGCCGGCGCCTTCGGCTTCGGCGAGGCGATCGGCTACACCCTCTTCTACGCCACCAACTTCGTCTTCACCGGGCTCGCCGTCGCGGTGGCCTTCCACGCCGGGCTCTTCAACATCGGCGGTGAGGGGCAGGCGGCACTCGGCGGGCTCGGCGTCGCGCTCGCCGCCCTGTGGTTCGGCCACCTCCACCCGCTGCTCGCGATCCCGGCCTGCATCCTCGCGGCGGCGCTCTTCGGCGGGCTCTGGGGGTTCGTGCCGGGCTGGCTTCAGGCGAAGCGCGGCAGCCACACCGTCATCACCACCATCATGCTGAACTTCGTGGCCGCCTCCATCATGACCTACCTGCTGGTCAACGTGCTGATCAAGCCGGGACAGTCGGCACCCGAGACGGTCACCTTCGCGGAGAACGTGTGGATCCCGCAGCTGCACGAGCTGCTGGCACCGTTCGGCATCGCGATCGGCCGTTCGCCCCTCAACCTCTCGGCGCTGCTCGCGCTCCTCTGCGCGTTCCTCGTCTGGCTCTACGTCTGGAAGACCCGGACCGGCTACGAGCTCCGGGTCGTCGGCCAGAGCGAGCCCGCGGCGCTCTACGCCGGCATTCCCCCGGGGCGCCACATCGTCCTCGTCATGACCATCTCGGGCGCGCTCGCCGGCCTCATGGCGCTGAACGAGGTGCTGGGCGCGCAGCACCGGCTCGTTTTGGGATTCACCGGCGGCTACGGCTTCGTCGGCATCGCCGTCGCCCTCATGGGGCGGAACCACCCGCTCGGCGTGGTGCTGGCAGCGCTGCTGTTCGGCGCCCTCTACCAGGGCGGTGCCGAGCTCGCCTTCGACATGCCGGGCCTGAGCCGCGACATGATCGTCGTCATCCAGGGGCTCGTCATCCTGTTCGCCGGGGCGCTCGAGCACATGTTCCGCCCGGTCCTCGAACGTCTGTTCCTGCGCGAACCCGGAGAGGCATCGTGAGGATCGAACGCGCATCCCTGACCGTCGTCACCACGGCGCCGTTCGAGGCGCACGACGTGACCGGCGAGGTGCTCGACCGTGTCCGCGCGGCCGGGCTGCGCGACGGTCTCGTGCACGTCGCCTCGCGTCACACCACGGCCGCGGTCACCGTCAACGAATTCGACCCCGCCCTGCTGCGGGATCTCGAGCGCTGGCTCGCCGAGCTCGCACCTGCCGGGCGTGGCTGGGCCCACGATGCGCTCGCCCGCACGATCCCGGGCGAGCCCGAGAACACGCCGGCTCATCTGAAGGCGATGCTGCTCGGGCGGTCGGAGACCGTCGCGGTCGCGGCCGGCGCCCTGCAGCTCGGCACCTGGCAGCGGATCCTCTTCGTCGAGCTCGACGGCCCGCGGACGCGGACCGTCGGCCTGACGCTGCTCGGGGATTTCGCGCCGTGACGCGTCGGAGGCGCCCTTGAGCGAGATCTTCCTCCAGATCCTGCTGCTCGCCGACAGCACCATCCGGCTCGCCACCCCGCTCGTCTTCTGCGCGCTCGCCGGTCTGTTCTCGGAACGGTCCGGGGTCGTCAACATCGCCCTCGAGGGCAAGATGCTCGGAGGTGCCTTCGCCGCCGCGGCCGCAGCACAGCTCACGGGCTCGGCCTTCGCCGGCCTGTTCGCCGCCATCGGCTTCTCGGTCTTCCTCGCCATGGTGCACGGCTTCGCCACCATCACCCATCGTGGCGACCAGGTGGTCTCCGGCATGGCCATCAACATCACCGTGGCCGGGCTCGGCCCGACGCTCGCGGACGCCTGGTTCGGCGAGGCCGGACGCGTCCCGGTCACGGCGGAAGGGGCGCGTTTCCTGCCGCTCACCCTGCCGTTCGCCGACACCATCGGGCTGCTGCCGGTCGTGGGCCCGCTCTACGCGGAGCTCGTCTCGGGTCACAACATCCTCGTCTACGCCGCGTTCCTCGCGGTGCCGCTCGTCGGCTTCGTCCTCTGGCGCACGCGGTTCGGCCTGCGGCTCAGGGCGGTCGGCGAACATCCCGAGGCGGTGGACACGGCCGGCATCTCCGTCGAAGGCATGCGCTACCGCGCGCTGCTCGTCGCGGGCGTGCTCACGGGCTTCGCCGGCGCCTATCTGTCGATCGCCCAGAACGCGAGCTTCCTGCGGGACATGACGGCGGGCAAGGGCTATCTGGCGCTCGCCGCCCTGATCTTCGGCAAGTGGCGGCCCGGGCCGGCGCTGCTGGCGTGTCTGATCTTCGCCTTCGCGGATGCGCTGCAGGCGCGGCTGCAGGGGGTCGAAGTGCCGGTCCTCGGCCGGATGCCGACCGAGGCGATCCAGGCGCTGCCCTATGTCGTCACGATCCTGCTGCTCGCGGGCTTCGTCGGCCGGGCGGTGGCGCCGAAGGCGATCGGCAGACCCTATGTGAAGGAGCGATGAAAGAACTCCTCAAGGCGGCCGATGCCGTCAGGGCCCGGGCCTGGGCCCCCTATTCGCGCTTCGCCGTGGGTGCCGCCATCCGCACACCTTCGGGTACGGTCCATGTCGGCTGCAATGTCGAGAACGCCGCCTACCCGCAGGGCCAGTGCGCCGAAGCGACGGCGATCGGGGCGATGGTGAGCGCCGGCGAGACCCGCATCCTCGAGATCGCGGTCGTCGGCAGCGGACCGGACCCCTGTGCGCCCTGCGGCGGCTGCCGCCAGCGGATCGCGGAGTTCGCCCTGCCGGAAACGGTCGTCCACATGGCCTCGGCCGGCGGACGCACGGTCGAGAGCGTGCCGTTCCGCGAACTGCTGCCGCACGCTTTCGGCCTGCGCACGGCCGGAGAAGGCGGCACGGGACGGCCGTGGGCGGCGGAGATGGTGCGCAGCCGGCTGCCGCAGGCGCGGCCGCGCATCGGGCTCGTTCTCGGCTCCGGGCTCGGCGGCATCGCGACCGCCCTCGAAGGGGCGCAGACCTTCTCCTGGGCCGAACTCCCCGGTCTGCCCCGCTCCACCGTGCCCGGACACGCCGGCAGGCTCGTGCTGGGCCGTCTCGCGGGCGTCGAGGTCGCCTGCCTCCTCGGCCGCGTGCATCTCTACGAAGGCCACGCCGCGTCGACGATCCTGCCGCTCGTGCAGCTGTTGCGCGATCTCGGCTGCGGGGCGCTGGTGCTCACCAACGCCGCCGGTTCGCTGCGCCCCGATGTCGGCCCGGGCCGGATCGTGCGCATTCTCGACCACATCAACATGCTCGGGACCAATCCGCTCATCGGCCTGCGCACGGAGCACGGCCCGCCGTTCGTCGATCTCTCCGCGGTCTACGATCCGGAGCTCGGGACCATACTCGATCGCGTCGCGGCGCGCATCGGTCTCGGGCTCGAAGCCGGGGTCTACCTCGCCACGCTCGGGCCCTGCTTCGAGACGCCCGCCGAAATCCGGGCCTTCCGGGCGCTCGGCGCCGACCTCGTCGGCATGTCGACGGTTCCCGAGGCGATCGCCGCCCGTTTCCTCGGTCTCCGGGTCGCGGGACTGTCGATCGTCACCAATCTCGCGGCGGGTCTCGCCCCTGCGCCGCTGTCGCACGCGCAGACGCTCGAAGCCGCCTCGCGCGCCGCCGATGCCCTCGCCGGGCTGCTCGAAGCGGCGCTTCCGGACCTCGCCGCGGCGCTCGCCGGAAGCGCCTGAATTCTCCCGACGGCGGACGCCGGGGCTCCGCGGCGCCGGCGGTGTCGCGTGGCCGCGCGCCTTGTGCCCCGCGGGCGGATGGCCATATGCAGGATCGGAGCCGTCTTCACTTCGGGGGGAGCGCGACCATGGTGGAGCTCGCGAACATCGGACGGGCCCTGCAGCGTCTGCCGGGGTCGCGTTCGGCGAGCCCGGTCGAGGTACCCGTGGCGTGGATCCACCGCGCCGGCGGCCAGGCGGGACGTGGTGGCGAACGGCCGGCGAAGCGCTGGGTGCTGGAGTTCGAGCCGTGGCTGCGGCCGGAGATCGACCGTCTGGTCGGCTGGACGGGAAGCGGTGACCCGTTCGCCGTGCAACGGCTGGAGTTTCCGGACATGCAGAGCGCCATCGCCTTCGCCGAGGCGCGCGGCTGGCGGTGGATGGTGGCGGAGCCGCCGGTCCGCCGTTTCCGGCCGAAGTCCTACGCCGCGGCCCTGACCGAACATCTGGGTTACGCCGCCTCGCCGGTCGCCGTCGGGCTCCTGCAGGGGATCCCGCTCGAACTCCTGATCGCCGAGACCGGCTACGGTGCGGTGCCCGGGCCCGACGGCAGCGGGCCGGCCGAAGACGGCGGAAAGCGCCCCGAGGGCGGAGGCGCCGGCGGTTCCGGAAAGCCGGAGCGCGAAGAGGAGCCCCGCCCCGACCCGGTCGAAGAAGCCGACATCGAGTCCTTCCCGGCGAGCGACCCGCCGGCCTGGACGGGCACCACCATTCCCTGAACCGCCCGCGCCCGGGCACCCGGCCCGGCGGAACGGGGGCTCAGCCGCCCTCGGTCGGAATGTTGATCACCTCGCCGCAGTGCTTGCGGTGGACGGCGTCCGCATCGAGCAGGGCGAGGCCGCAGCGCGGACAGGGCCGTTGCACCTTGGCCGGGCGGAACAGGCTCTGGGCGAGGCGGACGAAGAGGGTGATGCCGACGATCATGATGGCGACGGTGAGCAGCCGGCCGCCGGTGCCGATCGGGACGATGTCGCCGAAGCCGGTGGTCGTGAGCGCCGTCACCGTGAAGTAGAGCGCGTCGACATAGTTGCGGATGCCCGGGTTGATTCCGTGCTGCTGCACGTAGACGACCGCGCTCATGACGAAGACGAAGACGAGGAGATCGGTGGCGTCGCGCAGCGCCCGCCAGTGCCGGTCGACGAACGGACTTTCGCGGCGCAGCCGGCCGAGGATCTGGTGCGAGCGCAGCAGTCTGACGGCGCGCAGGACCAGCAGGAAGGCGTAGTTGTCGAGCACCGCCGGCAGCAGCAGCGAGGCGATCACCAGCAGGTCGGCGAGCGAGCTCGCGAGCAGGAGGTGGCGGAGAATCCCGGGCGCCGCGAGCGTGCGCGCGACGAACTCCGCGAGCAGCAGCAGGCCGATCGCGAACTCCGTTTCGACGAGCCAGGCCTCCGGACCGACGAAGGTCACGGCGACGAAGAAGGCGAGGGTGGCGACATCGAAGGCCAGCAGCGCCCAGTTGAAGATCGCGGCTCTCCGGTCGACACCGAAGTAGAGCTCGCGCAGCCGCAGCCGCAACCGGCCGAACGTCGAGGCCGGTCCCGCATCCTCGCCGTTGTCGTCTAGAACGGCCATACCAAGGGGATCACCAGCACGGCGGTGATGCCGATGACGATGTCGAGCGGCAGGCCGACGGCGACGAAGTCGCGGAAGCGGTAGTTGCCGGCGGCGTAGACGAAGGTATTGGTCTGGTAGCCGATCGGCGTGGCGTAGCCGTTGCTCGCCGCCACCATCACGGCGACGACGAAGGGGCGCGGATCGAGGCCGAGCTCGTGGGCAAGCGTGACCGCGATCGGCGTCATGAGGATGGCGGTGGCGTTGTTGCTCATGATCTCGGTGATGGCGACCGTGAGGAAGTAGACGCAGGCGAGCACGCCCCAGGGCCCGAGGCCGGCGACCAGATCGACGAGGCCGCGGACCAGCATCGCCGCCGCCCCGCTCGTCTCCATGGCATGACCGAGGGCGAGCATGCCGTAGATCATCACCACGACCGACCAGGCGATCGACTGGTAGGCGTCCTCGGGCTCGATGCAGCCGAGGAGGATGACGGCCACCACCCCGACCAGCGCCAGCGCCTCGATCGGGGCGATGCCGACCGTCGCGCCGACCACCACACCGGCGATGGCGGCGAGCGCCACCCACTGCCGGTCGCGCCGGAAGGGGCGCACGGTCGGCGCCGTGAGGCCGATCAGGAACTGGTCGTCGAACAGCTGCCGGAACGCCTCCGGCGGACCCTCGAGCAGCAGCGTGTCGCCGAACTGCAGCCGCGTGTCGTCGAAGTTGCCGCGGAGATTCTCGTTCTGGCGATGGATGGCGACGATGGTGACGCCGAAGCGCCGCTGCAGGTTGAGGCTCGAGAGCCGGCGGCCCACCCAGCGGGAATTCGGGCCGACGATCCCCTCCATCAGCACGGTCTGGTGGGCGGCGATCGGCTCCAGCGCATGGGCACCGTCGCTCCCCAGTACGACATCGCCCTGTTCGCGCAGCTCCAGCAGATTGCTCGCCTTGGTCCGCAGCAGGATGCGGTCGCCGGGCTCGAGCGGGGTGGAGGTGGCCCGTGCCCCGAGCGGGCGGTCCTCGCGCAGCACGTCGATCACGCGGACATCGAGCTTCTTCGCGAGGCCGGTGTCCTCGAGCGTCCGGCCCACGAGCGGCGATCCCAGCGGCACCAGCACCTCGGCGAGGAACTGCCGCCGGTTGGGATCCGGCAGCAGCTCGTAGAGCGTGTCGCGCGACGGCAGGAGGCGGCGGCCGACCACCGTCATGTAGAGGATGCCGACGAGGGTGAGCGGCACCCCCACCCAGGTGATCTCAAAGATCGAGAACGGATCGAGACCGAGCCGCCGGGCGACGCCGTCGACGACGAGATTGGTCGATGTGCCGATGAGCGTCGCGCAGCCGCCCATCACCGCGGCATAGGAGAGCGGGATCAGGAAGCGGGAGGCCGGTTCGCCGAGGCCGTGGGCGAAGGAGATGACGAGCGGCGTCAGCACCACCACCACCGGCGTGTTGTTGACGAAGGCCGAGAGCGCCGCCACCCCGCCCATCAGCACGGCGAGCGCCGCCGCCGGCGACAGCCGGGCCAGCCGCGCCACCCGGTCGCCGAGATCCTCGATCACGCCGGTCCTCTCGAGCGCCGCGCTGAGGACGAACATGCAGATCACGGTGAACGGCGCCGGATTGGCGAAGCCGGCGAGGATGTCGCGGACGTCGAGGACACCCGTGACCAGGAGGAAGGTCGCGGCCGCGAGCGCCACGACCTCGACGTGCAGCCGCTCGGTGACGAACGCGACGATGGTGGCGGCCACCGTGAGCAGCACGATCCAGGGGGCGAAGGCGTCGATCGCGGGCAATCGCGCGCTCCGTCAGGCCTCGGGCGGGCGGATCATAGGGGCGGGTGCCGGGTCGGCAAGCGTGTCCGGCGTATCCGGGTGAGCGCCGGCGGTCAGATGGCGAAGCTCGTGCCGCAGCCGCAGGAGGCGGTGGCGTTCGGATTGTGCACCCGGAAGTAGGCGCCGGTCAGGTCCTCGACGAAGTCCAGCTCGGCGCCGATCAGGAACATCAGCGACATGCCGTCGACGGCCATGCGCGCGCCATCGCGTTCGACGAGGATGTCGTCGGGCTGCGGCGTGTCGTCGAGATCGAAGCGGTACTGGAAGCCCGAGCAGCCGCCACCCTCCACGGACAGGCGCAGGAACAGCTCCGGCCGGCCCTCGCGGCCGACGATCTCGCGGATGCGGCGCGCCGCCCGCTCGCTGAGCCGGACGGGGGCCGGCGGGTTGGCGATGGCCTCGGTCACGGACTCCTCCGCTCTCGCGTTCACATCGCGTCCGTGTGTCCTATCTAAGCCGCGACCCCTCCCGCTCCAAGCACCTCCCGGGTCGCGTCTCCGGATCGGGCGTTGCCATGCCGTGCGCCGAATATGCCTGCCGCCCGCGCTCCAGCGCCGGCCGACTCCATGCCGAGCCCGAGAGCGGGCTGCGCAGCTGCTGGCAGCGGGACCGCGACCGCATCGTCCATTCCACCGCCTTCCGGCGGCTCGAGTACAAGACGCAGGTCTTCGTCAATTTCGAGGGAGACCACTTCCGCACCCGCCTGACGCACAGCCTCGAGGTGGCGCAGATCGGCCGCACCGTCGCCCGGGCGCTGGGGCTCGACGAGGACCTCACGGAGGCGATCGCCCTCGCGCACGACCTCGGGCATCCGCCGTTCGGCCACGCCGGTGAGGAGGCCCTCGACCGGGCGCTCGCCGCTCACGGCGGCTTCGACCACAATCTGCAGACCTTCCGCATCCTCACCCGCCTAGAGAGGCGCTACGGCGACTTCGCGGGCCTCAACCTCACGGCCGAGACGCTCGAGGGGGTGATCAAGCACAACGGCCCGCTCACGGGCGAAGTGCCGGCGCCGATCGCCGAACATCCCCTCGTCGAACACTTCCATCTGCCGCTGCAGGCGCCCCTCGAGGCGCAGGTGGCCGCCATCTGCGACGACGTCGCCTACTGCAGCCACGACGTCGACGACGGGCTCAGGGCCCGCTTCTTCGCGCTCGAAGAGCTCGCGGGGCTGGAGCTGCTCGCGCCCATCGTCGAGGAGGTGCTCGGCCGCTACCGGGACCGCACGCCCGAGTGCCTCGCGCACGAGACGGTGCGAAGGCTGATCGACCGGCTCGTCGCCGATCTCCTCGGGGAGACGCGCAGGCGGATCGCCGCTGCGGCCGTGGACAGCGTCGAGGCCGTGCGCTCCGCCCCCGGCCCGCTCGTCGGCTTCTCGCCCGGTGTCGCGGCCGGCATCCGCGAGCTCCGTGCCTTCTTGCACGCGCGCGTCTACCGGCACTACAAGGTCAACCGCATGGCGCGCAAGGCCGGGCGCCTCGTCGGCGAGCTGTTCGAGGCCTTCCTCGAAGCACCCCAGTGTCTGCCGGACGGCTGGCGCGAGCGCGCGGGAACGCCGGGGGACGCCCGGACCGCCGCGGTGGTCCGCGACTACATCGCCGGCATGACCGACCGCTACGCGCTCTCCGAGCACGAGCGCATGTTCATCCTGAGCCGGTATCCGACATGAACGTCTTCAGAGAGTTCCTGGATCGTGTTCTCGCGGCGCTCGAAGCGATGCGGGAGGCCGGCGAGCTGCCGGAGGGGATCGGCTTCGAGGCGGTGACGCTGGAGCCGCCGCGCGATCCGGCGCACGGGCACATGGCCACCAACGCCGCGCTCGTGCTCGCGAAGAAGGCCCGCCGCAAGCCGCTCGATCTGGCCGCGGCGCTCGCCGCCCGCCTGCGGGATCTGCCGGAAGTGGTCGAGGTCGGCGTGGCACCACCCGGCTTCGTCAACCTGCGCCTCGCCGACGACGTCTGGCGCCGGCAGGTGCGGGTGGCGCTCGAACACGGCGCCGACTACGGCCGCTGCGACGTCGGGCAGGGGCTCCGGGTCAACGTCGAATACTGTTCGGCCAACCCGACAGGGCCGCTGCACGTCGGCCACGGTCGCGGCACCGTGTTCGGTGACGCGCTCGCGAATGTCCTCGAGTTCGCGGGTTACCGGGTGACCCGCGAGTACTACATCAACGATGGCGGGGCGCAGATCGAGGCGCTCGCGCGCTCGATTTACCATCGCTACCTCGAGGTCCTGGGCCTCACCGACGCGCCCCTGCCGGAGGGGCTGTACCCGCTCGAGGAGCTCGTGCCGGTCGCCGAGGCGATCGCCGCGCGCGACGGCCGCAAATGGGTCGGCAAGCCCGAATCCGACTGGCTCGATCTCTTCGGCCGCGCCGGCGTCGAGGCGATGATGGCGCGCATCCGGGAGGATCTCGAACGGCTCGGCGTGCACCACGACGTGTTCACATCCGAGCGGGCGCTGATCGAGGCCGGGCGGATCGAGGAGACGATCCGCCACCTCGAGGGCCTCGGGCTCGTCTACGTCGGCACGCTGCCGCCGCCCAAGGGCAAGCCGGTCGAGGACTGGGAGCCGGTGCCGCAGCTGCTGTTCCGCTCGACCGCCTTCGGCGACGACAGCGACCGGCCGCTCAAACGCTCGAACGGCGCCTGGACGTACTTCGCCGCCGACGTCGCCTACCATCTCGACAAGATCCGGCGTGGCGCGCAGCTGCTCATCGACGTCTGGGGTGCCGACCACGGTGGCTACGTGCGGCGGATGCAGGCGGCGGTGAAGGCTCTGAGCGAGGGCAGGGTCGAACTCGTCATCCGGCTCTGCCAGCTCGTCAAGCTCTATTCGGCCGGCCAGCCGCTCAGGATGTCGAAACGTGCCGGGCGGACCGTCTGGCTGCGCGATGTTCTCGACGAAGTCGGGCGCGACGTCTTCCGCTTCATGATGCTGACCCGGCGCAACGACGCACCGCTCGATTTCGACCTCGTCGAGGCCGTCCGCCAGTCGAAGGACAATCCCGTCTTCTACGTCCAGTACGCGCACGCCCGCATCTGCTCCGTCTTCCGCAACGCCCGCGAAGCCGGCATCGATCCGGAGGACGTCACCGACGCGCCCCTCGAACGGCTCGTCGATCCGGCGGAACTCGAGCTCGTGCGCGTGATGGCGCAGTGGCCGCGGGTCGTGGAGGGTGCGGCGCAGCAGTCCGAGCCACACCGGATCGCTTTCTACCTTCACGATCTCGCTGGAGCCTTCCATTCGCTCTGGACGAGAGGTAAAGAGGAGACGGGTCTGCGGTTCCTCGCGAGCGACGACGAGGCGACGACCCGGGCGCGTCTCGCCATGTTGGGTGCGGTCCGCACCGTTCTCGCGAACGGTCTGCGGCTCATGGGTGTGGAACCCGTGGAGGAGCTGCACTGAGGCGGGATCGGGCCCGCCTTCCTGTGGGAGTGCTGCGCGTGACGACCGAGTCCTCGCCCCCGAGCCGTCCCGTCTCCGCAAGCGCCGTCCGCTCCGCGCGCGGTGCCGCCACCGCGGCGCGCGCGCGGCGCGGCCGTCTCGTGGCGCTGGCCACCATGGTGGCCGTGTTCACGCTGTTCGGTGCGATCGTCTGGTACGCCTGGCTCGAGAGCGCCACGCTCGCCGAAGGCGAGGTGCCGCTGCTGCGGGCCTCAAAGGAGCCCTGGCGGGTGGCGCCCGAGGATCCGGGCGGCCTGCCGGTGCCGAACGCCGACCGGCCGATCGGCCGTCTGCTCGAGGGCGGCGGTGCGGGGCCGCAGCCGGAGCGCATTCTGCCCGTCGAGGAGCCGGATGCGCGCTCGCTCGCGGCTCTCGTCGCGTCCGACGCGCAGGCGGAGGTGTTGCGGAGCGACGAGGCGCCGGGTGCGCCGCGATCGCTCCTCGTGCCGCCGGTGGAAGAGGAGCCGGACGCGCCCGCGGCCGGGCCCGCGGCTCCGGAGACCGATCTCGAACTCGGAGGGGGGCCGGGCGCCACGGTGCCGGAGCCGGCAGCCGGCCGCGAGGCCGCAGGCGAGGAGCCGCACGCGACGGGCGGCGGCGAGCCGATGCCGGGAGCGTTGCACGCGACGCCGCTGCCCGCCGCGGAGCCTCCGGCTCCGAAGGAAGATGCCCCGGCCACGGGGGTACGGGCCGCGACGGCCGCGCGGCCGGAGCCGGCCTCCGTTCCGGAAGAGCCGGCTGCGCCACCCGCGCCGCCCGCGGCCGCACCGGTCGCCGCGGCGCCGCCTGCGGCCGCGCCGGCCGTCGAAG
>FWWM01010727.1_pt1 | contig 16114 bp, 13 predicted proteins | sample 2228351 | NCBI WGS metagenome assembly FWWM01 (sample SAMEA103939774, study PRJEB20133) | metagenome | reverse complement strand
CGGGAGATAGACGCCGATGTGAAGCGGATTGTGACCAAGGCGTACGAGCGGGCCAAGCAGGTGTTGACAGAGCACCGTGATAAGCTTCAGGAGCTAGCCCGGCGACTGATTGAGCAGGAGACGATAGATTCGGCGGAGTTGAAGGCACTGCTGGCCACGTAGCTCTCAGAGCACATCGCACATTCGCTGCACGTAGTTTAGAAAGGCCGCACCATTTCAGGAAGGGTGCGGCCTTTTCGCCGGCCGGTCGGTGGGGATGCCATGTTTCACGGCCACAATTTCGGCCATGATTGCGAGGGCAATCTCTTCCGCACCCTCGGCTCCGATGTCCAGGCCAATAGGGGCATGGATGCGCCTGAGTTGCTCGTCGGAGATACCCTGCGCTTTCAGCCGGGTCACGCGCTTGGCGTGGGTCTTACGTGCGCCCAGGGCACCGATGTAGCGTGCCGGGCTGTTCAGGGCCGCCATGAGAGCCGGCTCGTCCAGCTTCTCATCGTGACTCAACACCACCACGTAGCTGGCCGCGTCCAGCTTCATCTCCTCCAGCGCCTTGGCCGGCCACTCCAGGATCAACTCATCGGCGTGGGCGAAGCGTTCCGGCGTGGCAAACACCGAGCGCGCATCCACCACGATGGTGCGGAACCCCAGGGCCTTGGCGAAGGTCACAAGCGGAATGGCTATGTGGACCGCCCCAACGATGATCAGTTTGGGCGGCGGCGCGACCACGTCAACGAACACATCCACACTCTCCTGGTCCGCCGGCACAGTCACCCGCGCAGATCGCTGTTCCTCCAGCAGCTCCCTCGCCTGCTTACTCACCTCTGCATCGAGAGCTACCGAACCCAGGTCGCCCTCGGCGGTGCCGTCCGGGTGGACGAGCACCTTGGACCCCAGGTGCTCCTCCGGGCCGGCGACCACCGTGGCCAGGGCCACCAACTGCCTCTCTTCGATGTACCGCTTCAGGGACTCCAGAATCGCGCCCCTGCCCACGGTCTCCCCATGGCCACCTGATGCGCCCACGCATTCCCAGGATTCGATGAACACCTCGATGGTGCCACCGCAGGCCAGTCCTACGTTGAGGGCAAATTCGTCAGAGATGCCGAAGCTCACCAGCTTTGGCTTGCCGGTGCGCATCACCTCCTGGGCCACCTCGAACACCGCCCCTTCGACGCATCCTCCGCTCACCGAGCCCACCATGTCGCCGGCAGACGAGATGGCCATCTTCGAGCCCAGAGGTTGAGGTGCGGAGCCGTACACCTTGACGACCATGGCCACGGCCACCCGCTTGCCCTCTGCGCACCAACGCTCCACATCAGGCAGGATGCTTCTCATCAAGTACCTCATGCGTGCGTCCGGGCCGGTCTACAAAACCATCAGATGCCAAACCCGGATCGCCGGTCAACGTGTCGCAGAAATATCGACACAGGTCAATTATAGCACATTCTTGAGCCCAGGGTATCACAAGGAGGGGCAGGCAGCGCGCCACTCAGCAGCGACCCTCATCGCATCTACCACGTCCACGGAGCCGTCGCCGTTCACGTCCGCCCGCGGATCAAGGTTCGCCACGTGCCAGTTGGCGGCGACGAGCATCAGGTCCTCCACATCCACGACGCCGCTGGTCGAAAGGGGGCCACCCTGAGCACCCGCACACTGCGCGCCAGCAGCGTCTCCGTAGGCGTGATGGGGTCGCTGAAAGTGGTGAGCAGGTAGGGACCGTTGGCGTCCAGCCGGTGCAGGCCCAGGGGAGTGTCCGGCAACCCGTACTCGCCGGGCTCGAAGGTGTGTGCGCATCATCTCACCTCCGGCTGCTAGGTCACACCGGCATCACCCCGTGCTTCTTCCACGGCCGCGGCATCTTTTTGGTCTTGGCCAAACGGAAGCCCTCGATGACCACCTTGCGGGTGTCGCCGGGGTCAATCACGTCGTCAATGTAGCCGTGAGCAGCGGCAATGTAGGGGTCAATCAGCTTGCGGAACTGCTCCGTGCGTTCGGCCCACACCTTGTCCGGATCTTCAGCGGCGGCAATCTCCTTGCGGTAGATGATGTTCGTGGCCCCCTCCGGCCCCATGACGCTGATCTCGGCTGTGGGCCAGGCCACCAGAAGGTCCGGCTCGTAGCCCTTGCCGCACATGACGAAGTAGCCGGCACCGTAAGCCTTGCGCAGGATGACCGTCACCTTGGGGACTGTAGCCTCGCTGACGGCATAGAGCATCTTGGCCCCGTGGCGGATGATGCCTTGGCGCTCCACCTTGGTGCCGATGAGGAAACCGGGGATGTCCTGCAGGAAAAGCAGGGGTACATTGAAGGCATCGCACAGTTGGATGAAGCGCGTCGCCTTGTCCGCCGCGTCCACGTCCAGCACACCGCCCAGGTACAGGGGCTGGTTGGCCACCACGCCCACCGGGCGTCCATCGAGCCGGGCGAAGCCGATCACCAGGTTGCGTGCCCAGCGGGGCTTGATCTCAAAGAAGTGGCCGTGATCCACGATGCGGGTGATCACTTTACGCACGTCGTAGACCTGGCGCGGGTTGGTGGGCACCACTTTGGTCATATCGTCAATGTAGCGATCCGGCGGGTCGTCGCAGGGGATGACCGGCGGCTGCTCCCGATTGTTGGAGGGTAGGTAACTAAGGAACTCCTTGATCACCCGGATGCATTCCTCGTCGTCCTCCACCTCCAGGTCGGCGCAGCCGCTGATTTCGCAGTGGACCTTGGAGCCACCCAGCTCGTTGACGTCCACGTCCTCGCCAACGGCTGCCTTGACCAGGTGAGGACCACCCAGGGCCATGCTGCTGCGCCCCTTGACCATGGGCACGAAGTCGGCCAGGGCCGGGATGTAGGCCGTGCCGGCGGCGCAGTGGCCCATGAGGGCGGCCACCTGGGGGATCACGCCGGACATGATGACTTGCTCGCGGAAGAGGTCGCCGGCCTTGGCGAACTGCGAGCCGGTGAACTCCTGAATGCGTGCCCCGGCCGAGTCCAGCAGCCAGATCATGGGCACGCCCCACAGCATGGCCATCTGGCGCAGCCGGGCTACCTTCCCCTCGCCGATCTCGCCCATGGACCCGGCCAGCACGGTGAAGTCGTAGGCGGCCACGCAAACCCGCCGCCCCTCAATCGTGCCGTAGCCCGTGATCACCCCGTCGGCGGGGGTGAACTTGTCCTTCAGGTCGGGGTGCTGGGATTGGTGGTGGGCTAGCAGCCCGATCTCGAAGAAGGACCCCGGGTCAAGGAGCAGGTCCAGTCGCTCCCGCGCGGTCAGCTTGCCCATGGCGTGCTGCCGGGCGACCCGCTCCGGCCCGCCCATCTGGAGGTACAGGTCTTTCTTGGACCTTAGCTCACCCAGTTTTTCCTGCCAGTCGCTCATACCCTTCCTCCTTGACACCCACTGCCGACGCCTCGGCGGAGGCCCGCCGCGTCTAGTCGCATACCAAAGTTTCTCCCATGACGGCTTACCTTCCCTTCCACACAGGCTCGCGCTTCTCCATGAAAGCCCGAATCCCCTCCTGGGCATCTTCGGTCAGCAGGTTGAGCATGAGCATGCCCTGGAGGTACTCAAGAGCCGCGTTGAAGTCCATGTCGGCCATGGTGTAGAAGGCATCGCGGCCCAGGCGCATGGTCGCTGGGCTGTGGCGCGCCAGCTTTCCCGCCATCTCGACGACGGCCGACTCGAACTGGTCATCCGGCACGACGCGGTTAATGAGCCCGATGCGCTCTGCCTCCTGGGCCGAGATACGCTCGCCGGTCAGGATGAGCTCCATCCCTTTCTTGCGCCCCACGTTGCGGAAGAGCAGCGCCATGACCATCATGGGGAAGAGCCCGACTTTGATTTCAGGGGTGCCGAAGGTGGCCCGCTCAGCGGCGATGGCCAGGTCGCATCCCAGCACCAGACCTAGCCCTCCGCCCAGGGCGTGACCGTTCACCGCGGCCAGGGTCGGCTTGCCCAGCCAGGCCATCTCACGGAAGACCTGGGCGTAGGCGGCGCGCCCCTGGTAGCTCTCCAGCGCTGGCTTACCGACGGCCATCCCAGACAGGTCTCCGCCGGCGCAGAAAACCTTGTCGCCGGCCCCGGTCAGCACCACTACGCGCACCGCCTCGTCGTCCCCGGCCGTCCGCAAGGCGGCGTTCAGCTCCCGTAGCAACTGGTCGTTGAGGGCGTTGCGTGCTTCAGGGCGATTGAGGGTGATGGTGGCGATGTTGTCTTGAACTTCATAGAGAATGGTCTCATAGCTCATAGGTCTACCTTTGTAAGCGTTCTGCTTTAACCTCTGCGGCTTCGCGAAGGACGAGCCCCCCTAGCAGGGGAAGGGAGGGTTTCCCCTCCCTTTGAGGGGGCCCCTCACTTCGCTTCGGGAGGCTGCCCATGGGCAGGGGGAGGCCGCGCGCTTGCTCGCCTGGCTTCTGGCTCAACCAGACTCCTTGTGGGAGGGCGAGCAAGCGCGCTGGCGGGCTGTCGGCTCAGGCAAGATGCTTCATGTTTTCAGTTTTTCAAGGCACCCGGTGTCGTATTCCCCTGCCAAGAAGGCTGCATCGCTCAGGATCTTCAGGTGTAGGGGGATGTTGGTCTTGATCCCCTCAACGATGAAAGCTTCCAGCCCACTCCGCAACCGGTTGATGGCCTCTTCCCGGCTCTCACTGAAGGCCATGAGCTTGGCCACCAGGGGATCGTAGAACGGGGACACCTCCAACTCTTCGGCCAGGCCGCTGTCCAGCCGTAGTCCTTCGCCCCGGGGCTCCACCAGCCGGGTGATCCGCCCGGGCGAGGGGAGGAGCGTGACCGGGTCTTCGGCATAGATGCGGGCCTCCACTGCGTGGCCGCGCCAGGCGAGACTTCCGAAGTCTTCCAAGACATCAGAAACCTGCTCGCCGGCGGCGACGCGGATGCCGGCTTGCACCAGGTCCACGCCGGTGATCAGCTCGGTGATGCCGTGCTCGACCTGCAGCCGGGTGTTCATCTCCAGGAAGTAGAACCGGTCGTCGGGTGCCAGGAGGAACTCGACGGTGCCCAGGTTGGCGTAGCCGATGGCGTGAGCTAGCCGGACGGCCCCCTCTTGCAGCCGGGCGCGCAGCTCGGGCGTGACGGCCGGCGAGGGTGTCTCCTCCAGCACCTTCTGGTAGCGCCGCTGGACGGAGCACTCGCGCTCCGGAAAAGCTACCACCCTGCCATCGCCGTCGGCCAGGAGCTGCACCTCCACGTGACGCGCGCCGACCATGAACTTTTCCAGGTAGAGCCCGCCGTGGCCGAAGGCCCGCTCCGCCCGCCCCCTTGCCGTCTTGACGGCGGCCGCCAACTCGCCAGGCTGGCGCACGACTGCCATGCCGATGCCGCCGCCCCCGGCGCTGGCCTTGAGGATCACTGGGTAGCCGAGGGCCTGGACTGCGCCGGCGATTTCCACGTCGTCTACCTCGTCGTGGGTTCCGGGGACTACGGGCAGGCCGGCCTGCCGGGCTGTCCGGCGGGCGCGGTTCTTGTCGCCCATGGCGCGGATGGCGTGGGCCGGTGGGCCGATGAAGGCCAGCCCAGCGTCGGCGCAGGCCTGGGCGAAGTCGGCGTTCTCGGCCAGGAAGCCCCAGCCGGGGTGCACCGCCTGGGCACCCGTATCCCGGGCCACCTGGATGATGCGCGGGGCGTTCAGGTAACTGGCAGCAGCCAGGGCCGGCCCGATGCACACAGCCCCATCGGCGGCGCTGACGTGGGGTGAGCCGGCGTCGGCCTCCGAGTAGACGGCGACCGTGCGCACACCCAGCTCCCGGCAGGCCCGGATGATGCGCAGGGCGCACTCGCCCCGGTTGGCTACGAGGATCTTACTGAACATATCCGTCTCCAGTGGGTGCTTTAGCGTGCTGAAGGGCTTACTACCAGAACTCCCGTGGGCGCCGAGGTCAATTCGTCTTCTTCTAGGCAGGTCACCATAAGTTCCTTGAACTTTTCCACTGCTATAAAAGGAGCGTGTCCCCGCCCCGTTTTCAGGGTCAAACAGCCACGGCGACGGCAATGCCGTCGCGCACCCCCAGGGCGAGCCTGTGCGCGCCAGTCCCTGGCACAGGGGTCGCACAGACGCGGACGCCCTTTGATAACCGTTTTGATGCGAGAGGAAAGTGCAAAGAACTTTCGTCAAGTTGCTTAGCTCATCGTCACCCGCACTGTCAACCTCGCAACACCGCCTCGGCGATGATGTTGCGCTGAATCTCGCTGGTCCCTTCGCCGATCTCGGCCAGCCGGGCGTCGCGGTACAGGCGTTCCACCGGGTACTCCCGAATGTACCCGTAACCGCCGTGGATCTGGACGGCCTCGTGGGCGCACAGGGTGGCCGCCCGGGAGGCGTACAGCTTGGCGATGGCTGCCTCCACGCCGAAGGGCCGGCCCTGGTCCTTCAGCCAGGCAGCCCGCAAGGTGAGGAGTCGCGCCGTGTCCACGGCCGTGCGCAGCTCGGCCAGCTTAAAGCGGATGGCCTGGAAGTCGGCGATGGGCCGCCGAAAGGCGCGTCGCTCCTGGGCGTACTTCACCGCTTCATCCAGACAGGCCTGAGCGATCCCCACCGACCAGGCCGCCATCCCAATCCGCCCTCGCTCCAGGGTCTGCATCACCAGGGGGAACCCCTGCCCCACATACCCCAGCACGTTCTCGTTCGGCACCCAACAGTCCTGGAAGACCAGCTCCGAGGTGGGCGACCCGCGCACCCCCAGCTTGTCCAGGGGCGGTCCGGCGCTGAAACCCGGCGTCCCCTTCTCCACCAGAAAGGCGGTCATGCCCTCCTTCGGACCCCGGTCCGGATCGGTCCACGCCAGGACGACCACCACGTCGGCGATGGGGCCGTTGGTGATGAAGGTCTTGGTTCCGTTGAGGACCCAGCCGCCGTCGCTGGGGACCGCGCGGGCGCGGATGCCGGCCACATCAGACCCGGCATCGGGCTCCGTGAGCCCCAGCGCCCCGAGCCATTCCCCGGAGGCCAGCCGCGGGAGGTAGCGCTCCCTTTGGGCCTGGGTGCCGAAGCGCAGGATGGGGTAGCCGCAGAGGATGGTGGAGGCGCCGGCCGAAAGGCAGGTGGCCGGGCAGGCCGATGCCAGAGCCTCGCCGGCCAGGGTTGAGGTGACGCAGTCCAGCCCCGCACCGCCGTACTCCGGCGGGAATTCCATCCCCAGGTAACCGAACTCGGCCAGCTTGCGCAAGTTGTCGGCCAGGAGAGATGCGCCGGCATCCAGCTCCCCGGCGTGGGGTGCGATCTCCCGCTCGGCGAAGCGGCGCATGGCCTCCCAGGTGGCCCGCTGCTCCTCGGTCAGCGGATAGCCCTGAGATGGCGCACCGCGCAGAGTTTCGTGGCTGATGATGAGCTGCTGCACCTCTGAGGTGCCGCCGCCGATCTCGGCCAGCTTGGCGTTGCGCAGCCCTTGCTCCACTGGGAACTCGGTGATGTAGCCGTAGCCGCCGTGAATCTGAACCGCCTCCAGCGCGCCATGAACGATGGCCCGGCCGGTTACCAGCTTGGCTTCGGCGGCCTCCAACGGCGCGGGAATGTCCTGGTCCTTGAGCCAGGCGGCCCTGTAGATGAGGAGCCGGGCGGCCTCCAGGTTGACCTGCATGTCGGCCAACTTGTGCCGGATGGCTTGGAAGTTGGCGATGGGTTGACCGAACTGGACCCGCTCCTGGGCGTACCGGGCCGATTCTTGCAGCAGCCTTGCCAGGCTGCCGATGGACGGGGCGATGAGCACGGCCCGCTCCCACTCCAGGGTAAGCTTGCCAAGCTCCACGAAGCCCCGGCCCTCGAGTCCCAACAGGTTCTCAGCCGGCACTTCGCAGTCGGTGAACACGAGCTCACTCGTGGGCGAGGCTCGGTGGCCCAGCTTGTCCAGCGCCCGGCCGACGCTGAAGCCAGGGAAGCCCTTCTCCACGATGAACGCGCTGATACCGTTGCGCCCCCGCTCGCGGTCGGTCACCGCTAGCACTACCATCACGTCGGCGATGGGGCCGTTGGTGATGAACATCTTGGTGCCGTTGAGGACGTAGACGTCGCCGTGGCGGATGGCTGTGGTCTGCAAGGAGGCGGCGTCAGAGCCGGCGTTGGGCTCAGTGAGCGCCAGGGCACCCACCCACTCGCCTGTGGCGAGCCTGGGCAGGTACTTGCGCCGCTGGGCCTCGGTCCCCATCTTCCAGATGGGCACGGCGCAAATAATGAGGTGGGCGCCCCAGGAGAGGAGCAGGCCGGCGTCCGCACCGCCCTCAGCCACGGCTTCCATGGCGACGGCGGTGGTTAGCGCGCTGGCGCCGGCGCCGCCGTACTCCTCAGGGAGCGCCAGGCCCAGCAGCCCCATCTCGCCGAGTTTCCGCCACAGGTCCCAACGCCATTCACCCTTGCGGTCCATCTCCGCCGCGTGGGGAGCCAGTTCCTGCTGGGAGAACTCCAGCAGCACCCGGCGCAGGCGGCGCTGCTCATCGGTGAGGTCGAAGTAGGTGTCTTGGGCGTGCATTTGGACTCTTGTGCCGCATGTGCTAGATATGGTGATCCGCTGCAACTGGCTCAGGTGATCCTCGCGGTCTCCAGGATAGCCACCATTACTCCCACGTCCGCTCGTCCACCATCACCCGGGCGTCGGCCGGGATAGTGCCCGGCTCCACGAAGATGATGTTGTCTACGCTGACCCGGCAGATCTCCCGGATGGCCACCGACAACTCCTTCGATAGGGCGTCTTTGTCAACCTGGGGATCGCTCAGCTCCACCTTGAGGGTGAATTCGTCGCGATGGGCTGGCCGGGTGACCACCCCCTGCACGCGCCCGATGGCGGAGAAGCGTCCGGCGGCGGCACGCATCTGGTTGGGATGGACGAACATCCCCCGCACCTTGATGGCATCGCCCACCCGGCCCATGATGGCGATGAGTCTGGGCGAGGTCCGCCCGCATGAGCATGGCTCGTCGGTGTAGGCCGAGAGGTCACCGGTGGCGAAGCGGATCAGCGGGTAGGTGCGGTTGAAGGTGGTGACGACGATCTCGCCGGCTTCGCCGAGCCCCAGACGCCGGCCTGTAGCTGAGTCCACGATCTCCACGATGACCTCGTCGGAAAAGTGCAAGCCGTTGGCCGCCTCGCACTCGTAGGCCACCAGCCCTAGGTCGGCCGTGCCGTAGGCCTGCGAGGTGGACAGGCCGTAGGTCTCTTCGAAGGTCTGGCGGAGGGAGGGGGGATAGGGCTCGGCGGTGAAGAGGGCGCGCTTGAGGGCGAATTGCTCCTTGAAGTTCAACCCGGATTCCTCCGCCCTCTGGATCAGGGTCATGAGGAAGCTGGGCGTGCCCACGTAGCCGGTCACTTTGAGGTCGAGCATGATCTTGACCTGCAGGTCGGTGTTGCCGATCCCGGTGGGTACGACGGTGCAGCCTAGGGACTGCAGGGCTTTGTCCAGGAGGAGCCCTGCGGGTACCAGGTGGTAGGAGAAGGTGTTGATGACGATATCACCGGGGCCGAAGCCGGCGGCGTGAAAGGCCTCGGCGGCAGCCTGGGCCGACACCTCCTCAGCGCCCTCGGGGTCGTAGAGGGGACCCGGCGAGAAGAAGATGTGGGTGAGCTCAGAGAGGGGCACGGCCAGAAACCCGCCAAAGGGTGGGTCCTCTTGCTGGAGCTGGATGAGCCGGTCCTTGCTGGTGACCGGCACGCGTTCCAGATCGGCCACCGTCTGCACATCGTCGGGCGTGACGCCGGCCTGGTCCATGATACGCCGGAAGCCTGGCGCATTGTCGTAGGCGTGGCGGATGATTGCCTGAAGGCGTTCGTCCAAAGACGGGATCTTGGTAGCAGACATGGGACCTCTCCTTTCTGTTCTCGGGTTGCTATCCCTTCTGGGCGGGTCTATGAACTCATGGGCGGGAGATGTGCATATTCTACCACACGCAGTGCTGACAGTCAATGGACGGCAGGCCGCATTACCTGCAAACTGAGTCACATCCGGGCTATCGCAGCGGCCTGGGGTACAGGGTATGGTTAGATAGGCGGTGGGCCAGTTCAGCCGGCGACAGATAGGCCGCACTGCTCGACTGAGTAGTGCGGCCTGCGCATCTTGATGTAGCTCGTGGAATGTGGTCCTGATTCACCCCTCACCCGGCACCACCACCGCCCGGATCACCTCGCCGCGCCGCAGGAGGTCCAGCGCAGCGTTGATCTCGCCCAGCGGCAGGCGATGGGATACCAGCGGGGTCACCTGGATGAGCCCCCGGCGCACCATGTCAATCACCTTGGGGTAGTCCACCGGCCGGCAGCCCAGCGACCCCACCACCTCCATCTCGCGGTACATGATGCGCCCCGCGTTCAGCGCCAGGTCCTTGTCGGAGTAGCCCACTACCACCAGCCGGCCACCGGTCCGCAGGCAGGCGAAAGCCAGCTCCATCACCGCCGGGTTGCCGATGGCCTCGATGGTGATGTCGGCGCCGCCGGCCGTCAGCTTGCGCACCGCCTTGTCCACCCGCTCTACCCGCTCCGGGTTGATCACCTCGGCTGCGCCCAGCTTCCGCGCCCACTCCAGCTTCTGATCCAGGATATCCACGGCGATGACCAACGCGCCCAACGCGGCGGCAATTTGCACCACGTTGAGGCCCACGCCACCGCAGCCGAATACCACCACCTTGTCGCCCGGGCGGACCTGCGCGCGGTTGACGACGGCGTGGTAGGGCGTGGTGATAGCATCGGCGATGATGGAACCCTCGACCAGGGGGATCTCATCCGGCAAGTGGAAGACGTCTTTGGCCGGTGCCAGCACGTACTCGGCGTAGGCGCCGTCCACGTTGTTGCCGAACATGACCATGTGCCGGCAGATGTTCTCCCGCCCGGTGCGACAGTAGAAGCAGGACCCGCAGCTCAGCACAGCCGGCAGCAGCACCCGATCACCCACCTGGAACTCGGTCACGCCCTCGCCCAGTTCGGCGATAGTCCCAGAGGCCTCGTGGCCCAGGATCAAGGGCGGGGGCTTGAAGGTGGGAACTCCGTGGTCAATGTAGTGCAGGTCGGTGTGACAGACGCCGCAGGCAGCCACCTGCACCAGGACCTGGCCCGGCCCCGGCTTCGGCGTGGGCACCTCCTCCACTTTGAGGGGCTGGTTGGGGCCGTAGAAAACGGCGGCTTGCATCTATCACCTCCTTGTGTAACTCTCGCTCGCCCAACAGGCATCGTTCCTGCTTCTGAGAACGCAGTAGGGAGCACGCAATACTTCGTATTCCGTCAGGCAACCGGTCTGCCTTCCGGGGATGCCTCTTCCCGACCCGGCTTGGCCGGCCGGGTGTAGATGGTGCGGAAGTTCTCGCACTGGGCAGCGTAGCACTGGGCGCACTCCTCGCCCAGCTCCGGCGGGGTGGCCGGCATGACCAGCGTCTCCAGGCCCAGCGATTCGTACAGCTCGACGTATTCCTCTACCCGCCAGGCCTCAACGGTAAATTGCCGGGTCCACCCCTGACGCTCCAGTTCTTCCACCTCTTTGACCTTCGCGATCACGCCTCTGTCACCCGTCGCCCTGCTTCAGCAGTACACCGCTCAGAACAACTCATCCAGCTCATCCTCGGCGCCCGGTAACCGGCCGTGCTCCTGGACATATTGCTGGATCAGTTCGCTCTCGCGCCGGGTGTACATGGGCTCCACTTCGTACACGAAGAAGCGAGCACGGCTGTTCTCCCGCAGCTCCTGCTCCAGCGCCCGGCGCAGGTGTATCGTGCCGGCGATGCGGATCACCTCCCGCGCATCGTCGAAGAGCTGGTAGACGCCCTCGACCTCCGGGACCTGGGCTACCTGGGCCGGCTCGAATGGCAGCCAGCGTTCCGCCGGCGGGAGCGGCACCGGCCGCAGGCCCAGCTTGGCTCGCGTCCGCTCGCGCCAGAGCGCCCCTTTCGGACCGTGCTCCAACAGTGCGCCCGTCGGGCAGACCTCGACGCAGGCGCCGCAGAAGCGGCAGTTGGAAGCCTTAAGGGTACCTTGCGTGGGCTGGATCAGCCGCAGGCCGGCCATCTCCACCGGCTCTAACGCCCTCCGCTGGCCCACCTCCCGGCAGGCCACCACGCAGCGCAGGCAGCCAATGCACAGGTTCATGTCGCGATCGAAGGCCGGCTCGTCGCGCACAACCGGCAGGTTAGCGTAGGTGTAGCGAGGTGTGTCCGGCGGAATGCCCACGTAGTCGGCGACCCGCTCCAGCTCGCAGCGCCCCAGAAGGGCACAGCATCGCTCCTCCACCGGCACTCCCATGGAGCAGGTGATGCGGTCGCAACCTTCGCGATGAGCGCAGGTCAGGCAGGCGTGGGGGTGATGAGCCAGGATCTGGGCCAGGGCCCGCTGGCGGGCCTGCCGCAGGGCCGGGGTGTCAGTGTGCACTACCATGCCGTCGGCCACAGGGAGGTTGCAGGCAGTGGCCGGGCCATCACCGCCTTCCACCTCAACCAGGCACAGCCGGCAGTCGCCCGCCGGGGGCAGGTCAGGGTGAGCGCACAGGCGGGGGATGTACACGCCGGCCTCGTCGGCCGCCGCAAGGAGCGTCTGGCCGGGCTTCACCTGGGCCTCTACCCCATCCACATGCACAGTGATCAGGTCCATCGGTCAACTCACCACGAATGGCTGATGGCGCCCGGCCCACAGGCTGCGACGCAGGGCAGGCTCACCGGCCCCGTCGTCGGCTTGCAGGGCCCGCACACGTACTTCAGGCTCTTGCGGTGTTCCTCGCGCACCGAGGCCACCTGACCGCCGTCCAGCGGGTCAAAAGCGTCTTCCACCATCTCCAGCACCTTCTCCGGGCAGGCAGTGACACACTCGCCGCAGCCGTTGCACTTGCCGGTGTCAATGGTAATGTAATAGTCTCCTGAGCCGTCCGTGTACCCGTAATTGGCTATGTACCCCATGTTCCTACACCTTCCCTTCCTTACGCGCCTTCTGCAGGAGCGCATGGGCGAAAAGCGCTGCCCCCAGGGCGCCGGCGATCTGCGGGTCGTAGTCCGTCTTCAACGCCTTCACCCCCAGCTCATCCTCGATCCGCTTCACGATGCCGATGTTCTTGGCGATCCCGCCGGTGATGGCGAAATCCTCCTCCATCCCGATGCGCTCCAGCAGGTTAACCACCCGGTGCGCCATGGCGGAGCAATAGGCCGCCAACACCTTGGCCTTTGGCCAGCCCTCGCGTAGCAAACCGATGGCTTCCGACTTGGCGAAGACCACGCAGGTGCTGCTGACCGGTGGTGGCTCCTCCTCCACCTCCAGAGACATGGGGCCCACTTCTTCAATAGGGATGGCCAGCAGGTCGGCAAATACCTCCATGCCTCGGCCGGTGCCGGCGGCGCACTTGTCGTTCATCAGGAAGCCGGTCACCTTGCCCCGTTCATCGCAGTGGATGGCCTTGCAGTCCTGCCCGCCCATGTCCAGGATAGTGCGCACCGTGGGGCCGTACATGAAGTTGGCACCCCGGGCGTGGCAGGCGATCTCAGTGATGGCGCGGTGTGCGAAGGGCACGTTCACCCGGCCATATCCTGTCCCCACCACGTAGTGGATGTCGTCCAGAGTCATGCCGGTGCCTTCCAGTGCCCAATCCATGGCCTTGCGAGCGCTGTCCGGGCTGTCGGCGCCCGTGCGCCGGCTGGAGTAGGCGTAGAGCTTGCCGTCCAGCAAGATCACCGCCTGCGAGCTGACAGACCCGATGTCCACGCCGGCCGTGATGCTCTCGGCATCGCACCAATCCAGGTTCGGATCGCGCCAGTTGTACTCCTTCCAGCGCCAGTACTCACGCTTCTCGGTCATGCTTGCTCCCTCCCCACCAGGGCCGCTCCCAGGGCACCCACGAAGTCAGGATACTCCGGCACCACCACCTCAATCCCCAGGCCGCGCTTCAGGGAGTCCACGAACCCAACGTTGTACGCCAGCCCGCCGATGAGCATCACGTCCGGCTCCACGCCCACGCGCCGCACCATGGAGATGATGCGGCTGGCGATGGCGTCGTGGACCGAGCGCACGATGTCGGCCTTGGGGATGCGGGCGTGGATCAGCGAGACCACCTCCGATTCGGCGAAGATGACGCATTGGGCGTTCATGGGGACCGGGTTTTGGGCCTGGAGAGACAACGGCCCCATCTCTTCCAGGGCGATCTCCAATGCCCGGGCCATGGCCTCGGTGAAGGTGCCGGCGCCGGCGGCGCACTTCTCGTTGACGGCGAAGTCCAGCACCCGACCGGTCTGGTTGCAGCGAATGCCCCGACCCTCCTCAGCGCCCACGTCAATGACGGTATGGACCGCCGGGTGGAGGAAGGCTGCACCCCGGGCATCGGCTCCTACGTCCGTGACGTCGTCGTGGGCGAAGGAGATGGCCTTGCGCCCGGCGCCGGTAGCCACGATGCGCGCCACGTCGTCCCATCGCAGCCCGGCCTGCCCCAGGGCCTCCTCCAGCGCTTCACGCGCAGCGACCTCCTGGTCGAAGCCGGTCACGGCCAGGCCGCGTCCCACCACCTCGTCGTCCTTCAAGACGACCACCTTGGTGGTCTTGGCTCCGATGTCAATTCCAGCGGTAATCATGCATCCTCCTCGTCCAATTTCCCCCTGTGAGGGAGCCCCTCGCTTCGCTTCGGGAGGCTGCACACGGGCAGGGGGAGAACTTACACCCCCGGCCTCCCTCTCGTAGGGGGTGGAGGGCTTGTCTTAATCTGTCAAACGGTCGAAGCCCAGGCTCTCCATGAAGGCGTCAATGCGGGCAATGGTGCGAGCTTCGTCGAACTCCCGTTCGTCGCCCATGTTGCCTTCGAAGGTCATCACCGGCACGCCGGCCTCGATAAGGGCCAGGCGGTTCTCGGCGATGCCCAGGCTGAGCCCCTCGCAGCCCCGGTTGTAGTGCAGTATGGCCCCGTCACAGTGCCACTCCCGGGCGATGCGGATCATCATCTCGCTCTTCAGCGAGGGGTCGTAGAAGTGCTGCCATTCTGGCTTGCTCAGGTTCCAGTCGGCCAGCACCCTCAGGGCATCATCTCGTGTGCGTATCTCGATGCCCAGCTCCATGGGCGTCTTGCGCGGCCCCCAGGTCCCGTCCTCTTTCACCTCCCAGATGCCGATGAGCCCGAAGGTGTACAGCGACCCAATGGAGACGCAGCCGAAGCTCTCCAGGTAGCGAAAGATCTTCAGGAAGGCCCAGGGCGGCTGGGTATCTGTGAACACCCGGCAGCGCTCGGTGGGCACCGCCGCTATACCCCGCTCCACCCGGTCCTTCACCTCGTCGCGCAGCTCCTCGTAGAAGTCGGCCACCTCTTTGGAGTGCTTCTTGAGGGTGCCGAGGACGTAGAGGGAGTACATGGTCTTCTCGTCCAGCGGCGCCGGGATGGCCTTGTTCAGCGTGCAAATCTCCGCCCACAGGGAGCACGTGCGCGTCTCGTTCTTCACTGCCTCGATGAGCTTCTCATCATCGTATTTGCGGCCGGTGATCTTCTCCAGCCACTCGATGGCTTCGTGCATCTGCGCCACGACGTAGTTGAGCCGGTTCTCGTTCAGCTCACGATACGGTCCTACGCTCACATCAATGCAGAAGTAAGGGATGTTCTTATACTCCGCCACGTGCTGGTACCACTTGCCGTGACTACAGCAGATGTGGTCCTGGAAAGCGAAGTCCGGCGTGGGATACGGCCCGCCAAAGACGTACTCGTTCAGGTACATGGAGCCCCAGTAGCTGCGCATGTAAGCGCACAGGTCGCGGGCCCATCCGCGAGCCTCGGCTGCCTCCAGACAGCGCAGGTTGAACTCCACGTTCCAAGCGATGCTGGCGCCATAGGGTTCGCCGGTGATGTTGACCACGTCATCGCCGAGCCCGGCGGGGATGGCGTCAAAGGACCAGGCCCCGCCGGTCCAGCGCAAGCCGCCCCGCTCCTTGATCGTGGCGTACTCCTCGTAGTAGCGGCGGCGTAGCTCCTTCGCCTTGTTCCAACACTTCAGGGGCTCGGTTGGATACCGGGCCTTTGACTGCGTCGCGGCTTTGTTGCTCATCCTCTCACCTCCTGCGTTTCGGGAGGCGCAATGCGCTTATCCATCCATCAGCAACGGGGCGTTCTTCGCTTCTGAACGCATGAGTTTCCTGAAAAAGCCCCGGGTAGGCGAGGGCATTGCCCTCGCTTACCCCATTTTCGATGTTTTTTTCA
>FWWM01010725.1_pt1 | contig 16119 bp, 10 predicted proteins | sample 2228351 | NCBI WGS metagenome assembly FWWM01 (sample SAMEA103939774, study PRJEB20133) | metagenome | reverse complement strand
CCCCTGCCGGACCCGCCCCTGCCGGACCCGCCCCTACCGGGTCATCGGTGATGATCACAATGCCGTGCACATGGTTTGGCATAACAACAAACGCATCCAATGCTATCCCCGCCATATGATTGACCAAATCATGCCACGTGTATTCGACGATCTTGCCGAATTCATTCAACCGCATTTCTCCATCCACGACCTCGCCGAACAGACAGGCCCGATCCTGCGTGACGATGGTGACAAAATACGCGCCTGCCTGCGTGTAATCGTAGCCCTGCAGACGGATAGACCGGCGGTGATGGCGCTCAGGGTCGTAGGTCACAGGCCGCGCTCCTTCAGAAACTTCTCGGCGTCCGCGATGCGCAGCTCGCCGGAGATGAGCTTGGGTAGCAGCGCATCGCGCAGGGCGGCGAGGGTGCGGGATTCGCTATCTATCTGATGTCGCCTCTCAAAGATGATCCTAACCTGTCCTTCGAATGCCTCCTCCAGTGATCAAATATCTGAATAGTGATCGTCTCGAAAACGGTGCCGTGAGTGAGCGCATTTCCGCTAACGCGCCCTTCAAGGCATAGAAGAGGAAGTCATTATCGAGGCCATTCGCGGGAACGACAGCGTAGCCAGTTTGATTACATGCCATCGCTTCGCCGAGCTGGGCCAAGGCACCAACTGTCCCGCGAGCCGTTATGACTACGGTGCCCTTGGGCATCGGTTTTGCGGCACTATTCTTCAGGCCCTCTTCGCTTATGAACTCCTGGACCTCACGTAGGTAACGGCCTGAAACCGCAGCAACATCCTTATCTGTGGCCCAGGGAACATCTCCATGCCAATAATCAGCCACTTCGCGGCCGGGAGCCCCTCCTATAACCGCGATGGCGACTTGAGATATTGGAACCCTTCGCCACTCACTCCCCATACCCCAACTCCTTCAGATTTTTGACAATCGCCGCCTCCATCTTCGCCGCGGCAGCCTGCTGTTTATGCACTGTTGCCACCAACCCTGCGTCGATGAGCGTCGTCCGCACAGGTTGCTCCTCATGCAAGCGCGAAGCGGCGGATGTCCACCTCAACGCCCTGTCGTTGCATCTCTTCGGCCCTGCGGAGAATCTCGTCGGTGACCTCGCCCGAGACGTAGGCCTCGCCGCAGGTCTGACAAACTCGCGCAGGAACGCCGCGCAGCACCAGCATGGTACCGCGCCGTTCGATGGTGACGGTGGTCGTCCCGTCGGCGGTTTCGCCTGTTTTGCAGATGACACACTTCATCGCGTCCTCCTTTTGAATCCAGAGTCCCATTCTGTCCGACTGGGCTCGTAAACGGTGATCACAATCCACTCTTGGTCCTGGTCGTTCCAGGCTGCGACCACGTGTAACGGCCGGCCTTGTACAACGGCCAACAATAGACGGCTGGGATAGGGCTTGTCCTCAGGGTAATCCCCTATCGTCTCGCCATGCGCGATGGCCTCCTCGACTTCCTGGCGGGATATCCCGCGCGCGACCATTCGGAGCGTCGCGTGAACGCGGTACACGATCTTGGGGTCACCACACGGCGATACCAAAGTCGCGTCGGTGTGGCACGAATGGCCAGGGCCCGGCTGCAGGCACGTGACGCGCGCGTGCGATGGCGCCTGGTCGGGCCGGCTCTACGCGGCACGGGCACCGAGGCCGGGCCCTTCCCGGCAGAGGCCAATGACTTTGATATGGCCGTGGGGTCACCAGTCATCGCCCATCTCCTTCAGGTTCGCCTCGATCGAAGCGTCGAGCTTGCGGGCTTTGGCCACCTGTTCTCGCCACTGGGTCACCAGGCGCTTCATCTTCTCCTCGAACGGTTCTCCGTCGTCCTCCTCGGGCGCTGCCCCGACATAGCGGCCGGGGGTGAGGACGTAACCGTGCTTGCGCACCTCGTCCAGCGTCGCGCTCTTGCAGAAGCCGGGCACGTCCTGGTACTCGCCCGCCTCCTGCTCGCCCCGCCAGGCGTGGTAGGTGGGGCGATTTTGGCGATCTCCTCGTCGGTCAGTGGGTACGGTCCACCATGCGTCCCATCTTGCGGGTGTCAATGAACAGGGCCTCGCCGCGGCGGTTCCGGAGGGGCGTGCGGCCGTGCGCCCCTAGGGGCACAGCGGTGCTGCGCCCCTACTTGCCTGCCGGACATCCCAATCGGATGCCCCGCTGATCCTATGATAGCACATCCGGGGAAAAATCGCAAGGTGCGCGTGATGGACCGAACCGGCCAGGCCTCCTACGGGCCGCCGACATTTGAAAGTGGCCTTTTGCCGGCATAATCGTCGCACGATGAAGAGGCAAGGTTTCTCTTGTGATCAATCCGAGCCGCGAATCGTCGCTCCGGAAACACGGCTCCGCGAGCAAGCGGCTGGGATTGCCGCTCTCCCCACCCGGCTCCAGGAGCAGGAAGCGGTCGTCGCCGCGTTGGAATCCCGGCTCCACGAGCGGGATGCTGCGATTGCCAGGCGAGACGCCACCATAACCACATGGGAGTCCCAATTGCAGCAACGGGAGCAGGCGATTGCCCGGCTGCAGGAGCAAGTCGGCCAACTCCAAGAGCAGTTGGCGACTGCGAAACGAGCGGGCAAGCGCACTCCTTTCGCTTGCAAAAAGCGTGTGGCCGAACCCAAGCGGCCGGGGCGCAAGCAGGGCCAGGGTCAGTTCTCCCACCGCCGCAAGCCGGCCCCGAAGAGATCAACGAGACCAAAGAGGCACCCCTGCGATGCTGTCCGGGCTGTGGTGGTCCCTTGACCGATCGCAAGGAACACGAGCAATTCGTTGTGGGTACTCCCCCGGTGGAGCCGGTCATTACCCGCTACGTGATCCACAGTGGTCATTGCGCTCAGTGGCGACGGCGGGTACGCTCGGCCACCCGGAGGGGCACGGCGCCGGCGGATGCCCTTTCTTGCGCCCAGGACGCTTGGGGTTGTCTTTCCGCCGGCCTCGCGAGAAGGGCGCCACCTGGCGCTTGCCGGCCCGACGGGCGGCTTCCGGCCCAGGGTCTCCTTAAGGGTGGCCTCAAGCGCCTCCACGTGCTGTTCCACTTGCGCCAGACGCTGTTTCAACAACGTCCCTTCAGCGTGCAGCGGGGCGCTCTCGGCTTGCAATTGCGCGTTTTCGGCTCGCAGTCGCGCGGTTTCGGCTCGCAGTCGCGCGGTTTCGGCCGGCAGTTCATCGTAGGTCATACCGGCAGTTCACCCTCGGTTGGCGAATTTGCCAATTCGGAACGCAGCAAACAAGTACCGGAAACCTTTCTTCCGCTTATTGGACACATTCGTGCAACCAATCGAAATTTGCCTGTGTCCAGGGCAGTATAATTAGTGTCTGTCGTCCTGTCAACCGAGCGGCTGGGGGATCGCCATATGGGTTGGTCGGATTTTCGTCACCTTTGGGAGAAGATCTGCAGCAGGCGTGCCTTGCCAGGATGACGCAACGGAGGCGACGGCGACTTGTGCCCCATCGGCTTTTTGGCAAAAGTGCCCTCCCGTGGTATAATGCCCCCGACCGTGGTGGTGGGGGTGGGCCGGCCGGGAGCGCCTGCCCTACAGAAGGCACACCAGGAGCGTCGAGATGGCCCGGTACGTTCGCCTGCTTTTGGGAGCACAACTGCGGTTGCTCTACAACACCTTTCGCCGGGGCCGGCCGATGGCCCGCGTCGGCTGGATCGTCGCCGGTCTCTTTCTCCTGGGTGCGGCGGCCGGCAGCGGCTTTGCCGGCGTCGGCTTGCAGTACTTTTTGAGCCTCCTTCAACGGCCCGATGTCGTCGAGACCGCCCTCCAGAGCGGTCTCCCCATCACCGTGCTGCAGGCAGATACCCTTCTCCAGAACCTCCTCGCCCTCCTGGTCGTGGCGGTCTGGGGCATCGTCCTGATGGGCGGCCTGGGGACTGCCGTGAGCAACCTCTACCTCTCCGGTGACCTGGACCTCCTGATCTCGGCGCCGATCCCGATGCGGGCCGTCTTTACGGCCAAACTCCTGAGCGGGTTGGGCACCGGCTACCTGCTGATTCTGCTCCTGGGGGGGCCGGCCCTGGTGGGGATGGGCCGGGCCGGCGGCTACCCCTGGCCCTACTTTCTGGGCGTGCTGCTGCTGCTCCTCTTTCTTCCGCTGGCCCCGGAGGCCCTGGGCACCCTCCTGGTGATGGCGCTTGTGCGGGTCATCCCGCCCAGGCGGTTGCGCGAAGCCCTGCACGTGTTGGGAGGGATTCTGGGGGCGGGTTTTTACTTTTTCAGCCAGATCTCGCAGGGGCAAATGGACCCCGAGACGGCCGGCCGGCTGGCCCTCTGGCTCCACCGTCTGAACCTGCCCCTCTTTCCCCAACGCTGGGCCGCCCACGGACTGGTGTCGCTGAGCGCAGACCGCTACCTGGAGGGCGCGCTCGGCCTGGGCGCCTTTCTCCTCTTCTCGCTGGGGTTGTTCTTCCTGGCCCTGGTCACTGCCGAACGGCTCTACTACAACGGCTGGGCCACCTTGCGGGCCGAGCCGGCCGCCACCCGCCTCCGCAGGACGGGTCGGGCGATCTCTTTCCGCGACCTGCCCCTCCTGCCCCGGCCGATCCAGGGAATCATGTTCAAGGACCTGCGCCTCCTGCCGCGAGACCCCCAGGCCTGGACGGGCAACCTGATGGCCGTGGCCGTCTTGGCCATCTTTTTGTGGCAGGTCGCCCGTCAGGAGGAGGGGGGGACGGTCATGAGCCTGGTCGGTGCGGGGATGGTCTTTTTGCTGAGCATCTCGCTGGTCAGCCGGTTGGCCCTGGGGGGAATCGGCAGCGAGCGGAAGCAGATCTGGCTTTTGCGCTGCGCCCCGGTTTCCTCCCGGCAGATTCTCTGGGCCAAGTTCCTGAGCGCGTACTTGCTCTACCTGCTCCTCACCGGCCTGATGCTGGGGCTCTGGTCCGTGATTGCCGGGGCCGAGGGGGCCATCTTGGGGGGCTGTTGGCTGCTGTTGGCCCTGCTCGGCGGCGGCGTCCTGGGCATCTCGGTCGGGCTGGGGGCCTCTTTTCCCCGCCTGGACTCGACCACCCAGCAGGTCGTTTCCCCTGGCGTGGGCTGCCTCTACTTCCCGATCAGTATGACCTACGCCGGCCTGGTCGCCGCCACGCTGCTGCTGCCCCCGCTGGTCTCGGCCTTTGCCGGGCCCCTCTCCCTGCTCCGGCGGGTCCTCTGGATCGGCGGGCCGCTGAGCGGCATCCTGCTGACCTTCCTGGCGGTCTGGCTCCCCATCCGGATTGGGGCTGCCCGACTGAGTGCGCTGGACCTGTGAGGAAGGGGCGATGAAACTCCTGCTTGCCCGCAGTGCGCGAGACCGCTACCAGATGGAGGAGGCCTTTTTTGCCCCTGACGGCCACCTAGACCTGCCGACCTTTCACCAGGTGCGCCTTTTGGTGCAAAAACTGAACGCCCGGCGGGACCTGCTGCGCTTTCCCGAACAGGCGGTCCAGGCCGGCCAGGTCAACGCGATGGGCCTCATCGTAGAGATCCTGGAGGATCTGCTCGGCCTCTACGGCGAGCAAAGGAACGCCGCCTTTCTGGAGGAGGCCCTGGGCGACCTGGAGGAGGCGTTGGGGAAAGCGGCGGTCGAGGAGATGCTGCTCCGCTTTCTGGACGCCTTTCCTCCGCCGGCCGTGTACGCGGGGCGGCAGAGCCCCCAGGAGTACCTGGTGGGAGAGACGGCCGGCCGGCCCCACCGCCAGGAGGCCCTGAAACGGCTGCTGACGCTTTGGCTGATCAACGTCAACCCGGCCTTTTCCCCCTGGAAGGAACTCTTTGACGATGCCCCGCTGAGCAAAACGACGGCCTACCGGGCGGCCGTCGAGCGGCTGCACACCTTTTTCGAGCGACAACCGCCCTTTGGCCCGGACCGACAGAACTTGCTGGAGATGCTCCGCAGCCCGGCGATCGCCGTTCCCCACTCCCTCCCCGGGCAACTGGCCTACATGCAGGAGCGGTGGGGGTATCTCTTGGGCCGCTACCTCTACCTGCTCCTGCGGGGGTTGGACCTGCTGCGGGAAGAAGAGGCCCGCCTGCCTGGCCCCGGGCCGGCCCGCGTCCTGGAATTCGTCGGCCTGGAACTGGAACCGGAGCGGTTCAGCCCGGACCGGGATTGGATGCCCCAACTGGTCCTTATGGCCAAAAACACCTACGTCTGGCTGGACCAACTCTCCAAAAAGTACGGCCGGGAGGTTCACCGTCTGGACCAGATCCCGGACGAGGAACTGGACCTCCTGGCCCGGCGCGGCTTTAGCGGCCTCTGGCTGATCGGCCTCTGGGAGCGCAGCCCGGCCTCGCGGCGAATCAAGCAACTCTGCGGCAACCCCGAGGCCGTCTCCTCGGCCTACTCGCTGATGGCCTATCGTATCGCCGACGACCTGGGCGGCGAGGAGGCCCTGCGGAACCTCCGCCAACGGGCCTGGCTGCGGGGGATTCGCCTGGCCAGCGATATGGTGCCCAACCATATGGGCATTGACTCCATCTGGGTGATGGAGCACCCTGAATGGTTCATCTCCCTGGAGCAGAGCCCCTTTCCCGCCTATACCTTCAACGGCCCCGACCTCTCCTGGAACCCCGAGGTGGGGATTTTCCTGGAAGATCACTACTACAACCGCAGCGATGCGGCGGTCGTCTTTATGCGGGTGGACCGACGCAGCGGCCAGGTCCGCTACATCTACCACGGCAACGACGGCACCAGCATGCCCTGGAACGACACCGCCCAGTTGAACTACCTGCTGCCGGAGGTGCGGGAGCAGGTCATCCAGACGATTCTGGAGGTGGCCCGGCGTTTCCCCATCATCCGCTTCGACGCGGCCATGACGCTGACCAAACGCCACTACCAGCGGCTCTGGTTCCCCGAACCGGGCAGCGGTGGGGCCATCCCCTCCCGCGCCGAATATGGCATGACCCGCGAGGCGTTCAACCGGGCCCTGCCGGAGGAGTTTTGGCGGCAGGTGGTGGACCGGGTGGCCGCCGAGATGCCCGATCTCCTCCTCCTGGCCGAGGCGTTCTGGCTGATGGAGGGGTACTTTGTGCGCACCCTGGGGATGCACCGGGTCTATAACAGTGCCTTTATGAACATGCTCCGTGACGAAAAGAACGCCGAGTACCGCCTGGTCCTCAAAAACACCCTCGAGTTCGACCCGGAGGTGCTCAAGCGGTTCGTCAACTTTATGAACAATCCCGACGAAGAGACCGCCGTGGCCCAGTTCGGCAAGGGGGATAAATATTTCGGCATCTGCACGTTGATGGCGACGATGCCGGGCCTGCCGATGTTCGGCCACGGGCAGATCGAGGGGTTTGCCGAAAAGTACGGCATGGAGTACCGCCGGGCCTACTGGGAGGAGCAGCCCGACCCCGGCCTGGTCGAGCGGCACGAGCGCGCAATCTTTCCCCTTCTGCACAGACGCCACCTCTTTGCCGATGTGCAACACTTTTTCCTCTACGACCTTTTCACCCCGGAAGGACAGGTCAACGAGGACGTCCTGGCCTACTCGAACCGCGTTGGCCGGGAGCGTGCCCTGGTGCTCTATCACAACCGCTACGCCGAGGCGCGGGGCTGGATTCGCACCTCGGTGGCCTTTTTGGATAAAGCAACCCGTCAACTGGTGCAGCGGACCCTGGCCGAGGGGCTGGACCTGCGGGGCGACCCCGGCCTCTTTTACCTCTTTCGGGACCACGTCGGCGGCCGGCAATATATCCGCCGGGGGAGCGACCTCTGCGAGCGGGGGCTTTACGTCGAACTGGGGGCCTACGAGCACCACGTCTTTCTGGACTGGCGGGAGGTGTGGGACCCCGACGGGCGCTATACTCGCCTGGAGCGCTACCTGAACGGCCGCGGTGTGCCCGACATCGAGGAGGCGTTGCAGGAGGTGCTCCTCCAGCCGGTTCTGGCGCCCCTGTGGGAGGTGGTCAACGCCGGCCTGTGGGGCCGCCTCCGGGAAGCGGCCCTCTCTGCCGCCCCGCCGCCGGCCGGCCTCCTCGACGAGGTCGAACGCCGCTGCGCCGACCTGGCCGCAGCGGTGGCCGGCTTTGTCGGCCTGGCCGACGCCGGGCCGCGCATCGCCCAGGTGGTCGGCGCAACCCGCCGCGCCCTGGGGGCCCTCCTGCACCTGCCGGCCTGGCTCCGCCGGGAGGCCGCGGTAGGGGGCCGGCCGGCCGCCTACCGTGACGCGCTCTGCTTCCTCCAGGCCGGCCTAGATGACTCCCCCGCCACCTGGGGCCCCCTGCTGGCCTGGGCCCTCCTGCACCCCCTCGGCGCCATCGCCGACCCCGCCGACCCCGCCGCCCGCACCCGCTCCTGGATCGAGGAGTGGCGGCTGGGCCGCCCCCTGGCCGAGGCGCTGCGGGGCCTGGGTGCGGACGAGGCGGCGATACCGGACCTCGTTACCCTGGTGCGCCTGCTCACCGCCCACTCGCGCTGGTTCGAGCGCGGGCTGGCGGAACCGCCGCCGGCCGCCCGCCTCCTGGGCGACCTCTTGCGCGACGACGACCTCCGCCGCTTCCTCCGGGTGCACCGTTACGGTGGCGTCCTCTGGTTCCACCGCGAGTCGTGGGCGCAGGTCTGCCACCGGCTCCTGCTCATCGCCGGGATCGAGGCCGGCCTCGGTGGCGGCCGGCCGGCCCCACCGGAAGCGGCCGGGCAGATCGAGGCGCTCTTTGCCCTGGTCCGTTGCTGGCAGGCGGCCGCCGGGGCCGCCGGCTACCGCCTCGATGACCTGCTGCCCGCGCTGGGCGAGGTTTGCACATCTCTCGACCCTGGTGTATAATCACCCTGCGGACAACGGCGTCCCCAAATCGAACGGTGTGCGGGGGTCGTTGCGGCCCCCGCTGTTTTGCAGAAAGAGGTGTAGAATGACGGTTCGCATCGGCATTCGCCGCGAGGACAAGAATATCTGGGAGCGGCGCGTGGCCATCCCCCCGGCCAAAGTCCGGGAACTGCGGGAACGCTACGGCTTTGAGTTCTACGTCCAGCCCTCGACGATTCGCGCCATTCGCGACGAAGAGTTTGCCCGGGCCGGGGCGATCGTCCAGGAGGACCTTTCCCCCGCCCAGGTCATCTTTGCCATCAAAGAAGTTCCTCCGCACCTCCTTCTTCCAGAGAAAACCTATGCCTTTTTCGCCCATGTCATCAAGGGACAACCCCACAATATGCCGATGCTCCACCGTCTCCTGGAGTTGGGCTGCACCCTGATTGATTATGAAAAGGTCGCCAACGAGCAGGGCCGCCGGCTGATCTTTTTCGGCTGGCACGCCGGGGTGGCCGGCCTGGTGGAGACCCTCTGGGCGTTGGGGCAGCGGCTGGCCTGGGAGGGCATCCCCACCCCCCTGATGCACCTTCGGCATACCTACGAGTATCCGACCCTGAACGAGGTCAAGGCGGACCTCCACCGCGTGGGGGAGCAGATTGAGAGGGAGGGGCTGCCCCCCGAGATCGCCCCGCTGGTCATCGGCGTGGCCGGCTATGGTAATGTCGGCCGGGGGGTGCAGGCGATGCTGGCCGAACTGCCCACACAGGAGATGGACCCCGCCGACCTGGCCGCCGTCGCCGGCGACCCCAACGCCTCCCGCCACCTGATCTACCGGGTGACCTTCAAGGAGGAGCAGATCGTTGAGCCGAAGGACCCCAAGAGGCCCTTTGACCTGCAGTACTACTATGCCCACGGCAGCGAGTTCCGGGGGTGCTTTCAGCGCTACCTGCCCTACCTGACCGTCCTGGTGAACGCCAACTACTGGAACGGCCGCTATCCCCGGTTGGTGACGAAGGAGCACCTGCGCGAACTGTACGGCGGCAGCACCCCGCCCCGCCTGCGCGTGATCGGCGACATCAGTTGCGACATCGAGGGGGCCATCCAGTGCACCGTCCGCGCCACCGATCCGGGCAATCCGGTCTATGTCTACAACCCGCAGACCGGGGAGACGGTGGACGGTGTGGCCGGCCACGGCCCGGTCATTATGGCGGTGGACATCCTCCCCAGCGAACTGCCCCGTGAGGCCTCGGAATATTTCGGCGAGATGCTGGAACCGTACCTCCCGGCCATCGTCCAGGCCAATTACAGCGTTCCTTTTGAAGAGTTGGACCTCCCCCCCGAGATCAAGCGGGCGGTGATCGTCTATCAGGGGGAGTTGACCCCCGACTATCGCTACATCCAGAACTTGGCCGGTTTTCAGGCAGTTGCAAAAGGAGAAGGCCGATGAAAAAGGTCATTGTCTTTGGGGCCGGTTTGGTCGCCCGGGCCCACGTCCACTACCTGCTGGAGCATGGCTTTGCCGTCGCCGTGGCCAGCCGCACGCTGAGCAAGGCCGAGGCCCTGATCGAGGGCTACCCCAACGGCCATGCTGTAGCCTTTGACATCGCCCGCGAGGCGGAGCGGTTGGACGAACTCGTCGGACAGCACGACCTGGCAGTGAGTCTGCTGCCCTATGCTTACCACCCCCTGGTGGCCGAGTCCTGCATTCGCCAGGGCAAACATATGGTCACGACCTCCTACGTCAAGGAGGCCATGCGTGCCCTGGACGGGCCGGCCCGCCAGGCCGGCGTTACCCTGCTCAACGAGATCGGCGTGGACCCCGGCATTGACCACATGATGACGATGCAGGTCGTGGACCGGGTCCACGGGCAGGAGGGGAAGGTGGTCGGCTTTACCTCCTATGCCGGCGGCCTGCCCGCGCCGGAGGCCTGCGACAACCCCTTCGGCTACAAGTTCTCCTGGAGCCCCAAGGGGGTGCTCTTGGCCGGCAAGAACTCGGCCCGCTTCCGCCGGGATGGGGCGATTATCGAGGTCCCCGGCCCCGAACTCTTTGACCACTACTGGCCCGTCCCGGTCGAGGTCGAGGGCCGGGTGATCGAGTTCGAGGGCTACCCCAACCGGGACAGTCTGCCCTATGCCGAGATCTATGGCATTGACGCCTCCCGGCACATGTTCCGGGGCACGTTGCGCAACCGAGGCTGGTGCGGGACGATGAAAAAGATCGTTGAGTTGGGCCTGCTGGAGGAGAGCGAGCGGGGCGACCTTGAGGGCCTGACCTACGCCGGCCTGCTGGCCCGCCTGATCGGGAAGGAGGATACGACCGACCTCCCGGCGGCGGTGGCCGCCCATCTGGGGATCGCGCCCGACTCCTACATCATCCGCAACCTGGCCTGGCTGGGGCTCTTTGAGGAAGAGCCGCTCCCGGCCGGCCAGAGCACCCTCATAGACGTTATGGCCACCACGATGGCGGAAAAGATGCCGTACAGGCCGGGCGAGCGGGATATGCTCATCCTGCGCCACGAGTTCATCGCCCGGTACCCCGACCGGGAGGAGACGATCGTCTCGACGATGATTGACTTTGGCCTCCCCGGTGGAGACACCAGCATGGCCCGCACCGTTGGCCTGCCCGCCGCCATCGGCGCCCGCCTGATCCTGGAGGGCCGGATTCGCACCCGGGGGGTCCTCATCCCCGTCCTGCCCGAAATCTACGAGCCGGTCCTGGAGGAACTGGAGCGGCTGGGCATTCACTTCAGCGAGGCAACCCTGCCAAGACGAGCAATGCCGTAAAGACGGCATTGAAATACACCTTGGAAAAGAGAGAGCGATGTGTCAAGGTGACTGCTCAGCCGCACACCAATGTTCACCGCCGAGACGTGGAGGAGGCAGAGGTTTCCTGTTTCCACAGAGGACAAGATGGTTCTCCGCGGCCAAGTCCCTCTGCGTGTTTTGTGACTCTGCGGTGAGCAGTTACGTTGTTGGGCGCAATCGCCACCTCGGTGGTGGTCATCGGTCGCTCCTGAGCGCGATAGGCAAGAACTCTCAACGGGTCGGTACGGCTACGATTTCATCCAACCAGCCCAAGCCCGGCCGGTCACTGATCACCGAGAGGAAGTAGAACTCTTGCAAGGGGGCCACCGTGATGGTGGCCGGCGGGCTGCTCAACCACGTGTTGCCCACATCTACCCGCGTCCGCTCGGCCTTGCTCAAACCCCTGCAGTCCACGGTGGGGCAATCGGGTCCAAAGATGCGGGTCAAGGTGACTTTTCCAAACTGGACCGGGCCTGCGGCAAGGCTCAACTTCACCGTCATGGGCACCCCAGCGTTGCTCCAGATGGCGATAATGTCTTCTTGCCCCCGGGTGAAGAATTTGTAGACCAGGCCAGAATAGTCTGTGCCGATCAGGGGCGCATTCCATTCAGGCTTGTAGAGCGGAGTCACCCCTACCAGATGCCTGACCATAACGTTGTACGGGAGCGGGTCGCTGTTGTTGCCGGTGAAGAGCAAACCGGCAAAACGCTGATGGGCGTTGATCGCCCCGATGCGCAGGCCGGCAATAGCCGTACGGCCGGCGTTGGTGGTGTTGTCCTTGATGCCGAAACCGCCGTGCAGTTCGGTGTCGAACAGGTAGAACCGCGACAGGAGATCTGGCTGGCTCAACTCCTGGCCCAGCGCCACCACGTCACTCAGGATCTCGCTCACGTCAATGGTCTCGTCCACTGCTTGCCACATATCGCGCGCGGCGATCGGCCGGCCGGCGGGGGTATGATAGTCCTGGAAGGGCGGCGCGGTTTCACACCCGTCGGGCAACCACCAGTTCGGACCATAGACACACTCCTCGTGCTCGATCCAGTTGGGCGTGCCGGGGTAGGGGAATTGGTGGATCATAAAGGCAACGTTGTCATGCTCCAGCAGGCCCAGACGGATCATCTTCTCGCTCGTGGCGGTCAGCCCAGCCCTTGACATTTCCAGTGCCCCGGTCACCAGGAGGGCATCGGAGCCGGCGTTTTGCAGTTCCTCGGCGGCGATGTCGGCGGCGGCAAAGAGGAATTCGCCGTAGACGTCGGCGAACTCTTGGGTTTGATGCGGCTGAAACCCGTCTGGTGGAAAGTCGTCGCATACCTGGTGGTCTGGGCCGCGCGCCCAGGTCTGGCTGCATGGAGGCTGTTCGCGGCAGGGACAGAGGTAGAATTCGTAGCACGGTTCGTTCATCGTCTCCAGGAAGCGCAGTTCCGGCCCGTAGCGGGTGGCCAGTTCGCGCACATAGCGGCGGTACTCGTTCACCAGCGCTGCGTTGTTCTCGTCGTAAAAGCCGATGGAGCCTCCTGATCCGGCATTGCGGACCATAGGATAGTCGTCCGGGCAGGACATCCACCCGCCGATTCCCTCCATAAAGTCGTTGATCAGCGGTGAGTAGTCGCGCTCTTGGGGCGGTCGCTGAAAGATCCAGTCCAAGCCCTCCAGCAGGTAGGTACTGGTGATCGTGGTCGGGTAGGGCTGTCGTGCGCTCCAGCCGATCTGGTGGCGCAGGACCTGGCTGGCGTAGCGCTGAATGGCCAAAGCATCCGTTGTACGGATGCGGTCGGCTTGGTCGGCATTGAAGACCTGCCCGATCAGCCGGCAACGACACCGGAAGGCGGGATCTTGCTGCTGGAGGCTTTTGATGCAGCGCAGGTCGTCCCGTGTGGAAGGGCGGAACTCACCGGCCTGGGCGGCGCAGGGCCGACAATCGTTGCCATAGATCTGATCGGTCGGGGCATAGGGTTCGGATAACCCGCCCCAGTAGCAGTCGGGGCAGGCGGGGATAAAGCCCGCCCCAAAGAGGGGGGTGCGGGGCTGCACCCACGGGACAATCTCGATCGCGACCGCAACCTCATCGTTCCCGGCGGCAAAGGTAAGGGTCACGGTGTGGGGACGCATCCGCAGGGTCTGCATCTCGATCTCGCTGTTGGCTGCTTCCAGCGTACCCACGGCGAAAGGGGTCGAATGGCCCGGCTCGGCCGGCGTGACGTCATTGACATAAGTATGGATGAGGGTCTGGGCGCCGATGCGGATAGGCCGGTGGAAACCCAGCACCTGGATGGGTAGGTAGGTCCTATGACCGACGGTCAGCGTCAGGGAGAGGGGAGCGGAGGTCAGTTCCAGACCGCCGGCCTGGTCGGTCAGGATGATCTGCGCATCTGGGAGTTCAACAACGGTGGGTGAGGGGACACAGGTACCCAACAGGAGCAAGCACAGGAGAAACACCGCGTTCCGTTTCATAGGCCCAACACTCCAGAGATAGGACGTACTTTATCGTTCGAGTGACTTGCCCGAGAGATCCCAATCGGGTGTTCCGTTGGCCTTATGGTAGCACATCCGGGGAAAGATTGCAAGTGCGTGAACCAGACCGGCCAGGAAGCAGATTGCCCTCCCTCCACGCTCCTGGTATAATAAAATAAACTGGCGGTGGCTCATCGTCAAGTCTGGCTGACAGGGCGGTCTCGCCCCTTACGATTTCGGAGGAGGTCGGGATGAAGCAACGAAAAAGGGCCGGGTTCCTCTGGACCGTTTTGCTGTTATCGCTCTTTCTGGGCCTGATGGGGGCCTGCCGGCAGGAGGCCCCGACGGTCCTGCCCACGGTGCCGGCCACCATGCTCCCCTCTTCTCTGCCCCGGCCCACGCCCACCTACGACCCGGCCTTGCTGCGGCCCTCCGTTACAGCGGGGACCTTTTATCCGGCCGACCCGGAAGAGTTGCAGGCGATGGTGGACGGCTTTCTTGCCGGCCTGGAGCCGACCGGCGGCCGGCCACTGGCTCTGATTGCCCCGCATGCCGGCTATATCTACTCCGGCCCGGTAGCCGCCTACGCCTATGCCGAACTAAAGGGACAGACCTACGAGGCCGTCGTCCTGATCGGCCCGAACCACTACCTGGCCGACCTGAAGGGGATCGCCGTCTATCCGGGCGGTGCCTTTGAGACGCCTCTGGGGGCGGTCCCGGTGGATGCAGCACTGGCTCAGGCCATTCTGGCGGCGAACCCGGCCTTTGAGAACGACCCCGCCTATCATACCCGCGAACACTCGCTGGAGGTGCAACTGCCCTTCCTCCAGCGGGTCCTGCCGGGCGTGCCGATCGTGCCGATCATCGTAGGCCGGCCCACCCCGGAGAACTGCCACGCCCTGGCCCAGGCCCTGGTCCAGGTGCTCCAGGGGCGCGACGTCCTCCTCATCGCCAGTTCGGACCTCTCGCACTATCCCCCCTACGACGACGCCGTGGAGGTGGACCGGGCGATTCTGGCAGCGATCGAGACGGGGGATGTGAACCGCTTCCGGGAGGAGATTCAACGGCAGATGTCGCGGGGAATCCCGAACCTGCAGACCACCTGCTGTGGCGAGGGGGCCATCGCCACGGTGCTGGAGGCCGCGCCGGGGTTGGGGGCCAACCGGGTGCAGGTACTGCACTATGCCAATTCGGGGGATTCGCCGATCGGGGACCACCGCCAGGTGGTGGGGTACGGGGCGGTCAAGTTTTGGCGGGAAGGGGCCCCCTGAGGTTGCCGGGGGCATGTTCCGGGCGAAAACCACCGTGGGGCGGGCTTTCTAGCCCGCCCGGACGGACTGAAAAGACCGTCCTACGGGTTTTCGGATAGGTTCTAAAAGAGGGCCACCGGGCAGGGCCGGCCGATGAGGGCCCGACATCCTTCCATCGGCAGGCGGGGCACGGCGACGCCCAGGCCCCGGAGGGCGCGGGCCAGGTGGCACAGCGGCAGCCCGACGACCGTCATGTAGCACCCCTCCACCCGTTCGGCCGGGGAAAAGGGACGATCCTGGATGCCATAGGCCCCCGCCTTGTCCAGAGGCCGGCCAGAGTTGACATAACACTCAATCTCCTCCTCGTTGTAGGGGCGCATCCAGACGCGGGCGCTGACCGTCTCGGCCCAGAGGTCCTCCCCCCGGCGGAGGGCCAGACTGGTGTGCACCAGGTGATCCCGACCGCGCAGGGCCATGAGCATGCGGCGGGCCTCCTCCGGGTCGGCCGGCTTGCCCAGGATGCGGCCGGCCAAGTCTACCACCGTGTCGGCAGCGATGACGATCTGCGTGTCGCCGGCCGGGACGGCCAGGGCTTTGGCCCGGCCCAGGCGGAGGGCCGCCTGGGCCGGCGGTTCGGTCGGCCGGGGCGTCTCGTCCACTGCGGTCGGGTGCAGGGTAAAGGTCAGGCCGAGCCGGCGCAGGTGCTCCTGCCGACGGGGCGACGCCGAGGCCAGAACCAGTGGGGTCGTTTTCATCCATACTCTCCAATCAGTCAGCCGGTTCGCCCCGCAATCATACCAGTACCCTGCCCCTCCGTCAAGAAGCAAGGGGGGAGCTTTCCGCGTGTTCGTTGACAGGGGCCCCGCTTTATAGTAAAATATC
>FWWM01010720.1_pt1 | contig 16125 bp, 9 predicted proteins | sample 2228351 | NCBI WGS metagenome assembly FWWM01 (sample SAMEA103939774, study PRJEB20133) | metagenome | reverse complement strand
GATAAAGTCCTGCGGCACCGGTAGCTGGCGCAGCGGATAGTTCTCTCCGGGAGAACCCAGGAAAACCACGTTGGAATTGCGCACCTCGTCCCAGCTCAGCAAACGGCTGCGCTTTACCGCGAGCGGATGGTTCGCGCGGGCGAAGAGATCTGAAATAAGCTGCACCGCCACTACTTCGCCCACGCCGGTGTAAGAGTCGTTGAGCAACTGCCACTGCTCAACCTCTTTGAATCCGATGTAGGGTCGCGGCACTGTTCCTTCAACTCTTTTACCATCCACGAAGGGAGCAGCGTAGCGCAGGCCCTGGTCAGGCCTGCCGTAAAACAGCGCGTTGCTGTAGGAAACAATTACCGGCTCGGAAGTAGAAAGAAAGTCCCGCCATATCGAGCGGAGCGGGGCTGGAACGGATGGCGCGCAGATATGACCGGCAATCTGGCTCTTCAAGCTCTGGCTCTCCGACCGATAATTCCAGGCGAGAATCGACGACGCGAGCGTAACCCCGAGCAGGCAGAGGGCCACGCCCCATAGCGCAACCGGAAAGCCTGCTCGAGACCTGTGCGGCGGCTGTTCCCAGCTCTTATCGAGTTCCCGCGAGGAGCGGTAATGAAAGCAGGGGGCGTAATGCCCTTTCGGTAGCTCTATCACCACCGGATCATCTCTCCCCTCCCCCTCATAATATTCGCGCAGCTTGGCGCGGAGCCGCACCGCCTGCACCCGCACCACCGAGTCAACCCGCGGATCATAGTCCGGGCCTCGCCCGAATACCTCCGTGGCGATAACAAACTCCTTTATCTGATCGGCCTCCCCCTCAAGCGACTTCTCCACAATGAACTTGAGAAAGGCTTTCAGGTGCTCGGAATCGTGCAGCACTTTGCTCTCGAGCAGCCGCTCGAGCTGGTGCAGTCTCTCCTCCTTGCTGGGACCGGAAGATATGTCCCCAACTGTAAGCCTCTTAAGCATAGCGCTTCGCACCCATAAGCCGCTCCGGGCGCCGGAGCGGTAGATTTAACGACGTTAAACTATGCTCGACCCGCGCCTCATAGCCCTTTAGTATCTTTGGAGTTGAGCGTATTATACCTGATTTGAACCCTGGTCTCCAGAGGAGCGGAGTCTTTGCTAGCGGTATGGATTTAACGCTAGTAAACGGCGCGGGATTTCCCGCTATAATCCTTTGCTGTTGTTGAAATTAACTGTAATTTACCCGATTTAACTTCACCTCGCTCTCACGCGCATTATTATTGAGTGTGCGGTATGAGGCGCAAAAGGCAAGCGACTATCTCGAAGAGATTTTGGGGCTTAGCGGGTCTTTCGAGATAGTCCTTGCAAGGAGGGAAAGCTCATGTCTACGACCAGGAGGCTAGCTCTGTTGCCAGGCCTTGCCCTGGTGATATTCCTTTCTTTCAAGCCGGCACACGGTCAGGCGGTATCAGGCACTATTACCGGCCTGGTAACAGACCAAACCGGTTCCATAATTCCCGGTGCCGCAGTAACGATCACCGAGGTCAACAAGGGCATCAGCTACTCGGCGGTTACTAATGAACTCGGCTACTATACGGTGGCCCGCATCCCGCCCGGAGTCTATCAGATCAAAATCGAGGCCCCGGGATTCAAGGCATTTCTTAGAGAAAATGTCTTGCTTTCCGTGGACACAACGGTTCGGGTTGACGCTACGCTTACGGTCGGAGAGGTCACCGAGGTAATTACCGTGAGCGGCGCGCCGCCGCTCCTCAAAACCGAACGGGCTGACGTCAGCACGGTGCTCGAGACCAGGCAGATCAGCGAGTTGCCGGTGCTGGGGCGAAACCTCACAGCGCTGCAGCTGCTCGTACCTGGCACGAACAAGATGCCCTGGCAGCACGGCTCGGCGGAAAACCCGCAGGGGGGGATCCAGATCAATGCCAACGGCCAACTATTCGGCGCTATGAATATGCAGATCGACGGGGCTGATAATAACGACCCGGTGCTCGGTATAATCATCGTCAATCCCAACCTCGACTCGGTCCGCGAGTTCAAGGTCACCACCAGCAACTACGACGCCGAGTACGGGCGGGTGGGGGCGGCCGTTACCGAGGTCGAGACCAAGTCTGGCACCAACGAGTTCCACGGCACGGTCTTTCACTTCCTGCGCAACGATAGGACCAATGCCCGCAACCCCTTTACAGAGCCGGAGGAGCCCCCTCCCTTCAAGTGGAACCAGTTCGGTTTCTCGGTCGGCGGGCCGATCGAAAAGAACAAGACCTTCTTCTTCGGCGATTATCAGGGGACGCGGCAGCGGCTCGGCGGCACGACTTTTGCCACTGTTCCGACCCTCGAGATGCGCAACGGCGATTTCAGCCGGCTGCGCGACGCCCGCGGCAACCTGATTCCGATCTTCGATCCGCAGAGCGGCAGGCCGGACGGCACAGGCCGACAACCATTTCTCGGAAACAGAATACCGCCGGAAAGGATCAGCCCGGTCGCCAGAAACCTCTTGAGCCTGCTGCCGGCACCGACCTTCCCCGAGCGCATCGAGAATAACTTTATCGCCAGCGGCTCGGCTAATTTCGATACCAACCAGTTCGATATTCGCATCGATCACTACTTGAGCGATGCCACGCGCTTCTTCGTGCGCTATGCCTATTTCGGCTCTGATATCTTCATCCCGCCGGTTTTCGGCCAAGAGGCGGGCGGCCCGCCGATACGCCCCGGCGTTGGGGCCTTTTCGCTCGGACGGAACCAAAACGTCGCGATCAACTTCAACCACGTTTTCAACCCGAACCTGCTGATCGACTTCCGCTATGCTTACTCGCGCTACCGCGTTAACGTCGTCCAGCCCGACGTCGGGCTCGATACGGCAAAGCGGGTCGGCATACCGAATATCAACCTCGGCGGGCTCGATACCAGCGGCCTTCCCGATATCAGGGTGGAAGGGGTTGGCGGCTTCTTAATGGGAGGGGGCGTGGCCTGCAACTGCCCGCTCGACCAGGTGGAAAATCTCAACCAGTGGGCGAGCAACCTGAGCTGGACCAAAGGGAGCCATACCTTCAAGTGGGGAGCCGATATCCGCAGGTTCTGGAACTTCCGCCGTCCGAGCGACATCAGCCGGCGCGGGCGCTTCTTCTTCAGGCCAGCCGTTACAGGTGCGCCCGAGGTCCCCGGCTCGGGCAGCGGAGTTGCCAGCCTGCTGCTCGGATTGCCCAGCTTCTTCGACCGCATCTGGAGCCAGGGGAGAAACGACGAGTTCGAGACCCACTTCTTCATCTACGGCCAGGACCAGTGGAAGGTCACCCGCAAGCTGACCTTGAGCTACGGGCTGAGATACGAAGTTTACACCCCGCCGGGGGCGCGGACCGGCCAGGGCTCCAACTTCGACTTCGCCACCGGGTTGGTGCGCATCTCCGGGCTCGGCGAGATCCCGCGCGATACCGGAATAGAGACCGATCTCAACAACGTCGCGCCGCGCCTCGGGCTGGCCTATATGGCCACGCCTAGTACGGTGATCAGGGCCGGCTACGGCCGCAGCTACTTCCCCAATATATTTGCCATCACCATCTCGGGACAGAACTGGCCCTTCGTAGCGTTCCAGACGGTCTCGCCCGAGACCATTTTCAGCCCGATTTTCAACCTGGCACAGGGGCCGCCGCTTTTGACCTTCCCGCCGCTGCCGGCCAACGGGCTTCTCCCGCTGCCCGATGGAATTCGCATCATCGGGATACCGTTCGACCGCACCACTGCCTATTCAGATGCCTGGAACCTCACAATACAGCGCGAGCTTGGTCCGAACTTCTCTCTCGAGATCGGCTACGTCGGGAACGTCGGGCGACAACTGCGATTCGATCTCAATCTGAACCAGGCGGTGCCCGGGCCCGGTCCTCTCAACCCGAGGCGCCCTCTCTTCCAGAAGTTCGGGCTGACCCAGCCGCTCATCAACCGCTGCAACTGCTCAAGCTCCAACTATCACGGCATGCAGCTCAAGGTCGAGAAGCGGATGTCGCACGGCCTGGCCTTCATCGCCTCCTATACCTGGTCCAAGACGATCAACTTCGGCGAGTTCGGCACCACCGATGCTCACAACCGACGGAACGACCGGGGGGTGGCCTTCTTCGACCGCGCCAGCGTCTTCACTTTAGGCCACATCTGGGAGTTCCCCTTTGGGCCGGGCAGGCGCTATCTCTCCAATGCCTCCGGATTCCTAGGACACCTGATCGGCGGCTGGAAGTTTACCGGGATCACGATCGCGCAAAGCGGACTGCCGTTCCATCCGACCCTGGCTAACAATGCCCCCTTAAACGCCGATTTCGGTCTGCGCCCGGATCTTGTCGGAGACCCGGAGGTATCCAATCCGAGCCGAAGTCTCTGGTTTAACCCCGGCGCCTTTGCCATCCCGGGCCCGTTCCGACAGGGGACAGCGGGCCGGCATATACTGCGCGGCCCCGGGTTCTTCGCCGCCGACTGGGCGCTGTTTAAGGAGTTTCGTTTAAACGAGACAGCGCTTCTGCAGTTCCGCTGGGAGAGCTTCAACGCTTTCAACAACACGAATCTGGCCAATCCTGCGACCAACGTCGATACTCCCAGCGCGGGACAGATATTCGGAATTGCCAGCCCCATGCGCGAGATGCAGTGGGGACTGAAACTGATCTGGTGAAATGGACAAGCGCATTGTATGGTTTGCCATAACGGTCATCGCTGTGGCCGGCCTCTGCGCGCCGGCCGCAGCAGCCGAGCTCGAAGCGCCGGCCGAACTTGCCCGCGCTGAAGAACATCTGGCCGCCGGAGAACTGGACGCAGCGGTCGAGCTGCTCGAAGAGCTGGCGAAGCGCGAGCCCCGGCTACCAGGGATCTCTTTCAAGCTCGGCAGCGCTTACTACAAAAAACAGCAGTACCAGAGGGCCGCGGCTCTGCTCGAGCAGGCGCTCGAGGAGGAAGCTGAAAACAAAGAGGCGGCAGAACTGCTCGGCCTCTCGTATTATTTTCTGACCAGGTACCGCGAGGCTATTCCGCTGCTGGAGCGGGTCGGTAGCTGGGTCGGCAACAACGTAAACCTGCTTTATGTGTTGGGGCTCTGTTACGCCCACGAGAACGAGCTTGATAAGGCGCGCGCCGCTTTCGCCTCGATGTCGGGCTTCCCGCCGGACTCCGCATCTGCCTCCCTGATCGCGGCGCAGCTCTACCTAGAGCGGCAGCTCTACCGGCACGCGGCGCGCGAGGTGGCGCGGGCGCTGGCGCTCAAGCCCGATCTGCCGATGGCCCGCTTTTTACAGGGCGAGCTGCATCTTCAGAAGGGCGAGAACGCCGCGGCGCTCGAAGAGTACCTGATGGAGATCTCGAACAACCCCGGCTTCTGGCTGGCCCATTTTCGACTCGGCTATGTCTACCTTGCGCTGGGCAAAGTCGATCAGGCCATCCCCCCGCTGCAGCGCGCCGTATGGCTGAACTCGAACTTCGCCGGCTCCTATCTCTACCTCGGAAAAGCGCTGCTCGAGAAGGGGGACCTGGCCCTCGCCATCCCGATGCTCGAGCGCGCGGTGCGGATGGATCCGACCAACTCGAGCGCGCGCTATCTGCTCGGGCGCGCCTACCAGAGGGTTGGAAATAAGCGGGGAGCTGAGGAGCAATTTTCGCTCGTGCGGAGGGAGAAAGATCGGCAGCTCTTAGATGAGCGGCGTTGAAGTTAACCGCGCTCGCAGGGCGCCCAAGCAATAGCTGGCTCTGGACGCTCTCTGCGGCGAATAGGAAGCGGAAATCATGAAAGGAAGCTGAGGCGATGAGGCGAGTTGGACATTGGTTCCTTATTGTGCTCCTATTAGCATTTAGCCTTGGCCCGGGTCTATTCCGAGCCGAGGAGGGCGAGTTTATCCTTAAAACCGAAAGCCTGGAGCCGTACACCCCGACCTATCTCGGCAACGGCTATTTCAGCATGGTCACCTCACAGCACGGCACGAGGCCCACGCCGTCGTATATGGCCTGGGTCTTCGATCACGGGGAGGGAGACGTGCCGCGCATTGCGGCCCTTCCGGCTTGGAACGAGATGAATTTCTTCAATGGCGCGAGCTGGCTTAACGATGCCCCTCTGGATGAAAAGACGCTGCGCTCTTTCCGGCAGAGCCTGGACATGCGCAGCGGTTATCTCGAGACTTCGTACCGATGGGTTGATGGAGAAAAGAGCACTTCGATAACGGCGCGGGCCTTCGTCTCGCGCTCAGATCCCAATCTGGCTGCGCTCAGGCTGTATGTAGTTCCGGACTACTCGGGTCCGGTCAAGGTCTCATTTCCGCTGCGCGGCTGGAAGGCGCCGAGGCGGCTGCCGCTCGCGCAGCTCGAGCGGCTTGAGCCGGGCCAGGCGGGCATAGCAAACCTCTGGTATCCGGGGCACATGGAGGTGAAAGCCCGGCACGCGGAGTCGGACCTGGGGGGAGGTCTGCTCTGGATGGTATCCAGGGCAGAGGGGCGTCCGACTGCCGCTGCCCAGGCGGCAGCCGCAGCCTGGCCCGGCGAGCTGCCGAACCTGACTGTGCGCAGCATCCTATCTGAAGATAGCGCTTCGATCGAGCTTAGCTTCGAGGCCGAGGCGGCAAAGCAGTATACCTTTTATAAGTACGTGGCAGTCCTCTCATCGCGCGATGCGCCCGACCCGCTGGAGGAGGCCAAGAAGCTCGCGCAGTCGGCGCGCGCGCGCGGTTACGATGAGCTGTTCAACCAACACGCCGGCGCCTGGCACGCGCTCTGGCAGACCGATATCCTGGTGGAAGGGGACGCCGAGTTGCAGCGGCTCGTCCGCTCGATGATCTTTCATCTGCTCGGCAGCATACGCCAGGGGACGGAGTTCGGCATGCCGCCGATGGGCCTCTCCAGCGCCGGCTACTACGGACACATCTTCTGGGATGCCGACACCTGGATCTTCCCGGCACTTTTAGTCATGCATCCGGAAATCGCCAGGTCCATAGTCATGTTCCGGTACAGGACGCTCGAGGCGGCGAAGCTCAACGCCCGCCTCAACGGCTATCGGGGGGCGATGTACCCGTGGGAATCGGACGAACTGGGCCAAGAGACCACGCCCCGATTCGCTTATCAAAACGCGCTCTACGAGAACCATATCACCGGCGACGTCGCTCTTGCCCAGTGGCAATATTACCTGGCCACCGCGGACCGGCAGTGGCTCGCCAGGTACGGCTATCCGGTGATAAGGGAGACCGCCGATTTTTGGGTGAGCCGTGTTACTTATAACCGGACTAAAGACCGTTATGAGATTAAAAAAGTGGTGTCGGTGGACGAATCGTCGATAGGGGTCGATAACGAGGCTTATACCAACGCGGTAGCTAAAAAGAACCTCGATATCGCTCAAGCCGCCGGCAGGTTACTAGGGGAAAAGATCAATCCAGCATGGGAGGAGGTGAGCCGCAAGCTCTACATACCATACGACGCGCAAAGGCAATACCATCCCGAGTTCGAGGGGGCGCCGCCCTGGAAGGGCCCGGTCGGCCACGTCGTGCCCCTTTTGAGCTACCCTCTCGAGCTGCCCATGAGCGAGCAGGCCAAGCGCAACGATCTGCTCAATGCCATGAAGAGCGCGGGCGAGTTCAGCCCGGTCATGATGCTGCCTACTTTCTACCCGATAGTTGCAGCCGAACTCGGTGACGTGCGGCTGCTCGACGAGCTGTTCCCTAAGAGCTACAGGCCATATCTCAGGCCCCCCTTCAACGTGCTCTCAGAGGGGCCGACCAACGATGCGATAAATTTCCTGACCGGAGCTGGCGGCTTCCTCCAGCAGTTCATCTACGGCTACACCGGGCTGCGCCTCGGCGAGGAAGGGCTCGTGCAGAAGCACAAACCGCTGCTCCCGTCGCAGGTCAGGAAGCTAGTGCTCAAGAATTTAAGCGTCAGGGGGAGGCGGCGCGATATCGCGGTCGAGGGAAACAGCCTCCGGCTCACCGGTTCGCATCGCGTATTCCCCTTGCCTCTGGGCGCGCGCGCGTTCGTTCGAGACCCTTTGCAGGCCGCCGCTCTCAGGTAAGCCGATATACTCTCGCTTACTGCTGTGAGCGAGAACTCGGTCACAATTGAGACCAAGAGGGCCGGGAAGGCCGAAACTCACATGTTCATATTCCGTCAAGACTCGTAAGAGATAAAACCAGATCGAGGCTCGAGGGCGCGGGGCTGCAGATTTGCCCCGTGTCCTCCAAGCCTCTTTCCGGCAACGCAACTCCGGACCTCTGCAAATTCGAGGTTCGCCGCCGGCATCTGGGGTTCGGCACATGATCGGGCTACAGCGGCGTTCCCAAGACCGCTGAAAACCGGTTTGAATTTATGGCGGTCTGAAGGCTGCCGCTACATTAGCCGGTCTCAAGCTTGGAGCCCAAAGCGCTTTTCGGCTAAATACAGGAGCCTGCGCCACACCAAACGGTTTATCGCCACCACCATCGCGGCCATGGCCATAGTAGCTGCCAGCAGCAGGTCGAAATTGCCCGCATCGCTTGCCTGGCTGATGGTAGCGCCCAGGCCAGCGGTCGAGAGTATCTGGCCTCTAAAATGGAAATACTCGGCGACTATGCTCGCGTTCCATGCGCCGCCGCTTGCCGTTACCAAGCCGGTAACAAGGTGGGGGAAGATGCCGGGCAGGATCAGCAGCCGCCAGCGGTCCAGCGCACCGATGCGAAAGACGCGCGCTGCTTCCCGGAGATCGGTGGGAATGGCCATCGCGCCGGCGATCACATTGAAGAGGATATACCACTGCGTGCCGAGGATCATCAGCAGTACCGAGGCAACGCCCAACCCGCCGCCCGCGCGGAGCAGCACCAATAACACGATGGGAAAGAGCGCGGTCGCTGGCACCGAGGCTGCGATTTGAGCCAGCGGCTGTGCCACTCGCGCCAGGCGCAGGTTTAGGCCTATCGCCACGCCCGCTGGGATTGTCCAGGCAGCGCCGAGGAGGAGCGCAGCGTTTACTCGCAGGAAGGTTGCGGCCGCGCCGCGCGCGATCTCTTTTATCTCAGTGCTCGTCAGCCCGGCCATCAGCCAACCCGCGCGCACGACCGCATAGCCGACCATCGCCAGCAGGGTCGTGGCCAGTGCCCGTTGCAGGCAGACTTCCGACCTCCTGGACCTCCACTCGCTCCGCGCGCCGGCGCGGCGCGCGAAGAAGATCGCAAGGCTTTCGCTCAAAGGCGTCACGAGCTTGATCCTCATCCAGGCGAGCGCGTTTGAGCGGCGCAGCAAATTCAGCACAGCCGATTCGGGCGCGGCCAGGCCCTCGACCTGCTCGAACTTGAACTTTTCGGCCCAAACGATGGCGGGACGCCAGACCAGTTGGTCTATCAACACGATGATGCCTATCATCGCGCCCAGTCCCCACAGGACGGCGCGGGTATCGCCCGCGCTGGCCGCCGTCTGCAAATACGAGCCGAGGCCGGGCAAGCGGAAGTCGCGCCTGCCTAACACGAACATCTCGCAGGCCATCAGGAAGAACCATCCGCCCGCCACCGACAGCATGGAATTCCAAACCAGGCCGATAGCGGCGTAGGGGAGCTCCAACTGCGTGAAGCGTTGCCACCAATTGAAGCGATAGATGCGCGCCGCTTCGCGCAGCTCGCGCGGGATGCTCTTGAGCGACGAATGGAAGCTGAAGGTCAAGTTCCATACCTGTCCCGTGAAGATGAGCAGGATCGACCCCAGCTCGATGCCTAACTGGCTGCGCGGAAAGAGGGCGACCATAGCCAGCATCACGCCGGGCAAGAAGCTCAGCACCGGGATGGATTGCAGGACATCGAGCAGGGGGATCATGATGCGCTCGGCCTTGGCGTTATATGCCGCGATGTAGCCGTAAGCCAGGGCGAAGGCTAGGCTGAGGACGTAGGCGATAGCGATGCGCAGCAGAGAATAGGCGGCGTAAACCGGCAGGGCCGATGGGCTGTGCGAAATCTCTGCGACGGGCGTGAACGGGCCGAACCAATGGCGCGCGATGGTCAGGAGGCCGTAAAAAAGCGACAGGCCGGCGCTAAATATCGCCAGGTCGATCAGGCGCGACCAAGCGCGGTCGATAGCTCTAACTTGAACCGGCGCTGTCATAAGCGCAAGCACGCTTCATCGTTGCTCGGCGCTACTGCTCGGTCAAAATGAGCCGCCCGCTGTCGGCATCGTAGTCGAAGATTTCGGCGTAGCGGCCCCAATGTATCGCCGTTTTGAGCTGGCGCTGCGCCTCCTCCTCGCTGAAGTACTCCTCGAGAATATCGTAGAAGAAGTCGTCGGGGAGGGCGCGGTCCGATTTAGCTTTCAACGCGTGTTCGATCTGCCTGAGGAGCAGGACGTTCTCGAGCGCCGCCTTGCGGAAGATGACCTTGCGCGTCAGGATATCAGCTTCGGCGAAAGCGCGGCCTTCGGCAGTTATCTCGACATCCCCCTCCTGGAGGCGGATGAAATTGAGCAGCGCGGCGGCTTCGACGATCGGCAGAAGATCGTCGATCTCCATCACCAATTCATCTGCGAGGTGATAGAGGTCGTCGCGCCCGCCGCGGTCGATCAGGATCTCCAACAAGCCCGCGATGCCGCCCGGCCGCGCGTGCGGCAGCATCTGGTACTTGCTGGTGACCGGGCCAACGGTCACGACCTGCCTCGCTTCGGCGCCAAGCAGGGCGGGCTCGATGTCAGGCTGAGTGATCACCTTGTAGATGTAGTCAACGATCTCCACGAACCCCCCTGCCTTGCGGTCGCGCGGATGCTCCAACTCGACTTCGAAGTCGGCGCGAATGCGCGCGGGGTTACGGCTCAGCACGATGATCCGGTCGGCCAGCAGCACTGCCTCCTCGATGTTGTGTGTGACCATCAGGATCGCGCGCGTCGGCATTTTCTTGCTGAGCCACAGCTCTAATAGTTCGCCCCTCAAGTTTTCAGCCGTCAGCACGTCGAGCGTCGCGAACGGCTCGTCCATGAAGAGCACCTCCGGCTCGACCACCAGCGCGCGCGCGAATCCCACGCGCTGCTTCATCCCGCCCGATAGCTCTTTCGGATAGGAGGTCTCGAAGCCGTCGAGGCCAACTATATCCAGGATCCTCAGCGCGCGCTTGCGCCGTTCAACTGCACCGATGCCGCGCGCCTTGAGCGGAGCTTCGACGTTCTCGAGCACAGTGAGCCATGGGAAGAGCGCGAAGCTCTGGAAGACGATGGCCACGTTTGGAAGCTGGCCATCGAGCGGCCTGCCGTGCCAGAGCACCTCGCCCGCCGAAGGGCGCGCCAGTCCCGTCAGTATTCGCACCAGCGTGGACTTGCCCGAACCCGAAGGGCCGAGCAGCGCCACGATTTTGTCCGGGCAAATCGCCAGGTCAATCGAGGCGATGACCTGGATGCGGCGGCCATCGGGTTGGGTGTAAAACTTCTCCACCGCGCGCGCCTGGATGATCGGTTCTGCCGCCATATCCCTCTCTTTTTCACCGATCGAGATTTCGCGAATTGGCAAGGGTCGAGCTTATAATGATAACCGCAAATTATATTCCACAACAAACCAGCGTGTCACCAGGGGCGCATATCTTTATCGTAGATTCTTTGCGATGCCGGCCAAGCTCCGGTTCGCCGCTACAATGTGAAGCCAAATTTCTCCTCGGCCGGTTGAACCGCGGCGCCGCCTATAGTATTCTGAAGCACGATTGAGGAGGAAACCGCTCTATGGGCGCCAAGGTTTTTGTTTGGGGCCGCTCGATAAACCCGGCCCGCCCCAGGCTCCTGCTCGCGCTGCTTCTGCTATCGCTGCTAGCCAAGGCCGCCGATACCGGTCTCGATAACGCTATCGAAAAGCGTACCGATGAGATCAAAGCCAAGCTGGTCGAGGTGCGCCGCGATATCCACATGAACCCGGAACTCGGGAATCGCGAGTTCAGGACGGCGCAGGTCGTGGCGGGTTATTTGAAAGCGCTCGGCCTCGAACCGAAGACCGGAGTGGCGAAGACCGGGGTGGTGGCCCTGCTCAAAGGGGGGCGGCCCGGCCCGACCGTGGCGGTGCGCGCCGATATGGATGCGCTGCCGATAACGGAACTCAACGATGTGCCCTATAAGTCGCGCAACCCCGGGGTAAAACATGCTTGTGGCCATGATGTCCACACTGCGATAGTGCTCGGCGTTGCCGAGGTATTATCATCGGTCAAGGACCAGCTCCCCGGCAGCGTGAAGTTCATCTTCCAGCCGGCTGAAGAGGGACCGCCTCCGGGGGAGGAGGGCGGCGCCTCACTGATGGTAAAGGAGGGGGTGCTGGAGAATCCAAAGGTATCCGCGATTTTCGGGCTTCACGTCTCTCCGCAGTACGATGCGGGCACTGTCGCATATCAGGTCGGGCCGGCTTTGGCCTCGAGCGACCGATTCGAAATAATTATTCACGGCAAGAAAACGCATGCTGCCTATCCTCACACTGGAATTGACCCGGTGCCCATCGCCGCCCAAATCGTCCTCGGCCTTCAGACAATCGTGAGCCGGCAGCTCGACGCGCGCGAGCCGGCCGTCCTTTCCATCGGGATCATCGAGGGGGGCAATCGCCATAACATCATTGCTGAAAAGGTCAGACTGGTCGGAACGGTCCGGACGCTGGCCCCCGGATTGAAGGACGAAATCAAGGAGCGAATGCTCAAGATAATCAAAGGGGTGAGCGAAAGCTATGGGGCGGGCTACGAATTCGATTATTCGGAGGGGGCCCCGGTGACCTTCAACGACCCCGAGCTGACCGCGCGCAGCCTGCCGACGCTCGAGCGCCTGGTCGGACGCGATCGCGTTCTAGAGATAAAGCCACATATGGGGGCCGAAGACTTCGCTTACTATGCGCAAAAGGTCCCGGGTTTTTATTTCTTTCTCGGCGTGCGCAACGAGGCTAAAGGGATAACTGCGATGAACCATACCGAGTATTTCGACGTGGACGAGGATGCCATCCCGCTCGGCGTTAAGCTGATGTCCAACCTCGTGGTCGATTATTTAACGCGCGCCGCTTCGACTAGATAAAAATCGGAGCCCCGCTGCCGCCCTGGCGGCCGCTGAAAATGCAGGGAAGCTATGGGCAAATCGCCGAAGCCCCCGCTCGCGATAATCGGCGGCGGTCGCGTCGGCAGCACCCTCGGCTACCTGCTGCGGCGCCGCGGCTATCGGATAGCAGCGGTAGTATCGCGCGGGCGAGCCAGCGCGCGCCGCGCCGCCTCCTTCATCGGAGGCACCAAAGCCCTCGACAAGATCGAAGAGCTGCCGCGGCAGGTCGAATTAATCATAATAGCTGTGCCCGACAGCCAGGTGCGCAGGGCGGCCCAGGCGCTGGCCAGCCTGGAGCTGACATGGCGGCGGGTGATAGCGCTGCACACCAGCGGCTATTTGAACTCTTCGGCGCTCGCGCCGCTCGCCGAGCGCGGCGCGGCCGTTGGTTCCTTTCATCCTCTCCAGACCTTCCCCGAGCCGCGGCTTGCAGTCAAATCCCTGCGCAATGTCTTGTTTGCTATCGAGGGGAATCGGAAAGCTATATCTATGGCCCGTCGGCTCGCGCGAGAGCTCGGCGGCCGCCCCGTGCCGATAGATGCAGGGAACAAGGCCCTCTATCATGCCGCTGCCGCTCTCGCCTCGGGGCATCTCGCTGCGCTCTTTGCCGCCGCCGCCGAGGCTATTGCAAAGACCGGGCGGGCGGGGGAGGAACTGAAAGCCGGGCTCTTGACCTTGAGCCGCGCGACCCTGGATGCCATCGAGGCGGTGGGCTTTCCCGAGGCGCTGACCGGACCGATCGTGCGCGGCGACGTGGAAACAGTATCAGCTCATATCGATGCGTTGGCGCAAATCGGTCCGGCAGCGGCTGAGCTTTACAGGTTGCTCGGCACGAGGCTGCTGATGATGGTGCGGAAAAACCTCCCAGAGGAAAAAGCCGAAGCGCTCGCCAGGATATTGAGTTCGCCGTAGATAAGACCTAATTCTCAGCGAGTTCAGCTTGCCTTGCGGCGAAGATCTTAGGTCCCTTCCGACCAGGCCTGCAGATACGCCTGCTGTTCCGTGGTGAGCGAATCTATCTCGATCCCCATGGCCGCGAGCTTCAGCCGCGCGATTTCCCGATCGACCTCGGGCGGCACCGCGTGCACCCGCTTTTCCAGCCGGCCGCGATTGCGCACCAGATATTCGACCGAGAGCGCCTGATTGGCAAACGACATGTCCATAACGGCAGCCGGATGGCCTTCGGCGCTGGCCAGGTTGATCAACCTCCCCTCGCCGAGCAGGAAGATCCGCCTGCCGTCGCCCAACGTGTATTCTTCGACGAACTCGCGCACCGTGCGCTTGCGTATGGCCATTTCTTCCAGCCCCGGGATATCTATCTCTACGTTGAAGTGGCCGGAGTTGGCGAGCATGGAGCGGTCGGGCATCGCCGCGATGTGCTCGCGTGCTATGACGTTTTTGTTTCCGGTCACGGTGATGAAGACGTTGCCGACCTTTGCCGCCTGGGCCATGGGCATGACCTGATAGCCATCCATCACCGCTTCCAGGGCGCGAATCGGATCGACCTCGGTGACGATGACGTGAGCGCCCAGGCCGCGCGCGCGCATCGCGATGCCGCGCCCGCACCAGCCATAGCCGCAGACCACCAGGCGCGTTCCCGCGATCAGCAGATTGGTGGCGCGTATGATCCCGTCCAGCGTGGATTGTCCCGTGCCGTAGCGGTTGTCGAACAGATGCTTGGTATTGGCATCGTTGACCGAAATGATCGGATAGCGCAGCATCCCCTGCTCGGCCATGCTGCGCAGCCGGATCACGCCGGTGGTCGTCTCTTCGGTCCCTCCGATCACCGAATCGGCGAGTTCGGTCCGCTGAGTGAGGATGGTCGTGACCAGGTCGGCGCCATCGTCCATGGTGATCATCGGGCCATGTTCGATGGCGGCCAGGATGTGGCGATAGTAGGTCTGGCTGTCCTCGCCCTTTATAGCGAAAACTTCGATCTGATGGTTTTTGACCAGAGCGGCGGCAACGTCGTCCTGGGTGCTCAGCGGGTTCGAGGCGCAGAGCCGAACCTCGGCTCCTGCCGCCTTCAGCGCCAGGACCAGATTGGCCGTCTCGGTGGTGACATGCAGGCACGCCGAGATCCTGATTCCAGCCAGCGGCCGCTCTCGCCCAAAACGCTCTTTGATCAGCCCGAGCACCGGCATCCAGTTCGAGGCCCATTCGATGCGATTCTGGCCGCGCTCGGCCAGGGCTAAGTCCTTAACCTCGTAGTTCATTTTCACCCCCTCACGGCGGCCGACCCCAGGCCGGCATCGCGGCGCAGGGACTCGGCCTTGTCCACACGTTCCCAGGTAAATTCCGGTTCGTTTCGACCGAAATGGCCATAGGCAGCCGTTTTCTCGAAGATCGGGCGGCGCAGGTCGAGGCTCTCGATCATGCCGCGCGGCGTCAGCTGGAAATGAGAGCGAATCAGCTTCTCCATCAGCCGGTCGCTGACCTTGCCGGTGCCGAAGCTCTCGACGCACACCGATACCGGTTAGGCCACTCCGATCGCATATGCCAGTTGCACCTGGACGCGATCGGCCAGACCGGCTGCCACGATGGTCTTGGCCACGCAGCGCGCCATGTACGAAGCCGAGCGGTCGACCTTGGTCGGGTCCTTGCCCGAGAACGACCCGCCGCCGTGCGCGGCCACCCCCCCGTAGGTATCGACGATCACCTTGCGCCCGGTCATTCCGGCATCGCCGTGCGGACCGCCGCGAACGAATCGCCCGGTCGGGTTGATGTGGAACCTGGTATTCCTGTCGAGGAGGTCCGGAGGGACTACAGCCTTTACCACGTTTTCAATTATCTCTTCGCGCAGCCGGCCGATCTCGATATCGGGGCTGTGCTGCGTCGAGATGACCACGGTATCGACGCGCAGCGGCCGGTAGCCTTCGTATTCCACGGTCACCTGCGATTTGCCATCGGGCCTGACCCAGGGAAGGATATTTTTCCGGCGCACCTCAGCCAGCCGGCGGGTCAGCTTATGCGCGAGCATGATCGGCATGGGCATCAACTCGGGGGTCTCGTTGCAGGCAAATCCGAACATGATCCCCTGATCGCCCGCGCCGCCGATATCGACTCCCATCGCGATGTCCGGCGATTGCTTCTTGAGCGAGGTGATGACCGCGCAGGTCTCGTAGTCGAAGCCGAAGGCCGCATCGGTATAGCCGA
>FWWM01002348.1_pt1 | contig 16159 bp, 17 predicted proteins | sample 2228351 | NCBI WGS metagenome assembly FWWM01 (sample SAMEA103939774, study PRJEB20133) | metagenome | reverse complement strand
GGGTAGATCTCGTCAATCCTACCAATAGCGTCGACCAGTTAGCTGTATTTGTATATTTAAATGTGAAGTATTTCAGCGGACAACCAAAAGTCAGCATAAACGGCTCTGTTTTGTATACTAGGACTTACAGACATGGCTTTGAAATAGGAGAGTTTGTAGCTAGAACTACTGGCGCCAGCGGCTACTCTGTCAATAACTACGTAGGGCGTTTAGTCATAGGTCCTTATATAGCATATGACGGCTATGTAGCCGGGACTTTCTCCTCTGCCTTATCCCTCACAATATCCACAGATCCCGTCAACGGCGCATGTAAAGATATGTCAATTCAATTTAGAATCAATGGCCTATCTTCAAGCGGGACTTCCACCTACAGAGGAAATTACAACGGCCTGGTATGTATATATAACGTAGTCCTTCCCAGCGTTAGCCAGTCGGCATTCCAAACCGAATATTCCTACGCTAAGGCCTTTGCTGGCGGGCTTGCTTGGGTCTTAGACATCAAGTATACAGACGGCTCAACGCCGTATGTAAGACAGATACACTTAAGCGACGCAGACGCCTTTAGGTACTGGAGGTGGGCAGAGCAGTGGAAAACAAGGCCAGACGCAATCGACGGCGCTTGGCTGAAGCCGTTTCTCTCCTCTGCTTACGAGTTGTACGCAGCTCCCACTGAGCCCTCTACCGCCCCAGGCATATATCACGGCTTAGTCACTGTCAGGACAAACTCCCCAGGCCAATGGATTGGTAGAGTAGTGCTTACTATCTCCGGCAAATTTGTCTATCCCGGGCTTAACCAAGTTGTATATATAAAAAAGGCGGAATTATATTTATACTCTCCTAACATCGATCTGAGCGGCTCCGAAGTTACTTCTGAGGGGTATTTGGCGCCAGGCACGTATGTGTCTATGACTCCACCTCAGTGGGTTGAAATAGCCCAGAGAGTTAAAGACGCCATTGATTTTATACTAGGGTTAGTGGGCATCGGAGGAGGGTGGTGGACTTTACTATCGTTTGCCATAGGTCAAGGCTTGCAGAGTGCAGGCGATGTCGTTAAAGTGACACAGCTAGATAACTACAACATAAAAATTGAATACCAGAGGGGGTGGGGAACTAATATAGACTCCGATACTATTGTCGCTCCGTTGAAGATCCCATCTCTAACAGGCAGAATCCAGCCAACAGAGCTTGTGGTTAAACAAGTTTGTCTAGATGGATTTTGTGCTCAGCCTAATTTTAAGGCGTACGTGCAACCTGACTCTAACTACGGTGCACAGCTTCATGCAACTGTAAAGAATTGGATGTTTAGAGGACAGACGCGGGATACAGAGATATACAGATAAGACGCCAATCAGTGCCAAAAACCATGAGTAAATTATCTGTTTTTCTCCTCTTCGTGCTAATCTCATATTCTTCGCTTTGGTTTTTCTGGCCTTGGTCCCCGTTGGTGGCTTTGTTTATTTCTGGGCTGGCCTTTTTGTGGACGTTATTCTTCTTGTCTTTTTTAGTGCTTACCCGCGGCCTAACGGTAGCCGCCGGGCTGGCGGCATTGCCGCTTGCCCTGGCGCCTCTGGCCCAGCCTCTTTATCTCTGGTATGCCCTCTCCCCCCTTGTGTATCTGGTACTACTAGTATATGCGGCGTCAAGAATCTACGGCTGGCTCTGGGGCTTCTTCTTTGTTGTAGGATCTCTTTGGTTACACTTAGCTCTGATGGCGCTTTTAAACTGGCTTTCTGGAGGTTTTGTGATGTCAGCTCTTCACGTCGGCTTTGACGTCTACGAGAGGTGGAATGTGCCCCTAATAACAGCCCTAGATTCCTCTACTCTTTACGCATCATGTGTCGTAATGAGGAAGTTGTTCAGGAAACGCGAGAGGTAAGGCTCACCATATCCCCCGCTCTCCCCGAGCGTCCCCGGGGACGGGGCCGAGCAAGCTCACCACGTTGCGAAAATTCGCTCCACTTCATCCCACGGTAGCGGATTTCCGCGGCCCTCCTCTGAAACTCTTGAGGGCCCCGGCAACGCCGCCACGACGTCTTCTACAGCGCAACCTCCCCATTCCTGGGCCAGCTCTTTGCCGAGCTTTCCCTTTTCTTTATTGCCGGGCGTTACAACTACGTATTTCTCTGCTAGTAAATGGGCCGACTTAGGCGGCGCGGCCACAACTCTGTACGCTTCGCCGTCTTTTCTACAGCCCACTGCCAGCTCAAGGCGTACGTTTCTCACGTATTCCCTCTTCCCGTATATCATGAAAGAGCCCCTTGCTAGATACTGCCCTGAAGGGGGCTGTTTAGTAACCTGGACCCCCTTCACATAATATACATCCACAGCGTGTATGCCGATTTTCCACGCCTTGCTGTAAGCCGCAGCGAACTGGGCTATTTGTAACAACTCTAGGGGATCTTCAGAGGGGGGAGCCACCACCGCCGACGCTCCGGGTATGTCGGCGTGGAAGAAGAGGTAATGCTCTTTGAGGTACTTCTTCACCACCACTTCGTTTTGAGAGGCGTCTCTGCCTCCAATAACGGGCTTCCTCCCCGTGGTCACAGTCCAGTGGAATTTCTCAAACCAGCTCTTTTTCGTCGCTATTTTAACAGAGCTCTTTAGCTTCTCCTCGGCGCGGCGTTGCTCCTCATCAAGTTTTGACAGGTCTTTTTTGAGTTTTTCAAGCACTTGAGCCGCCTTCTGCGCCTTCTCCTCCAGCTCTTTTGCCTCATCGAAAAGTTGCGATATCTGTTTACCTATTGGTACCCCTTTTCTAAGCTCAACTTGTTCGCCTTCTGGGAGCTCTATTTTAATCCTAGTGGCGTCTACGTTTACTACACGTATACTAGTCTCCATGCCCTTCAGAGCCTCTTCTATTTCGAGTTTATACATAAGGAGTTTGTGCGCCAGCGTTTTTAACTTCGCGGCCTCCTCTCTGTACTCAGGTATTTTGTTTTCAAGCTCTCTTATAGACGCCTCAAGCCTCTTGCGCCTCTGCGCCAGCTCCTGAGTCGTTTGAATTGCGGCTGACTCTAACTCCATAGGCGCAAAGTAGAAGTCTAAGGCTTCCCAGAAGGCGTTAAACTGTTTATACTCGTCGCATTTTAAAGAGAGCGGTTTAATTGGCATTACTGTAATAGGCACGCCGTCTTTTACACACACAGTGGGTTCTATTTTGCCTAAACGCACTTTTTCCACCAGCGCCTTGAACTCCTCAGCTATGGCCCTTGGCGACGTGCCTGCACGTGCAATTAACTCATCTGCTAGCTCAGGCCCTGTGCCTAAACGCCTAATTAAACTACGCCTGAGATCCCCCGGGTCAATAGCCTTTTGGAGCTCGTCGACGTCGGCTTTTAACACATCTACAAATACGGCCGGCGGGTAGGCGTACATTGCACCGGGGCTTATGACTCTGTCCTTGCCGCGGTAGCTGTGCAGAAGCCACACCACTTTTCCATCCCTCACAGCAACCATGTTGAAAGGCTCTAGAAGCTCCACTATAATTTTCCCACTGCCAAATACCAACTCGGCTATTCTGTCGAATCGGGGCATGACGACCTCCGCTAGTCTATCGTCGCGGAAAAGCCCCCTCAGGGTCTCGGCCCCCTCATGAGTCTTCTCAGGTATGACGGAGGTCAGAGAAATTCTATACTTAGTAGCGCTTATATAACCCCCGGCGAATTTGAACAAAAACCCAGCCCCCGTCCTGTACACATTTTCTAATTTGTTTCCGGCTAAGCCCGACATCTCTACTACAGACGCCAATAGGTCAAAAGCCGTTACGACCTTTTTCACGTGAAATACGACGCGGCATTTTTTATTTATAGCTCCCAATTTTAACGGACTCGGCCGACAACCCTCTTGACAAAGCTAGGCGCTTAAATGTCGCATGCCGGCGTGTGTCAAGACGGCGTTCCGGTGCTGTTGAAGACCGCCGTTCTTTTATAAATATCTGTCGGAGTTTTTAACATGGCAAAGGTATATCTGGGGCCTGCCGGCATTCCTCAATTCGTCGTAAAGGCCAAGTCTACGCTAGACGCAGTAAAAGTTGTGAGAGAGTTAGGACTAAACGCCATGGAGGTGGAGTTCGTGCAGGGGGTCAGGATGTCTAGAGAGCTGGCGAAGCAAGTGGGCAAGGCCGCGCAAGATTATCAGGTAAAACTCTCAGTCCACGCGCCGTATTTTATAAATCTCTGCTCAGAGGAGGCGGATAAGGTGGAGAAGTCGCGGCAAAGGCTCGTGGACTCCCTGGACAGGGCTTATTACATGGGGGCTTGGGTGGTGGTGGTACACGCAGCGTATTATGGGAAATTAGGCCCTGAGAGGTGTTATGAAAAAGTAAAGGAGGAGTTGGAAAAGGCGTATAAGGAGTCGGGGATAGGATCGGGGGTTTACATCGGCGTGGAAATTACGGCGCGTACTAATCAGTTTGGGAGCGTGGAAGAGGCGTTTAGATTAGGCAAAGAGCTCTCCTTTGTTGTGCCCGTCATTGACTGGGGACATTTATACGCCAGGAACAACGGGTCAATTAACTACGGCGAGATTTTAGATCTCTGGGCCCGGGAATTTGGCAACGCCCATATGCACACTCACTTCACTTCAGTCCGCTACAGAAACGGCAAGTTCGTCGATGAACACGAGCCGATTGAGCGAAACATGCCCCCCTTTGAACCGCTGGCTAGGGAGTTGAAAAATAGAGATATTACAATAACGCTAATCTGCGAATCTCCCTTATTAGAAAAGGACGCGCTCTTAATGAAAGAAATTTTAGAGCAAGTCGGCGTAAACTTGGCATAGCGGTTTTCAGCCTTACTCCCCTCGTCGCGAACGGCTAGGACTCCACAAAAGTGCGTATAGAAGCGTCTAGAGCGGGAGAGTAAAGGCGACAAAAGACGTTATTTTTCGCCAAAGCCGCGCTTCTCAAAACAGCGTATAAGCCCGAGTTGGTGACGGCGCCTAGAGGGGAGAATCCCCTTTGGCGGTTTACTACTTCTTTCTAAATCGTTTCGGCCTTAAATTCCGCGAGCGGCAACGGCGGCATTTCACGGCATCGGGCGGGTTTTTTGCGCCGCACTCCCTGCAGATTTTGTACTGGAAGCGGTGTTTCATTACTATCGCTAGTTTTTCCGGATCTAGGGTAATGGGCATGGCTGGAAGAAACGAGGGAATTTATATATTTGTAACTGGTAGCTCACGTGTCCACTTCTCTTTTAGGGATTGCGAGAGAGGCCGATGAATATTATGTTCTTAACATTACAGACGGCTATAAGGCCAAGCTGGTCAATTGGTTTAGCGAGCTGGAAACACGCATTACCGCCACGCTAAAGGCCGGAAATTCAGTGGCGCTCATAGGGCCTCACGGTGCAGGTAAGTCGGTATTGGCTAGATATATAGCGGCGCGATTCGTCGGCGAATATTACGCCGTGTTAGATCTAGGCGTTGATGTAATTACCTTTGACAGCCTGCTTGAGATGTTACACGAGGTGCCTAATGCCTTAGGCTTCTACGATCCGTTGGGCATTTCCTTTTACGACAACCCCCTCGTCCCGAGGGGGGAGCTTGGGGCGCAATGGGCGCGTAAGTGTAAATATGTAATTGACCGCGCGATATATTTAAACACCCGCGACATTCCCACGCTTTTAGTACTGCCCCGCGACTTATTCAGCTTTTCCCCCTGTAAGGAGCTGGTGGAGAGAAACATGAAGATATTAGACATCTCAGAGTACCTCAACCGCATTAACTTACGGCAAGTCTTGGAGGAGGTCTTTTCCTCACACGCCTCAGCCCTCGGCTGTAGGAAAAGCGCCCCTAGCCAGTTCGTTGAGTATGTACTAGAGAGGCATAAAGACGCAAGTGGGGTTTTCGCCCTCGCCGCCCACGGCGGGAGGCTTTATGCGCGCAGGAGGTGTGCGCCGTATAAGGCTGAGGAGCTGTATAAAGAGACTTTAAAGGGCCTTTCAAAAATATACTACGATCTGTATCGCGAGTTATTCTTCCCAACTTGTCAAGAGGCAAAGGCGGTGTCAACCCCCCTAACGCTTAGTTTAGAAGGGCAACACCTCCCCATCGACATCGCCTACCCGCTGGCCCAAGTAGAATACATCGCGCGAAGACTTTCTATACTCAGTAAATTAACTACAGATACAGGGGTAAGGGAGGAGGTGTTGGAAGAGCTTAGGGAGCTGTACAGGCCGAGGGAGGAGGTAGCATATGCCGTAAGATGGGCCGTATCTCCTAAAGAGAGCATCGTCAAAGAGGCCCTTGGGCTTACTCTAGCAGAAAACCCATGTTTAACACAAGCCGATAGCTCAGCTCAAAGGCTTAGGATTGTGTATAAGGGCTTGTTGGCTATCCGTCCAGAGCTGGCGCTTGAGCTGGCTAAGGCTATGGCATCAATTGCGCTGGGCGAATACGACTTCTGCGCCCAGCCAATAGGGCAGTACCTCTGTTACGGAGGAGCACCCTCGCGGGCAGTAATAGAGGCGTTAGGCGTAGCGCCGAAGAGAATAACTTTGGAGTTCCCAACGCCGCAATTAATCCGTTGTGAAGACGCGAGCGGGCGGGAGCTCTTAACGCAATTAGCGTTAATAGACGCGCGGAGGGCGCCTGCGGCGTGCTTGGAAAAATTCGCGGAGATTCTCTACTCCCAAGCCTTGCGCCGACAAGACGCCTTGGAGCTCTTTTACCTCCTTTACCGCGATTATATAGAAGTGGCGGCAGAAAGAGGCACTCCATACGCTGTAAGGAAAGTGGCAGTGGCGCATTTCCTGAACGCCCCTCCGAGAGATTCATTATCAGTTCTAAGCCGAATTATCAGCACCGCGCTGGAATTCGGCGACTATAAATCCGTCGAGGCGGCGGTGGCGGCCATGGCGTCAGCAGATCCCGATGCGGCGGCCAAGGCAGTGCCCAGTTGCGACTGTCCTTATTTAAAAATCTCCTCGTTATATCACGTCGCGAGAAAAATGGCGGAGAAGGGAAGGCATCAAGAGGCGTTAAAGCTGTTAGATCTAGCCATCGCAGAATTACGGCGGTCAGACCTCAGATATGAATACACGCCCCAATTCATAAAGTCTGTCGAGGAGCTGTATAGACAAGCGGCTTGGGAAGTTATTCTATAGAATTACTCTTACTAAATCCCTTGGGTCATCTCTCAGCGCTGATATGTAAAAAATTTCATTAGCCCCTATATTTTGTGCTATTTCGTCAGCCTCTATTTGAACGCCGTATTCTCTGGCGAGATCCATTTTATTACCCACAACTGCCAGTCTCTTAAACGGCTTAATCCCTCTGTCTAGCAACCCGCTGTGTATTTCAACGAGCGAGCGTAAAGTGTCGTAGTCCAACACGTCGTACATATATACGGCCTTATCGACGTAAAAACTCCACATCCTGGCAAAATTCTGCACCACCTCAAAAACGTACTGGCCTGGCATGTCAATAAGATTAATCTCCTTGTTGGCTATGTACAGTCTGTAAATGCCCGGCCTCAAAGTAACCGTAGGCCTTATTGACAAGCCCATAAGCCTATATACTAACGTGGTTTTTCCGACGCCGCCAACGCCGAGCAACACGGCAATATGCTGGGGCACGCCCTCTAGCTAGCACCAAGTTATAAACATAAGGGTGGCTAGTAACAATGTTTCAATAATAATTCACCGTTATATTTAAAAACAGGTATTTATGCGCGCCCATGAACCCCGTGGGCAGACTAGCGCTGTGGATAGTCCTTTACGTCGTCGTAATGGCCGCTGTGCAATACGTATTTAACTTTGCCAGCGGGACATACCCGGCGGTGAAAGACTACAAAATTTACATCGACATCCTCCTCTCGCTGTACTTCGGGTGGCAGATAGTAAAAGCCTTTGCTGACATAATTGCACTGCCGGTGGCCAAGAAGCAGGGAGAAACAGCCGGCAAGGCTGTGTCGAATTTAATAAAACTCCTGGGGATAGGCGGTTTAGTTGCCGCTATAGCGGGGGCCGTGTCTGGAGGTCCAGCCGCAGCGGCTTTAGGGGGCTTCATCGGCTTAGTTATAGGCTTTGCCACACAGCAAGTCCTTGGGCAAGCTGTAGCTGGGACGTTTCTACTGTTGGCCAGGCCTTTTAAAATAGGCGATAAAATTATTGGCGCCGGCCAGGAGGGAATTGTAGAGGATATAAATGCCATGTATACAGTTATTAGAGACGCCGAGGGTAATAAGATATTAGTGCCAAACAATAAATTAATTAGCGATATTTTAAAAATTAAGAAATCTTAATTTTTTTCTAGATATATTTCCACTTCCCAATTTTCTCTAGGCACGACTACGGCTAAGGCAGGCCTAAGGCCCAGCCTCCCCAACACCCACTGCCTCTTCTGTAATAACAGACGTTTTTTACGCAGCTTTGCCTCGTGGGGAGTTGCAGTAGTCTTTACTTCAACGTGATACACCACTCCGCCCTCCTCCAGCAAGAAATCCACGTCTTTAAGCGTCTCAATGACTAGGGCAATGAAGTCATCGCCGCCTTTGAGTCTGTCGTAGAGAACTGACGTTGCCTCGATTTCTGCCTTAGTGAAAAAGTCCAGTCCCCTCAGATACGTCGGGGGCGCGCCGCTAAACACGTATTTCTTCAACTCCTCCAGCCCTATTTGTAATAAATATGCGTAGCTCCCCTCTACGTCTCTGCCTAAGTATTTAACTAGGCCCCTGGGCGGGTCAATATACACCGCAGGCTCTCCGTTTTCAACCACAGGCACGTACCACGACTTGTGAATAGGCCATTCCGATGTTACGTGTCTTGAAAAAATCCCAACGCCAGTCTCCCGGGGCAACGCGCCTGCGCGTCTAGACACGCGCCCTGCTGAATATATGCCCTCTAACAATATGGCAACTGCCTCGCCGCGTGCGGCGCGGGGAAAGACGCTTGCGAATATTTTTTCGCCGAGGTATCCCACCTCAGCCCCCAGTGTCTTCAGCAAGTTCACCCTAATCAATGGATTCATTTAACGGCTCCATATATCAACACAACGTTTAACATGCCGCTACCTATATACATTTATATATCTTCAATACAATTGTTATGCTCTCTAAGTTAATTGATCCCCAAAGCGTCGCAGTAATAGGCGCATCGGCAAAGCAAGGATCTGTGGGCTACGTCATTCTGGAGAATTTAGTTAACAGATTCCAAGGCTCCGTGTATCCAGTCAACCCCAAATACGACGAAGCAGAGCTGTGGGGGCGTAAGCTGAAGTTCTATAAATCTATACTGGAAATCCAAGAGGCAGTAGACGTTGCAGTTATAGCCACTCCGGCGCCGACAGTCCCTAAAGTGCTAGAGGAGGCGGGGCGCAAGGGGGTGTCCGCCGCGATAATAATTAGTAGCGGCTTCGCCGAGGCGGGAAACGCAGAACTGGAGAACTGGGTCAGGGCGGTGGCTAGGCAATACGGCATTAGAGTGCTGGGGCCAAATTGTATAGGGATATACAACGCCTACTCAAATTTCGACACAGTCTTCCTCCCGGCCGATCGGGCAGGGAGGCCGCCCCCTGGGCCTTTAGCTCTCATCAGCCAGAGCGGGGCTGTGGCCGCTGCAATTATGGACTGGGCGGCGAGAAGGAGGCTGGGGCTCGGCTTTATGGCAAACTACGGAAACAAGGCAGACGTGACGGAGATAGAGCTCTTAGAAGCCTTTGCTAACGACGATCGTGTAAAAGTAATTACAGTATATATAGAGGGGTTTAAGTACTTCGGCGAGGCAAGAAGGTTTCTTGAAACTGCGAGAAAAGTCGCTGTAAAAAAGCCTATTGTGGCCTATAAGGCCGGCAGGGGAAGCGCCGCGCAGAGAGCTGTAAGAAGCCACACGGCCGCTATGGCCGGAACTTATGAAATGTACCACGGCTTGTTTAAACAAGCCGGAATTATAGAGGCATCTTCAGTCCGTGAGATGTTTGACATGGCTAAGGCGCTGGCGACGCAGCCAATTCCGCGAGGGCGACGCGTGCTTGTAGTTTCTGACAGCGGGGGGATGGGCATTCAAGCCGTAGACGCCTTAGAATCCCTAGGGCTTGAGGTGCCAGAAGTGCCCGAGAGCATAGCTAAAGAGCTAAAGAGAGAGTTGCTCCCATTTGCAGCGGTGTCTAACCCTATTGACGTTACTGGTAGCGCCACCGATGAGCACTACAAAATTGTAATTGATATGCTCCTACCCACGGCTTTTTTCGACATGGCGTTAATAGTAACTTTAATGCAAGTGCCAGGCCTTACTAAAAACTTGTCTGAATACATTATAGACGCCAAGAAGTACGGAAAGCCCATAGCTGTGGTTAATTTCGGCGGCAGCGAGCTGGTGCAGAAGTTCGAAGAAGCGCTGGAGGACAACGGCATTCCCGTCTACCCCACGCCCGACAGGGCCGCTAAAGCCCTGTGGGCGCTGTATAAATACGGGGAGATTAGGAGGAGGCTATGACCCACCCAATTGTGGCTAGGGCAGTCGGCGAGGGGCGTAATAAGCTTAAAGAAGACGAGGCGTTGGCCTTATTAAGGGCATATGGCATACCCGTTCCGGAGTTCGCCGTGGCTAGAGACGAAGAGGAGGCGGTTAAAGCGGCTGAGGAAATAGGCTTTCCAGTTGTGGCCAAGATTATTTCAAGGCAAATTGTCCACAAGACTGACGTTGGCGGAGTTATACTCGGCATTAACGACGCCCAGGGGATCAGAGATGCGTGTAAACGGCTGAGAGAAGTGGTGAAGAGAGTGCCATACGCCGAACTGGAGGGCGTGTTAATACAGAAGATGATCCCCAGGGGGGTGGAGCTAATAGTGGGCTCTGTATACGACGAGATTTTCGGACACGCCGTCTTATTCGGCCTGGGGGGCATTTTCACAGAGCTTTATAAAGACATCTCCATGCGCATAATACCCATAGAGCCGGAAGACGCGTGGGAAATGGTACAAGAGGTTAAGGCCTACCGCCTGCTCACGGGGTTCAGGGGAATGCCGCCGCGCGACATACCGGCTGTAGTGGATATTGTGCTCAAATTCGCCCGCTTAATTCAAGAAAACCCCGAAATCGCTGAGGCAGACCTCAACCCAGTCATAGCGCTGGAGGAGGGCAAGGGGGCATATGTAGTAGACGCGAGGTTTATACTCCGGATGGCCTAAACTTATAAAATCCATAGGATTATAAAAACATGAAAAGGGCTTGTTTTAAAAGAGTGGGCTGTGTGCCGGCAATTGGCTTGGGCACATGGGGCATTGGAGGAGGCTTTTGGATTGCTGACACCAGCAGAGACGCCGAGTGGATAGAGGCTATTAAATACGCGGTTGAGAAGGGGATAAAGCTGATAGATACTGCAGAGATGTACGGCGGAGGCCACGCCGAGGAGCTCGTGGGGAGGGCAATAAGGGGGTTTGCTAGAGATGAGCTATTTATAATCACTAAAGTATGGCCTAACCACGCCAGATATGACGACGTGATAAAGTCGGCAGAGGCCAGCGCGTCCAGACTCGGCACTTATATAGACCTCTACTTACTTCACTGGCCCTCTGACTCTGTGCCAATATGCGAAACTATTAAGGCCTTTGAGGCCTTAGTTGACAGAGGCGTTATTAGGCACTTCGGCGTGAGCAACTTCTCCCTCAGCCAGCTACAGGAGGCTGAGGCTTGTGCTAAGAAGTACCAGCTGGCCGCGGTGCAAAACCACTACTCTTTATATAACCGACGCGACGAAGTCGACGTAATACCATATGCCCAAGCAAACGGAATAATGTACATAGCCTACACCCCGCTCGAAAAAGGCGCACTGGCCCGGGACCCTCTGCTTGCCGAAATCGGCAGAAAATACGGCATCACGCCGGTGCAAGCGGCCCTAGCGTGGTATGTAAAGCGAGGGGCCGCCGCTCTGAAACGTCTTTTCCGCCTCTTCAAGGGCCTTGGCTGGGTTTCCCTTTGTGAATACTAGGCGGGGCCTAAGCGTGGCGAATTTAGTCTTTACTTCGTACTCCAGCACCGCCCGCTCCTTTGTCATCACGCCGCGGATAAGCCTCGTCTCCTCTGCGTCCAAGCGCTCCCTCACGGCGTTCTTCACCGCCCCAACGGGCGCCTCGGTAGTCGAGCATCGGTGCCGAAGAGCTCGTGTTCATAAACAAAAACTGCGGCCCCGCAAGGGCCCGGCGCGTTTTCACAAGGCGGAAAAACGGCGGGCCCCGGCGTTTGACCTAGGCCTCGTACGCCGCTGGCATAAATTTCGACAATGCTCAACGCCTTTTCAACGCGCTCAGTAAGCACATGCCCGGCGGCTGGCCTAGGCCTCGTAGGCCCCGCCCACCGCATTGCGGCAGGCGCCGCGACATATACAACACAACACCCCCATATAGTCCTTACATATTTTACATAAATATAGAATATATAGTTTTTCAGAGGCGGGCATTGGGAAGCTGTATAGAGTGAGGGGGTAGGGGGCGAGAGGTTTTTCTCCCCCAGGGCTGTGTAGTGTGGGTTGGCGCCTCTTCTTGCAGATGCTTAGACAAGGCAAGGCGCTTGGCATCGGCGCAGACCACGTCCTTAAAAAACTCGAAAAAATGAGAAGGCTAGTGGAGGAGTACGCGTAGCGGATAAGAATTGAGCACAAGCTAATCGGCGGTAGTCTGGTTCAAAGACGAGTCTGGGCGCGAATTAGCACACGTAAACGTGAGGTGGCGCCAAGGAAAACTACGCACAGATTTCAACGGCACCAAGGAGAGCGCCAAGCGGCTGGCCTCAATTCTAAACGCGCTGGGCGCCGCGGCCGAGGCGAGGCAGTACGGCAGGGATTAACACGTGGTGCTACACACAGACTCCATCACCGCAATCCGCCGGCCTGAGTGGCTTGAGGCAGTGAAGGCCCTCGTCGAGGAGCTACACAAACGCGGCGTGATAGGCGACGAGAAGAGAGAGGAGTTGTTAAGGGAGCTGGTCTCCGGACCCAACGTCGTGGAGATAGCCGGCGTGGAGATGAGCGTGGTGAAGAAGGGGAAGGCCAGCTCGAAGTGGCTGGAAATCAGCTACCGGCCGGGGTCGGCGGTGGCCTTCGAAGCCGCTGTGAAGGTGCTGAAGGGGGCAGAATTTGTGGAGAGGGGCACTTCACCGCCAAGAAGCCGGAAAAGGTTAAGCAGGGCGAGCGTGAAGGCGAAAAGCAAGGCCTTATATACATTAAGAAGCCAGCCGGCCTCTGGAAGCTGGAGGAGCTGGCAAGGCAAGGCGTGAAGTGGGCCGAGAATGCAGTGAGTCGCCTTGAAGAAATTGCCAAGGCGAGGGGCTTTCTTGAACTATTAGAGCAACACCTTGACAAAATTAAGCTGATAAGACAGCGTAGTGATCCGACAGAGGTTGGGACTGGCGCAAGGAGTGTAGCGCCTAAGGAGAGATGTTCTCAACGCATAAAATTATTAGAGAGGATCTAGATCTTGTTCCACAGAATGTTCGCTATGTGGAATGTGAGGTATAGCAGAACTGTTAATGAGACATTGCGGAACTATTAGCTATGCCAAATCAAACAGTAAATGTAAGTCTAGGAGACCTTGTGTGGGTATATTATACGGGATATAGCGCAAAGAATTTATGAATGGCATTTAGAAAGGCTTTATATTCCTAGATCCTTGGTTCTTCTAATGAGTTCTGAAGATAAATTAGGCGGAAATATTGTTATGAATCTATTTTCTATATTACCAAGTAACAATAAAATTAAAATAAACTTCGTTCAAAGAAAAAGTAGTAGTGAAATCAATAGACTTATTTATGAACTTGAAAAACATGGCTGCATATCAGGTCCACAGTATGGTGAATATTTAGGACTCAGTCCAGGCGTTTATTTCATATGTAGTGATAAGATGCCCGAGAATATAGACTACACAACAATCGAAATAGAGTCCACTTCGTATGTAATAAAATATATACTACTTAAGTCTATTCAGAAGAAATTCGAGAATCTTGGTATAAGTAAAAAAGTTTATTTACCAAGAAAATGGTCAGAATATAGCCAAATAACTGTATGTGACAAAGATGTGATTGTGAAGTCAAAACGCGGCCTATTTGAGGTGAGACAGTGCTTGGTAATGAGAGTAGAACACTTAGTGATCGATGATGAGAATAAATTATTTCTGCTTGCCGACTTAAAAATTAGAAGATTCAGCCACTTATCGCTAGATAAAATAATAAACATCTTGAAACAAGAAACAAAATATTACGATAATGAAATTGAAGATTTACTTAAGTCTCATTTTTACAGATGTGATACAAATATGGGAACGTGTGCCTGTCGCCTGATAGGGTTGCAAAACGATAGCGTAGTTGTAAGCACTCCGTGGGGCAGGGAGGTGTTATCCCTATCATCAGTTTATCTTAATCCCCATCCCAAGTTTACGAGGGATTTTATAGAGAAAACACTTGGTGAAAATCTAAGTAAAATTGATAAAATTAGACTTCTACTCGGTAGAAAACGGCCTAAGGAGAAAATAGAAAATACAATGAGATTGTTAAAGAAGCTACTCTTAGAGACCGGCGTCTTTCCCATAGACATAAATAGCGTAAATTATAATTTAGAGGTCGAGCCGCTAAGAATTTATTTTACCGAAGACGAGGTCCCTGTATGATACTCTTACCGAGATATAGGCTGGAGATGCCGCGCCTCCTTTTCAGAGGCGGCAACCCTGCTATTACTCCATATTATGGGCTAGTGAAGTATGGGCCTTATGAAACGCCGGCGTTGCGGTTCGAGAAAGTTGTTATCCTTTCCAGTTCCGAGTTCAAGACAATAGCGATGAAGGTAAAAGATGCCCTAAAAGAGGGGATTGAGCAGCTATTCCCTGGTGGTTTTGCCAGAATATTTGGCTTGGATGTGGATTTTGAACTTATAGAAGTGAAAAAATACGATATTTATGAATATAAAAATACCGCTGAGGAATTTTATAGAGTATTCTACAATGAATGTCAAGACAGCTCAACTTGTTTTCCTGTAATATTAATAAACAAGACACCAAGAGGTCTCTACGAATCGCTGTATATAGAGTTAAAGTATAAGTTTGCAATAGATGGAATCCCTACCCAAATAATTACATATGAAACCTTTTCAGATGAGCAAAAGTTCCAATGGTCTATCTTCCCGTTGGCTACACAAATTTTTGTAAAAATGGGAGGAGTACCCTTTATATTAGGCGATCGTCTAAACGTATCAAACGACGAGGGAACCATTTTCATAGGGGTAGGTCTGTCAAGAACACGTCTTCCAGACAAAGAAGTTAGATACATAGGATATGCACTGGCTTTTGAAGAAAATGGAAAAGCACGTCTACTGAAATGGAGCTCTTACATTTACAGTAGAGAACTACTCGCTGAAATGTTGAGAAAACTTATCCAAGATACTGTAGATGAAATGTTACAATCATATCCAATAGACAGATTTCAAAAAATTCATATAATTATACACTACTCAGGTAAAAATATAAGTACTTTAGAAGAAGAATATCTAAGAAAAGCTGCTAGTGAGATAAAAACTATTAGAAATATATATGTGATACCCTATGTTGTTAAGATACAAGAGTCTATGTATACCCTCTATGATGAGGAAAACCAATGTCCTGATATTTCAAGTGGCAATCCCACATATCTTATAGATAGTGGAACTGCCATAAGGCTAAAAGAAGATCTCTTTTTGTTATTCACAACAGGATGCGCTTTAGTAGAAATGCGCGGCACAATACTAAAGCGGCCTAATGCCCAAGGCTCTCCATCACCACTAATAGTCAGTATTAAGAGATTAGAAAATGCAAAATATCAATTAAACGATATAGAATTAATAAAATCTGTATTTTTTATGACAAGAATGAATTATGCATCAATTAACAATCCAATTTCGAAAATCCCAATAACTGTTAAGTATTCAAAGCTATTAGCGCAATTTACTGCAAAGTTGGTACATGCTAATATTGACAGTAGAGAAGTTAATATAGATAGTATAATGCCTAATTCATTAAAAAAAGTTTTATGGTTTATCTAAGCTTCCTAACTTTCTTCTCAAGCTCTTCAAGGCATTTCTTCTTGTATTTAATTTCTTTTCGTAAATTTCTATATTTAAAATCAGCAAAAAATAATATTAATTTTATTAATAATAAATTTAAAATATCCAAAATTTTTTGCAAGAATCGATCAACTATAAATAT
>FWWM01010675.1_pt1 | contig 16171 bp, 12 predicted proteins | sample 2228351 | NCBI WGS metagenome assembly FWWM01 (sample SAMEA103939774, study PRJEB20133) | metagenome | reverse complement strand
CTGCCTGGTCGCGCGGCAGGGCTGGAGGCCTCTCCCCGGCGTAGGGCAGGCACAAGGCCCGCCCCTACATATGAGCTATGCAAGGGGCAATCGCCGCCCACCGCCGCGCGTCAAGCAGGCCTCCTACTGCCGGGCCAGTTCACGGCAAGGCCAAGAAATACCGCACGACGATGTTGCCGATCATCAGCGGGCGTGTTACGGTGGCGACATAGCTGAGCATAAGATCGGCGCCGTTCTCAGTCTCCAGAATCGGTATAGCAAGCTGCTCAGTCACCGAGAGTCCTGCCAGAACCTCGCGCGTGGCATTGGCGTTCGTACAGGCTTGGTAGCTACGCCCTGAAAGGCTGAGAACCTCAAAGCCAGAACAGAGCACGTAGCATGCACTGTTATCGCGGGTGGTGCTGTTGCAGGTAAATTCGTAATCGATGACGAGGTAATCCTCTCCCACCTCTGCCTGCCTACCATCTGGTGCTGTATCTGAGCGTGTGACCCCTGTAACCGTAATCCCAAACCGGTCGTTCCCGTTTACATGGTTTTCGATCTGCGCCGTACTTCCCGCTGGGATCGGGAGAGCCGGTGACTGCCCGTCCACATTTGGATAGAAATCGGATACGGGCACGCTAAAGGGCAGTGGATAAACCACCTCAGGTACTTCAAAGAATGCAACCCGTGCATTACTGGATCCGTATGCTAGGATCAGATTACTTGTGGGCTCCGCAACCGGCAGGCTGAATACAACCCTGTCGCGCAGCACGTAGCCAACCAGGACATAGTCGGTTGAGAGCCCCACCGCCTGATCGAAGGACTGCGAAGATTGGTTAAAAAGCTCGAAGCCTCCTGTCAAGTTCGGTAGATAGCATTTGTCACGTGCCGTGGTCGGGTAAGGACCGAGGCCCGAAGGTGCCATACAGAGGATAGCAACGTCCACTTGAATGTACTCCTGACCTTCAGGCGGGGCTGGAAGCTGCGAGTTGATCTCAGGCAGAGCAGGGCGGTATGCGCCAAGCACCGCCATGCCAAGCTGCGCTTCGTTTGAGAACATCAAGGCCTCGGGAAACTCTGCCCGGATAAACTGCCCTGCTGGCCACAACTCGGCTGCTGATGTTGTTGCAGCCTGGGCCAGCGGCGTTGGCTCTGCCTGGCCTTCACCTCTTGTTAGCGTAACAGACAGACACGCAATCGATGCCGTTATCAGGAACAGAAGCACTATCCGAATAGGATGCATGGTGACTTCATCTCAATGTGCATGCTAGGGGGGCGATCTGTGAAACCGCCCCCTGAAACCGGGAATCTAAGTCCGTTTGGCTGGCAGCAACGCCAGGCTACAGCACGCCCGACAGCTCGTCGATGGTGCGCTCGATCAGCTCTACCGCCGCGCTGAGCGTGTCCGCATCGAAGGCGAAGCGCGCCCCCGCCGCTGCATACAGCTCCGGCAGCGTGACTGTCCCGCCCAGCGCCAGCGCGCGCCGGTAGGCCGCCACCGCCCCGGCCTGATCCTCAAGCGCATTGGCCCACACCTGCACCGCACCGAGCTGCGCCAGCCCGTATTCCACATAGTAAAGTGGCACGCGGTGGATGTGCAGCTTGCGATGCCAGCCGGTCATCAGGTCGTCCTCAAGCCCGCTGTAGTCCACACCCACCATGAAGCGGCCCCACAGCTCGGCCCACTTCGCATCGCAGCGGGCGGGGTCGCTGGCCTCGGCGTGATTCTCATAGACCCAGTGCTGAAAGGCATCGACGACGGCCATGTAGGGCCAGAAGATCAGCAGCCCCTCCAGGTGATCGATGCGGGCGCGGGCAGCCTCGGCCCCGGTGTAGAAGCCGCCCTGATCGCGCGTCAGGTAGGGCGCGGCGAGCAGCTCCATCGCCATCGAGGCCACCTCGTTGAACTCCATGGGGGCGCTGCGCATCTGGTGATAGGGCATGGCCATGATCTCGAAGCTGTGGAAGGCGTGGCCCGACTCATGCAGCAGCGTCTGCACATCCTCATGCGTGCCCACCGCGTTCATGAAGATGAACGGCATCCGCACCACCGGATAGGTGATGCAGTACGCGCCGGGGGCCTTGCCTTTGTGGTTGCTCAGGTCGAGATGACGGGCCCGGCGCAGGATGTTGAAATACACGCCAAGCTGCGGATCGACGCGGTCGAAGATGATCGCGCCGCGCTCCTCCAGCTCGGCGGCGTCGCTGAAGGGCTTGAGCGGCGCGCGCCCTGCCACCGGCTCCACGCCGGTATCGGTGGCGCGCAGCGGGTTGACGCTCAGGTCCCAGGGGCGCAGCGTGTCAACTCCCATCGCCCGGCGGCGGCGCTCGTAGACCCGTGCGGCGGCGGGTACAACCACCTGCTCGATAGCCGCATGGAACGTCCGGCAGTCATCCGGGGTGTAGTCAAAGCGCAGCTTATCCTGCCACAGGTAGGCGCGGAAATCCGGCTTATCGGCGTTGCGGGCGATCTGAGCGCGCACATCCATCAGCCGCCGCCAGTTCTCGTTGATCGCCTCGCGGTCCTGCAGGATACGGCTGGAGCCAAGCCGCCAGGCGCGCTCACGGGTGGGCCGGTCGGCGTTGAGGGCCAGGTTAGCCAGCTCGGTGACGGTGACCTCGCGGCCCTCCCACTCAACGGTCTGCCCGGCGATGATCTTGTTATAGACCATGCCCAGCTTCTGGTGCTCGGCCAGCAGCGGCAGGTTGGCCTCACGGAACAGATCGGTCTCGGCGCGCATGTTGCGCAGCGGCACGGCGAAGCCCGGCGGCTCGATGCCGCTCTCCAGCAGGCGGTGCGTGAGGGCGTTGTCGAGCGTCATGGCCTGCGGGTAGATCGTGTCGAGGAAGGTGTGCAGCCGCGCCTGCACCGCCTCGTCCTGGGTGTGGATGGTGCTGTCGACATACAGCCGGGCGTAGGCCTCAGCAAACAGGTTGTGGAGCGCGGTCCAGTCGGCCAGCCAGGCGGCCATGCTGTCACCCGTCAGATCGCGGTCCAGCAGGTCTCTGGCGTATGGCTCGTACTGCTGCCAGGTCCATTCCAGTACGTCTTTGCCCGTGGTGGGCAGGGTGTCAAATGAGGCCATAGGTCTAATCCTGTCCATGTGCGTATATGGGCGGTCGATGAAGGGCCGGGAAGGCTCCCGCGATTATACAACCTTTCGAGGCCGGGGCAATATACCCCGCCCTGCGCTAGAGGCTGTTATGAACTGGTCTGACGCTGCGTCGTGCCTGACGGATACCTCATCCCCGCCGGGTGCAACGAGGGGTGGGGGTGAGGTCGCCGCCCTGTGCGGGGCGACTCCGGAAAAGGTCACAATGTGCTACCACACTTTTTTTTATGCTCCCCTGCCCTGCGGGGCCGCGGCGAGCGCGGCGCAGGGCGATCTGCTGATACGGAACAATGCTTCTCTGCCCTGCGGGGCCGCGGCCCCTCTATGGCCCCCCTCGCCGGTTTCAGTTATAATTCCCCACAGGTCATATTGCATCGGCTGTTGAGGGGTCCACACGAACCCTATTTTATTTTGCAGATCGCCGGCACTACATGCCACCCCCTCAGCACGGTAGCACGGTGCTGCCAGAGTGAAAAGTAAGTTAAGAGAGATACCTATGTCCCTGTCGACCGCTATCAAGCGCCTGCTGATCGGCCCCCCCTTCCCCAACCGCCTGGAGGTCCACGAACGGCTCGACAAAGTGCGCGGGCTGGCGGTGTTCGCCTCGGACCCCATCAGCAGCAACGCCTACGCCACCGAGGCGATCATGCACGTCCTGGTGCTGCTGGGTGTGGGCGCGCTGAGCCTGACCCTGCCCATCGCGCTGGGCATCGCCGGGCTGGTCATCCTGGTCGTCTTCAGCTACATCCAGACCATCTTCCACTATCCAGAAGGTGGCGGGGCGTACTTCGTCACCAAAGATAACCTGGGCAAATTCCCCTCGCTAACAGCCGCCGCCGCCCTGCTGATCGACTACACCCTGACGGTTGCGGTGTCGGTGTCGGCGGGTGTGCGGGCCGTGACCTCGGCGTTCCCGGAGGTGTGGCCGTACCGCGTCGCGCTGGCGCTGGGCGTGATCCTCTTCATCACCTGGATGAACCTGCGCGGCGTGCGCGAGAGCGGCACCGTGTTCGCCATCCCCACCTATGCCTTCGTGGCCGGTGTGTTGACGGTGATCGCCATCGGCATGGCGCGCTACGTTGGCCTGTTCGGGCTGCCCGCGCTGCCCAGCGGCGGTTTTGAGGGGGAAGCGGTGGCCGCCGCTGGCGAGGTATCGCAGGGCCTGTTCATCTGGCTACTGCTGCGCGCCTTTGCGGCAGGCTGCACAGCGCTGACCGGCATCGAGGCCATCGCCGACGGCGTCAAGGCCTTCAAGCCGCCCGAAGCGCCCAACGCGGCTAAGACGATGGTGGCGATGGGCGTCATTGCCATGTCGCTGTTCCTGGGCATCTCGTTCCTCTCCACCAAGATGGCGCTCATCCCGGTCGAGGAGAACAGCATCCTATCGCAGATGACCTACGCCATTACGGGTGGGGGCTTCCTGTATTACTGGGTGCAGATCTTCACCGCGGGCATCCTGTTCCTGGCCGCCAACACCGGCTATCAGGACTTCCCGCGTGTTAGCGCCTTCCTGGCCCGCGACAACTTCCTGCCGCGCTGGCTGCAAAACCGCGGCGACCGGCTGGTGTACAGCGCCGGGATCGTCACGCTCGCCATCCTCGCCAGCATCATCGTGGCCATCTTCGGGGCCGACGAGATCGCCATGCTGCCGCTGTATGCCCTGGGCGTGATGCTGTGCTTCAGCCTGTCGCAGGCGGGCATGGCGCGCCTGATGTACCGTATTGGCCATCTAAAGCCCGGTGAGACGGTCTTCACCGGCGTCACACACGTGCACTACGAGCCGGGCTGGTGGTGGAAGTTCGGGGTGAACATCCTCGGGGCGACCGTCACCTCGATCGTCCTGGTGATCCTGATCGTCACCAAGTTCATCGACGGCGCGTGGATCGTCGTGCTGGCCATCCCGAGCATCATCTTCATGTTCGCCAGCATCGAGCGTCACTACCGGCGCGTGGCGGCTGCGCTGCGCCCCCAGGACCTGGAGCCCAGCGACCTGAAGGAGACGGCCAACGTCGTCATCGTCCCCATCGCAGACATCCACCGCGGCACGCTGAGGGCTATCGACTACGCCGAGCGCATCGCGCCTGAGGATGTGCGCGTGGTGCACATCGTCACCTCCGATGAGGGCCGCGAACGCATCCTGCGCCGCTGGGAACGCTTCAAGGAATTCGTTGGTAACGCCAAACTGATCTTGATCGACTACGACTACCGTGACATCCTGGAGCCGCTGATCGACTACATCACCCAGGTGAACGACGTGGAGTTCCGCGACAAGCTGGTGACGGTGGTGGTGCCGCAGTTCGTCTCACGCACCCCGGTTGAGGATATGCTGCATAACCAGACCGCCGCGCGCCTGCGCAGCCGCCTGCGCGATTACACTGACCTGGTGATCATCGACATCCCATACCACATCGGCTGAGCGAACCGGCGGCGGGTTACAACCCCATACAACAGGACCTTTGTCCTATGTCCCGCCGCCTCCCATTCCCCCCGGCGATCTTCCACAACGCGACCAAGCATGCTAGAATGAGTAGCGAGCCGCAAGCAGCAGGTTGATGGCGAGTGTGCCTGAGGAATAACGCGCATGCGACCGGATGATCAGCGCAAAGACCAGACAGAGCGCGAGGAGCGAGAGAAAAGGCGCATCACCGGGCGGCTGATGGGCCAGATCAACGCCTCGCCCTTCCTGGGCATAACCGACACCCTGCCCAGCGGGCCGATCCAGCTGCGCTTTGAGGTGGTGCCCCACGACCCGCGGCGGCATACCTTCAACGATTCCGCCGGGCGCCGCTGGCGCATCCTGATCGTGCCCATCGGTATGACCGCTGGCTGGATACCGATGGAGGTGATGGGTGATGTCATCATCGGCTCTAACGCTGACCCCGGCGCTGACCTCGACCTGAACCTGAACGCCTATGACGGCTGGGCGCGCGGCGTGAGCCGCCGCCATGCCATGCTGCGCCCCAGCGCCAACAAGCTGTTCATCATGGACCTGCGCAGCACCAACGGCACGCTGATCAACGGCCAGCCGCTCGGCATTGGCTGGGCTTATGCTCTCAAAGACAACGACCTGATCTCGCTGGCCAAGTTGCACCTGCGCGTGCGCATCATCCAGAAACCCACCGACTCCGCTTGAATCCCTGCCGCCGCAATACTAGAATCCTATACGGAGGCTCTGCGGCAGCCCCTCTGACGCCGCGGCCTCGCCCGGCTGCGCCGGGGTGGTATCGTTCCGCATAGCAAAGGAGCACCCTCTTATGGCTTTGAGCAAGCAACTTACCGATGCCCTGAACGCTGAAGTTGGGCTGGAGTTCTACGCCCATTCCCAGTACCTGGCGATGGCCCACTGGTTTGAGACCCGCGGCCTGGATGGGCTGGCGACGTTCTTCTACAATCAGGCCGAGGAAGAGAAGATGCACGGCGTCAAGATCGTCCGCTACATCAGCGAGGTGGGCGGCGACCTGCGCATCCCGGCCATTGACGCGCCAAAGCACGATTTCGCCTCGGCGCTGGAGGTGGCCCAGCTTTTCCTCAGCCAGGAGGAGCATGTCACCCAGCAGTTCTTCAAGATGAACCGGATGGCCGTTGAGGAGGGGGACTACATCACCCAGGATTTCCTGCAGTGGTTCATCACCGAGCAGCGCGAGGAGATGGCCACCGCCGGCAAGCTGGTGGACCTGTTCAAGATGGCCGGGGACAACCTGCTTCAGGTTGAGCTGCTCATCGATCGGCTGGCCGGCGGCCAGGACCTGACCGGTGAGGGCGGCGGCGAGGGCTGATCCGCACCTGACCCTGTAAGAGACAGCGGCGGGGCGATGTGTACACATCGCCCCGTCCTTCTTCTTCTCCACTTAGCGAGGGTGCAGCCCACACTCGGCTTGGGGGCTGCTCATCTGATTGTGCCTCGACTCCCGTCATTTGGCAAATAGAGTCTGGCCGGCAGCACAGGGGACTGCCTGCTGCGCCGCTGTGCAGATACCTCACCCCCCGGGGTCGTCCCGTGCTGCGCACCGTCCGCGCTGCTTTCCCCGCCCCATGCGTGGACAGGAGACGGAGACGCCCTCAACGGGCGCCGAAAGGGGTGAGGTCAATGAGCCGATCCGTTACTCGATGCTGCCCTCATAGATGCCCATCACCGTATCGAGCAGCTTCAGCGCGTCGTCCCACGGGCGCTGGAACGCGTTGCGGCCCATGATCGAGCCAAACGCACCGCCGTCGCGGATGGCGCGGATCTCGTCGAACACCGCGGCGTCGTCCTTGGCCTCACCGCCTGAGTGGATCACGATGCGCCGCCCGTTGAACGTCGACCGGACCACGTAGCGCACGCGGTCGGTCAGCGTGTCGATCTTAATCCCCTTCTTCTCAAACAGCTCCTTCGACTTGGCGTCGGCCACATGCGCACTGGGCAGTTTGACCTTGACGATGTGCGCGCCAAGCTGACAGGCGATGTGGGCCGAATAGGCGATGGTGTCGATCGCGGTCTCGGCGGCCTTGTCCAGCGCGCCGCCGCGGGCGTAAGACCACACCACCACGACCAGGCCGTGCTCTTTGGCCTCCTCAGCAATGGCCCGCAGCTGCTCGTACTGCAGGCGGCGGTCCAGCGTGCCGGGGTAGATCGTGTAGCCGATCGCCACGCAGCCCAGGCGCAGCGCGTCCTTGACCGATCCGGTCACCGCGCCCAGCGGGTCCTTCTCGTCCTGCAGGATGTCGTGGCTGTTCAGCTTCAGGATCAGCGGCACCTTCCCGGCAAAGTCGGCGGCCCCGGCCTCCAGGAAGCCCAGCGGCGCGGCATAGGCGTTGCAGCCCGCCTCGATGGCAAGCTGGAAGTGATAGAACGGGTCATAGCTCGCGGGGTTGGGCGCGAAGCTGCGCGTGGGGCCGTGCTCGAAGCCCTGGTCAACCGGCAGGATCACCATCTTGCCGGTGCCGCCCAGGCGTCCATGGTTGAGCAGGCGGGCCAGGTTGGTCAGCACACCGGGGTTCTGGCCGTGATACCAGCTCAGGATTTCATCAATTGTGTGAGTAACTGCGCTCTCTGTCACTGCCATCGTAGCACCTTCTCCTTAGAAGACTAAGCTGAGGTCGCTTTGAATGCGGTCTGATTGCGCCCTAGTATAACACGATCCCCCCTGGCTGGTCACGATCCCGCTCAGCAGCGGGACTTCCTCACCGCCGGGGGTGACATCCGGTCTGGCTGCTGCCGATCGCCATCGGGGTGGCGGTGGTCGTCGGCCTGGTGGCGGGGATCGTGCCCGCGCTGCGCGCGGTGCAGCTCAACCCGGTGGTGGCGCTCAAATACGAGTAGGGGGCGAGGGGCTACCCTTCCACCCGATCTCACGCCCACATACTGATGGACCCGATCGCGTAGGGGCAGGCCTTGTGCCTGCCCGCGCCCGCGGGGCGCGTCAGAAATGAACCGGGGGGTAGGAGGACCATCCCCCCACCCCCGCGGCGCTGTGTGCGGTGGCACAAGAGGTTGTCTGGCTGACGGCTGCGCACTACGGCAGCAGCTCGAACGTCACATACACCTGCATCGAGACAGTGGTCTCACCGCCGCTGATGGGCGGGGCAGCGCCCGCCGCCTGCTCCACGGCCACCGCGTCGAACAGGCGCGGCGACACGATCGGGCTGGAGAACGACTCGCTGATGGTGATCGGGCTGCCCACGCGCACACCCAGCCCCTCGGCGAGCTGCTCCGCGCGGCGGCGCGCATCGGTGATGGCGTCCACCCGCGCCTCATCCTGCAACGCCGTCGGGTCGTCGATGCCGAAGCTCAAGCCGTTGACGCGGTTAGCCCCGGCGTCCAGCGCCGCGCCGATCACGTCGCCCGCCGCCTCCACGTCACGGACGGTCACGCGCAGAGTGTTGTCCACATGGTAGATGCGCTGCCCGGTCGGCTGGCCCTCGCGGTCGTAGACCTCCTCAACCCACACGTTGAAGTTGGAGGTCTGCATGTCCTTCTCCTCGACGCCCATCTCGGCCAGGGCCTGGTTGATGGCCGTCATCGTGCTGTTGGCGTCCGCAACGGCCGTGCCCAGCTCGCTGCCGCGCGCGCTGATGCCCAGGTCCACATAGGCCACATCAGGCGCGGCGCTGGCCTCACCGAAGCCCGTCACGCTGATCGTCTTCTGCTGCTCGTTGGCGGCGCCCGCCCCGGCAGCGGCGGCGCAGCCGGTCACCGCCATGGCCACCAGCAGCAGCGCCCCCGCGGAGATCGCCACGGTCATCCACTTTGGAAATCGCTTCACAGTCATTACCCTCTGTTCTCCTCTATCCTCAATGATGTGCGCCGCTTCGTATCTTGTCGGCGCTTCAACCATATAGACGCGCGCCCTCCCTCTCAGGTTCCACTGCGATCGGTCAGGCGTCGAAATCCGGCTCGCGGCCCATCTGGCGCAGCTCATAGGCCAGCGTCTCGCGCAGCCCCTCCACCACGGGGCGCGTGCGCCAGCCCAGGTCGCGCTCGGCCCGCGCGCTGCTGGCCGTGTAGGTCGTCCCCGCCGAGACGCGCAGCGACTCCGGGTGGAAGGTGGGCGGCAGCAGCGCCGCCAGCGGGGTTGCCAGCGCAGCGGTGAGGCGCATCATGCCCGGCGGCAGGATCAGCCGCGGCGCGGGGATGCCCGTGATGTGCTGGCACAGCCGGAACATCTCCACCATCGTATAGATCGGCCCGCCGATGATATACGTCTCGCCCGGCCAGCCCTTCTCCATCGCCAGGATGTGCCCGCGCGCCGAGTCCTCCACGTGCGACAGGCAGAAGGTGAACCCCTGCGGCAGCACGGGCAGCGCCCGCCGTAAATACTGGCGCAGCGCCAGCCCCACGCTGCTGTGATCCCCCGGCCCGTAGACAATCCCCGGCTGCACGATCGTCAGCGGCAGCCCGGCCTCCATCATGGGCAGCGCCACCTCGTAATGCGCCAGCCACTTGGTGCGGTCGTACTCGCTCAGGTGCGGCCCATCATACCGATACGATTCATCGACCACCTCCCCGTGCGTATCCGAGAAGACGGCGATGGTGCTGGTGTACACCCCGCGCTGGATGCCCAGGTCGCGCATCACCTCCAGAACGGCACGCGTCCCCCCCACGTTGATACGCTCGGCCATGCTGGTGTCAGGCACGCCCACCTCATACCACGCCGCCAGGTGGAACACCCCGTCGACGCCCGCCATCGGGCCACGCAGCGAGTCCCGGTCGGTGATGTCGCCGGGGACCACCTGCGCGCCCCGGTCGGCCAGATCGCGCGCCGCCTCCGGCCTGCGGGCCAGCGCGATCACCTCATGTCCGGCCTCCAGAAGCTGGCGGGCCACCCTCCTGCCGATGAATCCGGTCGCCCCGGTGATGAAATAACGCATGGTCTCCCCCTGTGACGGTATGCGGCGGGTCGATCGCACGCCCGCCCGGAGACCTCACCCCCGCCGGACCTGCGGTCCGCCGCCCCCTCTCCACGCGTGGAGAGGGGGAAGTCACGGGCGCTCGTAGAGCGCACGGGGCGGGGGTGAGGTCACTGGATGGCACGCGGCCCCCGAAACTACAACGGACGTCGGGCCAGTATCGCTGTGCCGCTTTTGTGCTAGGATCATAGCTTATGAGTGGCATCGGCGTAAAGCGGCCTGACCATTCGACGCGGGTATGGGCCGGTCATCCGGGCCGCCCGCAGGTCGGGCAGCGAGGAGTGGGTGACATCATCTCGGCTTGCAGAGGGGGACAGCATGGATACGATCGAGGGCCTCACGGATGAGCAGATCATCACGGCATTTGAGCAGTTTGTCAGCTCCGGCAAGGTGGCCGTGTACCGCCGCATGGGGCTGGCGGTGGTACCGGGCGAACGCTCCGGCGTGCGCATCACCAGCCGCGACGGACGCCTCTCGCTGATCAACTGCCGCTCCAGCGGGGGCGTGTTCAATCTGGGGCACCGTCCGCAGGCCATCATCGACGCGGTGACAGGGGCGATGGCCACGCTGGATATCGGCGACCACCTGCTGATGAGCGAGCCGCGCGCCCGGCTGGCGGCGCGGCTGGCCGATCTGCTGCCCGGCGACCTGCGCTATACCACCTTCGGCGTCAGCGGCGGCGAGGCGGTCGACTTCGCCCTGAAGGTGGCGCGCGGCTTCACCGGGCGGCCCGGCGTCATCTCGGTGCAGGGCGGTTATCACGGGCACACCGGGCTGGCACTCGCCGCGGGCGATCCGGCCTTCCGTGACCCGTTCGGCCCGGCGATACCGGGGTTCCGGCAGGTGCCCTTCGGCGATCTCGATGCGCTGCGCGCCGCCATGAGCCGCGACGTGGCCGCCGTGATCGTCGAGACCATCCCCGCGACGGCGGGCATCCTGATCCCGCCCGACGGCTACCTGGCCGGGATCCGCGCCCTGTGCGACGAGCACGGCGCGCTGTTCATCGCCGACGAGGTACAGGCCGGGCTGGGGCGCACCGGGCGGCTGTGGGCCATCGACGAGTGGGGGGTGATCCCCGATATGATGGTGCTGGGCAAGGGCCTCAGCGCCGCCATCTACCCCATCACCGCCACCTGCTACACCCCGGCGGTCGACCGCTGGCTGGCGGAGGTCAACCCGTTCATCCACATCTCCACCTTCGGCGGGTCAGATATCGGCTGCGTGGCGGCCCTCACCATGTTCGACATCATCACCGCGCCCGGTTTCATGGAGCACGTCCGTGCGATGGGCGAGCGGCTGATGGGCGGCCTGCGCGATCTGGCCGAACAGCACCCGGCGCTGGTTCAGGAGGTGCGCGGGCGCGGCCTGATGATCGGTGTGGAGATGGCCGATGCGCGCCTGGGGCAGATGCTCACCGTGTTGCTGGCTCAGCACGGCGTGCTGGCGCTGTTTGCCAACAACCGCCCCGCCACCATGATCGTCATGCCGCCGCTGATCATCAGCGCCGACGAGGTGGATGAGGTGATCGGGGCCTTCGCCCGCAGCTTCGCCATCCTGGCGCAGGGGGTCACGGGCGGCGGGTGATCGCGGCCCTGTTCGCAGGGAACCACCCCCCGGGGCAGGTCGAACGACGGTCGGGCGGGTGGAGGAGGCGAGGGCGGTCAGGGCCGCCAGTATCCATCAAAAGGGGGAGAGCACAGCCATGAGTGAGGGGGAATTCGTCAAAGTCAAGCACCCGTCGTGCTGCACAATTGACCTGGACACGCTGCGCGCCTTCGAGCGCGGACTCGATCCCATGCAGCCGGAGCGCAGCCCCATCCCGGCCCGCGTGCTGGGCTACGGCGAGATCAGCACGGTATTCGCCATCGAGCGCGACTCGATGCGGGGGCTGGCCTTCAAGCGCCTCTCGATCTTCGAGACACAGGCCGAGCTGGTTGAATACGTCGGCATCTATGAGGAATACGAGCGCCTGCTGGAGGAGGTGATCGGCATTGGCCTGCCGCCCAACGGCTACGCCGCCTTCCCTGATGACAGCGGGCGGCCCATCTTCTACATCATCCAGGAGCAGGAGCCGGTCGAGTCGATCGGCAGCACGCTGGTCCACACCCTGGACGATGCTACGCTGCTGGCGCTGTTCGGCCACCTGCTGCGCGAGCTGGGCAAGGTGTGGGCCTTCAACGGGCGGCAGGACGAGGTGCAGGTCGGCTTCGACGGCCAGATCTCCAACTGGGCGATCCAGCCGGCAGGGGGAGACGCGCCCCCGACTCTGCGCTACCTCGACACCAGCACCCCGCTGTTCCGCGTAGGGGGCCGCGAGCAGCTCAACCCGGAGATGTTCCTGCGCAGCGCGCCGTCGTTCCTGCGCTGGGTGCTGCGCCTGTTCTTCATGGACGACGTGGTGAACCGTTACTACGACCTGCGCCGGGTGGTGATCGACGTGATCGCCAACTTCTACAAGGAGGGCAGGCCGGAGCTGATCCCCGCGCTGGTCGATGCCGCCAACGCTTTCTTCGCAGCGGAGTCCCCGGCGGCATGTGCGCCCATCACCGTCAAGGAGGTGCGGGCCTACTACAAAGAAGATGCCTTCATCTGGTCGCTGTACCTGGGCATGCGCCGCCTCGACCGCTGGCTGACGGCCCGCCTGCTGCGCCGCCGCTACCCTTACATCCTGCCGGGCCGCATCACACGCTGAGGGGGCGCCGGACGCCCCCGGGGAGGTGGGGTCTGCTGCCCGGTATGGTATAATGCCGATCCGTTTCGTCAGCATCTGTGACTACAGAGGGAATCGTATGCGCAGCAGCCGCGTCAACCTGATCATCCTGTTCTTCACCCTGGTCGTGGTCATGATGGGCTTCGGCATGGTCATCCCGATCCTGCCGTTCTACGTCGAGAGCTTCGGCGCGGGTGGCAGCGCGCTGGGCCTGCTCATGGCCGAGTACGCGCTGGCTCAGTTCATCTTCGCCCCCATCTGGGGCGAGCTGTCGGACCGCTTTGGCCGCAAGCCAATCCTGCTGGTGGGCGTGCTGGGCAACGCGCTGGCGCAGCTCCTGTTCGGCCTCTCCAGCCAGCTCTGGATGCTCTACGTGGCGCGCGGGCTGGCAGGGATGCTGTCCTCGGCCACGCTGCCGACCGCCATGGCTTACATCAGCGACAGCACCAGCGAGGAGGAGCGCGGCGGCGGCATGGGCATGGTCGGCGGGGCGATGGGCATCGGCATGGTGATCGGCCCCGGCGTGGGCGGCTGGCTGGCGGGCGAGTCGCTGTCGCTGCCCTTCTTCATCGCGGCGGCGCTCTCGGCGCTGGCTCTGGTGCTGATCTACCTGATCCTGCCCGAATCGCTGCCAGCGGCTGAGCGCAGCGCCGAGCGTGGCGCGGTGCACGGCCCGCAGCTCGGCGAGCTGTGGCGCGCGCTGTTCGGCCCGATCGGCATCCTGCTGGCCCTGTCGTTCGTGGTCAGCTTCGGCCTCACCAACTTCGAAGGCATCTTCGGCATGTACGCACTGGAGAAGTTCGGCTACGGCCCACAGCGTGTGGGCATCGTGCTGATGGGCATCGGCATCACCTCGGCGGTGGCGCAGATGGCGCTCACCGGCCCGCTGACGCGCCGCTTCGGCGATGTGTGGATAATCCGCGTCACGCTGCTGATCAGCGCGATGGGCTTCGTGCTGCTCACCCTGGCCCGCGATTTCGCCGGGGTGATGGCCACCAGCATGTTCTTTGTGCTGGGCAACGCGATGGTGCGTCCGTCGGTCGCCTCGCTCACCTCAAAGCGGGCCACCGGCGGGCAGGGCGTGGCGATGGGCCTCAACAACGCTTTCATGAGCCTGGGCCGCATCGCCGGGCCGATCTGGGCCGGGGTAGCGATCGACACCTATATCGAGCTGCCCTACCTCAGCGGCGCGGTGGTGATGCTGCTGGCGGCGCTGATCGCCGTGATATGGCTCAAGCAGGCGCACACCCCGGCACAGAATACAGCCGAAGCCCCCGGGAGCGCACACTATCCCGTTTCACGCTAACAGCCGCGGCAGAGGGGGCGCCTGAAGCGCACATGCCCCGCCGAACTCCTCGACGGGGCATGCGCAAACAGGGAGAGAGAGCAGCCGCCCGCGGGCCTACAGCGCCAGCAGACGGCTGAGAAGACTGCTTGAGAAGATGCCCGCGGCCAGCAGCAGCCCGGCCAGCGCGTGCAGCATCACGGTGCCGCTGTTGGCGCGCACCAGCGTGCGGTCGGCGTAGCTGCGGAACGTCACCAGCGTGGTGTGCACCGCCAGCGGCAGCGCCAGCAGCGCCAGCAGCGCGCCCACCGGCAGCAGGCCCGCCGCCACGCCCACGATCACCAGCAGGAACGCGGTGTGCACCAGCGCCAGATACCCCCAGCGCGCCGCCCGCCTGCCCAGCACCACCACCAGGTTGCGCTTGCCGGTCAGCGCGTCAGACGCGGCATCCGGGAACTGGTTGATCCACAGCACCGCCGTGATCAGCAGCCCGATCGGCAGCCCGGCGAAGAAGTCCACCCAGCTCACCGCGCCGGTCAGCGCGTAGACCACCCCGGCCACCATCAGCGGGCCGAAGTTCAGCCCGACCAGCAGCTCGCCCAGGCCGCGCCGCGCGGCCAGCCGCAGCGGGGGCGCGGTGTAGAAGTAGGCGCTCAGCGCCCCCACCAGCCCGAAGGCCAGCAGCAGCGGCCCGCTGATAAACAGCAGGATCAGCCCCATCAGCCCGGCGACGCCCAGCGCGCCCAGCGCCACGCGCAGCAGCCCGCGCTCGTCGATCAGCCCCAGCTCGATCGAGCGGCTGCCGCCCGACAGCGGCTGGAAGTAATCGTTGTTGGCCGGGTCGGTGCCGGAGCGCCAGTCGAAGTAGTCGTTGAAGGTGTTGGCGGCCACGTGCAGCGCCAGCCCGCCGATCAACGCCAGGACGAATGCCAGCCACGGGAACGGCTCGGCGCGCCCGGTGGCGACCACCCACGCCGCCGCGATCAACACCGGCACGATCGTCGCCGTCAGGAAGGGCGCGCGGGTCACCACCAGCCAGCGGAACAGGTGCGTGGCCGCGCCGATGGGCGGCATGGCCTGCTCCACCGGCAGGTCGGGGCGCGGCGTGGTGACGCCGCAGTAGCCGATCTGCTGGCCATCGCGGAAGGTGGGTGTGATGCGGATGTCGGCGGCGAAGCGGGTGCCGTCCTTGCGCACAAAGACGGTCTGCCCCGTGAACTCACCCTGCTCGCGGGCCGCCTTGAGCCAGTCGCCCACGTGGCCCAGCACGATCAGGCCGGGCGAGAACAGCGAGACGCGCTTCCTGCCGACGATCTCCTCGCGGCTGTAGCCGAAAATCTGCTCCGCCGCGTCATTGTAGGTCTCGATGCGGCCCTCCAGGTCACAGGTGATGACGCTCTTGGGCTGCCTCTCACGGGTTGTGCCGCTCACCGGGGTCCTCCTTGCGGTCAGTGTGGCAGGGCATCAGCGCGCCCCGCCGCCAACTTTCACAATTTTATAAAAGTTGTAAATGAGTATAGCAGGCCCCCGGCAACAATACAACAGGATTTATCGGGTTTATCCGCCCGGGCTGGAAGCCCTCACCCCTGAGCGACCCTACGGGTCGCCACCCCCTCCCCAGGGCGAGGGGAAGAAGAGACCTCACCCCCCCCGAACCTGCGGTTCGTGCCCCCTCTCCCCGCCAGATCGGAA
>FWWM01010671.1_pt1 | contig 16181 bp, 14 predicted proteins | sample 2228351 | NCBI WGS metagenome assembly FWWM01 (sample SAMEA103939774, study PRJEB20133) | metagenome | reverse complement strand
TTTTCATCCCAGAATGGCCCCGTTCAGGTAGACAGCACGGTAAACCCTTGCTCCCCCTGTGAAACAACCCAACCGGCCACCGTCAAGGCGACTTTTCCTGCAACCTGGCCAGCTCCGCCTGGGCGTAGGCGTTGTCCGGCTGGCTTCACCCGGCATCCTGGACAAGGGTCGCCCAGCCCAATACCCCCACCAGGCCCGTAATGAGCAACAACCTCATGTCCAGATACAAGTGCATACACCGCCTCTCTCGCCAGGCAACAGTGAAGGCCACAACGCCCATCCCATTTGTGCAGGCGATGCTACCCACAGGCAATCAACCGCCGACGACCGATGGCTTTGCGCCGATATTGGAAGTCGGCAATCCTCGCTGTTCAAGAGCCGCGTACAGATCACGGACACCCAACCCCAGCTCGTTGGCAAAGTATCCCAAACTGATCTCTCCGGCTTCAAATCGTCGGTACAGCTGCTCCATGCGATGCTCAAACCCCAGATTGATCAACTCAGCCAGGAACTGGGATATGTCCTCACTCGCTCCTGCCGCCTTGCGGCGCTCCGCCGCCTGCAGGATCTCTTCCTGGACCGGCACTACGACTTTCAGCATCTTGTTTCACCTCCAACAATTGCACCAGGCTGTGTTCAATCACGCCCTCGCGATAACGAGGACGGATCGTGCCCAGTATACCCTCCGCCATTTCAGCAGTCAAGCTCCCACCTCTGGTCAGTTCAAGCACCAAATCAGGCAGCATCCAGGTTTTCAGACCCAGTCGCGTGGCAGCCACAAAAGCCAGATAGTCGTCCGTCACCAGGGCTTCCACCTCTTCCACCTGACCGCACAGCTCAATGGAATCCTTTTCACCATCCCCCAAGGCATAATTGGCCAGGTGTCGTGCCCACTTTCGTGTGGCCACGGGCACCACCCAGATGACACCCTGGGCGATCCGTTCCCCAGCAACCACGCCATCAGGATAGCCAGCACCCCGTATAGCAACTTCTTCCTCCACGCTTGGAGCGATCACGATATGACACCCGGAAAACAGGTGGTCAACTATCAATTTCCTCTGGCTCTCAAACCTGCAAGCCGTGATCAGAGGACTGGCATCAAAGACCGTGATTAGCACAATCTGCCTCCATTAGAGTTCTCCCGAACGATAGGCCTCGGCCAGGTACAGATGGGCAAAGCGGTCGCCAGGGTGCTTCTCCACCACCATCTCGAGATCCACCACCGCTACTGCCGGCCACCTGCAATCAAGCCACATCCGGCCGCCGCCGATGTGAATCGGCCCGTCTTCTCCGCTTTTCATCCGTTGCGACGACACGGTAAACCCTTGCTCCCACATTGAAACAACCCAACCGGCCATCGTCAAGGCGACTTTTCCTGCAACCTGGCCAGCTCCGCCTGGGCGTAAGCGTTGTCCGGATCGATCTGCAACAGCCGCTTGTACGACTCTTCGGCTTTGGCCCCCATCCCCTGGTCGCGGTACAGGTCCCCCGCTCGCAGATAGGCCTCCACCGCCCTTCCCTTCTCTCCCCCTCGCCCATAGACCAGACCCAGGGCATAGAACGCCTCGGCCGCTTCAGGGTCCATCAGCGTAGCAATCGTCAACTGGGCCACCGCCCCCTCCTGGTCGCCCCGCCCCCAATCCCACCGCCGCTGCCCCTCGGCCACCACCCACGCCACCGGCACCCCGGCCCGCTCATATTCGGCCACCGCCTCCGCCAGGCGACCGGCAACACGATAGGCCTCGGCCAGGTACAGGTGGGCAAAGCGGTCGCCGGGGTGCTTCTCCACCGCCGTCTCGAGATCCACCACCGCTTCCACACTCGACGTCTGGGCAGCGACGGCGGCAAAGAACTCTGGCGCCGAGACGATCCGCCGCGCATCGTGAGCCAGGAAAATCAAGGCCCCCCGGTCCCGTGCTGCCCAGGCTCCGGCGCGCTCATAGAAAGCCAGCGCCCTATGCGCATCGGCCTCCCGTGCCCCGGCGGAAGCATCCACCGCCAGCCAACCCCGGTTGCGGGCCACGTTCCCCAGATTATGCCACACCACGGGCGAAAGCGCAAGGGCCAATAGAGCCACCAGAAGCAGGCCTACTGCACCGGCCAGGGCCCGAACCTGACCGCGCCCCAGCCATCTGCGGGCAGACACAGCCCAGGTCCGATCCTCCTCCCCCGCCACCAGGTAAGCCTGGGCCACCCCCAGGCCCAACAGGTACCAAACCGCCAGGCCGGCCCGGCCGGTCAGCACGCCGTCATCGAAGACGCTGCCCAGCATAAATGCAGTAAAGCTGCCACACAGGCCCGCTGCCAGGCCCCTCTGGTATCCGGTCCTGGCACACTGCCATGAACGACGATTGACACGATAAAAGAGGACGGCCAGCGCAACAAAAGCAACCAGCCCCAGCAGCCCCTGATCTACTCCCACTTGCAGCAGCCGGTTGTGCGCGTTGACGGTCTGGTCCAGAGCATAGTCAAAATAGGGATACACATTCTGGGCAACAAAGCGAAAGGTATCCAGGCCGATCCCGGTGAAGGGATGGTCACGGATGATGATTGCCGCCCGCTCCCACACCTGCCACCGTCCGGGATAGGTGAATGCAATCCGGGCTACCACCTCGGGCGCATACAGTGTCAGGCCCGCGATCAGGCCGAACGCACCCAACAGGGCACACACCAGCCACACATGGCCTCGCCGCAGCCGCCACAGACCCACCGCCGGGATGGTCAGCGCAAGAGCCAGGATGTCCCCCCGCGACCGGCTCAAGAGCAAAAGGGCGACCATGACCAGGGTTGCTGCAGCGGCCAGGAACCGATGCCACCATCTTGGTGCAGCCAATACCAGCGCCAGGCCCACCGGGACGAACAGCACCATAGCCCCCGACGTAACCCCCCGGTTGAGCGTCCTGCCCAAGAGGTGGGGCACGTTCTGGAGCCGGTCATACACCCCAGGCAGAGACGAGGTTTTTGCCAGCTCAGCCCAGTCGGTCTGCAGGAAGCCGACGGCGCTCAGCGCCACACCGCCGGCCATGAAAAGGGCCACCGCCAGGCACAGCCGCGCCGGAGTGCCTACGGCGTTGACTATGCCATAGTAAACGGCGACGCCGGCAATGAGCACCAACAAAAAATTCAAGCTGTGAGCGCGGTCCACCGAGGGCCACAGGCTCAACGCTGCCGTGGCCAGGTAGATGGCGATGGGCAGGTCCAGGGCCGTCGGCTGTGTCGGCCGGCCCCGGCGCAGCCAGCGCAGCAGCCAGGGCAGAGTCACCACCCCCAGGCCGATCCACGATAAAAGGCCGGGATAGCGCAGGCTCGCCTCTTCAATCGGCGCATAGTGGAACAAGCCCTGCTGCCACTGCCACAGGTAACCCCGAGGAAAGATCAGCAGCGGGATGGCAGCGATGAGCAAAAAGGGCTCAGCAGCGATAATCTTGTCGGCAACCTGGGTCAAAAACCGTTTCATGAGAGCGAACAACCGCCGCCCCTGACAAAGGTCCAAAAGCCTGACAAGGGCAGGCCAGGCAGATACGCGACTGAAAGCGAATTTGCTCTATTGCCCCAAGCCATCTATAATATCCCGTATGACCGACCGCTACTCTGCTTGGGAACACTTGCGCCGCTTGTTGACCATGGACCGGGAGCCTGACCGGCCACCGCCCCCTGGCCCGGTCCCCTGGGCCGATGTCGTACAGCTTGCCCAGGCCAACGGGGTTGCCCCCTTGCTTCACATTGCCGTTCAACAGGCCCGCGCTTCAATCCCAGAAGACCTCCGCCAGGCCTTACAACACTACTACTACCAGGTTGGCGCTGCTAATGCGCTCCATTTCCAGGAACTGAATCAGGTCCTGGCCGCCCTGTCTGCCGCGGGGATGCCGGTCGTGCTCCTCAAGGGCGCTCTCCTGGCCGAGACGGCTTACGGCAACCCGGCCTTGCGCCCTATGGCCGACCTGGACCTGCTGGTGCCCCGCAACCGCATCCAGGAGGTGCCGCACCTCCTTGAACCGCTGGGCTATCGGCTCCAACCCGGCCCGGCAGGCCACCCGCTTGCCTTTAGCACCCGCTACGGCGGTGAGATCGCCCTGATCAAAACCCTGCCCATCAGCACCGTCGCCCTCGACGTCCATTGGAATCTGGTGGCCTTTTGGTGGGTGCACTATACAACGCGCCTCGACCTGGAAGCTGTGTGGCAGGCTGCACAGCCAATCACCTTGCACGGCTTACCTGTCCTGCAGCTATGTCCCGAAGACACATTGATCCATCTCTGCCTGCACGCCGGGCTCAGCCACTCCTATGCCCACCTGCCGAATTTTATAGACATAGACCGCTGCCTTGCCACCTACCCAGACCTGGATTGGGACCGACTCTGGCGCCGGGCCGGTGAATTTCAGGTGCGGGTTCCGACCTACTTTGGGCTGCTCTTCACCCGTGAGCTGCTCAACACCCCCATCCCCGATCAGGTTCTGGCCCGCCTTAGCCCTTCAGCCGCACGGCGTTGGGCGGTCAACCGCCTGGTGCACCCCCGGGCCGTCATTCTGGGCAACAAGCCCCCCCTCTCCCGCCGCAGCCGCTATCTGCTTCACCTGGCGCTGACCGACAGCCTGTCTGGACTGGCCCGCCTGGCACGCGGCCTGTTTTTTCCCCCGACCGACTGGCTGGCGGCCCGTTACGCTCTCAGCCAACCCGGGGCCGTCCGTCTGGCTCGCTTGCGGCATCCGTTCAAGGTCGCGGGCATGGCCCTGGCGGCTCTCGGCCACCTCCTGCGTGAGCGCATTTTGTAGGACAAGATGGCATCTGTGCACTTTTCCAAACGGCACAGGCCGCCGGAGGGGATAGACCGCCGTTGTCCCACGCCTCACCGCATCCAGCCCAACGCCTGCCAGCCAACATTGACCGCCGATTTGACCGCCGGCCAGCTATTCAGGCTCTTGACAAACGTCCACAGCGGCCCAGGCCGCAGCGCCCACTCGCGGAAGGCCCGCCGCGCCCAATACTCGATCCGCTCCGCCGGCAGCCCCGGATAATCCAGCACCGTGGACTCGTCCATGTCCACCTCCTCCCAGACCGTGCCGGGGCGAAACCAGCCATTTTCCACTACCTCAAAAAAGAACGGCGTGCCCGGATAGGGCGCAGCGATATGGAACAGCGCCAGGTCCAGCGGCAGCTTTTTGGAGAGAGCAATCGTCTGCCGGATGGTGTCCTCCGTCTCGCCCGGCAGGCCGATGATGAAATAGCCCCAGTTCATGATGCCCGCCGCCTTGCTCCACTGCAGCGCCCGGACGATCTTTTCGTCGGTAGTGCCCTTGTGCACCCGGCGGCGGATCTCGTCGCTGGCGCTTTCGATGCCCCAGGCGATCAGCCAACAGCCGGCCCGGGCCATCATCTGCAACATCTCCGGGTCCACGTAATCCACCCGGCTGTTGCACAGCCAGGTGAACTTGAGCCCCTCGCGGATCATCCCCTCGCAGATGCCCAGCACCTGATCGCGGCTGACGGTGAACAGGTCGGCGTACATGTGCACGTTGCGCAGCCCCAGCTCCCACAACAACCGCAGCTCCGCCAGCACATTTTCCGGCGAGCGGACCCGCACCGCATACTGATAGCTGACATGCTTGATGCAGAACTTGCAACCGGCCGGGCAGCCCCGGCTGGGGACGATAAAGGTGTACGGACCACGGATGCCCGGCGCGCGATACATCTTCCACGGCAACAGATGATGCAGCGGCAACGGCAGGTCGTCCAGGTTGCGGATGAACGGCCGGTCGGGGTTGATGCGGATCTGCCCCCCTTCATCCCGCCACACCAACCCTTTGATGGCCCCAAGATAGGTGGCTTGCATATCGCTTGCTGCCTGCCGCTGCCATGGTGATTGCCAATCAGGGTCCGACTCCCCGAACATCTTTTCCAGCCGTCCCCACAAAACCGGATCCGGCGATCTGCCATCCGCCATCTGCCATCGGCCATCCGCCATCCGCCATCGGCCATCCGCCACTTCCAATGTGTCAATCAGCTCCCGCAGCGTCAGCTCCGGCTCGCCACGCAGGACAAAATCGAGGGTGGGAAAGGCCTGCATCGTGCTCGACGGCATCGGCGTAACGTGGGTGCCAAAGGCAATCGTCCGCGCCCCCAGGCTGCGGGCCAAAAAGGTGCCGCGCATGTCGTTGGTCAAGGTCGGCGCGGTCACGTGGGTGACATAGTACCTGGGCCGCTTTTCCCGCAACAGGTGCTCAAACTCTTCCCAGGTCATGCGAGAGGGAATGGCATCAATGATCTCCACCGAATAGTCGGGATAGAGCAGGGCCGCCAACTGGGCCAGGCTCACCTGCGGCCAGATCATATTCTCGCGGCTGCGGCGGCCCACCCGGTGCTGCGACCGGATCCAGATGCCCCGGTCGGGCGCGGGCGGATTGACCAACAGCACGTCCACTGCTCCCGGCGGGCGCGCCTCTACCGGCAGCCTGGCCAGCACCTGCCCCACATCAACAAAATGGGCCTGCGGCAGCGGGCGCAACGGCCGGCTGCCCAGGTTTTCAGAAATCTCGCTCATGTCGGTTCCCAGATCCATAAACTCTGAGGCGCTCAGGCCCACTTCCCGGATGATAGCTTGTATCGCCCCTTATTGGCCTCCACCGCCACAGATAGAAACTCTGCTCGCCCTGTGTTCATCTTCTACCTTCATCAAAAGTAGATCGGTTTGTCCGGCAGATCGTCGCCGGTAATCGCCTTGACCACCCGCGCCGGAACGCCGGCCACCACCGTATGCGGCGGCACATCCCTGGTCACCACCGCACCGGCGGCCACCACCGCCCCGCGCCCAATATGCACCCCGTCGGTGACGATGGCCCCGGCCCCAATCCACACATCATCTTCCACGACGATGCCCTGGGCAGTGATCCCCTGCTCCACAAAAGAGCGGTTGGGGTCGGAAAAGACATGGTCCACGGCGACCAGCTGCACCAGCGGCGAGGTGTACACCCGATCGCCAATGGTGATGCCCCCCTGTCCCCGCAACACGTTGAACTCACCGATGAGGCTATCCCGCCCGATGCGAATGCCGGCATGGGGCAGGTGGCGAAAGTTGTAGACGTGAAGCACAGCGCCGTGCATCACCAGCGTATTCTGGCCGATCTCGATGCCACCTGGACAGGCGTGCAGGTACACCCCTTCATCCAGATATACCCCCTTGCCCAACCGAACCTGGTTGGCAAAGCGGATACGCACCCCTTTCTCAATGGCAACAATTCCTTCCAGATGCATGATCAGCCGGTAGATAAGGGCTCGCAGGCCGATACCGGCTACCGTCGGCACCCAACCAAACAGGGTGAGGAACGACTGCTCCCACAAGTAGCGAGCCAGGCTGCTGGCCTGACGGGAGAGATAGATTGAAAAAGCGTTCGTCTCAGGCAAAGATGGCCGGATCGACCTCCTCGGCATAGCTGTATACCTGAATGCCTAAATTCTCGGCCACCTCCCGCGCCTGCTTGTCCACCATCGGTGAGATAACCAACTTGCGGTCTGCCCGGCAATTGTGTCGCCTTTCATAGAACCGAACCTTGCGTTCAAAGGTGTACATTTCTGACTTGCTCACAGACGACTTGATTTCACAGATGAGCAACAGACCATCTTTGATAATAATGTCCAGCTCAACCTGATCGGGCCGGCCAAAGACCTCTCCCTCGTCATCATATTCGGTAATGTTCAACACCTCGATCTGGAAAAACTCTTCCAGGATGCCTTTCAGTGCATTCCGGAACGAAGCCTCCGAATACAAGCCCCACCGCGCCCCCAAGGCACCAATGGCACTGTCATGCCGGCGTGCCAGATCTCGGACCGACTGCAAAAGCTGAGTGATAACCGCCTGGTTCTCTGCCCACTTTTTCTCTTGGGCTTCCCACCTTTTCTCTTGGGCTTCCCATTTTTCCTCTTGATCTTCCCATTTTTTCTCTTGGGCTTCCCACCTTTTCTCTTGAGCTTCCCATTTTTTCTCTTGGGCTTCCCACCTTTTCTCTTGAGCTTCCCAGCGCCTGCTCTGTTCCTCCCGCTCCCGGCGCAGCTCCTCAAGCAGGCGATCAAAGCGACTTTCTGTCTCAGCTTTGTCGGCAAAATGAGCACGCGACAGGTCCAGGATAAACGCGTGCATCTCTGGATCTTGCTGCAAAATCGCCGGCAGCTCCTGGCGAATAAGCTGTTTGATCTGCTGCTTTTCCACGTCTCCCCCTTCAGACAAACAAGGAGCGGTTGGCCACCACCCACTCGTACAGCCGGCGGATTCCTTCTTCCTTGCCCACCCTGGGCCGCCAGCCCAGCTCGCGCTCGGCCTTGCGGATGTCGGCCACAAAGATGCGTTGATCGCCAGGCCGCCAATCGCCATAGGTCACAGGGATCTTGTGGCCGATCACCGCCTCCAGCATCGGTCCCAGCTCGACCCACACGGCCAGGCTGTTCTGCGGCCCGCCCCCCACGTTGTAAACCTGCCCGGCGGCGAGGTCAATCCGCTCCACCGCCACCTGATACAGGTCCAACAGATCGTCCACCCACAGGACATCGCGCACCTGCTTGCCATCGCCATAGATGGTGATCGGCCGACCGGTCGCAGCGGCAATAATAAACCAGGCCACCCAGCCCTGATCCTCACACCCCATTTGCCGGGGCCCATAGATGCAGCTCTGGCGAAAAACCACCGTCGGCAAACCATAGATGCGGGCATAGTCGCGCACATATTGATCGCCGGCCCCCTTGCTACACCCATAGGGCGAGTGCAGGTCCAAAGGAAAGGTCTCCGGGATGCCATACGGATAGTCCCGATAGGCATAGCCGGTCTTGGCCTCGATGACAGCCACATCCTCCATGCCACCGTACACCTTGTTGGTCGAGGCATAAAGCACAATGGGCCGGCGGGCCGAGAGCCGCGCTGCTTCCAGGACATTAAAGGTCCCCAGAGCATTCACCTCAAAATCGTGACGCGGGTTTTGCACCGAGGTGGTCACCGCCACCTGCGAGGCCAGGTGATAGATGACATCGGCGTCGGCCGCTGCCTGCCGTAGAATCTCAAAGTCCCGCACATCGGCCTGCAACAGCGCCCAGCGATCTCCCCACTCCTCCCGCAGCCAGGCCACATTCTTCTCTGAACCCTGCCGCGACAGGTCATCATAGACCATTACCTGGTGGCCCTCTCCGATCAAACGATGGGCCAGGTTGCTGCCGATGAAACCGGCGCCTCCTGTTACCAATACTTTCAAGGTTCTCCTCCGCTTTTCAATGCCACAACTCGGGCAGGCTCCGCCGATCTGACACATCTCTTATTGCGTCAGATCGGACAGGTTTGACAACCGGCCACCAGAACTGCACAGGCGGCCTGGCAAGGAGCTAAAGCAGGGTAAAGGCTTTAGCCGGTTTTGTCGGATTCAAACCGTACAGGCCTTGCCCCTGTTCCTCTGAGCCTCGTACCGACCTTTGCCAACAGGCTATTGGCTGATTCAGAAATGTAGCACGGGGGCTTCTATGCCACCGGTTCAACGTATTTCCGCAAGATCGCCAGGCATAGATGCCCGGTCCGCTGTCTCTTCGACAAGCTGTTAGAGCCGCGTGATCAGTGCCCGATCGATCTCGACCGGCGTCATGCGGCCCATCACATCCAACAGAACACGCACCCGGTCCGATGCCGACAGTGGCTGGTCAAAGATAGCTTCCAGGTCCCGCAAGGGGCCAGAGGTGATCCGCACCCGATCGCCCGATCGCAAATCACCATAGCCCACTTCCTGAATGCCCTCCAGGCGGCGGCGGATCAAGGCAACGATTTCGTCAGCCACCACCACCGGCTGATCGCCGGCGCTGACAATGCGCCGCACACCAGGCATCCAGCCGATAGAAGAGAGGGGAACCGCACTGAAATCAAAGCGGGCAAAAAGATAGCACGGAAAATAGACCATCCGCTCGGGCCGGTCGCGGCGGTTGACCTTCCGTCGAACGGTGGGCAGGTAGGTTTCAAACCCCTGACCCTGTAGATAGGTGTTGACCTGATACTCCTTCTTTGGCTTGGTATAGAGCGCGTACCAGCGATCCATAGCTATCAAACCTTGTCTCCCATGCTCTCTTTAGTGCGACGTTCCCCATTCGGTGCCAATGATAGCATCAGGTCTGCAGGTCCTTTCTGCCCAGACAAAGAAGCCAAAGCCTTGGAAACGCGACCGGCAATAAGGGCTACAGTGTAAAATCCGATTGGTTGCCCAGATTGTAAACCAAAATCGCAGATTTGTCAAATCAGCCGCCCCCCTCTACGGCTGGCCTATCCCGCCCGCTTGGCTTTTTCCCACAATGCATCCTGTTCGGATGGCGACAGGTTGACCAGGTCGGCCCCCCGGCTGTGGGCGGCCTGCTCCATCGCGGTATAGCGTTGGGTAAAGCGGTCACAGGCACCGCGCAAGGCACTCTCGGCGTCCACGCCCAACCAGCGGGCGATGTTGGTCAACGTGAACAGCAGGTCGCCAAACTCCCGCTCGCGCGCCGACCGGTCACCGGCAGCTTGCAGCTCGGCGACCTCCTCGCTCAGCTTGTCGAGCACCCCTGCCAGGTCCGGCCAGTCAAAGCCGGCACGGGCGGCCCGGTCGCCCAACTCCTGGGCACGGGCCAGGGCCGGCAGGATAACCGGCACCCCTTCCAGGCGGGAGCGATGGGCATGTCCCTGCCCGGCACGCTCGTCGGCCTTGATCGCCTCCCAGTTGCGCAGCACTTCGGCCGCATCCCGCACCTGCACATCGCCAAAGACGTGAGGGTGACGGCGCTTGAGCTTGGCATCAATCCGGCCGATGACGTCGGCAAAGCGAAATGCCCCCTCTTCGGTGGCAATCTGAACGTGCAGGGCTATCTGGAGCAGCAGGTCACCCAGCTCCTCGCACAATCTGGCATCATCATCAACATCCAGGGCAGCCAGGACCTCATACGCCTCCTCCAACAGATTGGTGCGCAGGGTCTGATGGGTCTGCTCGCGGTCCCAGGGGCAGCCATCAGGGGCGCGCAGCCGGGCGATCGTCTGCTGAAAAGCCGACAGGCTGCCGACGCCCGGCAGGGGCGGCACATAGAGCGTCGTCAGGTGGTCCACCCCCTGGTTGCGATCCAGGTCGTAAAGAGGGACGGTTACCTTTGTCTCTGCCTCGGTGCCGGCTGCCTGCACCAGGGTGACCGGGTGGTCGTCGGGATAGGCGTTCATTAGCGTCAGCTTGAGCTCGCCGGCCAGCCGCCGGCTGTAGAGCTGGCCGATGATCGCCGGGCGGTCAGGGTCAAGGGCCGGATGATGAGCAGCAGCCAGGTCGGTAGCGTCGGCCAGTTGCAAGCCGGCCAGGCCGTCTATCCCCAACAAACTGAGCACCGGTTCGATGAAGCTCAGCCCCTCCACCAGGCGCACCGGCAAGCCCTCCTCACGGGCGCGGACCAAAATGTGCTGCACCGACGACTCACCCACCAGGGGGTGGCCCGGAACGGCATAGAGCACCCCCTGCGGCCGACGCCCCAGAGCTATCACCTCCCCGGCGATCGCCTCGTACAGGGTGGCAAAGTCATCCACCGTCTCGTACAGGTTGTCAAAACTGTGAAGGGTCAGGTGGGCCGGCAGGGCAGCGACGGTGGGATGGTGGGCGGTGCGCAGGTATACCTCGTCGGCGGCGACGAGCAGGTCCCATGCCTGGCGGGTCAGATGGGCCGGGTTGCCAGGACCCAGCCCCAGGATGGTAATGGTCATTCGAGTATCGTCTCTTGAGCAATTTCTACGGCCCCCAGGAGATGTGCTCCTCGGTCCAGGTGCCGGTCAGCGGCGCCGGCAGGTTGAACAGCTTGGTCGGGGCAGAGCCATCGGGTTTGACCACCCACACCGCCCAACCACCGCCCCGGTTGGAGACAAAAGCCACCAGCCTGCCGTCGGGCGAAAAGGTGCCCAGGCCGTCCTGCGAGCTCGGGCTGTCCGACAGGTTCCGTGCCGTTCCACCCTGGCTGGGAATGATGTATACCTCCCAGTTGCCGCTCTCCTGGCTCATGAAAAGAAGCTGACCGCCGTGGTTGTCGGTGGCACGCATGGTCAGGTCGCCCGATTTGACCAGGGCCGGCTGCCCTCCCCAGCTGGGCATGCGGTAGATGCCACACTTGGAACCACCCCCCCGCTCGGAGGGCAGCCAATAATCGCAGCCGGTAAAGGCGATCCAATCGTCATGCATCCACACCGGCGAGGTGCCGATGACAGCCATGCTTCCCACGGCCAGGAATTCATCGCGCTTGCTATCCAGAACATTCTTGTACAGAATATAATTGCCCTTACCCTGGTGCAACGAGTCGTAGACGATCTGCGTGCCGTCCGGGGACCAGAAGGGGCGGAAATCGTTGGTGAAGGGGCTCTGCTCGCGGACAAAGCCCCCCGTCCTGGCGTCAATGGTCCACAGGCTATCGCGGCCCCCACCCTCACCGTTGGCGATGATGAGCTGGCCATCAGCGCGAAAGTCGGGTTGGCGCATGTTGGGGATGGGCGCGACGGTATCCTGCCCTGTGGCCGCATTGACGATGTGCAGCATTCCCCCGGCGCTAAAGGCGATCCGCCCGCCGATCGTCGGCAGCGGAGCAGCGGTGGGCTGCGGCGGACCGGCCTGCCCGGTCGGCGCCGGTGTGGCAACAGGCGGGGGTGCTTCGGCCTCGGCACAGCGCAGGTCATCCACATAGATCACCCCGCTGCCGATGAAACTGTCGGGAATGTCGTCCAACACCAGGCCGCGAAAGTCAAGGGGATACTCCATCACGCCGTTGGCCGGCCCCTCTATGTGCCCGGCCGGCCAGGGAGCTGCCGGGTCCAGCCAGGCGACCATCTGCTGCCAGCCGGTGTGCTTGACCTGCCCCAGGGGGAACTGCCACGTCTCGCCGGCAGCATCCCGGACCCAGACGTTGAGGTAGTGCTTGCTGCCGTCGCCGTACACCCAGGCGCTGATCTGATTGGGCCGCCCGCCCAACTGGTAGGTCTGCAAGAACACCACAAAGTCGTTGCCCGCCGAGGAAAAGTTGTACGTCAGCTTGCCGGCATACGAACCGCTGTGGACCTGTTCAGACGACTGGGTGAAGGTGCCGTTGGGCTGATCGCCCCGCTTCCAGGTGCCGAACTGCTCCAAGTCGGTGATGGGGCCGGGAGAAGAGGGCCGTGAGCCCCCTCCCCCACCACCTGACGGCGGCCGGCTGGTGTTCGTCGGCGCCGGGGCAGGCTGGGTGTCGGTGGGAAGGGGTGGGGGCGGCGACGGGGAAGCAGCAGGGCCAATGACAATGGGGGTCCAGGTGGCGGTGGACAACGGTTCAGGCGGCACAGAGGTCCCCGGCTCTGCCGGGGGAGGAACAGGGGAAGGGGTACCTGTTGGCAGGGGCAGGCTTTCAGAGGGGACGGCAGTAACGTTGACCACAACGGGGCTGCTGGCTACACCGGCCACATTGTAGGCGACGACCGAGATCGAGTGGGAGCCCGGCGTGGCAGGCAGCCAGGTCTGCTGCACCGAAAAGGGGATATTGGCTGTCGGGGCAGGGTTACCGGCCATGTGGATCAGAGCGCCATCCACCCACAGCTCTATGCGGGCCACCCCCTGGGCATCGGTCGCCGTGGAGTGGACGACCAGGGGCTGGCCCTGAGCGACCTGCTGGCCATTGACCGGGGCCAGGACAAGCAGCATCGGCGGTTGGACCTGGCTCACCGGGCCGGGCACCCCACATGCCGTCAGCAACAGAGCAAAACCGAACAGAACGAACAGGAACAGAGCCTGGGCTTTCACTTTGCCTCTCCTTTACCTCCTCCCCAGAATCTGAGGCGAATTTTCTGCTGACGAAAACCAAAGACGAAGGACAAGATTTGTCGTCCGTCCTTCGTCTTGGGTCGTGACAAAAGCGCATTGTGCCTGTGTGAGGGATACGTGCGGCTACGTTGGAGGATTGAAGCTTTTGGACTGCTGGAGCATGGCTCCAGCAGTCCAAAGGAACCCTTGTCGTTACTTTCAGTATCCTGGTATAACCAAATTCGGAACATGGGGTATACTCTATCCCAAATCACTTACGAAGGAGGTTGTACTATGGGCAAGCATACCCGCAAGCAAAAGCAACTGATCCACATTCAGGGACGCCGGGCTGAGGCGTTCCGCCAACTCACGGAGGGCGTTCCCTACGACAGGACGCTCATCGCGCCCCTGGACATCGGCAAGAATGCCGACTGGGCCGCCTTCCACACCCGCGATGGGCTCTTGCTTCAGCAGCCCATCGAACTGTCCACGCTCAAGGATGGCTACGAACGCTACGTCAACATCCTCGATGCCCTGGTCACACAGCATCAACCCCAACTCGTCGTTCTCGGCCACGAGCCTACCGGCGTCTACCACGAATCCTGGGCGCGTAACCTGATGGCGCGCTACGCCGATCACCTGGCGGGTCGTGCCTCCCCCCGCTTCATCTACCACTTCGTCAATTCCTATCAGGTCAAACTCAACCGCACCCAGACCACCCTCTCCTTCACCAAGACCGACCTGATCGACCTGGGTGCCATCGGCGACCTGCTGATACGCGGCCTCGGCTTCCCTGCCCGTCTGCCTACTGCCACCGACTTGCTCGTGCGCCAGGAGGTCTATGCCATCCGTGCCACCCAGACCGAGCAGCGCCGCGTCGCCAACCGCATCCTTACCACCTTCGACCAACTCATCCCAGGCGCCTTTCTCAATACCCGCCGCTTTGCCCGCGCCCACCCTGACCTGCCCGTACCCTCACCTCTGGCCACCCGCCCCCTCGAACGGCAATTGGTCGAGGCGCTCATCACCCTCTGCCCCAATCCATACGACATCCTCGCTCTCGGCAGCCAGGGCATCGTCGAACTCTTCCACGCCCACGGCTATCGCTGCGGCCCCAAGACCGCCGACAAGATCCTTGCCGTCGTCCAACGCGCCCTCCTCCCACCCGCCGACGTCGCTCCTGCCTTCGCCGCCATCCTCCAACGCGAGTTCGAGCATTACCAGTTCCTCGCCTCCCAACAGCAGAAGGGCCTCGATAACCTGGAAATCCTGCTCCCCGCCACCTCCGCCCGCCATCTCCTCCCCATCCCAGGCGTCAGCCCCCACCTCGTCGCTCGTTATCTGACCGGCGTCGGCAGCGTGGACGACGTCCTCTTCGCCGACCAGGTCTGGAGAAAGGCCGGTATGGCCCCCTCTGTCTACATCAGCGGCGACGTGGTCATCACCGGCGCGATGTCCAAGCAGGGCGATCCCTTCTTCCGCGACACCCTCTACCTCCTCGGCTATCACCTCGCCCTCCACTGCCCCTACTTTGGCAACACCTTCCTCGACGCCATCGAGCGGGGCAAGAGCGAGATCGAGGCTACCATCCATACCGCCCACAAGGTCAACCGTGTCTTCATCCACCTCCTGCAGCACGACGAGCCCTTCGACCCGCCCGGCATCCCCGACTATGATGCTTTCCGCCGTCAATGGGAGGTGCGACTGTATCGCTACCTGGCCGAAAAGGAGAAAAGCCGCCAGCGCAAATCCAAACCGCGCCGGCGACCACGCAAGAGGTAAATGGGAGGCAAATCCGCCGGGCCGCCCCTGGACTTGGGCGCGTTTCAAACGCGCAAAGCGGTTGCTGAAGCCGCACGACGTCCCACCCGGTTGACCAGGTGTGCGTCATAGGAGCTCTGCTCCTAGATACAGCGTCGCCAGGAACGGCCCGGACACAAACAGTATACCAGCGTTTGCCGGGTGTGTCAACCTGCTCCACCGCCAGCCTCGGTCCCTCTGCGGCGCGGGGCGGATGTCGTCAGTATCCCCTCGACGCTTGACGTCGCAAGTGAGCTCGACTGCCCGCTTCTGCCGCATTGTACGATGCGCGGACTCTTGTCAAGGAACGTCCAGTACAGTTCGCACTTGATGGTGCCCTTCAGGGCGTATGACTGACCAGGATGAACGGGACGTTGCTCCAGAAGTGGCCCGCAGGCACGGTTGACGTCGCTGGCCGTTGAACAGCTCGTTGCCCCCTGGCCACGCCGGTACACTCATCCTTCGAAAACCGGGCTCCCGCCGCGGTCATTGCCCCCTGCCTGTTCTCCGCCACTTGCCCGCCACTTGACAAAGTTACAAGATGCTCAAGTCGGATCGTGCTCGCTGAAACTCATCACCGACCCGGAGTTCAGGCAAAAAGACCGG
>FWWM01010659.1_pt1 | contig 16192 bp, 18 predicted proteins | sample 2228351 | NCBI WGS metagenome assembly FWWM01 (sample SAMEA103939774, study PRJEB20133) | metagenome | reverse complement strand
TGCTACGCAAAATCGTGACCCCCACCGCCGCTGACGCGGCCGCTTCGCGGTCCTTGACCCTCGCCACCCCGACCGACGCGAGGACACCGTCATCGAGACGAAGGAGACGGTCATGAACACCATCGACACGCAGCGCCGCTACGCCACCCACGAAGCCGGCTATCTCGCCGCGCAACGCTATGGATTCCAGACCATCCAGCGACTGGAGGATGCGCTCCGGGAGCGTGATGGATGGGCCGGCCGGTACACCGGGCGCTTCGATCACGAGCTGGAGGAAATGGTGGTCGACGACGATTGCTCCGGCGAGTTCGACGAGGCGCATCAGATCGCCGAGGCCATCGCGACCGAAGCAGCACGCGGGAACGCGCGCGGGATCATCATCGCACAGGGCCGCACCGACGAAGCGGCGCTCATGATCCTCGCGGCAAGCCCCTCGCCGGGGTGAGGCTTGAGGCGCGGCCTGCACCCCGCTCGCTCGCATCGGTCAGGCCCTTCGGCCTGCCCTTGCTACGCCTCGGCCGGGGAAGCGCCGGAGCGGGCATCGAGCCCGCCCCGACGCTGCTGCCGCGGGGAAAAAACTCTCTCAAGTCGTCCCAGTTTGTCGGCCGGGGCGGCGAGCCTCAAGGACGGCGGGGCCCCACCATTTTGCTACGCAAAATCGTGACCCCCACCGCCGCTGACGCGGCCGCTTCGCGGTCCTTGACCCTCGCCGCCCCGACCGACGCGTGAGCATCGTCACAGAGACGAAGGAGGAACGGACATGGAGGTTCTATTGTTCAGGGCGCTCACAGAGGCTAATATCGATGCCGATACGGCCCAGCGGGTCGTCGACGCACTCGAGGAGCACATCGACGTGGCGGTAGGACAGGCAAACAAGGCGCTGGAAGGCAAACTCGACGGGCACACTGCTCGCTTCGACGCCCTCAAGACCAGCATGGACGGCTTCAAGGGGGCCGTCGACCAGATGCGGGTTTGGCTCATCATCGTCACGAGCATCATCGCCATCTGCGCACTCGCCGGCACCGTCCTCGGCGTGGTCAACCAGATCACCAAGTAACGACCGGAGGAGCCACGGCTCCTCCTTCTTCGTCAGGGCTGCTCGGGCGACCGGGCGGCCCTTTTTGCTGCCCGCCGGTCGGTTGGAACTGAACCGGCTCGCTCGCATCGGTACGGCCCCTGCGGGCCTCCCATGCTACGCCTCGACCGATGCGGCGACGTGCACGCCCAACCCGCCTCGCTCGCCTACGCGCAGCGGCCCTGCGGCCGTGCGCGGGCTACGCCTCGCGGGCTGGCCGGCGATCATGGTCGAGGCGTTCCGCAACCTCTCCGGAGAGGAGGGAGAAAGGAAGATGCGGTTTCAATGATGGAGGTCGCGATGACCATCACTTTCCGCGTCGAAAATGGCAACGGTATCCTTCCGCCGAAGGCTGCGATCATCACCCCCGACCAGCTCGGAGCGCTCCGTGATCTTCTCGCCGAACAGTCCCAGCGATTGGAATTCCCAATGCTCGCGCCGATTCATGGGATGACCGGCGACGACGCCTTCGATCTGGAGGCACGGGTCTGCCATCTCGCGCTCGCCGTCGTCTCGAAATGCTTCGACCATGACCCCGATGTGATCGCCATTCTCGACGAGGCGCAGTACCTCGGTCGGCGCGTCCGTATCTGGCAGGATCAGCGCGGCTCCGACATCAAGATGAGGCTCTCGCTGACACCCGACGGCGCACCGCAACTAACGGTCGCAGACGACAGCGCGATGGCTCTCCTCGCCGGCCTCGGCCTCGATTGCGCGAACGCTGGCGTCATCGCCATGGCTGAGCTTCGCGACCGGCTGACCAACCCGCGGATCAGGCGTCGTCTCGACGATGATCCGGCGATGGCGACATGCGTCGAGACTCTGACGGCCATGGCGGCTTTGAAGCCGGTCGAGGGTGACCATCTGCTCGCTTGGGTCTGATCGATCCTAGCCGCTTTATCGACCCACATGGGACGCCCAGCCTGACGGCTGGCGTCCCATTTTTTTGCCTAAGGATGCCAAGCCGGCTGCGCCGCGATCCGTGAACAAGAGAATGGCCGCACTGGGTAGCAAATCCGGTGCGGCCATTGGTGTCGATCGGGGCTCGAAATGGATCAGGCTTACGCCGTGATCCGCGTCTCGACTTCGTCGACACCGAGCGTCTTCACCGCCTCCATCAACCGCTCCAGTCGATCCAGTGGGAGCTTGAGCAACCCTGCCTTCTCGACCTTGTCGATCGCCGTATCCCGCAGCTTCTTCAGATGGGCCTTTCGGCGCTCCGCCAGCTTGCGTTCTTCGGCCTCGATCGCGGCCATTTCAGCGTCCAGTGACTTCGCCATATGTCTTGCCTTTTGGTCAGGCTGATCGGGCTCTGAACGAGCCCGGTATAACCCGCCAACGACCTCTCGAAAAGACCGAGACCAGCGCCTCCCCTCAAACCCCGAGAGACCCCATGACGATCATCGCCGAACAGGCCCAAGAACCCCGCGCGAAGCGCAGGATCAATCCTCAATTCCGCCTTGAAGGCGGTTCTTCGCCCCGCGGAATCCCGGAGATCCTTCCCATCATCACGAGGGGCCAAGGGGATCAGAGCAACACGGGGGTATCGGGACTACAGTAGTGCACACCTTTGCAAGCTGCGCTTGCCTATTCCGTTGTAAAACAACGTTTTTTTATCGTCTGAGAGTGCGCACCGCAGCGCACCGCTTTAGCAACCGGTGCGCACCGCTTTAAAAACGGCAGATTTCCGTCGTTTTGAGAGGTGCTGACCGGTGCGCTTTTTCGGTTTGATCGTCCAGGATCAATTGCCTTCAGGGCTTGAGTAGCATAAGAAAGTCCCTGCGAAGCGACCACCATCCTCCCTGCTAGGAGGTTGGTTTGAAACATTCCAAATATGCTCGAACCGTAAGGTTTGAACCCGAGCATCTCGCCCGTCTCGAGAAGATTGCCGCCGACCAGGGCAAGTCGATGGCTGAGATCGTGCGCACCGCCATCGTCCACTTTCTGGACGGCGAGCCCAAGATGTCCGTGAGCCAATTCCGGCACCTTCGGGTGACGGAATATATACAGGTCGCGCTCGATGCGATCATCCGTGCCGATCACCCGGAAATGCGCGAGACGCTCGTCCTCGAAACCGACCGTCGCATGAAGCTTCACCATGGCGCGTGACGACCCCAAAAAGCCGGGCAAGGAGCCCCGCAAGGACATCCGCAACGACAAGCGGCCCATCCCGCAGGAGCATCACTCCTCGCGCGGTGCGCCGCCTCGAAATTCGGGCAATTTCACGCGCGGCAGCCAGCTCCTCAACACCCAGGTCCTCATGTGGATGCAGGGTGCGCGGATGCCGGTTTTCGTGTGGCTGGGCATGTTCCTGCTCGCCTACACGATCATCCTGTCGCTGACGCTCGACGAGAACAACGTCCAGCTAATCTGCATGCGGATCCTGTCGTCCCTCTGGGACTGGATTTCGTTCGACGAGATGAAGCGGGTCAACCTCCGGCTACCCGACAACAGCGTGCGATCGACGTTCATGGGATACGTCCCGTTCGTGCCCGAAGTAATCCTCGCCTGGGGCAAGGCTGTGAAGGGTCTGCTCGCCTCGCTGACCTTCGCCACGGTCATCACCGTGCCCCTCTCGATCTGGTATGTCGACTTCTCCGCGCGGCGCGGCAAGGCGATGATCCAGGAGCGCCACGAGCGCGGCGCGATGCTGGTCGAACGCGACCTGCTCTACGCGGAAATCGCCGAGCACAACAAAATCGAGTTCGTGAAGGAAGCGGGTCAGATCTTCCCGGACAAGACGCCGGCACAGGTGCTCGCGATGCCCTTCAAAGCGCGAAAGATGGGCGGCATCCACCACCCCTACAGCGTCGCAGGCATCCCCTTCCCGCACCGGCTTGAACAGTCGCACTTCCTGACGCTCGGCACGACCGGATCGGGCAAGACGACCGTCTTCCGCAAGCTGCTCCGGCAGATGCGCGAGCGCGAAGACAGCGCCGTCGTGTTCGACCTGACGGGTGCCTATGTCGAGGCGTTCTTCGATCCCGATCGCGACACCATTTTGAACCCGGCGGACGCGCGTTGTCCGGCCTGGACGATCTTCAATGACTGCACCAGCTACAGCGATTTCACCGCTGCGGCCGCAGCGCTAATCCCCTCCGATGGCGGGGGTGGTGACCCCTTCTGGGTACTGGCCGCGCGCACGCTGTTCATCGAGATGTGCATCAAGCTGATGGACGAGGGTCTGACCTCCAATCAGGCGCTCGCAGAGAACCTGATGACCGCCGATCTGAAGCTGGTCCACAAGCACCTCGCGAACACCATCGCGGACCCGATCACGGCGCCTGAAGCGGCGAAGATGGCGGAGTCGATCCGTGCCGTGTTCAATACCAATGCGCACGTTCTGCGCTTCCTCCCGGACGATGGTGAGCAATACTCGATCAAGGCCTGGATGACCGCCGAGAAGAAGCCCGGCTCGATCCTTTTCATCACCTCCAACTACACCGATCTGGAGATGAACCGGACGCTGCTGACGCTGTGGTCCAACCTCGCGATCCACTCGCTCATGACGATGCGCAAAACCCGGTCGCTGCGCACCTGGTTCGTGTTCGACGAGCTCGGTGCATTGCACCGGCTGCCGGCCATCGAGAGCGGCCTCCAAACGGCGCGAAACTTCGGCGGGGCGATGGTCCTTGGGCTCCACTCGTTCGACAAGCTGGTGCAGGTATACGGCGAGGAAAATGCCCGCAATCTGTCGTCGCTCGCGCGGACGAAACTGATCCTCGCGGCAGCCGATCTCGACACCGCCGAGCAGGGCGCTCGCTACATCGGCAATCGCGAGATCCGGCAGATGGATGAGGGGTATAGCTACGGCTACAACAACACCCGCGATGCCTCGACGCTGACCCCCCGCAAACAGGTCGAACCGCTGGTCATCGCCGACGACATCATGAACCTCCCCAGCCTGCACGGCTTCGTCAAATTTCCCGATGGTTTTCCTGCAGCTCGCGTCCGCCTCGAATGGGAGCATTACGCGACCGTCGCCGAGGGCTTTATCCGGCGAAAACCCGGCAAGCCGGACGAGCCTGAGAAGGTTGTGCGCGGAGGTGGTGCGAAGCCGAAGGGTGGCGGCGGTGATGAGGTCGGGCGGGCGGAGGCACCCGGCTTGGAAGAGCCTGAGAGGGAACCAGCGAACGAGGCTAACAAGTTCGCCGCGAACATCCTGTCTCAGCCGACCGAAGGTGAGATTGACCATTCGCGTGATGGCAAGACAGCCGATCCCCAAACCCAGAGCGAACCGCAGGCTCTTACGGCGGATCAGCGACCTGCTTTGGACGACGATCGCCGTGATAGCCGTGGGGCTCCTGCGGCTCGAGAAACCGCACCATCCGACAACGAAAACGATCGGCATGGGAAGGCATTGCGCACGCCCACGGCTGAGCCGACGCCGGAGCGGCCGGAAGACCTTTCCATTAGGGAGGCGCGCGATGCCTTTCCTGACGGAATAGAGGATGACGGCTTGGGCATCGGTGACTGACGATGCACTCCATCGCATCCGTCAAATCGGCGTCCGGCGCTGCCAAATATTTCGCCAAGGACGACTTCGTCAGCGGGGAGTATTACACCGACGAGAAGGCCGGTGACGTCAGCATGTGGGGCGGCGAAGGGGCAGCCGCTGCGGGCCTCACCGGCGCCGTCGACAAGGAGGCGTTCGCCAAGGTTCTGAGCGGCGAGTTGCCGTCCGGTGAGAAGGTCGAAGTGCGGGAGGGTCGACGCCCCGGGTTCGACCTGACGTTCTCGGCGCCGAAGTCCGTGTCCGTGATGGCCTATATCGGAGGCGACAAGCGGATCCTTGGGCCAGGCGGTGCGCAGACGAACGCCGTGCAGAAGACCATGGCGTGGGTCGAGAAGAACATCGCTGCGGCGCGGGTGACGCAGGACGGAAAGACTGAGACCGTGAAGACCGGAAACCTGGTCTATGCACTCTTCCAGCACGACACGAGCCGCGCCCTCGATCCACAGGCCCACATCCACTCGATCGTCGCCAACATGACCCAGATGCCGGACGGCAGCTGGAAGGCGCTCGATGCCCAAAAGCTATGGGCCAGCAACACCGTCATCGGATCGATCTATCACAGCTACCTCCGGGATGAGCTCGAGAAGCTTGGCTATCAGGTTCGGATGGACGGCAAGCACGGTACGTTCGAGATCGTCGGCGTGCCCAAGGAGGTGCTCGACACCTTCAGCAAGCGGCGCGAACAGATCCTCGAAAAAGCCGCCGAACTCGGCATCGTTTCGCCGCAGGGACGCAACCAGATCACCGTCAACACGCGCGATCCTAAGCTGAACGTCGAGGACCGTGAGGCGGGCTTGGTCATCGAATGGATGAAGGACGCTGCCGCTGCCGGCTTCGACGGCAAGAAACTCCTGGAAGGCGCTATGGAGGCCGCAGCGAAGGCACAGGAGCGCGAGAACGCTGGCCCGCTCGAAAGGGGCTATCAGGCGATCGTGGAGGCCGTCGGTGCCACCCGTGCCGCCGTCGCCGATATGCTCCGACCTCGCGATCCTCTCGTCGACCGTGGCCTCGTTCGCTTGGGACTGACGGAGGGGCAGATGAACGCCCAATACGCGGTCGCATCGGCCATCCGCATGCACAACCAGCGAGAGGCAGCTTTCGAGACGCATCGCGTGGCAAAAACCGCGCTGGATCTAGGCTTCAAGGGCGTCACGATCGAAACGGTTGAGGCGCGCATCGATCAGCTGACCGAGAAGGGCAAGCTGTTGCCCGGTCACATCCAGGTCAACGGCCGCACTGTAGAAGCAGTGACCACGCCGGAGGCGTTGCAAACCGAAGAACGCATCCTGGCGATGGTGGAGGCCGGCAAGGGTCGAGCGACGCCGATCATTGCCGCGGCCGACGCCCCCGACCGGCTGCAGGCTGCTTCCCCATTCGAGCTCAATCCCGGCCAGCTCGCCGCGGCGACGCTGCTGGTGTCCGGCACCGATCGTATCGTCGCCGTGCAGGGTGTCGCCGGCGCGGGCAAGTCGACCATGCTGCAGGCGACGGCTGCCGTCGCGCGCGAGGAAGGCATGCGGGTCCTCGGCCTCGCATTCCAGAACAAGATGGTCACCGACCTCAAGGACGGGTTGAAGCCACAGGAGATGTCGGTCGACGACATGAAGGCGGCCGGGATCGAGGCGCAGACAATCGACTCGTTCGTGCTGGAGAATCAGAAGCACGTCGACAATCCGAATACGCCGGAGGCCAAAGCCAAGCGGGCGGAGATGAAGAACACGATCATCGTCGTCGACGAGACGTCGATGGTGTCCGACCCGCTGATGCTCAAGATGCTCACCATCGCCGACGCGTTGGGCAACGAGCGTCTCGGCGAAATCGGCGATCGCCGGCAGCTTCAGCCAATCGATCGCGGCAAGTCGTTTTCCGTGCAACAGGCCGCCGGCATCACAACGGCGCGGATGGACGAGAATATCCGCCAGCGCACCGACCAGCTACGGACGGTCGCGGCACTTACCAACGTCGGTAAGGCGGCCCAGGCGCTGCGCGTGCTCGGCGACAAGGTCGTCGAGGATAAGAAACCGGCCGAGAAGGCAGCCACGATGTGGTTGGAGCTTCCACCCGAGGAGCGTGCCGTCACCGCCATTTTCGCGTCCGGCAAGGAATCGCGCGAGACGATCAACAAGAGCGTCCAGGAAGGGCTTCTCAAGGATGGCACGCTGAAGGGCGACGGGCTGTTCCTCACCGTGCATCAGCCGGTCAACATGCTTCGCGAGCAGCTGCGCTACCAGCAGTTCTACAAGCCGGGACAGACGCTGCACGTCAGAGGCGGCGTTCCAGAGATCAAGCTTCTGCACGGGGCGGCGGAGGTCAAACGGGTCTTCGACAACGGGAAGGTCCAGGTGAAGCTCGAAAGCACCGGGCGGCACGTAACTTTCTCACCGCAGCGGATCGATCCGATGATCGACAGCGACCGGATGCAGCTTACCACCCTCGAGACGGTCAGGGTCTTTGAGGGCGACCGGATCCGCTGGACCGCGACCGACAAGGAGCGGGGCATGCACAATGCCGCGATGGCGACGATCACCTCGATCGAGGGCGGCCGGGTCACCGTCGAGCTAGCGTCCAAGGAGACGGTGACGCTGGAACGGAACGACCCGATGCTGTTCCGGCTCGACCTTGCCTATTCGCTGAACGCGCACATGGCGCAGGGCGTCACCGCAGATAAGGCGATCGGCGTGATGCAGAGCTTCGAGAGCAACCTTTCGAATCAGCTTCTGACCAACGTGATCGTCACGCGTGTCCGCGACGACCTCATCATGGTTGTCGACAACCAGAAGAAGCTCGAGGCGCAGCTCGACCGCAACACCGGCTACAAGACATCGTCCCTGGAGAGCCTCGGCCAACTGGAAGTCGACGGCGTCGGGCGGAACACCAAGGATGCCGACGATGCTCTGAGCAAGGCGATGGCCGTGCTCGACGAGGTGAAGGAGCCAATCCTAATCGATCCGGCGAGCCTCGACATGACGGACCTGCCGCCCATGGGCGCCTCGGATAACGACTATGCCGACATGAAGGGCATGGAAGACGGCATGCCGACGATCGGCACCAGCGACGACGCCGTGCATCGTGACGCGGGTCGCCCTGACAAAGACGACCAACTTGGCCTGCCTCCGCTCGACATGGACGACCTCAGTTCGCTGCCCGCGATGTCCGACGCCGTCGAGCAGCTGCGCGGCATTCCCGAGAAAAACCTCAGCCTGGATATGTGATGATGACGCTAGCTACGCACCACGCCCTTCGTGCTTTCGAGTATCAATGCCGTCGCAGCGGCTGTGTCGCCCACGCCGCCTGGTCGGGGGTCAGCCGATGACACTGATCCTTCGCGGCACCGCCGACACGATCCCTGCGGACGTGCTTGCCGCACACATCCGAGCCGCGCGCTCCGGGCAGCAGCGCTTGGTCATCGTCGACGAGGGCAGTCAGCTGGTCCGACGCCATATCGACTACGACCGCGACCGGCTGATCGATGCGGGGCACGCCAACTGGGACATCTTCGCCGATCACATCGAGCGCCTGGAGCTTGCCGAGGCAAGCGAGGCGATCCTGCATCAGGACGATGTACCGGAACGGGTGTTCAATGCTGCCAGCATCGTGCTGGCGGAAATCCTTTGGTATCTCGCCAGCGAACCGGGCGCGGGCTTGCGGGAGATTTCGGCCGAGGTCCGGGCGCTGACCTACGCCGGGCTTGCCGAGCACGTGCGGCTCGATCTGGATGATCCCGAGGACACCCGCTTCGGATGGATGACCTTGACGCTCCTGCAGGAATGCGCCGGGCGGTTCGCTGGCCGCCCATCGACGATGCCGCCCGTCTCGATCTGCCGTTGGTTCGCCGGCGACGCCAGAACGATCCTCTTCATAGCCGCCGGCGCCGGCGTTGATAACGGGGCCTGCCGCTCGGTGGCCGCTGCGATCGCCAGGATCACTGAGATCGAGCGTGGTGGAGGACGTAGAGCCGCCCTGCTCGCCTACGATGACGGCGACCTGCGGGGGACGTCCGACGCTGACCTTCAGCCGGCGGCCAATAGATCAACAGCAAACGCGGCCGCGTCCGGATGGGCCGACGCCGCGGGGGGAGCGCAATGATCGTAAAACACTCGACCAAAGCAGACGAATGCGCCGACTTCGCAGCCTTCATCGCCAGCGCCGACTTCGAGCGGTTGCCCGAGCGGACAAGACGGAACGCCCTTGCCCGCCGTCGCGGGCTCGAGGGAGAGCGTGCGACGGCGCACATCCTCGATCGGCATTTCCACGACCGGCCGGACCATGTCTTGCTGCACGACCTCCGGCTACCGGATGGGATCGGTGGCTTCGCCCAGTTCGACCACATCATCCTCTCGCGGCTCTCGCGCACTGCGACCGTGGTAGAGGTGAAAAACTATCGCGGTCGCTTGTCCAAGAACGAGCATGACGAATGGCTGGTCTGGTACGAGGGCCGGCGACGTCCGATCGATATCCCCAATCCGCTGGCGCAAGCGCGACGCCAGAAAGAGGTGCTGCGGGCGTGGTTGAAGGCGCAGCGACATGACCTCGCCTTCGAAAAAATCGGCGCCTTCGTCATCATTCCGTCGGACTGCTCGATAGACCGGTCCAAGGTCGGCAGAGACGTTGCCATCTACAAAGCGGACAACTTCATCGCAGCCTGGGCGGAGTTTGGCGGCGTCTCCCCGTTTGGTCGCCTGTTCTCGTCAGGCGTCGCGGCCAAGTCGTTGATGGCGATCGCGCAGCAGCTGGCTGCCAGCCACCAACCGGACCCGCGCACGTTCGAGGAGCTGGTCGGCTTGCCCTCGCGAAAGGACGAGCATCCTTCCGCCGCAACGGTTCTGGCGGCTGAAACAGCTTCGGCCGCAGAGCCGGAGGTTGATCCGCCCAGCAACGTCAACCTTGGGAGCGTTCCAGACGCACCTGAAGAGGCTGAGCCAACGTGCACTGCCAACGAGGTTGTGGAGGCCGCGCCTGTAGCGCCTGTAGAGGCCGTAACGGCAACCCCCGCACCTTCCAATCCGATCCGCGCCGGTAAAGCATCGACGAAGATCGAAGTTGTCCCCGGCATCCACGAACGTGTGTTGCCGGATGGCCGCATCGCTTTTCTCTCCGACGAGACGGATGGCGCTGGTGACCGACTGAAAAGCGCATGCGACGGCTTGGGCCGATGGAATCCGCGCTACCGGAATTGGCTTACGGACCCCGATCAGGCTGCTGTCGTCCGTGAGACCCTCCTGACGAAACATCAGGAACGCTCGCTGGTGGCTGCAGAGAGATCGCCGACCGCCGTCAACCAGCAAGCGCGGGAGGCTTGAGGATGGCCCACCGCGAGCAACAGGTCGGTTCGCCGGGCTCCGGCGATCCAGACCACAAAGCGGACGCCGATCTCGCTGACGACTTTCGCACCCAGTCCTTCCACCTAATGCAGGCTCACCCGATCGCCGCGGCCCACCTGGTGCTGGCAGCGGCCTCGATCGCGCCGACATGCGCGGCCGAGCAGGAGGTCGCCGACGAATTTTCCTACGTGATCGCCGACTTCGCGCAGCAGCTGGGGATCCTCCACCAGCGCGAGCTTCGCCGACGGTCACGGCTTTCTGCCGTGAAATCGTGACACCAACCGACCAACCAAGGGGACAAGACATGAAGGGTATATTCGCGCTTCTCGCAGTCGCGACGATCGCCACGACGCCGGCGATCGCTCAGAAGATGGGGAAAGGCGGCATCGGCATCGACGAGACGACAGAGGTGCCGAGGTGCGACCGATCGCTTGGTACGGTCGCCTTGGTGGAGGAACGGAGCGCAGCCAGTCCGACCGACGGCATACCCGCCGGCATGGCAGCGCTGATCCGAATGGCAGAGGCGCAGAACGGAGGAAGCCAGCGAGTAGACCCCCTGCCCCTCTTGAAGCTGCTTGTGGCGCAAAGCGGATGTTTCCAGATCGTCGACCGCGGCGAAGGCTTTGATGCTCTTCAGCGCGAACGGCAGCTCGCTGCGGGGGGGGCTGTCGCCGGCGCCAATAATCAGGCGACGTTGAAGGCGGCCGACTACCTGCTGCAGGCGAAGGTCCTCTATTCCGACAACGATTCCGGGGGCAGCGGTGGTGGGCTCGGCTCGATGTTCCCGGGTGGCTTGGGCTTCAAGCAGAAGGTCAAGGCGAGCCAAACGATGCTGACGCTGGTCGAGGTCAAAACCGGCATTCAACAAGCCGTTGCGACCGGCTCGGCGCGCAAGAAGGACCTTTCGATCTTGGGCGGGGGCTTGCTCACGAACTCCGGGATCGGCGCGCTCGGCGGTTCGTACACATCGACCGACATGGGCAAGATTACCTCTCTGGCGATGCTCGATGCGCTCAAGAAGCTGATGACACAGGCACAGGGACGGTTGGCGCCGGCAGCGGCAGCGCCCGCGCTGACGCCTACAGCGCCAGGCACAGCGGTCCCAGCAGCTGCGCCGGCAGGCGTGCCGCAGCGATAGAGAAAAGGGGGGAGGAGAAGGGTGGTCATAGGCCGAAGCATCCCCCTCCCCTTCAATCGATAGGCACCGCCATGTTGATGCAGAACGATCTTTTCGAAGAAGCTGAGGCCACGGACGCTATCGAGGAGGTGGCCGACCCTGCGGCATTGCCTATCGCTGTGCCTTGCGGTTTTCGCGATCGACATAACAACCCATGCCAGCGCCGTGGCAACTGGCCGATCATGGACGGAGGTAAGCAGATGCTCTGTCGCAAACGTCCGATGGTACACTGCGACGCCGCCTGCTTCCGGGGCGACCCCCCTGCCCCGGTCGATACCAGAAACGACGACGATATCGTCTGGGGCGATGAGGGAAGCGGATATGGCGACATCCAGTCGCATTGAGTCAGCCCTCATCGCGTCCACCAGCCGGGCGTCGGAGCTGATCCAGAGGCGCGAGGTACGATGCCCGTGCTGCTCGAGTATCGTGGCAACCCTGCCGCCACCTTGGTCGATCGAGCCGTGCTGGCGATGCTCGCGGCCGCTGACGCTCGTGGGGATGGTTCGGTATCCCGGCCTCTACCAGCTGCGCAACGTCATCGACCTGATTGGGTCCGGCTACGGCGTCGTGACGATGCTACTCGTGCTGTCATTCGTCCTATCGGAAATGCAGCCGAGGACGTTCGCCAAGGCGGTGACAATCCTGCTGTTCGTCATCGGATCGCTGCTCCTAGTCGACGGAGCGCTAAGCGTGAGGACAGCGATCGACCGGACCTGGAAAGTCACTCGCTATGGCTCCCGCGCACGCATATTGGGCGCCGCCAAGATCGCCGCGGGCGGTCTGGCTACCGGGCTGCTCGTGATCGGCTTGCGCCTCTAAGTGGCTCACACTGGAGCTTTGAGGCCTGGTAAGCGGGCCGGCCGTATGTCTCTATAAGCGCCCCGAAAGAATGTGGCATTAATATTAAAACACGATTGAAACGGCGTTAAGCCAAGCTGCCTGGGACACGAAGATCAAGATTGTGGTCAAGCTCTTCGATGCCCAGCGCCTCGATCGCGAGATCAAGAAATTCCATCATCGATAGGCCATCTGGCTTGTCAGCGGGGCGGAGCACAGCCCCTACCCTGACCGCGTCGTGGTCGTAAGCGACGACGACAATGACATAGCCTCGCGGCACCGTCACAAAAATCTGATAGCCTTGGATGCCATCGGAGTATCCCAGCCCCGTCGCTCCAGAGACATAACTGACTTGGAAGACGCCGGACAGGTCCGGGTCCATAAGCGGCGTAGTGAGATCGAACGTCACGGCGTTAGCCCGGCGATCGTTCATGGCAGCTGGCATAGGCGGAGTGCCGACACGGGCTATAGGGTAGCCCGCGATGGGATCGGCGATGACCCCTTCCGCGATGGAGCTGAGTTCATCAGCAGGGAAATCGACGTTGCGGAATCTCTGGCTGCGAGGCCATCCACAGACAAGGGCGCTCCATGCCAGCGGGACTATCTCGTCCCGGTCGTCGCTATATACCTCGGCGTCCTTGAACCAGACAATCTCGTCCCTGCCGATTGCGAGGTAATCGGCCCCGTCAACAGGGGAAAATAGCTGCGGCTCAGACATAGAAGACAGATGCCTTTGAAGCTGAAGGCCCGTGTTAACCAATGGGCGATGGATCGTCCATGGATATTAAAACCATCGTGAACAGACCGACTTATGAGCGGAATAGATCGCCCTCGATGGCCTGGAAGATGGCCATGTTGATGACAGCCGCCCTCGCCTGCCCAGTTCGCCTCGCGACCTGGTCGACGCGTTCGAGCAGATCGGGCGCGATCGTCAATGTGATCTGACGCTTGTTCCCCTTCTTAATTCCTTTCTCATACTCCGCCGGCGCGTCCTTCAGGACTGGCGAAGCATCAGGGGCACCGCTGATAAAGGCATCCTGCGCGGCGGTCGAAGCTGCGCTGGCAACCGGTTTGGGTCGAGGTGTGATAGCCATTGATCTGGCTCCTATCAGGATTGCGAAGGGATATTAAAAAGCGATGCAATCAACGTGTCGAGCTCGACAGCAGCTTTCGTGTCCTTCGCCGGCAGTTCGGAGACGGCGAGGCCCGCGCCACCCGCGTTGCTGAACGCCTTGCGACGTCGGATGGGGGAGGGGAGGTACTCGAACTGTGGGAAGTCCTTGACCGCCGCGGCAGCCTCAGCGTTGTCGGTCGACTTTTCACCTGGATCCGCTTGGTTCATCACCGCGAAACAGCGAAGGCCGTCGCGAACGCTCTGCGCCTCGTCGATGAGCGCCGCCATGTCCTCTAGCGCCCAGACGTCGTAGGATCGCGGCGCGAAGGGGACGAGCAGCACATCTGACAGGACAAGAGCAGCTCGGAGCGCCGTGGAGTCGCGCCCGCCGGCGTCGATGATGATGTCTTGCCACTTGTCTCGCTGCTGCTGGATCTGTGCCCGCAGGCCAGGACCATCAGGATATTGGGCGCACGCAATGCCGGGAAGTCGGCCTGCCTGAGCACGAGCGGCGATCGCGGCCGCAGCGGTGCCTTGGCGATCTCCGTCGACAAGCCACACATCCCTGCCGGCCATCGCTCTCGCAATCGCGATCTGGACGGCCAAGGTGGTTTTCCCCACGCCACCCTTTGTATTTCCTATCGTGACAATCACGGAAGCACCCCAAAAGGATATTAACGCCACCTATCTACGCCGGCCGCATGGCGGTGTCAAAGCCGTGCTATGATTGTGGGGTGCTTTGGATATTAAAGGAATATCGAGAGCGCAGTTAAGTCACGGTCAATCGGGGTGGTCTCAATGTGTGCCACATCGACGCAGCTTCCATCCGTGCGCGTGAGGACAGGGGAGGGGGCTCAACCCTCGCGAGCCGCCGAGGATCAATACCGCGAGGGCTTGTGTATTCGACCGGGGTACGAGCCTCAGCGCTTGGCGATCGTCGGCTCGATCAGATCCCATCGGTTGCCATAAAGGTCCTCAAAGACTGCCACGATGCCATATGGCTCATGACGAGGTGCATCGACGAAACGCACACCCCGCTGCCTGTAGGCGAGGTGGTCCCGTGCAAAGTCGTCTGTCTCTAAAAACAGGAATACGCGACCACCACTCTGATCGCCTATGGCGTTCTGCTGCCGCTCGCCAACGGCTCGGGCTAGTAGGATGCCATTCGCCGCACCGTGCGGTGCGACCACAACCCATCGCTTTCCATCCCCAAGCGGTGTGTCTTCGCGAACCTCGAAGCCGAGCGTCCCAACAAAGAAGGCGAGGGCGGCGTCATATTCGTCGACGAGAAGCGCAGTGAGGGCCAGGTGCTGAGGCATTTTGTGACGCTAAATAGACGCGTCTAAAGGTGAAACGTCAGCGAAATACCTTTGGCCCGCCGCCTTCATCGCTTCCAACGTCCTACCTGCTTGCTCCCACACGAGGGCCGACGAGCGCAAGAGACGTGGATCGCGCAAATGGTCCAGTGCCGGTTCGAGAACCTCTAAGACGTTTTGAACATGCTCCCGCTTAATCGCGAATGCATCGATCCCGGCGTCCTCGTTGCTTTCATCCACATACATGGCGAGATGCTTGAACTTCTCCATGCCGCCCATGATAACCCAAAAGGTCGATTTCTGGCGCTGCGTCGGCAACATGAGCTCAACACGGCGCTGCAGGTCGGCTTCGTCTATGCCGCCCTTGCCTGCCATCTCTTTCGCGTGAGGATAAAAGTCCGCGACTATGAGAAGGCAGGCAACTGCACGCTGCCTTCTGTCGTGGGCATTGCGAGTGTAGCCTTTGGGTTCAACGCCCCACTCCTTCCACACGAAATCGATGAGCTTCCCCAATTCCTCGTATGCAAGCGCCGCCATCAACGCTGCGCCGGCCACACGATTATGCTTGAGGAGAAGGTCTGCATCCCCGTTCAAACGGGCGACATGGCCCATTCGGTTGAGCAACCTCCTACCAAACTCTGTCCCAGCTGGCTTCAGCTCACCAGACATGCCGTTCCTCTTATCACCTTGCACTGCGCCGATGCTGACCAACACCTCAGGGAGGTGTATGGAACGGGCCTAGATATACGCTCTCATGACTGCCATCCGAGACGCTGGCCGAGTTTACCTTGTCGCTGGCCGCAAGACCAGCGTTCGCATTGACCTTGGCGGGTGTG
>FWWM01010655.1_pt1 | contig 16198 bp, 19 predicted proteins | sample 2228351 | NCBI WGS metagenome assembly FWWM01 (sample SAMEA103939774, study PRJEB20133) | metagenome | reverse complement strand
ATAAGATTCTGGCACTGTTGGATTACCCGGTCACGATCTATACCGCTCTGGCGGCCCATTCTGAAAACCCGCCGTAAAAATGAGCGAACCGAGAGTTATCAAGCAGCCCGTAAAGACTCACGAGAGTTCTGGGGGCTACAGGTTGGCTCAAGGCGACTAGCTGGCGAGTTGGTGGAGAAACTACTTTGGTTACAGAGGGAAGTTAAGAATCGTATGCCAGATCAGAGCAAGTCTGAGCAGGATCGCGTAATAATGAACGCCGTCACCCGCTTCCTGGGTTACTTCCGTCGAGCGCTGGTGGGTGCCAACTTCCTCGATGAGATCACGCTCGAGAAGGGAGGATGACCATGGCCACATGGGAGACTTTCGCCAGCCGGTTCATCATCCAGGCCCGGCTGGAAGCAGTCACTGCATTGCGAGTGGGTGCCGGCGGTGAAGAAGCTGCCCAGCCCGCTGCCTCAGACTTGCCGGTGCTGATCGGACCGGATGATCGGCCCTTTATTCCGGGCGCGTCGTTGCGTGGGGTCGTGCGCAGCCAGGTGGAACGCATCGTGCGGGCGCTGGAGCCGATTCCCGGTAACGGCCGCGGGGCTTGTAACCCGGTAGTCGAAGATGAATGGTGTATTACCAAGACGCGGCTAGATGAACTCAAAAAAGAAGCCGAGCGTCGCGAACGCCAACGCCAAAAAGATGGCGGCGACCGTTGGCTGGCCGAGCAGATCTGGCAGAACTCCTGCCGCGTCTGTCGGGTCTTCGGCAGCACCTGGCTGGCCTCGCGTGTGCGCATCGCCGACCTGTCGCTTTGTGAGGGGAGCGATGGTCGCATCGAGCGGCGCGATGGCGTCTCCATCCACCGCGAAAAAGAAACGGTGCAGAATAAATACGACTTCGAGACGGTGCCAGGCGGTACTGCCTTCGACCTGCGCGTTACCCTGGAGAATCTGACCCCGGCGGAACGCGGGCTCGTCTGGTTGGGGCTGCGCGAACTTGGAGATGGGCACGTTCTGCTGGGGGGCTTTAAGGGGCGTGGCCTGGGCCGTGTCCAACTCGCCGGTCTCAAGATTTCCGGCCTGGAAGAGGGGGACCGTCAGGCCCTGAAACGCTACATCCTGCATCGAGAGCTCACAGCCGTTCCTGTCGAAGCTGCCGATCGCTGGCTGAAAGAGCTGTGGTCTGAATTGGAGGCAAGCTGATGCACAACACATTCTACAATGAAGCGCTCTTCAAACTGCGCCTGCGGCCGCGAACTCCCATGCTGATCAAGGCTGGCCGCAGCGGCGAAGAAGCGTTAGACCCGACCTTGCCCGATATGTCTTTCGTGCGTACCAGCCGCCCCGATCGTGCCGAGGCCGAGGTGTACGTGCCAGGTGCCTCTCTGCGTGGGGTGTTACGCAGCCATGCCGAAAAGTTGGTGCGTTCGATCAAACGCGACCAGGCGTGCGATCCCACCCAGACCGGTGGAGAAGGACGCAAAGCGTGCTTTGCCGGTGAATCAAATACCGGCGAGCTGGATGGAGCAAAGGCATATACCAAATCATGCTATGCATGCAAAGTGTTTGGCAACACAGCGTTGGCCGGCCGGGCGCGCGTCGGCGATTTGTACCTGGATCCGAGCCGTGCGCCTCTGTTAGAACGGCGCTACGGCGTGGCGATTGACCGCGTAACCGGTGCTGTAGCACAAAGCCCGTTCGAGCTGGAGATCCTGACCGACGCCACTTTCGTCGGCCAATTGAGCCTGCGCAACTTTACGCTGGGCCAGTTGGGGCTGGTGGCGGCCGCGCTGCTCGATCTGGCAGATGGGTTGGTGCCGATGGGTTACGGTAAGTCGCGCGGACTGGGCCGTGTGGAGCTCACCTTTGACGAATTCAGCGTACGCACTTTGCGCAACCCGTCCGGAGTATTGCTTGGCGTGGGCGCGCTGGCTGATGTCGAGACGCGCAAAGCCTATGCCCTGCCTCACCCCGACCGCGAGCGAATGTCCGTCGAAGCGGAGGCTGTTCGGGAACGCGGGTTCTATGTCCTGCGGGCCGACAACACGACCGCGAAGCACTGGCTGGATATGCTCGCCGACCGCTGGGTGGAGGAGGTCGGCCCATGAGCACGGCAGAGACGGGTTATGTCTTCAGTTGGGCGGACGGCAACCTACCGCCCCTGTCGGACACCCTGAACAGTCTGAGGGGAATCGGATGGCTGCCGGAAGAGCAGAGTTGGTGGTTTGCCTGGAATGAGTTGCAGATTCTCCTGCCGCAACGGCTGGGCGATCTCGCTGCTTTGCCGACCGACTGGGATGAGCTGCGCGTCTTCTCGGCCCAGGCCGAGCTCCGACAGGTGCGCCAGGGCCGTGGCTGGCAGCGCCTGTTGCTGACTGAAACGCGCCAACTGCCCCCTGGAATATCGGGCTGGCAGCCGTTCGGCACTCATTATCGGGTGGAACCTTCGTTGCATATCCTGTGGGGCCGACGTCTGCGGGTGGCGGGTGGAGAAAAGCGCGGGGAGGTGTTATTCCCACGGCCTTTGGAGTACGATGTCGCGGGTGAGACCGCGCCTTATGATCAGGCACTGGTGGCCGATGTGTTCCTGTACTACGATGCCGAGGCCCGTCTTCAGGCGGCCCGTTATGTCCGCCTGAGGCATTTGCCCGCCTGCGCCGATGTCGCCAGGGTACGGCCACTGCCGTGTTTTCTGTCAGGGGGATCCTATGACACCACAGACTGAGCCCACAGTCGAAAAGCCCTACGTCCTGGTGGAGTTCGCCGCCGGACAGCTGAAGCGAGACAAACCGGCCGGCCATGACGTCCTGGATACCCACAGGCTGACCGGCACCATGGAGATCTATCTGATTGCGCGCACGCCGGTTCAGGTGGCAAGCGGCAGCCTGGATGTCGTCAAAACAGCACAGGGCGAAGAGATCGTGGCGCAGGGCAGCAGTGTCGCCCGCTATGCAGCCGGGCAAGGTAGCCAGCGTGTGCCAGTTTTACCGGGTTCCTCTCTGAAGGGCGCACTGCGCAGCCTGGTAGAAGCGCTTTCTCCGTCTTGCATCGCTGTGAGTTCGGGTGCCACTCGCTTTGCCATCCCGAGACCCCTGGCGCGTTGCTCGCAGGTCGAATCTCTCTGCCCGGCATGTCGGTTATTTGGCATGAGTGGCGCCGGCCGCGATAACTACCTGGGCCAGGTGAGCATCGAGGACGCGGTATTGGTCCCAGATCAGGGCGGCCTGGCATTGGTCCGCACCCCCTTGTTGTGGGCGCCGGCCCGCGGCCGCAGCGGTCTGCCCAAACGCTACCTGAAGGGTCCGGTGGCGAAAGGACGCAAGGTCTACTTGCCCAGCCGACCTGCCACAGGCCCCGATGCCCGACTGGTGCTCAAGACCGGTTCGGTGCTCAAGACGGCATTGCACTTTGAGAACCTGTCTCCCGCAGAGCTGGGTTTGCTGATCATTGCGCTCGGCTTGCACCCGGAGTATCGTTTTCTGCCGAAGATCGGTGCAGGGAAGCCGGTGGGCCTGGGAAGCGTGGAAGTCGCTGTACAGGCAGTACACGTGCGTGGCGACGTCGCACAGACCGGCCGCCTGGGCGGGCCAGGTATCCGGTATAGCGGCGACGCGCTGACAAAGCAGTTTCAACAATGGGCTGAGGCAGCCGTCAAAAAAGAAGGGCTGGTAGCGCCTCGGGCGCTTCAAGCGATTGCTGATGCTCTAAAACCCGCCAACCTCAAACGCCCGCCAGTGGAAGGAGCCTACTGATGAGCGACTGGGATAGCATCATGGCCGAGGCCACCCGCGTAGCGAACGATCTTCGTCGGCTGGCTGTAGACCTGGCAGAAGCCGAAAAGATCGGTGACTACTTCATCAATCACGGCTACAGGGACGATCTGATGGCGCGTTACCTCGAGCTCCTGGCTACGAATCCGCCGATTCGGAGCAAAAGGAGCCAACGCCACTATCAGAACTTGCGCGATATCTGGCAACGCTGGCGGCCGGGCCTAAAAGGTGCAGACAAGGCCCGCGCCTGGGGATGGGGGGTGCGGCTGGCAAAGAGTGAGAGATGAGAGCGTCATGGACGAGCTTCGTGTCCCACTAACCGTGTTTCGACCGGAGGTATTTTACCGCTGGTTGTTCCGGCAGTGGCACGAGGCCGACGGCTTGAGCCAGGCCTCGCGTGATGCCCTGGGCGAGATTCATCCGTTTTTTGCCCGAGATAAGCTGCCCTCGGCATCTGCAAACTCGCTTCAGCCCCTGTTGACATTCGTGGACTGCGCCAAGATGCTTCCTGCCTTGTCAGATGAAGACTTCGACCTGTTCATTGATTGGGCGTTGCAACAACCCTGGCCCGAAGGTGTCGCGCAACTTGAGGCGCCTATTGATCATACTGCTCTCGATGTCTCATCGGCCAGTCTGCGGCAGCAGTTGGTGCGATACTACGATCCTGAGCGCATCTGGCCACGTCATGGTTTACGGCCGCTCCTGGACAAAGCACAAGATGTAGCATGCCAGGCAGAGAAGGCTGTGCCTTTGGCACACAATGCGATAACCCTTCCTCAGAAAGAACGCGCAGTCCAACAGATCCATGACGGAATTGACAGATGCCTGTTGTATGTCGAGCATTTCCTGGAACTGCTGGTGGAGTTCCTGGCTGTGGTCGCGGGATATGCTGGACTGGCCGATGACCAGGAGCAGAAAGAATGGCTCAAGGCAGCGGGGATCGGTTTGACCCCAGAGGACAAAAACATTACATGGAACACCAAGCAGAAAGAGCTACAAAAGATCCGTAAGAAGTTCGAAGACCTTGCCCAAGTCCCCGTTGGATGGGAGCATCTGTGGTCTGATTTGCTGCGCTCGATAAGCTACTTTCGGGATGGTAATCCAAAACAACCTGGCCTTCAACATCTTACCACGCTGCGGGACTACCGGAATTCCTTGCGTCATGCTGGCCATACACTGGACGATTTGAAAAGCATCCCGACAGCTTACCAGAAGGCAATCCCTGGCATTCGAGCAGCGGTAGCAGGCCTAAAAGAGAGCTCACAAGGTCTGCTTCCTGGGACGGCAAGAATCCTGGAGTACCGCCGAGACTACACAGGTGGTGTCGAACTGTTGTTGACATTGGAGGATCGGCGCCTGGTAGTTTTGAGGTATGATCACGAACAGGATGCAAGTCTTGTCAGCGGAATACGGCTTTGGGACTTACCCAATCGGCTTGTGTATGCGGTCGGCGAACAGGAATACTTCCTCTATCCGATGCCACGGGAGGACGAAAGCTTGATTGTCAATGCCTTGCTCTTACCATCTCCACGACCTGGAGAGCGTACAGCCGAGATCAATGTCAAGCGCGAAGCACTGATCATTGTTGCGCCCACTGAGTTCATCCAAGTGCCGGTAGTTGAGGCATGATGTGTATTGAGGAGGAACAAAAGAGCTGCTGGCCCCGGATACCGTCGTGGGCCACAGCTGGCTGACCGGACTGCGAAGATCTCGGCTATAGCCTAGCATTGAACGGCTTCGCCCACCACAACAATCATGATGGCCGCAATATTCTGTGCTGGGGATGCGCGTCGCCGTCGGCTTCCGGGACGGCCAGGAATACCCGGCCTCGCCGTTGGGTTGGGTGCTGATGGAGTTGAAGGAGCTAACGTGAAGTTGTTGACCTTTCTGGGCGCCACCGAAGCCTATGAGACGACTTATGTCCTGCCCGACGGCCGGGAGCATACTGCGCCTTTTTGCGGCGTGGCGCTGGCCCGCTTCTTCCCTGACACGCACATGCGTGTCTTCGTCACACCCGAGGCGCGCGCCAGACATCTCGAGCGTTTCTTGGGGCTGGTTGAAGATTACGTTGCCGACGTGGAGCCGGTGGACATCCCCGGCGACCGCAGCGCGGAGCAACTGTGGCAGATCTTCGACGCTGTGGTCGGCCATGTGGAGCAGCAGGAGCGCGTCATCTTCGACGTGACCCACGGCTTTCGCTCGGTGGCGTTTCTCTCCTTTCTGGCCGCAGCTTATCTGCGGGTCGTAAAGAAGATCGAGCTGGAGGCCGTGTTCTACGGCAACTTCGAGGCACGTGACAGGAGCGTCACCCCCAACCGGGCGCCGGTCATCGAGCTGAACTCCTTCGTCAGTCTGCTGGATTGGATGATCGCCGCCGACCGCTTCGTGCGTTTCGGCGACGCGCACGACCTGGCCGAGCAATTGCGCGGCGTGCGGCCTTCTTTTCCGCAGCAACAGGCCGATCTGGCGTTGCGATCCGATGCGAAACGCCTGAGCCAGGCCGCCAACGCGTTGGACACCGTCTCGCTGGCGTTGCGTCTGATCCGGCCCGCCGAGGTCTTGGAGGCCAGCGGCAAGCTCCAATCCCAGCTTGTGGATGCCGTCGAAAGCCTGCAGACGCACGCCCAGCCTTTCATTCCCCTGGCCCAGCAAGTAGCCGACGCCTACGCGCCGCTCAGTCTGAGCAAGGAAGAACAGAAGCGCAACCCGGTCGCGTTGCTGGCGCGCGAGCGCCGCATGGTCCTCTGGTACCTGGAGCGCAGACAGTATGTGCAGGCCATGGCCGTAGCGCGCGAGTGGATCATCACCTGGGCCATGTTGCACGCCGACATGGCCGAGATCCTGGATAGGACGCCACGAGAGGAGATGGAAAGGGTGTTCGGCGCTGCGATCAAAGAAAGCCAGGCAGCCTCAGGCGCGTTTTCCGATGTCCAGTTCGCCAACGGCCGGCGCCTTACCAGCCTGCCCAAGGTCGCCAAGGCGTTGCGCCTCTACCGGGAATTGGGGGATGCACGCAACGATTTGCTACATGCCGGCAAGCGGCCTGGCGCCAGGGAGTCGGCCGTGCTAGAGCGTACCATCCAGGATCTGTGCAAGCGGCTCGACGAACTGCCCCTGCCGGGGGAGTAGGGGCGCACGCCGTGCGCCCATCCCACGACGTGCGCCCTCGGGCTGATGGATACGAGCGTCCTCATCGCCGATGGTTGACAACGTGCATCAGTTTCTGCTACACTGACAATCAGACATTCTGATTATCAGTATAGCAGAAAGGAGCCACACGGTGCAGACCTTCACTTTGCAAGTTGCACAGCGCGGGCTGGTGACGCTGCCCAAGGAACTGCGCCAGGCGTACAACATCCAACCCGGCCAGCAACTGACGTTGCTTGACCTGGACGGCGTGTTCGTGCTGAGCCCCAAGCCGTCGCAGGTGGACGCCCTTGCCAACCGCATCGCCGACGAATTGGCGGGCCGGGGCGAGACGCTGGAATCCATGCTCCAGACGTTGCGGGAAGTGCGGGCGGAATATGCCTGAGCTGCGCATCTTCCTGGACACCAGCGCTGTTTTCGCCGCCGTGCTCCCTGCGACCGGCGGGGCACGGGCCCTGCTTAAGCTAGGTGAAAGCGGCGTGATCCAACTTTGGGTGGGACCGGTCGTGTTGACGGAGGCCGACGAGGTGTTCCGGCGGAAGGCAGCCGATCTGCTGCCGTTACTGGCAGCCCTGCTGCATCGGGCGCAGGTGCAGACCGGCCCGGCCGCAACTGCTGAACAGCAGGCGCTCACAGCAGCCCTGGTGGACGATGCGCCCGATGCCCGCATCGTCGCCGAGGCGCTCGCCTGCCGCGCTGAGTTCCTGGTTACCCACGATCAGGAGCATCTGCTGCGTAATCCCAGGCTGAGCACTCTGCCTTTCAAGGTCGGGACGCCCGGCGACTGCCTGGCCTGGCTGCGCCGGCGGCTGACGGAGTGGGAAGCGCTTACGCAGTGAAGGAGCCAACCCATCACGTTTCGTTTGCTCCTGCAGGGCGCGCGCTTGTGACGGACGGCCGCCACTGGTCGGACGTCATCCGCCCCTACGACCGCCCGCCCGTAGGGGGCGCACGGCGTGGCGCCCGGGCCTTGGATTGACACAGACAACCATGCTCTGTAAAATCTAATTATCATATTTTGCAGAGGTCAAGGCCATGCCCACAACCACTCTATCGGTCACCGAAATGGTCCGAGGCTTTGCGGATTATATGAACCGCGTGGCCTATCGGGGGGAACGCTTCGTCCTGGTGAAGGGCCGCAAGCCCATCGCCGAGATCCGACCTATCGCAGCCGGCCGGCTGTTGGGGGAGCTGGAGGCAGTGCTGCAATCGTTGCCGCAGTTGACGCCGGCCGAAGCCGAGAGCTTCGCCGCCGATCTCGATGCAATGCGCGCAACACTGGCCGACCAGGGCCTGAGGGATCCATGGCAGTCCTGATGGACACGAGCACCCTCATCGCCTATGAGCGGGGTCAGCTCGACATCGCCGGCCATGTCGCCGGTCGCGAGGGCGAGGAGGTCTTTCTGTCGGTCATCTCGGCCAGCGAGTTGCTGCACGGCGCTTATCGGGCCACGGACCCGACCGTCCGTGCCCGGCGCCAGGCTTTTGTCGAGGCGGTGTTGACCCGCTTTCCGGTACTCGATATTGATCTGGAGGTCGCGCGCGCCCATGCCTTGCTATGGAGCACCCTGGCGCAGCGGGGTGAGATGATCGGCGCACACGATTCCTGGATTGCTGCCACCTGCATCGCCCGTGACCTGACCCTCGTCACCGCGAACACGCGCGAATTCGATCGCGTTCCCGGCTTGCGGGTGGAGAACTGGACGACATCCAGACGTTGACAGAGCCTACACGGCTGATGAGACACCATGAAACCTACCTCTCGACACATTCCTGCCGGCTGGTATCTGCCCACCCGGTTCGGCAAGCTGAAGGCCATCCCGACCTTTGGCCTGCTAAACGTGATTGTGAGCTCGGCCGAGGCCGACCGGCTGACCAACGGTGCTTTTGATCTGGAACTGAGCTTGCGCCTGTCTGCGGTGGTACGCGAGCTATATGATTTCCCGGACTTCGACCGTGAGGCGGCTGACGGGGTGGTGTTGAGCGTGCTGCCGTTTTTGATCAACCCGGACGACTACATACGTGAACGCGTCGGCCTGCGCCATGTGTACGCCGTGCTGGATGCGCTTGCCGAGGGCCGGCCGAACGTGCCCTTCGATCACTCGCGGTTGCGGGCCAGTGGTACGCCGGACATCCTGACCCAAGCCACGCCGGAGAACCGGCCGGTCTACTTCAAGCAGCGCTTCATCTCTTGCTGCTGCGTTGGACCGAAGCCTGTGCTCGATCGGCTTTGGCTTGAACCGTTGCCTGATATCCTGGGATACTGGGTCCAGTTGTTGACTGAAGCCCTGGGCTGGGGCAACGAAGTGTTTATCGTGCCGCATCCCACGTTGGAACCGGCCGGCCGGGCGATAGAAGTCGGCCGCGCGAATCAAAGAGAGTGGATACGCTGGCAGCGCGAATACGCAAGGCGGGCGGGGCTTGAGGTGGAAGGCTTTCTGAAGCAACCGGGCAGCCTGCCGTTTGTCAAATTTCGGCAGCGTGTAGCCGACGGGGAAACTCATCCCGGTGGATCGGCCGGAGAGACCCTGTGATGGGGCTGAGCCTGGCTGTTACTTACGACGCATCGGCGGAGTGAATTGTGATGTTGCTTCTGAACTTCTCCCATTCCCTGACCCCTGACCAACTGGCGCGGGTGGAAGCGTTGACCGCCGCGCATGTCGAGCGGGTGATCGCCGTGCCGGCGCAGTTCGATCACGGCCGGCCGTTCGTGCCCCAGGTGCAGGAGCTGTTGGCAAAAGTGCCACTGACCGCCGCGGAGTGGCAGACCGTGCCCCTGCTGATCGTGCCGCCGGCGCTGAATTTCATCACCGCGGTGCTGCTGGCGGAGCTCCACGGTCGCATGGGCTATTTTCCGGCCATCGTGCGGCTGCGGCCGGTGGAAGGGAGCCTGCCTCCGCGCTTCGAGGTGGCCGAGATCATCAATTTGCAGGCGGTGCGCGAGGGGGCACGCGGCCGCCGGGATGACGTGCCTGGCACTTCCCAAGTGCCAGGCATGTGAACGAGATGGCCATGATGTCTAACGAGATCCTGGAGTGGATCAAGGCCGTGGCCCAGAACCTGCTGGCCAGCTTCCTGGGGGTGGTCATCGGCATCGCCTTCACCTACCTGGTCCGCCGGCAATGGGAGCAGTGGCGGTTCGGCCGGTGGCGTGTGGTGGTCGTGAAGGGCGGCCAGGTCAAAGTGGACCGCGCGATCTCGGTCGAGAAGGCCAAACAGATCATCCGTGAGCCTTCCGAGCTCTCGGTGTTTCTCAAGGGGGTGGCCAGTCCCTACGGATGGATCAACTGCGATATCCTGGACGAGGGGAGAAAAGTTGGGCTGCTGGTGGAGGATCACGCCGGACGCGTGTTCACCGTAGACCTGGACAAGAACCCCAAGCAGCCCGGCATCACTGCTGCCCATGTGCTCGAGGCGGTGAACCGACTTGCGCTGGAGCTGCTCCGTCATCCTCTGGCGGATGTGCCCGCAGAGGAGCTGGCCGGCTCTGCCGTGACAAGCCAGGAGGGCGCCCCCACGCGCTCGGCCGATGCGTCTTGACCCGAATTGTCTCTGGTGTATTAAGGATGTCAGCATGCTCATCTCCTTTCTTCTTACTCTCACCCCCGAAGCGCCGGCCACGCTGCCGGCCGACCTGGGCCGCGCGGTGCAGGCCGAGACGCTGGCGCGGCTGGCCCGGGTTGCCCCCGACCTGGCCGAGCAGGTCCACGCCGGCGACGGGCCGAAGCCGCTCACCTGTTCCAACCTGATGGTCGCCGAGCCTGCTAGCGGGCGACGCGCGAACCACCCGGCCGACAGCCTGGCCGTGCGGCCGGAGTCGCCCTGCCTCGTGCGCATCACCGGGCTGACCGGCCCGGTCTGCCGCGCGCTGCGCACCGCGCTGGTGGAGGGGGCGCCTTCCACCTGGACGCTGCACGAGCAGACGTTCCGCGTGACCGGGGTGATCTGCGACCCGGCTCAGGACGCGTGGACGGGCCAGGCGAGCTACGAGGGCCTCACCGCGGCCGTGTTGCAGCGGGGCGACCGCCAGCCGCGCTCGGTGACGCTGGAGTTCGTCAGCCCCACGGCGTTCAAGTCGCAGGAGATGCAGGTGCCGCTGCCGCTGCCCGGGCTGGTCTTCGGCAGCCTGGTGGAGCGCTGGAACGCGTTCAGCCCGGTGGCGCTGGATCCCGACCTGCGCCGCTTCGCCGCCGAGCGGGTGGCGATCAGCCGCTACCGGCTGGAGAGCCGGCCCGTGGCCACGAAGAACGGCGCGCTGCGCATCGGCGGGGTCGGTCGGGTCACCTACGCCATCCTGGACGCCGACCGCTATGCGCTGGCGGGGCTGAACATCCTGGCCGATTTCGCGTTCTACAGCGGCGTGGGAGTGCAGACTGCGACGGGAATGGGGCAGTGTCGGCGGGTGTAGCGGGTGTCCATCAATGTACATCACGTGCCAGGCGCTTCGAAAGAGTCTGGCGCGTGGGCGCGACGATTGGTGCGGTCATTTCCCGCGGTCATTTCCCAGCGATGGTGGTATAATAGCGACAATAACGACGGCCGATCGCACAGGCGGAGAAGGGATGCTTGGCATGGAAGTCGAAGCACTGATCCAGGCCCTGGCCGGGTTCATGGCACAACAGCCCGAGGTGCAGTTGGCGTATCTGTTCGGCTCGCACGGCCGAGGCACGGCTAACGCGCTCAGCGACGTGGACCTGGCCGTCTTGCTGGACGAGCGCCTCACGGCCGCCGAGCAGGCACAGGTTCAGCTGCGGCTGCTGTCCCATCTGGTGGACCTCCTGCGGCGAGATGACCTGGATCTGGTCATCCTGAACCGGGCATCGCCCCTGCTATGCCACCGCGTGCTGCGCGATGGCCGCCTGCTCTTCGCCGTGAGCGAGCATCAACGGGCGAAGTTCGCAGCTCGCGCTTTCGAACGTTACCTGGATCATCGTCATATGTACGATGTGCTGGAAGAAGCCATGGCGCGCAGGCTTCGGGAGGGACACTTTGGTCGTGGACAAATCGGCGATTCGCGCACGTTTCGCCAGGCTCGAACGTTGCGTCGCCAAGCTCAGGGAAACCACTGAAGAGCTGGATCTCGAGGCGTACCTGAAGGACGACTTCCTCCAGGATGTCGTGGCGCACAACCTGCAGGTCGCCTGCCAGATCGTGCTGGATGTGAGCACGCATCTCGTTGCGGAACAGGGGTGGGAAGCCCCTGAGAGCTACGAGCAGGTCGTGAGGATCCTGGCGAAGCACGGTGTGATCTCGGAGGAATTGGCATCCAGGCTGCGCGGCATGGCCGGCTTTCGCAATATCCTGGTACATGCGTACCTGGACGTAGATCAGGAGATCGTTTTCGCGGCCGCCACCGATCATCTGGAAGACTACGAGCTGTTCGCCCGGGCAGTGATGGCCTGGCTGGAGCGCATCGAGTCCTCATGAAGAAACAAGAAACACTTCTGATTCTGTTGTTGGGCAATCGCATTCAGCCGGCCACCATGCTGGCATATCATCTCCGACCGGCGCAGGTGGCGTGTATCGGCTCGGCCGACCGGCCGGAGACGCTGGACGAGGCGGCGAGCGCGCTGGCGCATGTGCTCGGGCCTGGGCGGCTGATCGGGAGTCGGAAGGTGGCGCCCTATCGGCTGGACGAGACGCTGGCCGCCATCGAGGCGCTGACGGCGGGCCAAGCGGGCGTCCGGCCGGTCATCGGCCTGACCGGTTGCCCCCTGCCCATGAGCATTGCCGGCTACGAGGCGGGCCGGCGACTCGGCTGTCCGGTGCTGTACGTCAACACGCAGGGCGCAGAGGTCGTGGACTTCACGCGGCCAGATCAGGTAGAGCCGCTGCGCATCCGCTTCAAGAGGGTGGATGACTATCTGGCGATCTGCGGGCTGAAGGTCATTGTCAAGCGAAAGCCCCGCTACGCTTCGACGCCGGCCGGCCGGCGGGCCGCGGCGCGACATCTGGGGCAGGCCAGCGATGCGGGCATCCGGCTCATCGCGGCGTTGCGCTCAGCCGGGCTGGTGCAGCGCCGCAGCGGCCGGCTCAGGACGGCCCCGCTGGACGCCGAGGCAGGCCGTCTGCTGCGCAGCCTGGCCGAGGCGGGAGTGGTGGCCGACCTGCTCGCACATAGGGATGGTTCGGTCTCCTGCTCCGTCCCGGCGGCCAGCGAAGCCGCGTTCTTGAACGGCGACTGGCTGGAGGAGTACGTGCTGGACGTGGCCGAAGGATTGCGGAGCCAGGAGCCCGGCTTGTTCGACGTGGCCGGCCAGGGGGTGAAGTTCCGCTCGGGCACGGCCGAACGTGAGGTAGACTTCATGGCGCTGCGGGGCGGCACCCCGTTGATCGCCTCGTGCAAGAGCAGCGCCGACCCCTGGAAGAAAGAAGACCTGGACGAGCTGGCAGCCGTCGCGCAGCTTCTGGGCGGCAACTATGTCACGCGCCTCTTCATCGTCCATCAGAATCCCCCGCCTCCCTCTTCATCTCCGCAGGGGCCGGATCCGTATGAGCAGTTCCAGGAGCAGGCGCGGCGATTGCGCATCGTGTTGGTGACGGGCCGCGATCTGGGCCGGCTGGTCGCGGTCTTGCGCAAGGAGCTGCTGAATCCGACCTACAAGCCGGTGTGACGGCCGCGATTTTCCGGCCTTTTTACAGGGTGACTGGATATCTGCTGCGATCTGGCCTAGACTGGGAACAGGTTTTGGATTGCAGCGCAACGGCGCTGCTTTGGGTTGGCTGTGTTGTCGCGCGCCTGCGGAGCGAAAGCGGCGTCGGGCTGCTGTAGGCCAATATGGATTGCGGCGCTGTAGCGCCGCTTTTCGATCGTCGCCGCAAGCCAAAGCGGCGTCGGGCTGCCGCAAGCCAAAGCGGCGTCGTGCCGCCGCAAGCCAAAGCGGCGTCGGGCCGACGCAAGCCAAAGCGGCGTCGTGCCGCCGCAAGCCAAAGCGGCGTCGTGCCGCCGCAAGCCAAAGCGGCGTCGGGCCGACGCAATCCAAAGCGGTGCCATAGCACCGCAAGCCAAAGCGGCGTCGGGCCGCCACAGGCCAAAGCAAAGCGGTGCTATAGCACCGCAAGCCAAAACTCAGCGCGGCCGGCGCCGCGAGCGGCGAACCCGGAACCGACAGCGGAGCACAAGTTGGCTGCTGTCGGTCGGGCATTCCACGGCGATCCAGAAGGGCCGGCTGTAATCCAGCCGCGTATGAAGGGCGCTGGCGTCGAGCACGCTGCCGGCTTCGATGGCCCAGCGATCGGGCCGGCTCAGCGGCGGCCGCAGGAGGAACATGTGTATCTGGGACTCGTCGTCGCCGACGTTTTGACGAACGTAGAGCCGCAGACCCGCCGCCAACTCGGCGGCGTCTGCTTTCGACAGGCGGCCTCCGCGCGCATAGTTCACGACCAGTTGTGTGTCCAGGACGCCCCGGTTGGCATCCTGTGGCAGCAGGCCCGCGCCGGGCAACACGTGGCCGTTTTCCAGCGGCAGCGTGAACTCCGGCCCCTCCTCCCACTGCTCCTCGGCCCTGCGCTGGGCGACGAACTCCCGCATCACGCGGCGGACGCCGGTCAGCAGGCGTCGGCCCTCCGGCCGGTTCGCCATCTGGGTCAACAGCTCGCGGACGCGACGGGCGTCGGCCGGCGTGGCTACGTCGCGACTGTAGCGCCGGATGGTGGCCCAGATGGCCGGCGCGTCCTCCGGCGGCTTGCAGTTGTAGCTCAAAAACGCCTGGATCAGCGCCACCCATTCCTCGTCGCGCGCGGCATCCAGGCCGCACAGCCGCGCGATCAGTTCGGCCGGCCAACGGCCCGGCTCGGTGTCCAGCGCGTCCGGGCAGAAACGGTAGACCCGGCTGCGGGCTGTGCGCGCTTCCTTCAGCTCTTCCACCAGGCCCAGGTCGGCCAACATGCTGAGGCCGACACCCGGCTGCACGTTCGCCGGCAGGGCCGGCAAAAGCTCTCTGGCCAGCGCGACGATGCGCCGCGCACCGGCCGTGACCTGCACGGTCGGGCCGGCGGCGGTCGCCCGGCCGACCGTGCCATCGGCGGTCATGCAGGCGAACAGCCCTATGAGCGCAGCCCGATAGCTCCACTGGTTCTTCCCCAGCCAGCCCGGCCAGCGCTTCAGGATGTAGGCGCGCGGGGCGTAGATCACGCCTTCGCCGCCGAAATCGGGCCACTCCACCAGCCGGTAGATCTCCGTGTCATCCGCCTCGTCCCTGGCCTCGGCCAGCCAGCCACGGGCCTGCAACGTCCGCAACGTCCCGGCGTAGGTGACATGGCTCACCACGTTCGGGACGCGGGGGTCGGCCCCGCGCGTCCATGCGGCCTCGCGCATTGCCTCCGGATAGCGGACGTATTCGCTGCCGTCGCACATCGCCAGCAGCAAATGTCGCGCGTCGAGATCGCCCGTAGTTGTCACATCGCGCAGCCACCGGCGCGGCACGAAGTAGAATCGGGCGGGCACAAAGGGATACCTGTGCAACGGGAAGGCGTCTGGCGGTTCTGGCGTCATGCAGTGCCCCATCTGGTCTCATTGCGGAAACAGGTGTATAATTCAAGCGTAACCGGGTCTGGACGAGCAGCGGGCCCGGCGAGCCGGCATATCCTATCCCCTGTGCCGGGGGGATGCTTCGCACGTCCCCGGAACAACACTGCTCGGTAGAGCGACAGAGCCCCAGGATAGGATGGCGCTCTGTCGTTCGTTTAACGAGATTGTACCACAAACAGGTCGGACGCCTGTAAAATGGCCGCAAAACTGCAGATTCGCCCGCGAAATCCAGACGGCTGAGTTCCCCAACTGGCTTTTCGCAAGCCAACTCGATAGGCTAGAGCCAGACAGTGACAAACTGTCTGGCTCTTTTTCATTTCGCCATAGGTAGGGGCGCACGGACGGACGTCGCAGCTTGCTGCGGCCTGGCGGCGTCTCCGTGGCAAGCCCCGGCGTCCGAATTTTCCGGTTAGTTTTTCATGCCGCGTGCGGCGCCACGGCGGATGAGAATCTTACCGCAGAGGGCGCAGAGATCGCAGAGGCTTTCAGGTTCTCCGCGCCCTCTGCGTCCTCCGCGGTGATTTTCAGGGCAGATGCCCATGCCGTGTGCGGCGCCACGGCGGATGAGAATCTTACCGCAGAGGGCGCAGAGATCGCAGAGGCTTTCAGGTTCTCCGCGCCCTCTGCGTCCTCCGCGGTGATTTTCAGGGCAGATGCCCATGCCGTGTGCGGCGCCACGGCGGATGAGAATCTTACCGCAGAGGGCGCAGAGATCGCAGAGGCTTTCAGGTTCTCCGCGCCCTCTGCGTCCTCCGCGGTGA
>FWWM01008338.1_pt1 | contig 16202 bp, 14 predicted proteins | sample 2228351 | NCBI WGS metagenome assembly FWWM01 (sample SAMEA103939774, study PRJEB20133) | metagenome | reverse complement strand
CGCCAGCGCGCTCGGTGATCGTCTCGCCGATGCACGCAAACACCAGCGGCGTGGCCGCCGCGATGGCCGTCGCAAGGATGATGAGCAGTTGGCCGGACTCCATGGCGATCAGCGTTCCGGCTTGCGGCCGTATTTTTGGGCCAGGCCGCGGCCGAGCAGCGCAAACAGCACGAGCAGCCCCTGGATCACGCCGGACAGCGACGACTCCAGCCCCAACGATAGCGGCAGTTGCAGGCTGCCGATGTTCAGTGCGCTGAAGAAGAAGGCGACTGGCAGAATCCACAGCGGGTCGAAGTTCACCAGCATCACCACGAGTAACCCCAGGAAGCCGAGGTTACTGGAGATGTTGGGGATCAGCCGGTGAAATACCCCCACCACCTGGATAGCGCCGGCGATGCCAGCAAACAGCCCACAGATCAGGAAGGCGCTGAGGAGCTGGCGGCGTGCCGGCACACCCAACACATAGGCCGCGCGCAGGTTCCGGCCCACAGCGCGCAGGCGCAAGCCGAAGTAGGTGTTGCGCATGACGACGATGGTGATGACGAGCGCGATCAGACCGAGCGCCAGACCAACCGGCGTGGCCTCGGTCTTGCCGAACGTGCCCAGCCACAGGGATTCATCGAAGGGCTGGGTGCCGCTCAGCGAAGCGACCCCCGGCCGCTTCCATGGGCCAAAGATCAGGTAGATGGCGATGCCGGTGGCGGCAAAGTTCAAGCCGAGGCCGGCGAAGATCTCGCTGATGCGGCCATACACGTGCAGCGCGCCGGCCAGCAAGCCCCATAGCACGCCCCCGATGCCGCCGGCGATGATAGCGGCCGCAATGGCCAGCGGCGGTGGGATCAGGCTGGCCGGCGCTCCCTCCGGGTAGAGCAGGCGCAGTGCCAGCGTGGCGACGATGGCGCCGAAGGTGATCTGTCCCTCGACGCCCAGGTTGTACAGGCCGGCGTTGAAGGTGTAGACCAGGCCGGCGGCGCACAACAACAGCGGCGAGAGGGTGGCGATGACGCGCCCGATCTGGTCGGCATTGCCGAACGCCCCGCTCAGCATGCTGCCGATCACCGTCACCGGGGAGGCGCCGGAGAGCAGGACGATCAGCGCGACCAGCGCGAGCGAGATCACGAATGCGCCGATGCGATAGAAGGCCGGCGGCATCCCTGCGATGCGCGGCGGCGAGGTCGTCTGCGGTACTGCGGTGCTGTCCATCAATTTCTCGTGGAAGGCTCAGAAGCGGCCGCCGATCATCTGCCCGAGCGAGTCCGCAGTCAGTTCCGAGGCGGCGATCGGCACCGAGATGCGTCCGCCGCTGAACACCATGACGCGATCGCTGTACTGCACGATCTCGTCCAGGTCCGAGGATGCGAACAGGATGGCCGTGCCCTGGTTGCAGCGCGCGATCAATTGCTGCCATACCCACAGCGTGGATTCGATGTCCAGTCCGCGCGTGGGATGTTCCATGAGCAACACGTTCAACGGTGAGGGCATCAGCGCCAGTTGAGTGCGCTGCTGATTGCCGCCCGACAGCCGCTCGACCGGTGTATCGGTCTTGCCGCGGATGTTGAATGTAGCGATCGCGCGCGCCGCCTCCTGCGCTGCGGACGCCTGGTCAATGAAGAGGCCCTTGCCGGACATGCGCAGCGCCACATGCTCCTGGATGGTCAGGCCGCCGATCAGCCCTTCGCGCAATCGGTCGGCCGGCAAATAGCACACGCCGGCCTTCATGAAGTCGTCGTAGGGTTTGTGCGTCAGGTCGCGCTGGCCGACGCGGATCGAGCCAGCGGCTGGGTGTTCGAGGCCGGCGCACGTCAGCAGGAAGGTCTGCTGGCCGCTCCCCTCCAGGCCGGCAATGCCAATCACCTCGCCGCGCTGCACAGTCAGGTGCTCGATGCGCATCTCCAGCCGGTCGCCGCGCAAGACCAGGCCTTCCAGGCTCAGGATCACTTCGTCCTGGCGGGTTGGCGGCTTGACGGGCATCGCCAGCTCTTTGCCGAACATCATCTCGACGATGCGCGCGGCGACGTTGAATTGCGCGCCCTGCGGCCATTGCCCATGAGCCAACTGCAAGTTGCGCAAGTCCAGCTCACCCACCACGCGGCCGCGGCGCATCACCGTGACGCAATCACACAATTCCTCCACATCTTCGAGCTTGTGCGAGACGAAGATGATGGATTTGCCCTCGCGCGCCAGCCGGCGCAGTGCGTCGAACAGCAACGTCTTCTGCGATGCCGAGATTCCGGTGGTCGGCTCGTCGAGGATGAGTGTGTTGGCGCCGTTCGCCAGAAGCCGCACGATCTCGAGTTGCTGGCGTTCACCCACCGTCAGATCGCCCACCCTGGCCTGTGGGTCGAGGTCGAAGCCGAACTGTGCGCACAGGGAGCGGAAAGTTCGCTCGGCAGCGCGGGTGTTGAGCAGCGCTGCCGTCGCCGGCGAGCCGGCCATAAAGTTCTCGATCGTGGTGAGCGGCGGGAAGTCCAGCGGGTCCTGGTGCAACATGCCGATGCCGTAGCGCAGGGCATCGGCGGGGGAGTGGATGTGTGCCGTCCGCCCGTCGAGCGCAATCTCGCCACTATCACGGGTGATGAACCCGCTGAGGATCTTGACCAGCGTGCTCTTGCCGGCGCCGTTCTCGCCCAGCAAGCCATGAATCGTCCCTGCTTCGACGGTGAGCGACACGTCGTCGTTGGCATGGACGCTCCCGAAGTGCTTGTGGATGTGGCGGAGTTCGACCTTCACCGCTGTGTATGGATCGATTGCCAGGCACGTCGGCCAGTGCGCGCTTCCCGGCTCACACCGGCCGACGCGAGAAGCCGCTGGCCTATTGGCTCGGCCCTTCCATTCCCTCCAGCAGTTGCGGCAGATACCAGATCTGCTGATCGGTAGCCCGCTCGCCGTCCTTCAGGAAGACGGTGCCGTCCTGGAAGTTCAGCGGCCCTTTCCACAAGTCAATGCTGCCGTCGCCCAGGCCCTTGATGAACTGATCGAGCAGTTTCTCGTTCTCCGCGCCGAGCGCCTTGCCCTTGATGTAACCGAACGCGGATGTGTCTGGGTTGTTCAGATCGCTCCAATTGGCCTCGGCCCAGGTCCACGTGCCCTGGTAGGTGCCGGCCATCGCCTGCTTGATGATGTCCAGGTAGCCTGGGCCCCAGTTGTAATAGTGCACGCCGAGGCATATATCCGGCGCGAGCTCGCAACCACCCTTGTAATCGTAGTGGTGATATTTGACGGCCTTGCCCGCTTCGGCGGCCTTCCTGCCCTGGATGGCCACCGCCGGCGTGTCGATCGCGCTCATGACCACGTCGAAGCCGCCGTTGTAGAAGTCATCGGCCACCTTGGTCGGGTCGAGCGTGACGCCGGGGATGTTGAACCAGAAGCCGATCCAGGTGATCTTGAACTGCAGGTCCTTGGGATCGCGCTGCTTGTAGTTCTCCCAGCAGTACTTCGCGCCCAGGTATGCTGCGCTGGCATAGCGGCGTGTCTCCTCGTTGATGAGTGGGCCAACCGTGCCGATCTTGCCGCTCTCGCTGCCCAGCGCCGAGGCGCAGCCGGCGATCATCCAGCCTGGCTCCATGCGCGACATCAGGTTGCCCAGGTTGGGCTGACCCTTGTAGTTCTTGCCCTCTTTCCAGGCGTAGTCGCCGGAGGCGTGGATGACCACGACGTCAGGGTGCTTCTTTGCCGTCTCGAGCGCGTCGTCCTTGAAGTCATCGGAGTTGAAGATGACGACCCTGGCACCTTTGGCGATCAACTCGTCGGCGACTTGCGAGCCTTTCACGTTCGGCCGGTCGCCGGGGTTGACCTTGTCCACGTATTCGAACTTGACGTTCGGCATCTTCTCCATCACGTACTTCGTGCCGTCGACGTGAGCTTCGTTCCAGCCTTTGTCGTTCATCGGCCCGACGATGACCATGCCGACGGTAAACGTCTCGCTGGCCGCGGGTGCCGCCGGTTGTGCAGGCGCAGCGGCCGGCGGTGGCGCCGCGCATGCGCTTGCCACGATGCCGAGCAGCAGGAACGTGGCCAGACCTTTGAAATGATTCGTCCTCATCGCTTGATCTTCCTCCTTACCTTAGATGAATGAAGTGGGTGATTGTTATCGGCGCGGATGAGTTGATTGTCTTGCAGATCCGGGATGTTCGCAACCCCGTGCCTGGTCGGGCTGCTACGCGTCGGCTGCCGGCTTATTCACGAAGTTCATGGCGTTGTCGAGCCCGTCCACCAGCCAGCGCCGGATGCCTTCGATCGCCCGGTCGAAGGCGGGTTCCAGGGCGGCCAGTTCGCCGGGCGTGAAATCGTCCAGCAGGAAGTCTTTGGGGTCGCGACGGCCGGGCGGCCGGCCCACACCCACGCGCAGGCGTGGGAAGTCCTCGCTGCCCAGCCGGGCGATGATGGACTTCATGCCGTTGTGTCCCCCCGATCCACCCTTGGGCCGCATGCGCAACTGCCCCTCCGGCAGGTCGAGTTCGTCGTACACCACCAGCAGGTCGCTGGGACTGGACTTGTAGAACCGGACGATGGGCACGACCGACTCGCCGCTCAGGTTCATGAACGTCTGCGGCTTGACCAGGGCCACCTTGTGACCCTCGATCTCGCCCAGCGCGACGATACCCTTGTTCATCATGCGCGTGAACTTCAGGCCGTGCCGGTCGGCCAGCCGATCCACGACCATGAAGCCGGCGTTGTGGCGATTGTTGGCGTACTGCTTACCCGGATTGCCCAGACCAACGATGATGCGGCGACGTTCGTCCATGGTTTCGTCCTCGACTAGCGCGCATCACTTCCCGTAATCCACGGGGCGCCGGGTCATGCGCCGAACGGCGAATAGCACCAGCTTCTTCAGCGCGACGTAGGCGCCCAGGGCGACGAAGCCGAGGATGGCGAGGCGCGCGCCGCGCAGAAACGCGTCCGGCAGTTGTGCAATGGTGGCGACGGCGACCTGCAGCAGGTTGCGTGCAGTCTGCACTTCGGCGACGACGCCCGCGCCCGGTGTCGCCTGGGTAGCATCCGTAATTACGGCCGAGATGGCCGGCGTCGGTGCAGCGGCTGCGTTCGCCAGCGTCAGGTTGCGGACGATCGTTTCGTTCAGGCTGCCGTCGCTGCCGAAGACTTGCAAGCGGAGCGCATACTTCCCGTCGGGCAACGGGCGGGTGTTCCACACGCCGAGCATGCCCGATTGCACCGGCTGCACGGCGCCGCCGATCACGATCCAGTTGACCAGGTCGGGCTCTTGCGCGTAGGCCAGCTCGTAGCGCGAGAAGATCGGCGAAGTGGCGCTGCCCTGGATGGTGACGTTGCCGCGCAGGGTCTGGTCGCGCACCGGCGTGACGATGCGCGCGAGTGACTCGCCCGACTGCGCGGCGGCCGGCGATCGGAGGGCCGTGCCCGTTGCGAAGACGATGGCGGCGAGAAAGCCATTCGACAAAAGGCGCAAGATACGCATGATGAGCGGGCGCATTCTACTCGCCAACATTTCGCCAATGCGCGTGGGCTATAATTTTGTCTGCTTGCGGGGATGACAGGTTTCGACGGATTGTGTCATGTCCGAGTGGCGAGCCGAGAAGCGACTCTCGTTAAACAGTGCGCAGCACAGTAAGTGCGAAGAAGATCAACTGGAATGCTGTCCCGATGGCCGCGTAGGCCTGTGGGCTGCATCCGCAGCATAGCGTCTGCGGCATCGCCTATCTCCCCGCGCCGGTGGGCGATAAGGCGGTGTGATAAAGCCGGCGCGCGTTCCACCAAGGTTCGTAGGTGGGTCCACGCGGGCTGATCGCCGAATACACGAACTGGCGCCCGGATGACCCTGTTGCCGGGGATGCCGGGTGCAAGACTCAAACGGCAACTACGCTCGTAGTCACTCGCGGCAGGCGCATTTCGGACCCGGGTTCGATTCCCGGCATCTCCATCAACGACGGGCGCGCCTTCGGGCGCGCTTGTTGGCTCTCTCAGTGCGATCTCACCTTCCCTCGTTAGCATCACAGGGCTGCGCGTCGGTGCGTTCGCCGGCCCGACCTTCGCACACCAGCAACCATGATCGAGGTTACTTTTACCCTGTCCGATGGACGCACCTTTGGCGGTGTGATGCCGCGCGAGAAAGTAGTCCATCAGGCCCTGCACGCCTTCCTGCCCGATGCAGTGATGCGCCAGCATCGCCTGCGCATCACATTGCCGACCGGCGAGCTGATCTTCCCGGACATGTGGCTGTACGAGATCCACGATCACTACGGCCACTGCAATTTTCTGCTCGAGGCCACGCCGCTGGGCGAGCGGAACACCGACTTCGTCAACTTCGGCTTCGACCATCTCGCCCTGGCCACGACCGACCGTGAGGCGTGCCGGCGCTTCTTCCAGGATGGCTTGAAGATGAAGAACGTGCGCGACGACGAACACCTGCTCGTGCTCACCACCGGCATGAACGCCCTGTTCTTCTTCAAGGCCGAGCCGGGTCAGCCGCTCAGCGACGGCCTGCCATCGCGCGTCCATCACATCGGTTTCGTGGTGGATGACCTCGAAGCGGCGCATGCACACCTGAAAGCGACCTGCCCGGAGTACGTCAGCGACTTCACGTTGCTGGAGCGCGCCGAACGCCTGTCGCTCTATGGCACGATCGAGCTGGGCGGCATTCGCTTCATGATCCAGCTCAGCCAGATCAAACCGGAGTACAAAGGGCTGAGGGGCGAGAGCGCAGCGCCGGTGCGCGAGTTCTACGACTATGCGGCGCGCGACTACGGCATCCGGCTGGCGTAAGTGCCGCGGTCGCATGTATATTGGCTGTGCCATGCACAAGCCTGACTGGAAAGAATGGATGCAGCAACCGCTCATCTGGACGGAACGCATTCGCTCGCGCGCCCTGGTGTGGACACCGGACGCGCACTGGTTCATCAACGACCCATTGGGCCCGCTGCCCCACGCCCACGATGATGCTTCGGAGATTATTTACATTGCCGCCGGCCAGATGGACATACAGGTCGGCGCGAGCAAGCAGCGCGTCGGCCCTGGCGAATTGCTGTTCATGCCGCCGGATCGTTATCACAATTACTGGCTGGTAGGTGACGAGACGGTTTGTCTGTACGTCCTCGTGACGCCGAACCATAAATACGCACGCTGGCGCTACAAAGACTTCAAGCCCGGCGCGTTCGAGGGCCACGCCCCGTTGAAGAGCGCCTTCGCGCCCGACGCGACTGAGTCCATGCCGTCCGACGAACGGATCACCACGCACGTGCGCATCCTGCCGGCTGGTGAAGCGACCGATGTGATGGCCGAGAGCGTCAAAGAGAAGATGATCTATGTGCTCGAGGGCGAGGCGCGCATCGAAATCGAGCGGCTCAGCGGCACGATGCGGCCGAATGACTATCAACACGTGCCGGCCACGCATCGCCATCGCATCGTCAACATCGGCCCAATACCTTTGCGCTACTTCGAGTTCATCTGCTTCGACCCGACTGCGCCAGCCGTCATCAGGCCCGAGGACGCACACCTGGTGAAAGAGTGACGCGCCATGAAAGCGATGCTCTTGGAGAGGTCCACGAGCCTGAAAGAGAATCGGTTGCCATTGGTCCTCACCGAGGTGCCCGAGCCAGTGCCGGGCGAGGGCGAGGTCCTCGTGCGCGTGACTGCTTGTGGCGTGTGTCGCACCGACCTGGACGAGATCGAGGGGCGAACGCCGCCCCCGCACCTGCCGATCGTCCTCGGTCACCAGGTCGTCGGGCGCGTCGAAGCGCTCGGCCCCGGCGCAAGCGCGTTCCGGGTGGGTGATCGGGTCGGCGTGGCCTGGATTTATTCGGCGGACGGCACGTGCGCGTTCTGCCGTGCCGGCCGCGAGAACCTGTGCCCAAACTTCAAAGCGACGGGCCGCGACGTGAACGGTGGTTATGCCGAGTACATGACCGTCAATGAGCGCTTTGCCCATCGCCTGCCCGATGGCCTGACGGATGTGCAGGCTGCGCCGTTGCTGTGTGCTGGCGCGGTCGGCTACCGGGCGCTGCGGCTGACCGATCTGCAAGATGGACAACCGCTCGGCTTGACAGGGTTCGGCGCCTCAGGGCATCTGGTGCTGCAGGTGGTCCGGCATCGCTTCCCTCATTCGGACGTATTCGTGTTCGCGCGCCGAGCCGAGGAGCGCGCACACGCGTTGGAACTCGGCGCGGCATGGGCGGGCGCTCCGACCGACCAACCGCCCGTGCAACTCCGCGCTATCATCGACACCACGCCAGCCTGGGAGCCTGTGCTGGAAGCGCTGAAGAATCTGCAGCCAGGCGGCCGGCTCGTGATCAATGCCATCCGCAAAGAGGATGCGGATAGGGCGGCGCTAACGTGGTTGGACTATCCGTCGCACCTGTGGTTGGAGAAGGAGATCAAGAGCGTGGCAAACGTCACGCGCGCCGATGTGCGCGAATTCCTGGACCTGGCGGCACAGGCCGGCATCAAGCCCGATGTGCAGGTCTTCCCACTCGAGGAGGCCAATCGGGCGCTGGTCGAGCTGAAGACGGGCAACATTCGCGGGGCAAAAGTGCTCAACATGGGCTAAGGAATAGCGTGGTCAGGGCGTTGAATCTGCGACGCTGCGGCCGATCCGATTCGAGGGAATGATGCAACCAGATAACCGCTCGTTTTGGACCCGATCGTCCACCTTGATCGCCGTCGCGTCCATCGTTGCGCTTGCCATCGTAGCGATTGGTGTGTTCGCGGCGATGTCCATCGCTGCCAGGCCGGCGCCGCAGCCCGCTCAGGTGGCCGAACGTCCGACCGTCGTGCAGACCGTTGAGAAGATCATCGTCGTCACTGCCACGCCGGCGCCGACCGAACCACCGACCGCGACGCCGACGCCTGTGCCAACGTCCACGCCCGAGCCAACCCCGTCGCCCACCACGACGCCGACGCCCCTGCCGCCGCCCAGATGGAGCGAGCTGGGCGACCTGAGCAGCGTGGAGTACACCGCCTCGACCATCGTCGAGCGGTCGCGGCAGCGGCGCGGGATTGGCGGCGTGTTGCTTGGCACCGATCGCGTCGTGGTCATGGTCATGGGCAAGATCCGCACCGGCATTGATCTCAGCAGAATCAAGCCGTCCGACGTCCAGATCAACGGCCGGAGCATCAAAATCAAAGTGCCGCGCGTTCAGGTCCTCGCCGTCGAGCTATTGCCCGAGGCGTCGCGTGTGTTCGACAGCCAGCGCAGCTGGTTGTTCTCCGAATACGAGGGTCTGGAATTGGAGGCCCTGGACGAAGCGCGGCGCAAGCTGCGCGCAGAGGCCGAGCGCAATGCAGCCATGCTCGACATTGCCGAGACCATGGCGCGCCTGCAATTGGCCGAGTTCCTGCGCAAGGCCGGATTCGAGCAGGTCGAGATCGAATTCGAGTGATGGTGGCGGTTAGCGGGTGGGCGATGGCATTGCTTTTGCCTATCCAGATGCCTCTCAGTCGGTGGCTCGATCGCCTGGAGCATCCCCTTCGCGCACGGAGACCTCGCCCCACGGCGTGCCGAGCTTCGGCAACAGCCAGCGATCTACGCCATACCAGCCGGCCACGCGCCAGGCCAGCATAAGCAGGATGGCGAAGGCGAACAGCAGCGCGTTCGTGCTGGCTGTGCCGGCCATGATGAAGTTCCAGTTCATCAGGCCGCCGAAGAACGCTGCGATGCCCGTTAACATGCCGATGATCAGGGCGATGCCCACCAGCGTCTCGCCGATGACGACCAACGGGGCGAACCAGGTGTACCAGCCGTTCTGCAGCATGAAGTTGATGAAATCGCGATACCAGTCGAACGCGATCGGTGGACGACCGGTCTCGGGCACGCGCACCGCGTTCTCCCAGAAGCCTTTGAGTGCCGCACCTCCCTGCATCCACGCCGGGTTCCCCAGCTTGCCCAGGCCGGACTGCAACCACTGGACGCCCAGCCACACCCGCAAGATTAGCCACAGCCATGCAAAGCTGCTGGTGTGAAACAACCGCCAGACGATCGGCGGCTCGCGCACTTCGATCACTTTGGGTGACATCGGATCTTTACCTCCACTTCGTTCGGCAGTTTATCGTTTATGCATGATAAACCATCGGCGAGGAAGACTCTACAATAGGCTTACCATGAGCGCGCCTATCGTTCGACCCAGCCGTCTCAGCATCCGACGACGCATCTCGCAGGATGTTGACCCGGAGGAATACAAGCGCATCCGCAAGCTGTGGATTGACCATTCGCGCGCCGAAGACGCCCGCGACATCCCCGGCCTGCTCGCGACGTTGACGGAGTCGTGTGTGTACGAACTCATCCCCACCGGTCAGCGCTGGGAGGGCCACGCCGGCGCGCGAGACTTCTATCTGGCCTTTCTCGGGGCGTTCCCCGACGTGCACTTCGAGGTCTACGACATCGTCATCGGTCCGCAGGGCGTCGCCGAATTCGCCAACATGACCGGGACGCACCGCGGCCCATGGGCCGGGCTGGAGGCGACCGGTCGTTCGGTCAACATCCAGATCGTCATCTTCTTTCCCTGGAACGGGGATGCGCAGAGGTTCGATGGCGAGAAAGTGTATTTCGACATGGCCGAGATGATGCGACAGTTGCAATGACCTCACCTGGCATGGAATTCCACATCTCACGCGCCGCCCGCGACCGCTACGATTTCGACCCGGCTATCTATCAGTTCACGGGCAACGCCGTCTTTGCTGATCTGCGCGCCGTGCGTGAGTTTGCGCAACGCATGAACGACCGGCGTGACGCCGCTCGCAACCCCGAGCGCGCTGTGCGCGCAGGTGATTTGAACGCGATGGGGCTGATTGATGAGCTGTCGCATCTGGTCGTCCGGCTCTACGATGAGGAGATGCGTCGGCGCGGCCACATTCCGTCCGACCGGCGCACATTCAGCGATGCGCTCGACTATGCCAGCCAGAAGCTGGGCCCGGAAGTGGTGTATGGGGTGTTGGAGCGCTTCACCGATCGCTTTCCACCGGTTGCGGTATATCGCCGCGAAATGAACCCGGCCACTTACCTGGCGACTCACAGCATCGACGCCCTCGAAGAACTGATGATGCTGTGGCTGGAGAACGAGAATCCGGCCTTCCGACCGTTCGACGAATTGTTCGACGATGCCGAAATTGCCGAAGGCACGGCCTATGCTCAGGTGATCGAGGCCATTCGCGAGTTCTTCGAACGACAGCCCCGCTTTGGCCCGGACAATCAGACGCTGGTCGAAATGCTCCAGGCGCCGGCGCGCGCTGCTCCAGATTCGTTGCAGGGGCAATTGGCTTTCATCCAGCAGCGCTGGGCACCGTACTTCGGCGAAGCCTTCAGCCGCTTCCTCACCCGCCTGCTGATCGGGTTCGATTTGATCCGCGAGGACGAGAAGGCTGCGTTCGGCTTCGGTGGGCCTGGGCCGGCGTTGGTGCCGACCATCGAGGACTTGAGCGGTGTCCATGCCGCGCCGGCGGGCGACATCACAGTCGTCGAGTACGAAGCCTTCACGCCCGACACCGACTGGATGCCACGGCTGGTCTTGCTGGCCAAGAACACCTACGTGTGGCTCGACCAGCTCTCGCGCAAATACCAGCGCGCTATTACCCGGCTCGATCAGGTTCCAGACGAAGAGTTAGAGCAGATGGCCCGCTGGGGAATCACCGGCCTGTGGTTGATCGGCCTGTGGGAGCGCAGCAAGGCGTCGCAGCGCATCAAGCAGATGATGGGCGCGCACGACGCCGTCGCTTCGGCCTATTCGCTCTACGACTATGTGATCGCCGAGGATCTGGGCGGCGAAGCAGCTCTCCAGCACCTCAAAGCGCAGGCCTGGCGATATGGCATTCGACTCGCCAGCGACATGGTGCCCAATCACATGGGCATCGATTCCAGATGGGTGATCGAGCGGCCGGATTACTTCCTGTCGCTCGATCATCCGCCTTTCCCATCGTATACGTTCAATGGGCCAGATCTCTCCAGCGATCCACGGGTCGGCATCTTCCTCGAAGATCATTACTACACGCGCACCGATGCCGCCGTGGTGTTCAAGCGCCTCGACCGATGGACGGGTGACGTGCGCTACATCTATCATGGCAACGATGGCACGTCGTTCCCGTGGAACGACACGGCGCAGATCAACTATCTCAATCCCGAGGCGCGCGAGGCGGTGATCCAAACCATTCTACAAGTGGCGCGTCAGTTCCCCGTCATCCGCTTCGACGCTGCCATGACGCTGGCCAAGCGCCATATCCGCCGGCTGTGGTTCCCCGAGCCGGGAGCCGGTGGAGCGATTCCGTCGCGCGCCGGTCATGGCATGACCGCCGAAGAGTTCGACGCGCTCATGCCGAACGAGTTCTGGCGCGAGGTGGTGGATCGCGCTGCGGTCGAAGCGCCCGACACGCTGCTGCTGGCCGAGGCGTTCTGGATGCTGGAGGGCTACTTCGTGCGCACGCTAGGCATGCATCGCGTCTACAACAGCGCGTTCATGAACATGTTGCGCGACGAGAAGAACGACGAGTATCGTCAGCTCATCAAGAACACCATCGAGTTCGACCCGGAGATCCTGCGTCGCTACGTCAACTTCCAGAACAACCCCGACGAGAAGACGGCCGTCGAACAGTTCGGCAAAGGCGACAAGTACTTCGGGGTGTGTGTGCTGATGTGCACGATGCCCGGCTTGCCGATGTTCGGCCATGGCCAGATCGAGGGCTACACCGAGAAGTATGGCATGGAGTTTCGCTATCCCAGGCTCTGGGAGTGGCCCGATCAGGATCTGGTCGCCCGACACGAGCGGGAAATCTTCCCACTGTTGAAGAATCGCCATCTGTTCGCCGGCGTAGATCGCTTTCGCCTCTTCGATTTCTACACCCTCGACAGCCGCGTGAACGAGGATGTGTTCGCCTATTCGAACGCGCATGGGGACGAGAAGACGCTGGTGCTGTATCACAACAGATTCGCCGAAACGCGGGGCTGGATCCGCACGTCAGCCGCCTATGTCGTCAAGCGAGGCGACGAGAAGGTCCTCACCCGGTCCACGCTCGGCGATGCACTCGACCTGCACGACGACGAGGCACATTTCACCGTCTTTCACGACGCCATCAGCGGCCTCGAATTCATCCGCAGCAGTCGTGAACTGTGCGAGCGCGGGCTGCACGTCGAGCTGCGCGCGTACGAGTATCACGTATTCGACAGGATCCGCGAGGTGCTGGACGATGCCGCACATCCCTACGCCGAATTGAACGCCCGCCTGCAGGGGCGCTGGGTCGCCAGCATCGAAGAAGAGCTGGAGATCGTCCGGCTGACGCCGGTGGCGCATGCCTATCGTCGCGTGGTGGACGCCGACCGGATGAAGTACCTGGCCGGTGCCGCGAAAACCCCGGATGTGGCCGGGATCGAGCAAGCGCTCGATGAACTCGAATCCCATCTGCAAGCGATGCTGGAGGCAATTCAGCGCCACGCGAGAGCCCAGGCCGACGCAGACATGGACGTGTGTCACAAGATCGCTCGCGCCGTTCGTGAGGATGTGGTTCGCCTGGTGGCGATGCGCGAGCACGGAGTGGTCCTGGATGACGATGCGCGATTCAGCTCTATGCTGGGTTGGCTGCTGTCGCGTCGCATTGGTGAAGCTGCGACCGCCGAGAGCGATCGCCCAGCCGATCACGAGCTCACCAGCCGGATATGGCTGACACGCTGGCGCCTGGGTGACGAGCTACAGGCTGCCTTTCGCGGTTTTGGGTTGGACAATCAGCAGGCCTGGCAGGCTGTGATGCAGGTCAAGCTGATGATGGCGCACCGCGGTTTGTTTGCGCCATCTGCCAATGCTTGTCTTCCGGCGTCGGATTCCGAGCTCCCTGTGCCCCAGCTTCGGGCTTTGTTCGACGATCCGGATGCCAGAGCCTTGCTTCGGGTCAACCAGCACGACGGCGCGACCTACTTCAACAAAGAGGCGTTCGATTCGCTGGTTGCGGTGCTCCATGCTGCGGCGGCTTTCGACCGTCGTGACGTCCAGTCCTCGACATCTGCATTGCCTGGCGAAAGCACGGCCGTTGGGTCTCCGACCGTGCAGGCATTGATTCGCGCGGCGGAGGAATCCGGTTATCGCCTCGAGGACTTATTGGGTGTGCCGATGCCGGGTTATCGGACGAAAGACGCCCGAGATGCGCTGGGTCGTGCCGAAGCGTAGGTGGTAGATTGGAGACAATATGAATATGTCTCACAAGCCTGGTCGGGCGTTGTCGTTCGCGGCAACTGCTGTTCTCCTCTCCCTTGTCGCGTTACAGCCGGCCATCGCACACCAGCCTCCCGCTCCCGTATCTCAGGCATCCACACCAACGCCACGTCCTAACTCTACAATCACACCTCGACCGACTGCGACGCCCACCGCGCGCGTGATGACGGTGGCGACGCCTCGCCCCACGCCGACCCTAGCGCTCCCACCGGGCATCACCATCCGGCCGATCAGCAACACCCTGTCCATCCGGTCCTACAAAACCGTCGTGAACATGAAGCTGGACGGACAAAGCAGCGGCCGGATAGCCAAAGGTGACTTCAATGCCGAGGTGCAAACGGATCTCACGAACAGGCGTCAGAGCATCGCCATCGGCGGCAGCCTGGTTCCGATATTGCTGGGCCGCTACTTGCAGGGCATCCCGGTCGGCGGCCTGACCGTCTATCTGATCGCTGGCAAGCCGTATGTCGTCGCCCAGGCGCTGATCTTGCGGGTGTGCGCTGTGCCTGGCTCGCAGATTGCCGGCCTCGATCAGTTGAGCAGCGGTCTGTCTGCCGAGGTCTTCCTGTCGCAGTTGACGGGCAGCAACAAGATCTACGGCACGCTGGTGGGCAACGAGACCGTCAACGGCATCCCCACCCGGCATTACAAGCTCGACGTCAAGACGATCAATGCGTTGGCCAGGCAACGTGGAGCGACAGCGCAACTCAAGAGCGGCGATGTCTGGATTGCCACGCAAGGCGACTACATCGTGCGCATGGTCGTGGATGGCACGGGCAACCTGGCGGCCAACACCGGCGTGGACTTCAGCGGCAACGTCAACCTCACGCTGAACGTCTCCGATCTGAACAGGATCCCACCCATCCAACTGCCGAGTCAATGTAACAATCCAGTGCGCTTGCCCGTCTGATACCAGGGCGGTGCCAGGATCGCCTCCAGGCTCTGAGAAGGGCCTGGGGGCTTTTTAGTCCCTCGTTCGAGCGGGTCAGCGACGCTCACCGAGACGCGCGTCTTCGCGCTACACAGCGCCGAGCACCATGGCCAGCAGCGCCATGCGGACGAAGACGCCATAGCGCGCCTGCCGGAAATACGCCGCATTCGGCAGCGCATCCACATCGGTGCTGATTTCGTCCACGCGCGGCAGCGGGTGCATGACCGTCATACCGGCCTTCGCCGACCGGACCGCTTTCTCATTGACGACGTACACGCCCTTGTAGCGCATGTACTCCTCGACTGTCTCGAATCGCTCCTGCTGAATGCGCGTGACGTAGACGATGTCGGCCTGGGCGAGGGCCGCGTTCATGTTCTCGGTCTCGATGACGACCAGCCCCTGGTGACGCAGGTGGGCGATCAGATCGCCGGGCATGGCAAGCGCTTTTGGCGCGCACAGGATGAGCTTGGCTTTCCAGTGCGCCAGGGCCCTGGCCAGCGAATGCACCGTTCGGCCGTTTTTCAGATCGCCCATCATCACGACGGTCAGCCCTTCCAGGGTGCCCTTCTCACGTTCGATGGTGTATAGGTCGAGCAGCGCCTGCGTCGGATGCTCGCCCGTGCCGTCGCCGGCATTGATGACCGGCACCCGCGCTGCGTCCGCCAGCGCGCGCGCCGAGCCGACCGCGGGGTGGCGCTGCACGATGACGTCGGCATAGCTTTCCAGCATCTTCCCGGAATCGTAGAGGGATTCGCCCTTGGCCGCGCTGCTGCTCGTCCTGGCTTCGGCAACGCTGATGACCGAACCGCCCAACCGATGCATCGCACTCTCGAATGAAAGGCGCGTGCGCGTGCTTGGCTCATAAAAAACGGTCGCCAGGATGCGACCGGTCAACAACGTGAGGTGTTGGTTCTGTTGGAGTTGCTGCTCGAAATGGAGCGCCTGGTCGAGGACGGCGCGTATCTCTTCTTTGCTGAGATCGGAAATGCTGACAATGTCTCGCCCGATGAGTGGATTGCTGCTGTTCATCGGACTTGTATTCTACTGTCCTCTCCGGCGCGAGTCCCATGAGCTGGTATTCGCCTGGGATAAACGGTACGACCCTGGAGTTTTCC
>FWWM01010649.1_pt1 | contig 16205 bp, 17 predicted proteins | sample 2228351 | NCBI WGS metagenome assembly FWWM01 (sample SAMEA103939774, study PRJEB20133) | metagenome | reverse complement strand
CCGGGTCCTTCTCCTTCTTCACCCTCTCCTTGAGCTCCTGGAAGGTGAGGTGGTCAGCAACCGTCATGAAAGAAGGATACTATGGAAAAGGGTATCAGCTCCTCCTCCTCGGGGCCTGGGCCGGGCGGATGGCGGACCGGGCGGGCTACGCCCGGGTGGTGCGCCTGGGAGGGGTCCTCCTGGTGCTGGGCGGGGTCCTCCTCGCCTTCCTGGCCCTTCTAAGCCCCCTTCCGGGGGCGGTCTTGGGCCTGGTCCTCCTGGGGGTAGGGCGGGCCCTCTTCCAGGCGGCCAACAACGCCCAGGTGCTGGGCCTGGCCCCCAAGGGGGAGGAGGCCCTGGCCTCGGGGGCCCTCTCCGTGGCCCGGGTGCTGGGGCAGGGCCTGGGGGGCTTCCTGGCGGGGGTGGGCCTCGAGGCCCTAAACCCCCTAGGCCACCGCCTGGCCTTCGCCCTGGTGGTCCTCTCCTTAAGCGGGCTCATGGGGGTGGGCCTCCTCCTGCAGCGGCTACCCCTTGACCCCCGTGAGGACCACCCCCTCTATGATCTGGCGCTGGAAGAAGAAGAAGACCAGCAGGGTGGGTAGGACGGCCAGGCTCGAGGCCGCCATGATGAGGTGCCAGGCCGTACCCGCCTCCCCGGAAAAGAGGGCGATCCCCACGGGGAGGGTGCGCATCTCCGGGGTCTGGACGATGATGAGGGGCCACAAGAACGCGTTCCAGTTGCCCAGGAAGGTGAAGATCCCCAAGGCCGCCAGGGCCGGGCGCACCAGAGGAAGGCCCACGCGCCAGAAGACCCCGAACTCCGTGAGGCCGTCCAGCCGCCCGGCGTCAAAGAGATCCTGGGGCAGGGTCTGGAAGAACTGCCGCATGAGGAACACCCCGAAGGCGGTGATGAGCCCCGGGAAAAGAAGCCCCCAATACGTGTTCACCCAGCCCTTCTCCGCGCTCAGCACGTACCACGGGATGACCAGCATCTCCGTGGGCACCATCAGGGTGGAGAGGATGAGGACGAAGACCAGGTGGCGCCCGGGAAAGCGCAGACGGGCAAGGACGTAACCGGTCAGGCTGTCAAAGAAGAGGACGGAAAGGGTGGTGAGGGAGGCCACCAGGAGGCTGTTCAAAAACCAACGGGGAAACCCCGTTTCCCAGAGGACCTGGCGGTAGTTCTCCAGGGTGGGGGCCTGGGGAAGAAACCGGAGCTCAAAGATCTCGGGAAACGGCTTGAGGGCGGTGAGGAACATCCAGAGAAAGGGCAGGACCATGACCCCGCTTCCCAAGAGGAGCACCAGGAGGACCAGAAGGTCTTCCAGACGCCTCCGCCACCTCATAGCTCCACCCTCCGGCTCAGGAAGCGCAGCTGGACCAGGGTGACCAGAAGGATGAGGAGGAAGAGCAGAACGGTCACCGCCGCGGCGTACCCCAGCTGGAAGCGCAGGAAGGCCAGCTGGTAGATGTAAAGGGCCAGGGTCAGGGTGCTGTTGAGGGGCCCACCCTGGTCGGTGAAGTTCAGGTTCACCACCTGGGTGAAAAGCTGCAGGTACCCGATGGTGCCGATCACCACGGAAAACACCAGGACGGGGTTGAGAAGGGGCCAGGTGATGTGCCGGAAAAGGCGAAACCCCTCGGCCCCATCTATCCGGGCGGCCTCGTAGTACTCCCGGGGAATGCTCTCCAACCCCGCCAGGAAAAGGACGATCTGGAAGCCCAGGTTCTGCCAAACCACCACCCAGGCCACGGTGGGCAGGGCCTGGGAAGGGCTTTGGAGGAAGGGCTGGGGGGGCAGGCCCAGAAGGCCCAGGATCTCGTTCACCAGGCCGAAGTGGGGGGAGAGCATCCAGCTCCACACCCAGGCCACCGCCACCGCAGGGGTGATGTAGGGGGCGAAGTAGACCGCCCGGAAGAGGTCCCGTCCCCAGGGCGCGCGGCGCAGGAGAAGGGCCAGGACCAGGCCCAAAAGGATCTGGAGGGGGACCCCCAGGAGGGTGTAAAGCAGGGTATTCAGGAGGGCCCTTCGGAGGAGGGGATCCTCCAGGAGCCGCCCGTAGTGCTCGAGGCCCACGAACCGCCGCATGGAGGGATCCGCGTGCCACTCGTAGAGGGAAAGGAGAAGGGCCTGGAAAGCCGGCAGGATGCGGAAGTAAAGGAAAAAGGCCAGGGGGATGGCCAGGAAGGCAAAGGCCCAAAGCGCCTCCCGCTGGCCCAAGGAAAGCCGCACCTTACCTCCAGAACTGGTCCAGGATCTTCTGCTCCTCCTCCGCCGCCAGGCGCAGGGACTGGGCCGGGTCCATGCCCTGGAGAAGGACCCGGTTGATGGCGTCCACCATCACCTTGCGCTGGGCGGTCTCGTCCACAAAGGGGGTGGCCCGGGCGTAGGCCAGGCTCAGGATGAAGGGTCCGTAAACGGGGTGCAGGGAAAGCTTGGGGTCGCGGATGAGGTTGCGGCTGGCGGGGAGCTCCCCCACCTTTTCCAGCCAGTAGCGCTGGGCCTCCTCCGAGGTGATGAAGGCCAGGAACTTGAGGGCGGCCTCCCGCTTAGGCCCCGTAGCCAGGGGAGTCAGGCCGTGCATCCAGAAGGAGCCGAAGTTGGCCTTGCGAGCCCCGGGGCGCTCCACGGGCAGCTCCGCCACCCCCCAGCTGAACCGGGCCCCCTGCTGGATGGTCCCGATGGCGAAGGAGCCGTCGATGATCATGGCGATGCGCCCAGCGATGAAGCCGTCGCGGTATCCGTTGTTGCCGGGGAAGAACCCCGGAACCCCGATCTCGTGCTTGCGCACCCAGTCGGTGTAAAAGGCGAAAGCCCGAACGCCGGCTTCGCCGCCATAAAGGACCCGGCGCCCGTCGGGGGAGTAGGGCTGCCCCCCAAACTGGCGCACCAGAACCTCCCGCACCAGGTGGTGGTCCTGGCCATCAGGGGCGATGCCGTAGCCGATCTGCGTGAACCGCCCGCCCTGCTTTACCGTGAGCTTTTTGGCTGCGGCCAGGAACTCCTCCCAGGTCCGGGGGGGAGAGGAGAAACCCGCCTGGCGCAGGAGGTCCTTGTTGTAGAAAAGGGCCAAGCTGCGCACGGCAGTGGGAACCCCGTAGAGCCGGCCCCCAATCTTGGCCGCCTGGGCCATGGAGACGAACTCCCGTTCCACCCGGCTGGCCCAGTCCTCGGGGAGGGGTACCAGGTACCCAGCCTTGACCCAAGTGGGGGCCCACCCATAGTAAAGGTTGACCACATCGGGCCCCTGACCCGCGGGGATGGCCGAGGCCACCTTCTGCTGGTAGGCGTCGTAGGGGAAGGTCTGGTGGACCACCTTGATGCCCGGGTTCTGGGCCTCAAAACGGCGGATGAGCTCGTCGATGGCCTCCACCTTGGTGCGGAACTCGTACTGCCAGTAGGTGATGGTCACGTTCTGGGCCAGGGCCAACCCCCAGACCCCCAAAAGCAACGCCGCCAACCGGCTGATGCGGAACATAAAACCTCCCTTCGCCCCCGATTCTACACCCACCCCGGCTCCCGTCTCTTTGTAGGGAATGGGAAGAACCTCCAGGCAGGACCCCTTACAGGGAAAGGAGGGCCGCCACCTCCTCCCTCTCCAGGAGGTCCGCCATCCGCCCCTCCAGCCTGACCTCCCCCGTTTCCAGCACATAGGCCCGGTCGGCCACGGCCCCCGTGAACCGGAGGTTCTGCTCCGCCAGCAGGATGGGCATCCCCTCCCCCTTCAGGGAGCGGACCAGGTGGGCGATCTCCTCCACCAGGAGGGGGGCCAGCCCCTCCGTGGGCTCGTCCAGGAGGAGGAGGCGGGGGTTGGTCATGAGGGTCCTGGCGATGGTGAGCATCTGCTGCTCACCTCCCGAGAGCAGGCCCCCACGGCGGTGCTGGATCTCCCGCAGCCGGGGCAGGAGGTCGTAGACCTTCTCCAGGTTCCACGGCCCTGGTCGGGCGGCCACCAAGAGGTTCTCGCGCACCGTGAGCTCCGGAAAGATGCGCCGGTCATCGGGCACGTACCCCAGGCCCTTCAGGGCCCGCCGAAAAGGGGGCAAGGGGGTGAGGTCCACCCCCCCATAGCGCACCCGGCCGGAGAAGGTGCGGACCAGCCCCATGGCCGCCTTGATCAGGGTGGTCTTGCCGGCCCCGTTGCGCCCCAGAAGGGCCACCACCTCCCCTTCCCTCACCTCCAGGCTCACCCCGTGGAGCACGGGGATGTCCCCGTACCCTGCCCGTAGGTCCTCCAGCACCAGGCTCATCGCTCCCCTCCCAGGAAGGCAGCCCGCACCTCCTTGCTGGCCCGGATCTCCTCAGGGGTCCCCTCCGCCAGCACCCGCCCCTGGTGGAGCACCGTGATGCGGTCGGCCAAGGTCAGGACCGCGTCCGTGTCGTGCTCTGTGAAGAGAAGGGTCACCCCCTCCCGGCGCAAAAGCTCCCCCATAAACTCCACCATGCGCCTGCGCTCCGCCCGGGAAAGCCCCGCCAGGGGTTCGTCCAGGAGGAGAAGGCGGGGCTCGGCCACCAGGGCCATGGCCACGTCCAACCGCTTTAGATCCCCCAGAGGCAGTTCGGAAACCCTTCGCCGGGCGTACCCCTCGAGGCCCACCTTGGCCAGGACCGCCTCGGCCTTGGCCCTGGCCCCCCCATAGGCCCAAAGGGGCCGAACCAGGTTCCAGGTGGCCCCCCCGTAGCCTAGCCGGGCCAGGACCACCGCCTCCAGGACCTCCATGGAGGCAAAGGGCTGGGCCCGCTGGAAGGAGATGGCCACCCCCAGGCGGGCCACCCGGTGGGTGGGCCAGCCCGTGATCTCCTGGCCGCGGAAGCGGACCCGGCCCCGGTCGGGGGCCAGGCGGCCGGTGATCACGTTGAAGAGGGTGGTCTTCCCCGCCCCGTTGGGGCCCACCAGGGCGTGAAAGCTCCCCGCCTCCACCCGGAGGGACACCCCGGAGAGGGCCATAAACCCCTGGAAGGACTTGTACACCCCTTCAACCGCCAGCAGGTCCACGCCGCACCCCCCTAGCCAGCCGGGTGGCCTCGGCCCAGAGGCCCGAAAGACCCTTAGGGAAAAAGAGGACCACGAGGAGGAGGACCAGCCCCAGGAAGAAGGGCCAGTACTCCGTCTGGGCTTGCACCGCCACCCTGAGGAAGAGGAAGGCCGCCGCCCCCACCGCAGGGCCCAGGAAGGCGGCGCTGCCCCCCAGGATGGCGGAGAGGATGGCCTCGGCCGAACGGGTCCAGAAGAGGTAGTCGGGGAAGACCGAGCGTTGCAAAGCCCCTTGGAGGGCCCCCGCCAGGCCCGAGAGCATGCCCGCCAGCACAAAGGCCAGGAGCAGATGGCCGAAGCCGGGGACGCCCACCGCCTCCGCCCGGGCCCGGTTGTCCCGGAGACCCCGGAGGGCGTAGCCAAAGGGGGAACGGTCCAGGAGGGCGAGAAAGCCCACCCCCAAGCCGAAGGCGAGGAGGGCCAGGTAGTAGAAGGGAAGGCTCTCCCCCAAGGCCCCTCCGGGCCTCAGGTCGGTGATCCCGTTGTCCCCCCCCGTAAAGGCGTACCACTTGTGGGCCACCGCGTAGAGGAGCTGGGCGAAGGCCAGGGTGAGCATGGTGAAGTAGATGCGGGTCAGGCGGATGCTGAGGAAGCCGATGACCAGGGCGGCCAGAGCGGAGGCCAGGAGGGCCAGGGGCAGGGTGGCGAGGAAGGGCCACCCCGCCCGGCTCACCAGGAGGGCCATGGCGTAGGCCCCCACCCCGAAGAAGGCCGCCTGCCCAAAGGAGAGGAGGCCGGCCTGGTGGAAGAGGAGGTTGAAGGCCATGGCGTAAAGGCCGAGGATGAGGGCCTCGCTGGCCAGCTTCAGGCCGTACTCGGAGAGGAAGGGCCCGAGAAGCCCCAGGAGGAGGAGAGGGAGGGCCAGCCTCATGTCCGCACCGCCGGAGGACGCCCCAGAAGCCCCCAGGGCCTGAGGAGGAGGACCAGGGCCATGAGGGCGAAGGGGAAGACCATGGCCATCTCTGGAGCCAGGAGGATGCCGAAAGCCTGGAGAAGGCCGATGAGAACCGCACCCAACAAGGCCCCCCAGACGTTGCCCAGTCCGCCGATGACCACCACCATAAAAGCGTTGATCACCGCGTCCACCGCCATCCCCGGGGTGGCCGCCTGCAAGGGCAGGAGGGCCGCCCCTCCCAGGGCCGCCAGGGCGATGCCTCCCCCGAAAACCAGGGTGTAAAGGGCGGGAACGTTCACCCCCAGGGCCTCCAGCATCTCCCGGTCCTGGGTGGCCGCCCGGATCCAGGTGCCAAGGCGGGTGCGGTAGAGGAAGAGCCAAAGGAGGAAGGCCGCCACCCCGGCAAGCCCCAGGAGGAAGAGGTAGTAGCTGGGGAAGGGGGTGCCCAGGAGGAAGACGGGGGTGGCGAAGGCGGGGGGCAGGGGGAAGGACCGGTAGCCCGCCCCGAAGAAGAAGCGCACCAGGTCCTCGAGGATGAGGAGGAGGGCGTAGGTGAGGAGGATCTGGTACTCCTCAGGCCTAGGGTAGATAGGGCGGATGAGAACCCGCTCCACCAAGGCCCCGACAACCACCCCCGCGGCCAAGACCAGGAGGAGCCCCCCCCAAAACCCCTCCGCCTGGCCCCGGGTGAAGGCGTAAAGCAGATAAGCCCCCAGCATGTAGAAGGAGCCGTGGGCGAAGTTCACGATGCCCATGGCCCCGAAGATGAGGGAAAGCCCCACGGAGAGGAGAAAGAGGGTGCTGGCGTAGGCCAAGCCCGTGAGGAGTTGGAGGAGGTAGAAGCCTAGGTCCATGGCTCAGCGCTTGCACTGGGTGGGGTAGACGGTGTCGGAGGCCGGGACGATGCGCATCCGATCCAGGATGGCGAAGGGGTAGTCGGGGCTATGCTTGGTGTACCCCCAGACCAGGCTCTCAAACACCTGGTGGTCCTCAGGGCGCATCCGCTTGCGCCCCTCTGGAGCCTCGTAGACCAAACCCCCGTCCGCCTCAAAGGCCCGGCGCACCGCCTCCGCCTGGGTGGAGCGCGCCTTTTGGATGGCCGCCGCCAGCATGTGCATCCCCGCGTAGGCCTCCTGGGCGTTGTAGCTGGGGTACTCCCCGAAGCGCTTACGGTAGGCCTCCACGAAGGCCCGGTTGCGCTCGGTGTTGGGGTAGAGGAACCAGTAGCGGGCGGAAACCAAAAGCCCCTCCGGGGTTTCCTTGCCCAAGGGGGCCAGAACCTCCAGGGCCGCCCCCACGGGGTTAACGAAGTACCGCACCTGGTTGAAGAACCCGAAGGCCTTGGCCTGGCGGGCAAAGATGACCATGTCCCCGGCCCAAAGGGTGGAGAAGACCCCCTCCGGCCGGGCCCGCATCAGGGCGGTGATGAAGCTGGCGTAATCGGTGGAACCGAAGCGGGGCCACTGCTCGCTCACCACCTCCACGTCCGGGCGCAGTTGCTTAAGGCGCGCGATGAAATCTTGCCAGGAAACCCGCCCGAACTCGTAATCGGGCCCAATGTTGGCCCAGCGCTTAACGGGTAGGGTGGCCGCCAGGGCCGCCGCGGCCCAGGCGTCCATCCGGGCGTTGTTGGAGGTGCGGAAGACGTAAGGCCTGCACTGCTCCGTGAGGGTGGGGGTGGCGGCGTGGGTCACCACCAGGGGGATCTTGTACTCATCCGTCAAGGGGGCCACCGCCAGGGAAACGGAGCTGGAGTCTATGCCGAAGAGAAAGTCCACCTTCTCCTGGAGGACCAGCCTCCGGGCTTCCCGGACCCCCACCTCGGGGTTGCCCTGGTCGTCCACCACGATGAGCTGCAGGGGCCGGCCCAAAACCCCCCCGCGGGCGTTGATCTCCTCCACCGCCAGCTGGGCCCCTTGGGAGCCCGACTTACCGTACCCGGCGAAGTTCCCGCTCAGGATGAAAAGCGCCCCGATCTTGATGGGTTGCTGGGCCAGCGCCCACCCGCCCAGCAGGGCCAGGACCAAGAGCCAGTACCGTACCTTCATACCCTCACCTCCTACCTTGCGCTCACGCCGCCGTCCACGGCGTAAAGGCCTCCGGTTACGTAAGCGTTCTCCGGCTCCAGGAGGAAGGCCACCATCCGCGCCACCTCTTTGGGCTGGGCCATCCGGCCCAAGGGGATTTCCCCAAGAAGGGCCGGTCCCAGCCGGGGATGGGCCCTTAGGCCCTCGGTCATCTCCGTTTCCGTCCATCCCGGGGCCACCAGGTTCACGCGCACCCCCCGGTCCGCCCAGTCCAGGGCCAGGGCCCGGGTGAGGCCCCAAAGCCCGGCCTTGGCCGCGGTGTAGGCCGCCAGGCGGGCCCCCCCGCGGAAGCTCAGGACGGAGCCCACGAGCACAAGGCTCCCCGGCCCCGAAAGGTGCTGGAGAAAAGCCTTGGCAGCCACAAACGCCCCGGTGAGGTTCACCGCCAGGACCTCGTCCCAGACCTCGAGGCCCAGGTTCTCCGCCCGGGTGAAGGCCGGGCTTATGCCGGCGTTGTAAACCAGGCCGTAAAGCCCCACCTCCCGGGCAAAGCGCCCCACCACCTCGGCCACCGCCGCCCGGTCGCGCACGTCCAGGACCGCACCCCAGGCCCCTAGGGCCTCGCTCACCGCCCGCACCCGCTCGGGGTCCCGCCCCGTGAGGCCCACCCGGGCCCCCCGCCTGGCCAGCTCCTCCGCCACCGCCCGGCCGATGCCCCGGGTGGCCCCCACCACCAGGACGGGCTGGCCCTCAAGCCCGGACATGCCGCACCACCCGCTTGGCCTTGAAGGCCGTGCGCTCCAGGGTGCCGGGGGCCTCGAGGCGGAGGGCAGGGGTGACCCCTAGGGCCTCCTTGAGGCTCCGCCGGAGCCCCTCCAAAACCCCCTCCCCCACCCCGGGCCTGGCCAGCTCCGCCACCACCGTAACCTGCCGGACCACGCCCCCGGCCTCCTCCACCTCAATCCGGTACTCGCTGGAGAGCTCGGGGAACCGCCGCACCACCTCCTCCACCTGGGAGGGGTAGAACTTCGCCCCCCGGTAGACCACCAGATCGTCCGCCCGCCCCAGGATGCCCCCTAGGGCCCTGAGGTGGGTGCGCCCGCAGGGGCAGGGCTCCTTGGTGATCCGGGCCAGATCCCCCGTGTAGTAGCGCACCAGGGGCGTGGCCTCCCGGGTCAGGTGGGTGAGGACCAAAACCCCAAGCTCCCCCTCCGGGAGGGGTTCCTTGGTCTCCGGGTCCACCACCTCCACCAGGTAGTGGTCCTCGGCGAAGTGGAGCCCCGCCTGGGCCTCGCACTCCCCGGCGAAGGTGGGCCCCATCTCCGCAAGCCCGTAATAGTCGTAGGCCTTTAGGCCCAAGGCCTCCTCCAGGCGCCTGCGGGTGGCCGGGTTCTCCGTCCCCGCCTCCCCCCCGAAGGCCCCGATGCGTAAGGGGCTTTCCATCCCCCGCTCCCTCAGGGCCTCGGCCAGGTAGAGGCCGAAGGAGGGGGTAGCGGTCAGGGCCTTGGGGCGGAAGCGGGCCATGAGCTCCAGGTGGCGCTCCGTCTGGCCCGCCCCCACGGGCAGGACGAAGAGGCCCAGGGCGCGGGCGGCGTGGTGGACAGCCAGGCCCGCCACCCAAAGCCCATAGCTGAACCCGTTGAGGAGGATGTCCCCGGGGCGCAGGCCGAAGGCGAAGAGGGTCCTGGCGGTCACCTGGGCGATGCGCTCCACATCCCCCTGGCTCCAGACCGTGCCCACGGGGAAGCCCGTGGTGCCGCTGGAGGGATGGTACTCCCCCCAGCGCTCCGGCGGGGCCAGCACGTACCGCCCCAAGGGGGGGTGGAGGCGCTGCTCCTCCCTAAGCTCCGCCTTGGTGACCACCGGGAACTGGGCCAGATCCTCCAGGTGGCGGACCTCTACCTTCTTGAGCCCCGCCCACTTCTCCTGGAAAAAAGGGCTTTCCCGGTAGAGCCTTTCCACCTGGGACCGGAGCCTGGCAAGCTGGAGGGCCTCGAGGTCCTTCCTAGGTAGGGTTTCCACCTCTGGCTGCCAGTAAAGGGCCATCCTGCCTCCCGGGTGTTGTTCCCAACTTACCCCCTCAAGCACACGAATGTCAAGAGTGGACATTCATGTCTTTTTTGTACAGGAATGTGCTATCCTAAGGGCGTGGACCCCAGCCTACCTTCCCTTTATACCCTAAGCGACCTCGCCCGTCTCAGCGGGGTTTCCCGGCGCATCCTCCAGCACTACGCCAAGCTGGGGCTCCTGGAACCCGGGGCCCTCACCCACGGGGGACGGAAGCTCTACACGGACTTTGCCCTTTACCTGATCCAGGACATCCAGGACCTGAACCAGCTCGGGTTCACCCTGGAAGAGATCCGCAAGATCATGGTCCTGAAAAAGGCCATCTTCCACCCAGACGGCACCTACCGGGCGGACTGGCGTCGCGAGGACATCCCCCTCTCCGACGCGGACCTCCTCGCCATGTGGGCCAAGACGGGGGAGGTGCTTTCCAGCATGGAACGCCAGGAGCGGATGATCCGCCGTTTCCACCGCTTCCTGACCAAGCACTTCGCCCCGAAGGAGGTGGGCCATGGATTTCAGCCTGGACCGGGAGACGGAGGCGCTTAGGGAGCGGGTGCGGGCCTTCATAGAGGAGGCCGTCATCCCCAAAGAGGCGGAGGCCGCTAGGGAGCCAGGCCGCCTGGAGGCCCTCACCCAGGCCCTCCAAAGGGAGGCCAAGGCCCGGGGGCTTTTCCTCCCCCACATGCCCAAGGCCCTGGGGGGGCTTGGCCTGTCCTGGACGCAAACCGCCGTCATCCTGGAGGAGGCGGGCCGGAGCCTCCTGGGCCCCAGGGCCCTGAACGCCGCCGCCCCCGACGAGGGCAACATGCACCTCCTCCACAAGGTGGCGAGCCCCGAGCAGAAGCGGCGCTACCTGGAACCCCTCCTTGCCGGGGAGGTCCGGAGCGGGTTCGCCATGACGGAACCCATGGGGGCGGGGGCCGACCCCACCCTTCTCCAGGCCACCGCTCGGAGGAAGGGCCGGGGGTTCGTCCTCTCGGGCCGCAAGTGGTTCACCACGGGGGCGGAAGGGGCGGCCTTCTTCCTGGTCCTGGCCCGGGCGGAGGAGGGGCCCACCCTCTTCCTGGTGGACCGGGACAACCCCGGGCTAAGGCTGGTCCGCACCATCCCCACCATGGACCGCTGGACGGTGGGGGGGCACGGGGAGCTCCTCCTGGAGGGGTGCGAGGTGGGGGAGGAGGCGGTCTTGGGGGAGGTGGGCAAGGGGTTTGAGTACGCCGAGCTCCGCCTGGACCCGGCGCGGCTCACCCACTGCATGCGCTGGCTAGGGGTGGGGGTGCGGGCCACGGAGCTGGCCCAGGCCTACGCCCTAAAGCGGGACTCCTTCGGGAAGAAGCTTGCGGAGCACCAGGGGGTCCAGTTCATGGTGGCGGACAGCCACATCGAGCTCCACGCGGCCCGGCTCGTGGTGTGGCACGCCGCCTGGAAGCTGGACCGGGGGGAGAGGATCCGGCACGAGGCCTCCATGGCCAAGGTGTACGTGGCCGAGGCGGTGGGACGGGCGGTGGACCGAGCGGTGCAGATCACCGGGGCCCTGGGGATCAGCGAGGACATCCCCCTCTCCATCTTCTACCGGGAGGTGCGCCCTTTCCGCATTTACGACGGCCCCAGCGAGGTGCACCGGGCCTCGGTGGGCAAGCGGGCCCTCTTCAAGGGGCTTAGGCCATGAGGGAGGCCCTGCAAAAGGCCCTGGAAGCCCTGTTCGGCCCTGGCGAGATCGCCGAGCTCAAGCGCCTGGCGGGCGGGGCCTCCAAGGAGGCCTGGGCCGTGGACTACCGCTCCGGGGCGGGCCTCCACCCCCTCTTCCTGCGCCGGGCGGGGGGTGGGGTCATCTACCGGGGAACCCTGAGCCTGGAGGCGGAGTTCCGCACCCTGGAGCTGGCCCAGGCCCACAGGGTCAGGGTGCCCAGGCCCCTCCTCTACCTCCCCGACCTCGAGGGGCGGGAGGCCTTCCTGATGGAGCGCCTCCCCGGGGAGTCCATCGGGGCCCGGGTGGTCCGCCGCCCGGAGTACGCGAGGGCGCGGGCCCGCCTGCCCGAGGCCATGGCGGAGGAGCTGGCCAAGATCCACGCCATCCCCCCGGAGGAAGCCCCTTTCCTCCCCCGCCCGGAGGGCTCTCCCCCCTGGCGGGTGGCCCTGGAGGAGGCCTACCGGGACCTGGACGCCCTGGGGGAACCCCACCCGGCCCTGGAATGGGGCCTGCGCTGGCTCCGGGAACACCCCCCCAGGGAGCGCCCCCCCGTCCTGGTGCACGGGGACTTCCGCATCGGGAACCTCCTGGTGGACGAGGAGGGCCTCCTGGCCGTGCTGGACTGGGAGTTCGCCCACATCGGCGATCCCCGGGAGGACCTGGCCTGGCCCCTGGTGCGGGCCTGGCGCTTCGGGGAGGACGGCAAGCGCCTGGGGGGGGTGGGGGAGGTGGAGCCCTTCCTGGAACGGTACAACGCCCTTACAGGGCAGGATCTGGTCCCGGAGGAGCTCTTCTGGTGGGAGGTGCTGGGGAACGTCCGCTGGGGGCTCGGGGCCCTGAACCAGGCCCAGCGGCACCTTAAGGGGGAGGAGCGGAGCGTGGAGCTGGCCATCCTGGGCCGGCTGGCCGCGGAGATGGAGTACGAGATCCTTTTCCTCTTGGAGAGCCATGGATAGACCCACTGCGGATGAACTCCTGGAGGCCCTGAGCGAGTTTCTGGAAAAGGAGGTGCTGCCCGCCCTGCCCGACCTGAGGCTCCGCTTCCAAACCCTAGTGGCCCTGAACGCCCTGGGCCTGGTGCGCCGGGAGCTCGCCTTGGGGGCCGCCTTAGAGGCCGAGGACGCGGCCGAACTCCGGACCCTTCTGGGAAGAGAGGGGAACCGGGGGACCCTCCTCCAGGAGCTTGCCCAACGGGTCCGGGAAGGGCAGGCCCCCGAGGGAACGGCGGCCTTCCTCAAGGCCCACGTGCGGCGGAAGCTCCGGGTGGCAAACCCCAAGTACCTGGAGCGCTACCCATGAGGCGGCGGCTCCTCCTCCTCCGGCACGGGGAGGTGGACTACTTCCCCGGGGGGCGCCCCGTCCCCCCCGAGGGGGTGGGCCTCACCCCCAAGGGGCGGGCCCAGGCGGAGGCGGTGCGGGCGCTCCTCAGGGAGGTTCCCCTGGACCTGGCGGTGCACAGCGGGCTTCCCCGAACGGAGGAAACCCTGGCCATCGTCCTCGAGGGGCGGGGGGTGCCCGTGGAGGCCTGGCCGGCCTTTAGGGAGATCCGCCCGGGCCGGTTAAAGGAGCTGGCCGATCCAGAAAAAGCCTTCCGGGAGGCCTTCCACCCAGGTTCCCTGGAAGAGCGCTTTCTGGGCGGGGAATCCTACGGGGCTTTCCTGGACCGCGTCCTTTCCGCCTACGAGGCCCTCCTGGCCAGGCCCTGGGACACCCTCCTCCTGGTGGCCCACGGTGGGGTCATCCGGGCCCTCCTCTCCTACGCCCTCACGGGGGAGAGGCGGCTCCTGGGGGGCCTCGAGGTGGCCCCTTGCGGCCTCTCCATCCTGGACTTGGGCCAGCCCAACCTCCTCCGGGTCCACAACCTCATCGCCTACGAACCCCTCCCCCAAAGCCGGCTCTCCAGCATGGAGGAGCTTTGGCAAGCCTACCGCCACACCCCCCGCTCGCGGAAGTAGCGCACGGCCCCCTCGTGGTAGGGCACCTTCCCGCCCCGGGAACGGACCGCGTTTTCCAAGGTGGTGTCCCGGGCCGGGGCCACGGCGGTGTGCAGGAGGGAAAGGTTCTCAAAGACCGCCTTCACCATGGCGTAGGCCACCTCCTCGGGAAGGCTCTCTGGGCATACGAAGACGTTCCAGAAGGTCAGGGTGGGGGTGTCGTAGCGGGTGTTGTACACACTCTTGGGAATCGTCCCCGTGTCCACCACCCCCGGGAAGCGCGCCTTCAGCATCTGCACCGGCGTGCTCTGGGGAGGAAGGGGCACCAGGAAGAGGCGCTTCCCCTTCCGGGCCAGGCTCCCCGAGAGCTCCACCAGGCTCCCCGTGGGAAGCCCCCCGGACCAGAAGAAGGCGTCCAGGCTGCCCTCGGAGAGCATCTGGGCGCTCTCCGCCACCCGGACCCGCTCCCATTTCCCAAAGTGGACCCGGGGGTCAAAGCCGGGGATGGCCGCGGCCATGAGGATGCGGGCCTCGTACTCGATGATCCCGCCGGGGACCTCCGTGGAGACCCGCTTGCCCTTCAGGTCCTGAAGGACGCGGATCCCGCTGTCCTCCGTGGTCACCACGTGGAAGTAGTTGGGGTACATGGTGAAGAGGATGCGCACCGGCGCGGGCTTGCCCTGGAAGCGCTCCTCCCCCTGGAAGGCCAGGAGGACCGCGTCGGGCAAGGCGGTGCCGCAGTAGTAGAGGCCCCGCGCGGGGTCCGTGCGGTCCCGGAGGAGGAGAAGGTTCTCCATGGAGCCCCCCGACTGCATGGCCTGGGCCTGCACGGCCCCGCCCTTGTTCAGGATCTCGGCGATGGCGGTGCCGTAGTAGAAGTAGACCCCGCCCACGCCCCCTGTGCCGATGACCACCTGGGGCTTCTGGGCCAGCGCCCCACCCAACAGAACGCCCAAGAGGAGCCAGCGCCTCATCCCTCACCTCCGATGAGGGGCAGTCTAAGGGACACGTGAACGCTTCCGCAAGGGGACCCTCACCACCGCTCCACCACCACCTTCCTGCGGGTGTAGAAGAGGAAGGCGTCCGGCCCGTGGGGGTGCAGGTCCCCAAAGAAGCTCGCCCGCCACCCCGAGAAGGGGTAGAAGGCGAAGGGCTGGGCCACCCCCACGTTCACCCCCACCATCCCCGCCTCCACCCCCTCCCGGAAGGCCCGGGCCGCCCGGCCCGAGGCGGTGAAGATGCAGGCCATGTTCCCGTAGGGCACCGCGTTGGCCATGCGGATGGCCTCCTCCACGTCCCCCGCGTAGGCCACCCCCAGCACCGGCCCAAAGATCTCCTCCCGCCCCACCGCCATCCCCGGGGAAACCCCTGCCATGACCGTGGGCCCCAGGAAAAACCCCGGCCGCCCCATCTCCTTCCGCCCGTCCAGGACCAGCTCCGCCCCCTCCGCCAGGCCCCGCTCGATGTACCCCACCACCCGCGCCCGGTGCTCCGCCCGGATGAGGGGGCCCACCTGCACCCCCTCCTCCCATCCCGGGCCCACCTTGAGCCTGGAAGCGGCCTCCACCACCCGCTCCAAAAGCTTAGGCCCCGCCTCCCCCACCCCCACGGCCACGCTCCCCGCCAGGCACCGCTCCCCCGCGTTGCCAAAGGCGGAGTTCAGGATGGCCGGCACCGCCAGCTCCAGGTCCGCATCCGGCATCACCACCAGGAAGTTCTTGGCCCCACCCGCCGCGGACACCCGCTTCCCCCCCTGGGCCGCGAGGGCGTAGATCCGCCGGGCCACGGGCTCCGAGCCCACGAACTGCACCGCCCGCACCCCCGGGTGGGCCACCAGGGCCTCCGCCGTCTCCTTGCCCCCGTGGACCAGGTTCAGCACCCCCTCGGGGAAGCCCGCCTCCAGGAAGAGCTCCGCCAGCCGCACCGCCCCCAAGGGGGTCCTCTCCGAGGGCTTCAGCACAAAGGTGTTCCCCGCCACCACCGCGATGGGGATCATCCACAGGGGGATCATCACCGGGAAGTTGAAGGGGGGGATCCCCGTCACCACCCCCACGGGGTAGTGGAAGAGGTTCTGGTCCACCCCGCCCGTGACCTCCCGCAGGGTCCGGCCCTGGAGGAGGGTGGGGGCCGAGAGGGCGAAGTCCACCACCTCGATCCCCCGCCGCACCTCCCCCCGGGCCTCCTCCAGGGTCTTCCCGTGGTGCAGGGTCACCAGCCGGGCCAGCTCCTCAAAGTGCTCCTCCAAAAGGGCCTTGAAACGGAACATGAGCCGCACCCGCTCCAAGAGGGGGGTCCGGCTCCACACCGGGAAGGCCCGCTCCGCCGCCCGCACCGCCCGGTCCACCGCTTCCGGCCCCGAGAGGGGCACCTCCTCCAAGACCTCCCCCGTGGCCGGGTTGTACACCGGTAGGGCCGGGCCCGAAACCGCCTCCCACTGGCCGCCAATGAGGTTTTTAAGCATGGGGTCCTCCGTATCCCAGAGCTCAGTACACGTCAAAACGTGGGACCACCCCTTTAGGATGGACCTGCGCCCACGTGGATGGGCAGGTACCCATAGGAGGTGGTCCCCATGGAACA
>FWWM01010642.1_pt1 | contig 16221 bp, 8 predicted proteins | sample 2228351 | NCBI WGS metagenome assembly FWWM01 (sample SAMEA103939774, study PRJEB20133) | metagenome | reverse complement strand
CGAAGCCGCGAAGGGGACGCGAAGATCACGAAGCGCGAAGGACACGAAGGGGGTCGTCGCGGACGTGATCTTCGTGCTCTTCGCGCTTCGTGTTCTCCGTGAGCCTTCGCGCCTCCGTGATCCAAACACCACTCCGAAAAACGGTTCCGGCTGGTCTCCTGACCAGCCAGGGGCACGGTCCGGAGACCGTGCCGAAACTTTTCGGATAGGTTCCAAATCAAAGATGTGAAGAGTACCGTGGGTCCCTATCTTCCATACAATCGCCGGTAGGTCGCGTAATACGCCAGGATGCGCTGCACGTAGAGGCGTGGCTCGGAGAGGGTGATCGCCAGGAAGAAGCGATCATCGTCGCCGTTGGCCTGCTGCAGCCAGCGCCGGGCGTTGCCAGGACCCGCGTTATAGCCGGAGAGAGCCGCGGCGATATTGCCATCCACCGCCTGCAACGTCGACCACAGGTAGTAGGTCCCGAACTTGATGGAAACATAAGGCAGATAGAGCAGCTCGCGCGAGTATCCCTCCCATCCCAGCCGTCCGGCGATCCACTCGCCCGTCGGCGGGATCACTTGCATCAGACCTTGGGCGGCGGCGTGAGAGGTCGCGTGCGCCTCGAACAGGCTCTCCTGCCGGATCATGGCATAGATGAGCAGCGGATCGAGCGCGCGGGCCGCCGCCTCCGCCTCGACGAGATCAGCAAAATAGATGGGGTACGCCAGGCGCTGCAAGAAGAGCGGCGCATCCGCCAGGCGAACAGGCGATAACGCCGCCACGCGCTCCGCGGCCTGGATCGACTGACGATAGGCCCTCAGATCGCGGAAGAAGAGCGCCAACTGATAGAGGGCCAGCGCGTCGTCGTTGTAACGTTGTCGGACCGCCGCGAAGCCCTGGGCTGCCTCGGCAGCCATCCCCAGATTCCACAGCTCGAGCGCCCGCGCCAGGCCCGCGTCCGCCCGCAACCTGGGCGACAGCCCGGCCAATTGCCCCGCCGGCGCATCCGCAACCCACGTGCGCAGCCAGGCCTCCGCGGCAGCCTGGTCGTCGGGCGACGGGGGCGGCGCCGCAGAGATGGTCACGCCGAGATCGAGGCCAGCCGCCTGCGCCAGAGCGAGCGCCCGTTGCCCGTAATAGGTCTCGGGTTGGGCGGCCAGGGCGCGCCAGGCGTCGGCGGCAGCTTCCGGCTGACCCGCGGCCCATAACGCTTTGCCCAGCCACAGCCGCGCCATCCCCAGCAGGTTGGCGTCGCCGCTCGGGTAAGCGCCCAGGAGGGTGCGCAGATCAGCCGCGGCCGCTTCCCACTGCCCCTGGTTGTACAGACACAGCGCCGCCGCCTGCAATCCTCGGGCGCCCGCCTCGGACCCAGGGTAGCGAGCCTGCAGATCACGATAGGCCCGGGCAGCCCCCTGGCAATCGCCTGCCGTCTCGAGCAGCCTGGCCGCCTGGTACAACGCTTCCGCCGCCAGCTCGTGTTCGGGATGCGCCTCCACGAAGGCGAGCAACCCGGCGCGCGCGCCCGCCACATCGCCGAGGGCGGCCCGCGCCGCCGCGCGCCGCAGCCACGCCTGCCCCCAACAGGGACACGTCGGAAAGCGCTCGATGACGCGATCCCAGGCCGCGATCGCCTCGGCATAGGCGCCCAGCCGATTATGAGCCAGCGCCAGAAAATCGTAAGCCTGTCCCCCGCGGCCATCGGGATCGCTGGCCAGATAGCGCTCCAGGGCAGCGACCGCGAGGGCGTAGACGCCGTTATAGTAGTTGATGACGCCGCGCTGATATTCATCGACCGGCGCGCCCTGATCGAGCAGCGCGACGATGGCGGCGTGGGCGTAGCTGCTGGTGGGCGCCGCGTCCGCAGCGGCTTGATAGCGAGCGGCCGCCTCCGTCGCGCGGCCAGCCAGACGCAATGCCTCTCCCGCTCGATAGAGGATCTCGGCGCGGTAACTGGCGTTGCGCGCGACCGCCAGGATGGCGTCGTATTCGGCCAGAGCCTTGTCAGCCTGGCCCTGATCGAGCCACAGGCGCGCCAGCTCCTCGCGCAGGCGCGCCTCTGTGCTGACATCGGGCGCCGCGGCGATCGCCTCCCCATAGGCGCTGGCCGCCTGGTCCCAGGCCGCAAGCTGACGTTGTGCGCCAGCGATGCGCTCCCATGCCTCGCCGCGCGCCAGGCCGCCGTCCTCCAGATAGGCGCGATAGGCGTCGATGGCCGCCTGCCACTGTCCCTGCCCAGCGAGCGATTCTCCCAGCAGGAAACGCGCCTGCCGCCGACGCGCAGGATCGGGATCGCTGGCGATCACCTCGGCGAAGACCGGCGCCGCCTCCGCCCAACGGCCCTGCGCGCGCAGCGCGCGCCCCAACCCCCACCGCGCCTGCACAGCAACGTCCCCGCCTTCGGCAAGCCGGGCGCTGAACTGGGCCGCAGCCTCCGCATAGCGCCCCTCCAGCAAGAGAGCCTCCGCCGTCGCCAGCGCAGGCGGCGCCGGATCGAGGGCGACCTCGGCAAGCGCCTCGGCAGCCGACGCCACGCTTGTCGCGGGCGGCGTCGCGACCACCGCCGTGGACGTAGCGACCGCCGTCGCGGAGGGGGTCGCGGTCGGCATGATTGGAGTTGGCGTCGCGGTGGGCGCCAGGGTCGCGGTGGGCGGCGCCGCGGTCGGCGTGAAGGTCGGGCGCAACGTCAGCGATAAGGGCAGCGATTGCGATAGCCGAACGGAAGGGAGATCGGTGGGCGCCGCGGCGAGGCTGTCCATTGGCGTTTCGCCGCGCGCGCGCCACAACTCGGCGAGCAGAAAGCCGCTCGCCACGAGAGCCGCCGCCGCCAACAGAACTGCCAGCAAGGCGAGCAGGACGATCCACCAGCGCCGCCATCGCAGGGAAAGATTCATAGTTCGATTATGACGCACTCAGGGGGTCGCGTCAAAGCCGTGGGGACAACGGGTAGCCGACGACGAGGCAACGGAAGCCGCGCTCAGTGGGGCCAGAGGCGGGTGATGAGCAGCACGAGCACGCCGCCCAACGCGAAGCCCGCAGCGATCGGCCCCCAACGGCCGATGGGCGAGCCAGCGGCGGCGGCTGTCGACATCGCCGTCGCTGGCGTGATCTCAACCGGCGCCGCAGCAACCGCCGCCGTCGGCTCCTCGACCAGCATCACCGGCGGGGGGATCGTCGGGGTGATCGCCAACTCGGCAGCCGACGTCTCCGCCGAGACCAACGGGACGGCCGGAGCGAGTGGGACGGCCGCCGCGGGCGCGGCCGCTGGCGCCGCCGATGTCCACGACGTCGACATGGCCAGAGGCGAGTTGCAGGCGAACAGCGATACATCATCCAGATACATCAGGGTTCGCTTACCATCGCCGTCGTTGTAGACGTTGAAGTAGATGAGGAACGACGACCCGCGATAGGGCGTGAGATCGAAGGCGGCATATTGCCAACTGCGGTCGTTGCGCAACGGCGTCGGCCGCCACAGCTCGGCGATGCGCTTCAGAGAGACCGGATCGAGCAATAACAACTGCTGGCGATCGCCGCCATCCGTATCGTCTGAACTCGGCCAGAACCAGAACGTAAGGTAGGCGGTCTGCGCGTCGGGAGGGATGCCGGTCTCCTGGCGCACCGAGGAATAGGAGCGGTTGTCAGGCAACGCGCTGTTCCCCAACATGACCGAACGGATTCCGGTGCGCACTGGATTGGGGTAGCCAGCATAGGTGGGCCACAGGGGCGTGCGGAACATCTGCCACCCTTCGTCGCTCTCGAACGATTCGTTGGTCAGCAGCGCGTAACACAGGCTGGGATCGGGAGGGACGATGATGACCGGCGTCGGCGTAGGATAGACGACCGGCGTGGATGTGGCAGTGGCGATCGGCGTCGCAGTGACGGTGGGGATCGCCGTGGGCGGCGGCGTCGGAGTGCCAGCATAGTTGAAGGTGCTCACCAGGGCGCCGAAGCTATCGCGCAGATAAGCGGTGTCTCCGGTGTTGTCCCAGATCGGCCCGCCCAGCCCCCAGTAGAGGTCGGTCGGCGTATTGGCGCCCGCCTTCGTCCACACGCGCACGAATGACCCGGCGTTGAGGGTGAACGGCGGGAAAAGATAGGTGTTGCCCGCTTGATCGCGCAACGTCCAGTTCGTCAGATTGACAGTCACCCCCGCATAGTTCTGGATCAGGACATATTCGCCATCGAGGTCAGACCCTGGCGGGTCATAATTGATGAACGTGACGCGCACATCCGGCGCAACGGCGGTGGGACTGGGCGTGACGGCAGTCGCCGTCGCGAGGGGAGTGGCAGTGGCGGTCGCGCTGGCGGTAGGGGCGCCGGTGGTCGTGGGAGTGGGGGTGACGCCCACGCACACTTCCAAAACGACGTTATCGAGATACATGGCGGTCGTCTGATCGACCGCCCCAAGGCCGTCGTTAAGGACATTGAAATAGAGGACGAAGCTCTGGCCGCGATAGATCATCATGTCGGCGACAGCAGGCTGCCAATAGGGAGCGTCCTGCCGCTGGCTCATGAGGATCTCGGTTGGCTGGCGCGTGGTTGGGTTGAGGATGATCAACTGTTGTCTGTCGCCATCGGCCGGGCCTTCAGCGACCAGGAACATTTCAAAGCGCAGTTGGGCGCTGAGCGCGTCGGCGGGGACCGTGATTTGTTGTTCGATCGAGGAATAGGCGTAGCGGTTGGGCACCTCGGTGATGCCCAGGCGCATGGCGCGGCCGGAGCGATTGGGCGCCGCCACGTAGGCAGGGGTCGCCGGGCTGACGTTGGTCCACCATCCGCCCGCGCTCTCGAAGTCGCCATTGATCACCAGATCATAGCATCCTGGCGTCAAGGCGACAGGGCCGGCGGAGCTGCCCTGCGCCGCGGCCAGCCACAACAGGACGAGCAGTCCACCGATCCATCCCCATTGCTTTCTGCTCATGCCTGATCCCCCTGGAGTGAAAAGCGCAAACGATCGGTCGCGCGAACAGCGTCTATCAGGGATTGTAACACAGGCGGGCAGAGCGATCAATGATAGTTTGCAGGCCGTTCATGGCCTGTTGTAGAATGATTTGATTCCGGCGCAGGAGGAATACATTCGTGGAGCTCCTTAAACAGCGGATCATGGCCGAGGGGCGCAACCTCGGACGGGGGATCCTCAAAGTAGATAGCTTCATCAACCATCAAGTTGATCCCGTCCTCATGCTCGAAGTGGGGAAAGCGCTGGCGGCGCGCTTTGCAGATGCGGGCGTCACCAAGGTGATCACCGCCGAGATCTCCGGGATCGCGCCGGCGTTGACGACCGCGTTGGCGCTCGGGGCGCCAGTCGTCTACGCGCGCAAGAGTCGGCCGATCACGATGCCGATGGGCGCTTACCGCGATACGGCCCCTTCGCACACCAAGGGGTGCGAGGTGGAGTTGCTGGTTTCGCCAGAATTCCTGGACGCGCGCGACCGCGTCCTGCTGATCGACGACTTTCTGGCGACCGGGCAGACGATCGCGGCGCTCGTGCGCATCGTCGAACAGGCGGGCGCGACCCTGGTCGGCATCGGCGCGGTGATCGAGAAGACGTTCGAGGGAGGGCGCGCCCTGCTTCAGCCCCTGGGAGTGCCCATCGAGTCGCTGGTCATCATCACCAGCATGGAAAACGGACGGATCGAGTTCGCCGCATGAGCCGTGAAGCTGTCGCCGTCATCGACTTCGGTTCGCAGACCGCGCAACTGATCGCCCGTCGCGTGCGCGAGGCGCATGTTTACTGCGAACTGATCCCCTGGAACGCGCCGGACGCGACCTTCGAGCGGCTGGCGCCGATCGGCTTCATCCTCTCCGGCGGGCCAGCCAGCGTCTACGCCGCCGACGCGCCGCGGCTGCCGCGCTATGTCCTCGAGGCTGGCCGCCCGGTGCTCGGCATCTGCTACGGCATGCAGATCCTGGCGCACGAGCTGGGCGGCGTCGTGGCGCCAGCGTCGGAGCGCGAATACGGCCCGGCGCAGGTGACCGTGTTGGCGCCAACGGCGCCCCTCTTCGCCGGGCTGCCGACGCAACAGCCGGTCTGGATGAGCCACGGCGACCGCATCGAGGCGACGCCGCCGGGGTGGGCGGCCCTGGCGCGATCCGACAATACGCCGATCGCGGCGATGGGGGACCTCGCGCGCGGCTGGTATGGGATCCAGTTCCATCCGGAGGTCGCGCACACCCGCTATGGCCGCGAGCTGCTGCACAATTTCTTGTACCACGTGTGCGGATGCACCGGCTCCTGGACGCCAGGCTCCTTTATCGAGGAATCGATCGCGCGCATCCGCGCCCAGGTGGGAGACGGGCGCGTCATCTGCGGGCTGAGCGGCGGCGTCGACTCCGCCGTCACAGCCGCGCTCGTCGGACGCGCCATCGGCGATCAGCTCACCTGCATCTTCGTCAATACCGGCCTGCTGCGCCAGGGCGAGCCTGCCCAGGTGATCGAGACGTTCCAGCGCTCGCTAGGGCTTCCTCTGGTGGCCGTCGACGCCACCGAGGAGTTCCTCTCCGATCTGGCGGGCGTCACCGACCCCGAAGAGAAACGCAAGCGCATCGGCGCGCGCTTCATTCGCGTCTTCGAGCGTGAGGCGGCGGCGTTGGGGCCGGTCGATTTCCTGGCGCAGGGCACGTTATATCCGGACGTGATCGAGTCGACGTCGGCGGAGACGCAGGCCGCGCAGAAGATCAAGACCCATCACAACGTCGGCGGCCTGCCCTCCGACCTGCGGTTCCGCCTGATCGAGCCGCTGCGCTATCTTTTTAAAGATGAAGCGCGCGCGGTGGGCGAGGCCCTGGGCTTACCCGAGGAGATCGTCTGGCGGCACCCCTTCCCCGGGCCGGGGCTGGCCATCCGCATCCTGGGCGAGGTGACCTGGCAACGACTGGAGACGCTGCGTCGCGTCGATGCCATCCTGCTCGCCGAGCTGCGCGCGGCGGGCCTCTACCGCGAGACGGCGCAGGCGTTCGCGGTGCTGCTGCCCGTCCGCTCGGTCGGGGTCATGGGGGATGGGCGCACGTACGCCGAGGTCGTCGCCCTGCGCGCGGTCACCACCGACGATTTCATGACCGCTGATTGGGCGCGGTTGCCCCACGATCTGCTGGCGCGAGTGAGCAGCCGCATCGTCAACGAGGTCCCAGGGGTCAACCGCGTGGTCTACGACATCACCTCCAAGCCTCCGGGCACGATCGAGTGGGAATGAGGTCGCGTACATTCTGGCTGGGGCTGGCCGCCTTTCTGGCCGTTGCGTTGGGGCCGCGCCTCTGGATGTACGAGCGCAGCCTGGGACCGATCCCGCCTGGCGTCACTGTGGCGGGCATCGATGTGAGCGGCGCCAGCACCCTCGACGAAGCGGCGCAGCGCCTGACCGACGCGCTAATGCAGCCGGTGACTGTGCGTTACGCCGAACAGCGCCTGATCCTGGAGCCGCGCGCGGTCGGGTTCACGATCGACCTGGCGACGACGTTGCAGGAAGCAGCCAGCTACCGCCAGGGGCCTCACTTCTGGCGCGGCTTCCTGGCGCAGATCGCGCGTACGCCGCCGCCTGCCGTCGACGTCCCACTGCGCTACCAGATCGACGCCAGAGCGCTGGCCCAATGGTTGGCCGACGCGGCCGCGCGCTATGACCGGCCGCCGACGCCGCCGACGATCGTCCCGGCTACTGGACAGATCACAGCGGGACGGCCGGGCCGTCGGCTCGACGCGCAGGCCTCGGCGCCAAACCTCGTCGCGGCGCTGACGCGCGTCGCCCCTCGCGAGGCCGATCTGGTGCTGGTCGAAGAGCCAGCGCCCACGCCGGACTTCGAATTGCTGGGCGAGCTGTTGCGAGCGCGCCTGCAGAGCTTCCCAGGCATCGCCAGCGTATGGGTGCGCGACCTCCACCGCCGGCGCGAGATCGGCGTGAACGAGGAAGTCGCCTATGCCGCCATGAGCACGATCAAGCTCGCCATCCTGGAAGAGACCTACCGCGCCCTCGACGCTCCCCCTGACGTCGAAACGCAGCGCCTCATCTCCGACACCATGCGGCTGAGCGGCAGCAACCACACGGCCAACGCGCTGCTGGCGTTGATCGGCGGCGGGGACGCGAGCCGCGGGGCGCAGGTCCTCACGCAGTCGTTGCAGCGGCTGGGCCTGCGCAATACGTTCATGGCGGCGCCCTACGGACAGGCCTCGATGGTCCCGCCGCACGTCGTCACGCCCGCCAACCAGCGCCGCGAGCTGGACACTCAGCCCGATCCGTATATGCAGACCACCGCCAAGGACATGGGGCTGCTCATGGAGATGGTCGTGCAGTGCATGGACGGCGGGGGGACGCTGTTGGCCGCTTATCCCGACCAGATCACGCCGGACGAATGCCGGCAGATGATCGAATGGATGAGCGGACCCCACGAGGGGGCGTTGCTGTCGTTGGGCGTGCCGCCAGGAACCCCCGTCGCCCACAAGCATGGCTTCATCGCCGACACACAAGGGGACGTTGCAGCGATCTGGGGGCCGCAGGGGCCGTATGTGCTGTCGGTCTTCCTCTATCAGCCCCAATGGCTCGACCCCCATCTCAGCGAGACGGTGATGGCCGATGTGTCGCGCGTCACGTATGAGTTTCTGGCCAGCTTGCCGTGAGTGGCGAGTGGGGAGTGACACGTAACGATTGACGAGTAATCATTCATTTCGAGAGGGAGGGGGCATGTTCTTCGAGTTGCGCCAGTATCGGGTGAAGCCCGGCAAGCGGGCGGAGTGGGTGAGGTACTTCGAAGAGGTGATCGTGCCTTTCCAGGTCAGCAAAGGCATGGTCGTCGTCGGTAGCTTCGTCGGTGAGAAGGAGGAGGATCTCTTCGTCTGGATGCGCCGCTTCGCGAGCGAGGAAGAGCGCGAGCGGCTCTACAAGGCCGTGTACGAGGACCCAACCTGGCAGAACGAGATCAGCCCCGCCGTCGGCGAACTGATCGATCGCTCGCAGATCGTGGTCACGCGCCTGGAAGCGACGCCCCGTTCGGTGATCCGCTAACCGCTTCCAGATTCCATCAAGAGCCTATCGAAAAACGGTTCTGGCTGGTCTCCTGACCGTGCCCCTGGCTGGTCAGGAGACCGCGCCGAAACTTCTCGGATAGGTTCCAAGGAGACAGACCGTGCGCGGAAAAGCCGCCTGTTACGACGAATTGCGCGCCTTTTGCGAAGTGACGCCGATCGTGGATTGTCACGACCATTCGGCGGAGTGCGGGCCTAAGTACGCCGACCCCATCCAGGTCATCATCAGCGGCTACTTTGCCAGCGACCTCTGGAGCGCCCTCTCCGACGCGGAGTACATGACGCTGGAAGACCAGAAACGTCCCTGGGAAGAGCGATGGCCGATCCTGGAGAAGGCCTGGCGTCGAACCTGCCACACGGGCTACACCCAGGTCACGCGGCGCGTCCTGCGCCGCTTCTACGGCGAGGAGGACGTGACGCTCGACGCGCTGCGGCGCATGGAAGGGAAGCTCCTCGATCTCACCGACCCCGCCACCTTCGAGGGCATCCTGGCCGAGGCCAACATCGCCGCGCGCATCGAGGACATCTGGCCGGACGTCAAGAAGGTGCTCGACGGGACGTTGACGATGTCTCCGCGCGGGCGTCTGACGATCTCGCTGCCGGGGTATCACAGCATCCGCGACTACGCGAGCGTGCAGGCCAACGTCGCGCCGCTGGGCGTCACGGTCACCTCGCTCGACGAGTACCTGGACGCGTGTCGACGCATCTTCGAGGGCTACAAGCGCTATGGTGCCGTCGCCTTCAAAGACCAGAGCGCCTACACGCGCACACTCGACTACGCGAATCCGACGCGCGCGCAGGCCTAGGAGGTGTTCAACTGGTTCATGGAGGATCCCCGTCGCAGCGCGGCCTATCCAGACGGGACCAGGCCGCTCGACGACTATCTGTTTCACGCCTTCCTGCGCATGGCTCGCGATCTCGACCTGCCAGTGCAAATCCACACCGGCCACATGGCTGGCATCCGCAACGACATCGTCAAGACCAACGCCGTAGGCCTGACCAGGGTGATCGAGCTGCATCGCGAGGTGCGCTTCGATCTCTTCCACGCCAACTGGCCCTACAGCGGCGAATTGCTCTACTTGTGCAAGAACTACCCGAACGTCACCATCGACTTCTGCTGGGCCAACATCATCGACCCGATCTACTGCCAGGGGATGCTGCGCCAGGCGCTGGCCAGCGTGCCGCATGCCAAAATCCACGGCTACGGTTCCGATTACCTTGGTAATGTCGATCGCGCGTGGGCGCATGCCCAGATCGCGCGCGATAATATTGCCATCGCCCTCTCCGATATGGTGGACATCGGCTATCTCGGCCTGGATGAAGCTAAGGAAGTCGCGCGTGCCTGGCTGTACGACAACGCCAACGCCTTTTTCCGACTGGGATTGCCCTGACCGATGAACGCTCGCCGCTTCCATCGCCTCCTGTGGATCATCGCCGTGCTGGCGCTGACGGTGGCGGCGAGCGTGATCTTGCGCGCGACGGTCCTCGCTGTATTCGGCGAACTCGAGCGCGAGCAGGCCGTCACGGCGATGGCGCGCGCGGAGACGGCCTTTCGTCAGGAGCTGATGCAGCTCCATACGCTGGGCAAGGATTGGGCGACGTGGGACGATGCCTATCGCTTCGTCCAGGATCACAACCAGGCATTCATTGATGTCAACCTCACGCCCGGCGCCTTCGAAGCGGCGCGCGTTCACTTCATTTGTATCACCGACCTCGAAGGGATCATCGCGGTCTGCCGAACGTACGACGCCCAGGCGCGCGCGTTCGTCTCTCTGCCGGAGCTGAGCCTGCCGCGTTTGCAGGGGGCATGGCGCCGCCTGTTGCGGTTGCCGACGCCGGACGCGGCCGTGATGGGGGTGATACGGACGATACGTGGCCCCTTGTTGGTGGCCGCGGCGCCGATCCTGACCAGTCACGGGGCCGGGCCGGTCCGCGGCGCGGTCATCATGGGACGCTTCGCTGACGCGGCGCTGGTTGACGAGATCTCCGACCAAGTCGACGCGCCGACGACGCTGACCGCGCTCGAGGAACTGCCCGCCGACGCGGTCGCCGTCGCGCACGGCGATCAGACCTACTACATCACGGCGGAAGCCGGGCCAACGGTGCAAGCGCGCTGGCCCGTGGCGGATCTGGTCGGCCAGCCCGCGTTCACGGTGGGCGTTCGCGTTTCGACGGCGCCTTTGCATGCTGGCGCGCGCACGATCTGGCTGACGCTGGCCGCCGTGGCGAGCCTGCCGCTGCTCCTGTATGCGGCAGCGATCCTGCTCCGGGAGCAACGTCTCAGCGAACCCACGCCGTCTACGAAACAACGGCGACGAATCATCCTGCCGCCGATGGTCTGGCTGATCGCGGGCGGCGGCCTCACGCTGTCTGCGCTGCTCTTTGGGATCGTGCGGCAGAATGAGAACGACCATCTGCGCCTGACTTTCCAAAGCGTGGCCGCCGAGGCCGCGGACGAACTGGCCGGCCGTCTGGAGGCCCTGTCTAACGAGCTGGACGCTTTGCGCCGGTTCTATGGCGGCAGCGATGAGGTACGACGCCAGGAATTCCGCGAGTTCGTCGGGCCGCTGCTCGCCCAACGGCCCGAGATCGAGATCGTGGCCTGGATCCCGCGCGTGCCCTTCAGCGCGCGCGCGTTTTACGAGGCCGCCACGCGCGCCGAGGGCATCACTGATTTCCGGATCGTCGAGCGCGCCGCCGACGGCAGCCTCACCCCCGCGCGCGGACGGGCAGTCTACTACCCTATCCACTACCTCGAACCCTCTCTGGAAAACGAGGGGCTGCAGGGCTTCGATGTAGCCTCCGAACCTACGTTGCAATCGGTGTTGGAGCGAGCGCTCGATACAGGCCAGGCAGCCGCAACCACCGCGCGCGCGCTTGTCTGGAAAGCGGATGGGGTCGCCAGAGTCATGATCCTCCAGCCAGTTTACAGGCCTGGGACGACGCCCAGCGCGCCGCAGGAGCGCCGGGCCAGCTTGCGCGGGTTCATTATGCAGGTGGTCCGTATTGACGCCCTAGTGCAAGCGACCTTCCCCGCCGCCTATCGCCTCGACCTGACCCTCGAGCTGCGCAACATGAACGCGCCAGGGCCCGAGCAGCTCCTCTATAGCAACGTCTCCAGCGATCACGATCGCGAGTTCGTGTTCGAACGCGACCTCGAAGTCGGCGGGCGCCGATGGAGGGCGACTTATCGCTCGACGCCGCATTTTTGGGTCAGTCGCTCCCTTGTCTCCTCATGGATCGCTTTGGCGGCCAGCCTCTTGATTACTGTAGCGCTGGCTGGTATTGCTGCCGCCCGCGAGCGCCACCTGCGCTTCCTCCAGGACTTCGTCGCCGGCCACAGCAGCGCCGAACTGAGCGCCGCGCTGCGCATCCGATGGCGTATCCTGATCCCCGTGGCGTTGGTCACGGCGGCGATGGCAGGAACGTTCATCGGATGGGTCCTGTGGGACGAGAATGTCAAAGAGACGACGCAGGCGCGCGCGGGGGGGCAGCAGGCGCAGCAAGCGTGGGCCACGTTGATCGACGCCCGCCGCGCCTTCCTCCGCCTGGCGCTCGATGATCTCACCAGCCGCGAAGACCTGGCAGCCGCCTTCCAGCGTCAGGACCGCACGGGGTTGCTGGCGCGCGCCGAGCCGCTCCTGGCCAACCTGCGCGAGATCTACGGCGTCGTCGAATACACCTACCTGAGCCAAGACCAGCGCGCCTGGCTGCGGGTGCACGATCCCAACCGCTTCGGCGATCGCGTGACGCGCCCCATCGTGCAGCAGGCTGTGCGCACAGGGCAGGACGCCTGGGGAATTGAGATCGGGGCGCGAGGGACCTACGTGCTCTCCTATGTACGCCCCTGGCGGGTCGCCAACACGACGATCGGCTACGTCACGCTGGGCATGGAGATCCAGGCCATCGCCCAGGAGCTGCATTCGCTGGTGGGAGCCGAGGTGGTGACGATTCTGCACAAGGAAGCGACCACGCGCGAGGCGTTCGAGGCCGGACGCGCCGCTGGCCTGGTCTCCGGTGACTGGGACCGCTTCGCTGATGTGGTCATCCTCGGCCAGACCCTGCCCGAGATCCCAGAAGGATTGGCTCAACGCCTTGAACGCGCGAACGAGATGGAGGCCGGGGCCGTCTTTCGGCTGCACGCGGACGGCCAGTGGTGGTCGGGCCAGACGCTGCCGCTGCTGGATGCGACCGGCAAGCACACGGGCGACCTCGTGATCCTGGCCGACCGTACGAGCGAGGTCGCTGCGACGCGAGCGATGTTGCCTCTGATCGGGGCAGGCGCAGGAGGGGTCGGCCTGCTTCTGCTCATCGGCCTCTCCAGTGTGACCAGCCGCCTCGAACAACGCCTGGCGACGGCGGTCGCGGCGCGCGAACGCGAGACGCGCGCGCGTCTCGCGAGCGAAGAGCGGTATCGTCTGCTCGTCGAAAACGGCGAGTTCCCGGTCGTGGTCTCCTCGCTGACCAGCGGCCGCGTCCTCTTCGCGAACGAGCGCGCGACCAGCCTCTTCGGTGTATCACTACACGAAGCAGTGGGCGCGCGCGCCATCGACTTCTGGGTGCGGCCCGAGGACCGCGAGCAGCTCATCGCCGAATTGAAGCGCCAGGGACGGGTGACCGGCTTCGAGGCGGAAGTGCGGACGCGCGGGGGCAAACACAAATGGGTGATGGTCTCCGCCAATACGATCGAGTACGCCGGAGAGCAGGCGGCGTTCTTCGTCCTCAATGACATCACCGCGCGCAAGCAAGCCGAGCAGGCGTTGCAGGCGACCAACCGCCAACTGGAGGAGGCGGTCGCTATCGCTCAGCAACTGGCCGAACAGGCCGAACAGGCGAACCAGGCCAAGAGCATGTTCCTGGCCAACATGAGCCACGAGATCCGCACGCCGATGAACGGCGTCATCGGCATGACCGGCCTCCTCCTGGACACCGACCTCACCCCAGAGCAGCGTCGCTACGCCGAGATCGTGCGCAGCAGCGGGGAAGCGCTCCTGGCGCTCATCAACGACATCCTCGATTTCTCGAAGATCGAGGCGCGCAAGCTCGAATTGGAGATCAACGATTTCGATCTTCCCGCCACGGTCGAAGAGGTCGCCGAGCTGCTGGCGCTCAGGGCGCAGGAGAAAAGGCTGGAGCTGGTATGTCTGATCGCCCCAGAGGTTCCGCCGCGCGTGCGGGGAGACGCTGGCCGTCTGCGTCAGGTGCTGGTCAATCTGGGAGGCAACGCCATCAAGTTCACCCATCAGGGGGAGGTGGTGATCCGCGTCGACCTGGAAGGCGAGGAGGAGGAGAGCGTTCTCATCCGCTGCTCGGTCGCCGACACTGGCATCGGCATTCCCGCTGATAAATTGCCCCTGCTCTTCACGCCCTTCACGCAAGTGGACAACTCGACGACGCGTCGCTACGGCGGCACCGGGCTGGGATTGGCCATCTCGCGCCAGTTGGTCGAGATGATGGGAGGCAAGATCGGCGTCGAAAGCGAACCGGGGCGCGGCTCGACCTTCTGGTTCACGGTTCGGCTGGGCAAGTCATCGTCGCTGCACCCACTGGCGCCGTCGCTGGCCGAGGCCAGGGCCAGCCTGCAAGGGGCGAAGATCCTGGTGGTCGACGACAGCGCCACCAATCGTCTGCTCGTGACCACCCTCTTGAACGGTTGGGGGTGTCGTTGGGCGGAAGCAGCCAACGCTGAAGAGGCTCTGGAAGCGCTGCGGCAGGCAGCGGCGGCGGGCGATCCGTTCCGCGCGGTCCTGATCGACATGCACATGCCCGATCTGGATGGCGAGACCCTGGGCGCCCGCATCCGCGCCGAGCGCGCGCTCGCTCAGCCAGCGCTCGTGATGATGACCTCATTGGGGGATGGCGGAGACGCAGCTCGCCTGCGCCAGATCGGCTTCACGGGCTATCTGACCAAGCCGGTGCGACGCGCGATCCTCCACGATTGCCTGGCGCAGGCGTTGGCGACGGCGGAACCGCAACCTCGCGAGCGCGAACGACCGCTGGAAAAACCCCAGGCGATCGCCGCAACGCCCGCACGGCGCGCCGCGGCGCCCGGCGGGCAACGCATCCTCCTGGTCGAAGACAACGCCACCAACCAGTTGGTCGCGCTGAGCATGCTGGAGAAGCTGGGCTACCGCGCCGACGCGGTGGCCAACGGCCTCGAAGCGATCAGCGCGCTGCAGAGCATCCCCTACGACCTGGTGCTCATGGACTGCCAGATGCCGGAGATGGACGGCTTCGAGGCGACGCGGCGCATCCGCAGCGGCGAGGGCAACGTCCTCAATCCACAAGTCCCCATCATCGCGATGACTGCGTACGCCATGAGAGGGGATCGCGAACGCTGTCTGGAAGCCGGCATGGACGACTATGTGGCCAAGCCCGTCCAGCTCGATGATGTCGCTGCGGCGTTGGAGCGCTGGCTGCCCTACGCCCCTGCGGAGAGCGGCGCAGCGCAGCCAGAAGAGGAGGGCCTGGCGCGGCGGGAGGCAGTCGGGGATCAGCCAACGCCAGCCGAGGGGAGTCCGCCAGCCTCCGATCAGGAAGTTCTGGCGGCTCCGGTCTTCGATCGGCAGGCGTTTCTGGCGCGCGTGATGGGGGACGAAGAGCTGGGGCGCGAGGTGATCACGCAGTTCCTGCAAGACGCTCCTGCCCAGATCGCTGCCCTGCGCGCCGCGATCGAGCGAGGGGATGCCGACTTGCTCGCCCAGCAGGCCCATCGCCTGAAAGGGGCGGTGGGGACGATTGGCGGCATGGCGCTGCACCAGATCATGGCCGAGATCGAGCAGGGAGCGCGCGCAGGGGATCTCGCCCGGCCGCGCGAGCTGCTGCCTGAGCTGGAGGGCGCGCTGGCCGCCTTCGCAGCCGCGACCGCGATCCTTGGCGGCCAGGAGGGGTAACGGCCATGGGGACCATCGCCTATTTGCTCTACAGCGTGGGGACGCTGGCGGCGGTGATATACCTCACGCTCTACCTGCACCGCGAATGGGGATGGGCAGGGCACGTCGCCTATCTTGTGGCCATCAACGGCGTCACGTTCGCGACCTACGCGTATGACAAGGCGTTGGCGCCAGTGTTGGGCGCGCTGCATTTGCGCGTGCCGGAGAAGATCCTGATCTGGTGGCTGGCCTTCCCAGGAGGCATCATCGGCGCCGCGGCGGCCATGCGAGCTTTGCACCACAAAACCGGGCCAGACACGCAAGCCTTCCGCGCTGAACTGGCGCGCGCCTTTT
>FWWM01010639.1_pt1 | contig 16226 bp, 15 predicted proteins | sample 2228351 | NCBI WGS metagenome assembly FWWM01 (sample SAMEA103939774, study PRJEB20133) | metagenome | reverse complement strand
CTTTGGCGGTTGCAAAAGTAACTGGTAGCGTCGGGGCTTGTCCCCGACGGTTGTTAAAAACTACCGTCGCCCGCAAGAGGCAACGCTACTTCGTTCTGCAATCCATGCTTCTTGCTCCGCTTCCCCGTTTCACCGTTTCGCCGCTTCTCTCTCGTCTCGCGCCCCCCGTCCCATTGCTTCAATGGCACAATTTACTCCCGACACGCAGGGAACGGACGAAGGGGGGAGTAGTTTTGGAAACGCTGAGGCGATGGTGGCAGCAGATAAGCAACGAATGGGGACAATTGCCCCCGCTGCAAGCCAAGCCTTTGCCGCCCTTTCCGGGTTGGTCGGTCATGTTGGGACCGGGCATCGTTTGGCTGGCATTGGCGCAGGGGAGCGGGGAGTTGATTTGGTGGCCGCGCTTGGTCGCCAAGTATGGGCTCGGGTTCCTCTTTTTGCTCATCCCCGCCTGCTTGCTCCAGTTCCCCCTCAATTACGCCATCGGACGCTACACCATGTTGACGGGTGAGAGCATTTGGCAAGGGTTCATCCGCTTGAACCGTTGGTTCGCCTTTTTCCTTTGGCTGCTGATGAGCGTCCAGTTTTTCTGGTTCGGGGCTTTCGTCACCGCAGGCAGCACGGGGTTGGCAGCGTTGATTGACTTCCCCACAGGTTGGAGCCAACAAGCCAAAACGCTGTTTTGGTCGTGGCTGTCCATCGGGGTGCTTTTCCCCGCCCTTTTGTTCAGCCCTGTCGCCTACCGTTTAGTGGAACGGTTGATGTGGTTGGTTGCTGTCGTCACTTTCATCGGGCTTTTGGTAGCATGTTTGCAGCCAGAAGTGATTCAGCACCTTCCACAGTTCGTTAAGGGCATCGTGCTACCCCACTTCCCTCCTTTTGCGGAATTGCCACACCCATGGGACCCGAAAGACGCCACGCCGCTGCTCACTGCCATCACTTTCGCAGGCTTGGGCGGCTTTTGGACGCTTTTCTACTCCTACTGGCTGCGAGAGAAAGGAGCGGGGATGGCACGCCACATGGGGCACATCACCAGCCCCATCACGGGCAAACCCGAAGTTATCCCGCTTGCAGGGTTTGTTCCAGAAGAAGGGGGCGAAACGAAACAGCGATGGCAAAACTGGCGGCTTTTCCTTTGCGTGGACAGTCTCATCGGCATCGTCGGCAACATTGTCACCACTTTGATGACCTGCTTTCTGGCATTCGCCTTGCTTTACCCGAAAGGGTTGGTCCCGCAAGAGTGGGAGTTGGTGGTGCACCAGATGCGGTTCTTTGAGGTGAGTTGGGGCGCTGCCGGGCGCGTGCTGTTTGCCATCGTCGCCGCTGCGTTCCTCTCGGATACTTGGTTGACCACGCTGGATGCCGTCTCTCGCGTCCACACGGACATTGTCCTATGCTTTTTCCCTGCCGCTCGCCGTTACCACCCTCGCTCGTGGTATTACGGCATCGCCCTTGCCTTGACATTTGTAACCGTTGTCACAATGCACTTTGCCAGCCCACAAGCCCTTATCCTGCTCAGTGCCGTGTTAGGCTTTGTGGGGACGGTAATTTTCACGGGTGCGTTGCTGGTGCTCAATTACCGATGGTTACCCCGACAGTTGCCCGAAGCGGTGAGACCGCGACCAATAGGTGCGATTGCCCTTTTCATCTCTTGGAGCGCTTACCTGTTGCTGGCTCTCATCTATCTCTGGCTGCAATTCGGTTCGTTGGGGCAAAAGTGAGCCGACAAAGGCGCCACAGGAGGGACCGTGTTTGATGGGCGTTGCGAGCGAAAGTGTTTTTCGGGTTATTGCCATTGACAGAGAGAGTCGCGCCCGTGTTGGCGAACTAAAACTGGCGCACGGCACGGTCACAACACCTGTTTTCATGCCCATTGCCACGCAAGGGACGGTCAAGATGATGACTTGCGACGATTTGGAAACTTTGGGAGCGAGTATCTTGCTGGCAAACGCTTATCACCTGCACTTGCGCCCTGGCGAAGGGCTCATTGCCCAGTTGGGTGGATTGCACCAGTTTATGGGTTGGCAACGATGCATCTTGACAGATAGCGGCGGGTTTCAAGTGTTCAGCCTGTCCAACCTGCGGGAGGTTACCGACGAAGGGGTGAAGTTTCGCTCGCACCACGATGGCTCCTTGCGATTCCTTCGCCCTGAAGACAGCATCCGCATTCAGGAAGCGCTGGGTTCTGATATTGCCATGTGCTTTGACGATGTGGTGCCTTACCCGTGCCCGTATGAGCGGGCGAAAGAAGCGATGGAACGGTCGCTTTCGTGGGCACAAAGGTGCCAGCGCGCTCACCAGCGTGAAGACCAACTGCTGTTTGCCATCACACACGGGAGCGTGTATCCCGATTTGCGCAGGGAGAGCACTTTGCGGTTGGTGGACATGGACTTTCCTGGTTACGCCATTGGCGGGCTAAGTGTGGGGGAGCCGAAGGAAGCAATGTTTGAGTTGGTGGCGCTCTCCACCGAACTGCTGCCCCCCGAAAAACCCCGCTACTTGATGGGCGTGGGGACGCCAGCGGATATCGCTCGTGCAGTGGCGTTGGGTGTGGACATGTTTGATTGTGTGCTGCCTACCCGTTTGGGGCGAACGGGAACGGCATTCACCAGCATCGGGAAGGTCAACTTGCGTCATGCAAAGTATGCGAACGACCCTGCGCCTCTTGACCCCAACTGCCAGTGCCTCACCTGCCGCCGCTATAGTCGCGCTTACTTGCGGCACCTTTTCCGCGCCGGTGAAGCGACGGGACCAAGGTTGGTCACTTGGCACAACCTGCATTTTTACCTGCGGCTTATGGAGCGGCTGCAGGCTGCTATCCTTGACAACACCCTTCCACAAGTGGTAGACGAAATGGTGCGCTTGTTTCCCGACTCCGATGCCGAAGAGGGGAGAGAGGGAGAGTGAGAGTGAGTGGGGCGATGAAACGCACACGAGTTTGGTTGCCTGCGTTGCTCAGCCTTGCGACAGTCACTGTCGTGGGCAGTTATGACCCAACGGAAATTTACGAACGGTCGGTCATCGCAGGCTTTACAGTGCTGGTGCATCCAGAAGTGCGCCGTCATCCTGATGATTGGGTGGCAGCGTTGAAGGAGATAGAGCAGCAATTGTGGCAAATCGTGCGGGTGGTGCCTGACGATAAACTGACAGAACTGCGGAAAGTGCGTATTTGGGTAGAATGGCAAAAACGCAAGAACGGGGCAGCAGAGTTCCATGTCTCAGCGGCTTGGCTGCGCCAAAATGGCTACAACCCTGAAAAAGCAGGTGATGTGGAAATCTGCAATGTCCGCAACTTCGTGGCTTGGTCGCGGCAGGACCAACCGTGGATGCTGATGCACGAGTTCGCCCACGCTTATCACCATCGTGTTTTGGGAACAGAAAACCCGTTAGTGCTGTCAGCCTATCAAAAGGCGAGGGAGCGCGGGCTTTACGAGCAAGTTCCCTACATTCGCGGTGGTCGGCGGCGCGCTTACGCTCTGACGAATGCTACCGAATACTTTGCCGAGTTAACGGAAGCCTATTTTGGTCGCAACGACTTCTTTCCTTTCAACCGCCAACAGTTGCGCGAGTATGATCCCGATGGCTATGCGCTTATGGCGCAAGTGTGGGGAGCGCCTAAGGATGAAAGCAGCGGTGAATTGACAGCGAGTTCGTGTGCCGACAAACCATGAAAAATCGGGTAGGAGGTTCGCCACTTAATGAACCGCGCTCCGTGCTCTTCGTTCCGCATCCCTGTTTCCCTGCTTCCCCTTGCTCGTTCGTCCCTCGTTCCCCATCCCGGTCACCGAAGCAACGCCTTTTTAGGCATCAACCGCACCCGAAGCATCGTTGCAATGGCACGCAAACCGTCCATAGCGCGGATTTTCTTGCCCTCCGCAACGGTTCGGGGGCGATAGGAAATGGGCACCTCCGCAATCTCGTAACCCAGCCGCCGCAGCGCCGACGCCAACTCAAAATCCAAGTCAAAACCGCTGCAACGCAACCGCAACCTCTTGGCAACATCAGCGCGCACCAGTTTGTAACAGGTCGCCACATCGGTCGTCCGAGCGGCAAATAGCAGACGGAAAATCAAATTGAGCACCACACGCCCGATGTAAAACGCCCACATCCCTTGCGGGTTGCCCGTCAAAAGCCGTGACCCAAACACTGCCACTTGGTCGGTTTGCTCCGCAAACGCCAACAACCGCAAGATGTCGTTGGGGTCATACTCCAAGTCGGCATCCTGAATGATGACCCACTCACCTTTCGCCAAGGCGATGCCCAACTTGACTGAAGTGCCCTTGCCCAAATTCTTCGCTTGCAAAATGATGCGGACATCGGGGGCTTGGTAGTTAGCCAGCAACTCCCTCGTCCCGTCCGTTGAGCAGTTTTCCACCACGATGATTTCTTTGCTTACGGGCAACCGTCGCACTTGCTCCAAGACGGTCAACACGGTCGCTCGCTCGTTGTAAACGGGTACGATGATGGACAGTTTCGGCTGCGCCATTGCGCTCGTTCCTGTCAAGAGGGAGGGTCACCCCAATCGGGAATTTTGAGCCACTCACCGTCGCACATCGCTGACCAATGGGCGACAACGCCAGGGGCAAAGTAGCGCACCGCCTCCCAGACATGGATGGCGGGCAACCGCCCCTCATTGCACGCTGAGACAAATTCGTGGACGATGTAGGCGTGAGAACCCCCGTGCCCACCCAACTGTTTCGCCAGCGGTGCGGGCAGCGGCGGACGGGCAACGGTAGGGTCAACGGGTTCCCAACCCCTTTTCGTCACCCACTTCGCGCCTGACACATCCCACTCAAAAGACGCTTCCGTGCCGTAAATGCGGAAGCCTTCTCGCCCCACATGCCCGACACGACGGAACTCGCAGATGCGAGCAACGGCGCCGTTGCTCATACGGAAAATTGCCACCTGATTGCAAAACGGGTTGCGCCAAATTGTGTCGTGGCGATACCAATCGTCACCGGGCAACGCGTAACCCACAGCGGAAACTTCCGTCATCTGCGCCCGCATCACGCTGATAATCCCGCTGGTGGAGTGGGTGGGGTAAAACATGGGCGGTTCGCCCGTTTTGTCGCGCCCAAAGGCTTCGCCCCATCGGTGGCGAAACACTTCGTAAAGCCCGTGGTCCATGTCGTGAAAGTATTCGCCCTCAGCGTAGACAAATTGCCCAAATGCCCCTTCAACGGCTTTTTGCCGACAGAACATCGTTTCAGGGCGGTAATAGGTCGTCTCAGCGAGCATGTAAATCTGCCCCGTTCGCTTCACCGTTTCCACCAATCGGTCGCACTTTTCCAGCGCCTCCTCTGGCGTTCGTCCATAGGCGGGCGGGACAGCGCTTAGGACATGCTTGCCTGCCTCCATTGCTTGAATTGCGTGCTCTGCGTGGAGCCAGTGCTGGGTGAAGATTGCCAAGGCATCCAAATCGCTGCGGCAAATCTCGTCCAACGAGTGATAGGTTTCGGTGATGCCAAACTGTTGAGCCACTTCTGCCAGCCGTTCAGAACGAACATCGCACAGCGCAACCCGGTGAACATCGGGATGGTCACGAAATAAAGCAACGAAATGGCGACCGAACAGCCCCACGCCGACAATCCCGACGCTGATGCTCATTTCCGTTCACTCCTGTTCGCTGTGCTGAGGACAATGCGACAAAATTGTTTACGCCTTCATGACCCACCGAAAATTGTGACGGAGAAGGCGATACAAGGAAACTCTTCGTGACCCAAAAGCAGGTATGCCCATCGCTCGGCGCTCTTTCCCTTACCAGACAACCGAAGGCAAGCGAGAGGGAGGTGAAAGGGATGAACTACCGACGATTGGGCACTACCGGCGTTTGGGTCAGCGAAATCGCCTTCGGCTGCTGGCACTTGGGAAGCAAACCTGCTGACGAAAACGAAGCCATCCGCTTGATCCACCGCGCATTGGACTTGGGCATTAACTTTTTTGACACGGCGGAGATTTACGGCGAAGGGCGCTCGGAGGAAATCTTGGGCAAAGCCCTTAAAGGCGTCCGCCACCAAATGGTGATTGCTACAAAAGTGCGTGGGAGGTTGAAGGAAAGAAGCAATGAGGAAGGGCTCAGCCGCTATCACATCGTGCGCGCTGTGGAAGCCAGCCTCCGACGGTTGCAAACTGACTACATTGACCTCTACCAAGTCCACTGGTGGGACCCCTACACCCCGTTAGAGGAAACTCTGGAGGCGTTGGACATTTTGGTGCGGCAAGGGAAGGTGCTTTACATTGGCTGCTCCAACTATGCGGCATGGCAACTATGTAAAGCATTATGGCTCTCAGACAAGCACGGGTGGGCGCGGTTCGTGACCAATCAGGTGCGCTACAACCTGTTGGACCGAACTATTGAAAGCGAATTGGTGCCGCTGTGCGAATCCGAAGGTGTCGGCATCCTCGCCTATAGCCCGCAAGGGATGGGGTTCTTGGTCAAAGACCCGATGCCAACCCGCCCCAAAGTGGCGTGGGTTCGTTCGCCTCGTGAGCAAGGGCAAACGGTCACGGAACGGGAACGGCGCACTTGGGAGGCGGTAAAGCAACTGGCAACCCGCTATGAACGACCCATGTCGCACATCGTTTTGGCATGGGTGCTCCGCTTGCCCGTTGTGAGCGCCGCCATCGTTGGCGCTTCCACCATCGCCCAACTGGAAGAAAGCGCCCGCGCCTCAGGCTTCCGTTTGAACGATGACGACATCGCTTACCTCAACTTGCAAGCAGCATGGTAGCCTCCTAAGGGCTGTCACTTCTAAAAGCACCCCCCACAAAAGCCACAGGTGCTTAAGGCAGCAAGATTTTGGGTTGTAGTGGCAATCTTTTAGCGAGGTGCTAACCGTGCGTCCGTTTCTTTCCGTTCTCATCGTCACCTACAACGCCCAAACCTTTATCGGCGATTGCCTCCAAAGCGTTCGGCAAGCAGGGGAGCGCTTGCAAGCAACGACGGGGGCAACTTGGGAAGCCATCGTAGTGGACAACGCCTCCGCCGATGCAACAGTGTCGGTGGTGCAACAATTTTCGTGGACGAAGTTGATTGTCAACCCGACAAACCGAGGGTTTGCTGCTGGGGTCAACAGGGCAGCGCAAGAAGCAAAGGGCGAATGGCTGCTTTTGCTTAACCCTGACACGGAGTTGGATGAGGGCGCTTTCGTCTCCTTCCATCGCTTCGTCCATGAAGCCAGCGAAAAATTCGCCCCGTTGGGCGTTGTTGGGTTTCAGTTGCTGCATCCTGATGGGTCATTGCAGCCGTCGGGGCGGTGGTTCCCGCACCTTTGGGAGTTCCTCTTTGCTGTTTTGGGTGGTCACCGTTGGATGGAACACCGTTGGCTAACGGGACGGGATTTTTCCCGCCCGCAGGAAGTAGATGAGGTTTCGGGCGCTGCATTAGCGGTGCGCCGTGAAGCCTTTGAACAAGTCGGCGGCATGGACGAAGGCTTCTTCCTCTTCTTTGAAGAACTGGACCTGTGCCGACGACTGAAGGCAGCAGGCTGGCGCATTGTTTACTTGCCTGATGCAAAGGTTCGGCACCGTTGGGGCGCGTCAGTCAAGCAAGTGCCCGCGTTGGCGCAACAGGCGCATCGTGTTAGCGCTATCCGCTACTTCCGCAAGTATCACGGGAAAGCAGCAGCGTGGTTGGTGCAAGGAGCGTTCATTATTCAACGATTTGGACGCGCGTTAAAAACACTTCTTGGAAGGGACGCAAGACGGGGGACGGGGACGAGAAATAACAGCAGTGAAGGAAGGCGAAACGAGTTCTAAGGGCGTCTTTCGTCACGGTCGCAACAGCGCCTTGACAATGTGTGGTGTCTCGCCCCGCGCCAATTGCCAGAACACTTCCACACCTTGCTCCAATGGGAACTCGTGCACCCACGATTGAACATCCAGTTTGCCCGTAGCGATCAAGTGCAAAGCAGTGGCGAAATCGGCGTCGGTGTAAGCGCTACTGCCGTAGATGACCTTTTCGCCGTAAATGAGGTTCATGCCTGGCACCGTTGTTTCGTCTTCGTGGAGCCCCACCCAAACGATAGTGCCCAACGGATGCACTGTTTCCACTGCGAGGCGGCGGGTGATGGAACGCCCTACAGCATCCAGCGCCAAATCAAACCCTGCGCCGTTTGTGAGGTCCCTCGCTTTGCTAACCACATCTTCCTCACGGGGGTTGATGAGCGCATCAGCAAAGGGTTGAGCAATTCGCAGCCGTTCGGGAGCGACTTCCACGATGGTGACGAAAGCAGCACCCATCACCCGAGCAACTTGCGCGCAAACCAGACCGATGGGACCAGCGCCGAACACAATAACTCGTTCGGGAACAACGGTTTTCGCCAACCGCACTGCGTGGACGGCGTTGGCGACAGGTTCCACGAGGGCGCCCTCGCGGGTGGATAAATGCTCAGGGAGAGGATAGCAGTTTTCGGCGGGAGCAGTGACATATTCAGCATAAGCGCCAGGGCGGTTCATGCTGAGCAATTGGCGCCGTTCGCACAAGTTGGGGCGCCCTTGGCGGCACCAACGACACCTCCAACATGCCACGATGGGGTTGACAGCCACTCGCTGACCGACGGTGAGCCCTGTCACACCTTCACCCAATGCGACGATGGTGCCCGCAAACTCGTGCCCCATGATGAGCGGGGGTTGACGGCGAGGGTGGCGTTGGACAACGCATTCCAACTCCGAACCACAAATGCCCACATGCCCAACATGAATAAGCACTTCGCCCGGCGCTGGCAGCGGGTCAGGCACCTCCGTCAACTCCAACCGCTCCCAATCCGCATACAAAAGCGCCCGCATCCTCGTCACCTCCAAGCCCAAAGTGTAGCGCTATTTCGGTAAGGGTGCGGGACGGAAGACAAGAGAAGAATTTGCGACTCACACTTCTACGCATTGCGCTTTTCACGACCGTGACAATGCAGGAGTAGCGTAAGCCATGAGACTGTAAAGACGAGGCGAGGGACAGAGAGAAATCGGTTGCTTTGCGCTACGAAGCCAACCGGCAGTCCTCATTGCATCCTACAAGGCTCAACATTTGCGCGGTTAGGTGAGGAAAAAACCTTTGGCCGAAGGTGTTGGTGGGTTGGATGGTCAAAGGCTTGGTCGTTCGGTATGGCACTTAACTGTCTATCGTGGTTTGCGCCCTTTCTTCTTGGCGTTGGTCTTGGGCAACTTACTCACAGGAGTCGTTTTCGGTCTCATCAGCGTGTTCACTTGCCAGGGTTATGGGATTCCGCTTTGACAGTTTTACGATGAAGGGCTGAGGGGTTGGGTGGTTTGCCGCAGGGTTGCTGGCACTTCCAGTCCATGGGCTTCCATCAAGGTCTCGTCCGAGAGGATGTTGGCAACGGGACCATCAGCAACGATTTCGCCCGCATCCATCACAATGACCCGTTGACAAAGGTGCACCACCGCTTCCAAGTCGTGGGTGGCGATGAGTTTGGTCAAAGGCAACCGCTTCAACAGCCTTAAAAGTTCGCGGCGGGCGCGCGGGTCTAAGTTGCTCGTTGGCTCGTCCAGCACCAACACTTTCGGTTGCATCGCCAACACGGTAGCGATGGCAACCCGTTTCCGTTCACCGAAACTGAGTTGATGGGGGCTGCGGTGGGCTGCGTGGCACATCCCAACGAGTTCTAACGCGTCCCACGCTCGCTTTAGCGCTTCCTCTTCACTTAGCCCTAAGTTAAGCGGTCCGAACGCCACATCTTCCAGCACTGTCGGCATGAACAGTTGGTCGTCTGGGTCTTGAAACACCAGTCCCACTTGCCGGCGCACCTGTAGCAGGTTTTTCGGTGAGAGTTCTTCGCCGAAGACGAAGACCTTCCCGTCGCCCCGCAGCAATCCGTTTAGGTGCAGCACCAGCGTGGTTTTGCCTGCTCCATTGGGTCCTACCAAAGCGACCGATTCGCCTTCCATGATGCGGAAGGACACACCTTTCAACGCTTGAGTGCCATCGGGATAGCGGTAGCGCAAATTCTCCACCCGAACGGCTTCATTTGGAGGTCGCCTCTCCTGATGTGCCAATTGACGGTAGCTGGAGGGCACATCTCCCGATGTGCTGATTGGCGGTTCATCGGGAGACAAACCCTCCAGATTGGCAGTGGACAGTTCTGCGAAAAGAAAGGGACGGGACCGCAGGGTGCGGAACTCCCCGTCAAACCCGCGCGACAGCATCGCCTGATACACCCGTTCAGCGCGGTCATAGGCTCGCAGCAGGAGAGCGCCGACAATGCGACCGATGACCTTTGCATCGCGCCAGTTTTGCCGGCGAGGGCAGCGGCTCGCGTAAGCGCGCGCCATTCTTTGCGCTTCTTCTGCCAAAACGAACAGGTAGCGAAACAGGAAGGTCAGAAGCGTTGTCAAGAGCGAAGGGAGGCGCAACCACCGAAGGGCTGCCAAAAGGTCGGGGAAAGGCGTTGTCAAGGAAAGCCACAACGCTGCGCCAACGCACAAAGCGGCTTTGAGGGTCACTTGCACAAACCGTTCGGGAGACCCTCCCAGCAGCAACCCCAACCCGCTCAAGCCAATGAAGGGAAGCACCATCCCGAAGCGAGAGAGGAATAGACGCAATGGCACCCGCGCTGTTAGTAGAGCGATAGCAAGCGTCGCTGCCAGCCCCGTGCCCCACGCAAGGAAGTGAATGGGCGCCAGCAGAACGGTCAGCGTGTAGGCGAAGAAAAGCCCCAGTTTCAACCGACCATCTTGCCGATGCCACCAACTGTGGGTAAGGTCGCTCAGAGCCACCATGCGATTGTGCCCCCCTTGAAAACGCGGGTTCGGTCACAGCATCATGCTTTTCCGCGATGCAGCAACTTGCCTATCAGCAGCATTGCACCGACTGCCAAAGCGATGCCGAGGGCGACTGAAACGACTTCACCAAACTTGTTTTCCACGCCAGGCAAAGCGTAGTTGTGAAACGGGGCACGATAAAGCGGTTGTTCCTGTTCAATAAACCCCAGCATTTCAGCAACGCGCTCTAACCCGTCAGGGAGGGAGGACGCGAAAGGGAGCAGGACCAATGTCGCAACCACGATGCTTGCAAGGATAAGCCACCAAAGGCGCTTGTCGCTCATGCTCATCACCCGTGAACCCACTCAGGGCGTCTTTGCTTGACAAATCTCACCGCAGCAACGGTCACGAGGGCTTCACCAACGCCAATAACGGCATGAATGCCCGCCATTAGCGGCACAACCGCCGCGAAAGGCGCAGTCCCTGAAAGTGCCAACAAAATCCCGCAAGAAGTGGCACTCAACACGATGGAAAGCCACGCTGCAATTGCGATGGCAACAGTTTCGCTAAGTCGCTGCGCCAACTGACGGTAAACACCGTAACTGAGCCAAGAGCCAATAACCGCCATGTTGACGATGTTTGCACCCAATGCGAGCACGCCACCATCGCCGAAGAGCAGTGCTTGCAAGATGAGCACCACTGTCATCACCAAAACGCCCGCGTGCGGTCCAACCAGAAGAGCGGCGAGCAATCCACCCATCACATGCCCCGAGGTGCCGCCGGGGATGGGAAAGTTGAGGGTTTGCGCAGCGAACACAAACGCCGCGGTAATGCCCCAAAGGGGCACTTTGCGCTCATCCATCTCCCCCCTCACTTTGTGCACAGCGTAACCCACAGCCGCAATAGCGGCAATGTCGGAAGCAATCCAAACGGGCGTGCTCAAAAAGCCGTCAGGGATGTGCACTATCACCCACCCCGTTCAGTAGCAATCGTTTCCGCCACAATCTCAAACAGACCGTCTTCTGTCAGTGTTCTTCGTGCGGCTTCTTCCTCACCCAACTCCTTCAGCCACGCCGCCATCCGCTCTCGTGCTGTTGCAGGAACTTGAACGGTCAATTGGTCATTAGTGTCAGTGTTGACAAAATGAACAACGATGTCGTCAGCGGGATGCAACTCAATGTTGCGCTTCCCATAGGTTGCTCCCGTTGACACTTGCAACCCGTCTACCAAGCAGGATGCTGGCGGTTGCGGAGGGCAGTGAACAATGACCCGAATGCCAAAGTGCTTGCGGGCTTTCAACCTGACTAAAGCCAACACGCCCAACCGCAGCCCCAACGCCAAATAAGGACCAAGGTGTCCGTGAAAAGTGACCGCCATTTCCAAAGTTTTCTCGTCCATCCCACTCGCTCCCTCGTGCCAAACTTAGGAGACGCATCTCCCGATGCGCCGATTTGCGGTTCGCCAGTGGCGAACCCTCCAATACGCCAACTTTTTCGTTTGCGGTGCGTCAAGAGTCGCACCCTTATGTGTTGCTAAGGCAAAACAATCGGGGCGTGACAGATCCCGACGAACCCAGTTCTCCAAAGAACCTTCTGAAGCACCATCGTCACGCCCCACCAAAAGCGCCCTTATCCCAAACAGTTGTCTGGGCTAATAAGCCCGCACATAAAGTTGGAACAAAGGCGCCAAAAAAGCAAGAAAGTCTCCACGATGGCGCTCTTCGTTGGCATTGATGTCAGCAAAGAAAAACTGGATGTGGCTATCCGTCCAACAGGAGAGTTTTGGTCTGTCAGCAACTCTTTGCAAGGTTGGACGGAACTTTCAGAGCGCCTTGCTGATTTGCCTGTTTCTCTTGTTGTCATGGAGCACTCAGGGGGCTATCAGCAAGGGGCTTTCTTGTTCCTTTCCGCCAAAGGTTTCCCTGTTGCTTTGGTCAACGCCAAAGGGGTGCGAGACTTTGCCAGAGGGATGGGGAAGTTAGCCAAGACGGACAGGGTGGACGCTTTCGTTCTGGCTCCCTATAGGGAAAGTCATCAGGACGACGGAAGCGGAGGCAGAAGTTTGCCTCCAGTGCGGTGAGGTTTACTACCCTCCAGAGGCGTTGAAGCGGTTGGAGGAGGAAGAGGCAAAGCGCTTGCAACCAACCCCTTAAATTGGAGCGGGAAAGGTGATAGGGAAGTTGAGGTCGGCGCTGAAGCAGAGCGCATGGGGACAGTCCCATCGGACATCAACCTGCGGCATAACTTCTTAGGGAACGGCTCTAAAGATGCCCGCCGAAATCGTGACAGTTCGCCGTCTTGCCCATGCCGAGAGGGAACGCTTGGAAGGCTAAAGGGTGGGTGGTCTCGGATGGTCATTGACTCCCACGTCCACCTAAAGCATGGGGACGCTCAAGGGACAGAATACAGCCCCGAAGTTATCATGCAAACGATGGATAAGGTTGGGATTGACCTCTCCGTCGTTTTTCGCCATCTCAACAACGACAGAAAAATCCGTTGAAATGGCGAGGGAAGCCGTTGAGAAGTTCCCAGAAAGGCTTATCCCCTACGCCTTCGTTGACCCCAGTTACGAGAGGGGAAACCTGAAGGTGATAAAGGGAGCCATCCAGAGGTTTGGGTTTCGTGGGTTAAAGGTCCACTTTGGTTACAGAGTTCCTTCTTACAAGGAACTGGTTCCCTTCATTGAACTTGCCAGAGAGCACTCCGCCCCTTGCCTGATTGACTGTGTTGGGAGAGGCGAAATCGTTGAGAAATTGGCGAGGGACTTCCCTGAGGCGAAGACAATCGTTGCCCATTTCGGGAAGTATCTGTGCGAGGATGAAGCCGTCTTGGACAGGTTTATCGGGATTGCCGAGGCTTTTGGGAACATCTATCTTGACTCCAGCGGCGTTATTGTTACGAGGAAGATAAGGGAGGCTGTCCATCGGGTTGGTTGTCATCGCGTCATCTTCGGGACGGATGGACCACACGAAGCCCCCGACACGGTAACCTTTGCCCTTAACGAACTCAGGAAGATACGAGGATTAGGATTGAGACCTGAAGAGGAGGCTGCAGTTTTGGGAGAAGCCATTGCTAAGTTGCTGGGGATAGGGAAAGGGCTAACTTGTGAGCAGGATGAACAAAACAGCGAGCGATAGGATGGCGCCGAAAAGGAGCAGAAGCGTTAAGAGGGTGAGGGAAATCCGCCACCTCTCCGCCTTGGGGCTACCATCAAGCCCATTTGGTAGAGGATTTGATGAGCAGGTCGTTGTGCTCTCCGTAGCGCAGTTACTTTGCAGCAGCGGCGAGGGCGTTGACCTCTTCGGGGCGAAGGTAAGGGACGGGCGAAAGAGGCTTTTTGGCTACCAGTCAAACTCCTTGAGGAATCTGAGGGTAAAAGGTGCCCTCGTCTGGGACAGGAACGGCTACCAACAGGCTTAACTTTCTTCCTAATCCTTCCCGCTACATTACAGGGAGTGTATGGGCACAATTATGGCAGCGTCAGCCCAAAGGGACTATAAGGAGGTGAATAACGATGACACGCCGAGGATGGTTAGCAATGGCAGGAAAGGTGGTGCTGGGAATGGCTGCAACAGACGCAGCGACGGAAGCACAAAGAAGGTCAGACAGAGATGAGAGAAGACCTTTTATTGCGGAACTGAAATGGGAGAAAAGGTCTGATTGGGTAGATGTAAGGGATTTTGGGGCAAGAGGGGATGGCAGGACGGATGATACCGAGGCGATACAAAAGGCGCTTGATACGATGGAACACGGTTCCACTCTGTTCTTCCCTCCCGGCACCTACGTGATCACGCGAACCCTTGTGCTGCACTCCTCTGGTCAGCGCATCATAGGGGGAGCGGTCATAGGGTGTGGGAAAAGCACGAGAATCGTATGGGATGGACCTGCTGATCAAGGAATGCCCATGCTATTGATAAAATCGGGCATGTGCCACATTGGAAGATATATCGGCATCGTTTGGGATGGTAGGGGGAAGGCAGGCATTGGCATTGAGCATCGGTCTGATAACTTTGAAACGGAAGTCCTCCACTTCAACGAGGCGTTCCTCAATTTCACCAATGCAGGGATAAAGATAGGGGCAGGGGTTCAGCAATCGGCGGAGATGAGGATTGAGAACTGTCTATTTGAGAACTGCGAGACGGGTATAGCCTATCTTAACTTCAACGACTACAACATCACCGTCAATGGATGCGAGTTCCGGGATTGCGGGGTAGGGATAAGGGACAATCACGGCAACGGCTATATAAGGAACTGCAGATTTTTGAACAGCAAAACAGCGGATCTTCATTTGCACAGCGAACATGGTTCGTCTATCAGGAGGTGCATCTCTATCGGCTCCCATACTTTCCTCATTTACACCTCCATCGTGGCGCCTTTGGTGATCCAGCAGTGCCATATCTCTCGTTGGAGGAACCCCAACGGTCCTATCGTTTTGGATAATGACGCCCCCATCCTGATAATGGACACTACCTTCTCGGAGCCTCCCAATACGAATCCCCCCATTGATGCCAAGGGGAAAACGATAATCCTTTCCGGCAACAAGTTCAGGGAAAACGATGACAAAATCGTGGGAGGGGACACTTCATCCGTGATAGAAATCCCTGTCGGCAAGGAGAAGGTGAAGGAGATCCCTTTGAATGTAAGTTTCCTGAAGGAAGACATCCAGATTCCCCGCAAGGTGTTTGACGCCAAAGTTGACTTCGGCGCCAAGGGAGATGGCAGGACGGACGACACCAAGGCGATACAGAGAACCATAAATGCAGCGAGGAGATATGCAGAGAGGTATGGAGAAAAATGCATCGCTTACATACCGAAGGGGACCTACCTTGTCTCCAAAACGATAGAGATAGTCGGCTCCAATTACCATGTGAGTGGGTGTGGGACGGGAACGCACATCCTCTGGAATGGAGAGGAAGGAGGAACGGTATTCCACATCAAATCTCCTGAGAACATCGTCGTGGAGAATTTGCGAATAGGTTGGGACATTCCCAAATTGCGATTGAGGGAGGGGATAGATATCCTGCAGACTTCCACTCCTGGGAAGAAGTCATCCATACTTTACGAAGGCATATGCGTTTATGGGATGTACCAAAACGACCCGGGCAGAGGTGGCTTGCATCTCGTTAATCTATCCGAGGAAGACAAAGTGGTGATCAATCATCTATGCGGGAACATCACCATCAGAAATTGCGGGAACGCAAAAATCTTGGTGAATCAATCCTATAACGGAAACCTGATTGTTGAGGGCAAGGAAAAGGAGAGAAAGGGGTTCATCGGGTTTCTGAACAGGTTCACCCCAGACAAGCCCTTCACATTTTATGTAAGGGACAACCAGAGTCTGGTCATAGGGGATTATTATGTGGAGCAGTGCGAGGGCATCGCTTATATAGAGGGTGAGCCCGATGCCTCAGCAGGGAGGGTAATAATTCAGGGGGCAAAATTCCATTGGTTTGAGAAGGAACCCCCCGTTGTTCCTGTCCTGATCAAAAGTTACAAAGGGTTCGTAATGAT
>FWWM01010636.1_pt1 | contig 16234 bp, 7 predicted proteins | sample 2228351 | NCBI WGS metagenome assembly FWWM01 (sample SAMEA103939774, study PRJEB20133) | metagenome | reverse complement strand
TGCGGGTCATTGAGGCTCGGCCTCAGTCCGCCAAGGGAAAAACCGGTCGTGGGGAGGTGGCATTGGGCTAGATTCTCAAAAACGACATTCGGCCCTTGGCCCTGGGTCGGAAAAACCGGCTCTTTGCGGGTAATCCAACTGGGGCCCACGCGTCGGCGACCCCCTTGACGCTCATGAGCACGGCCAGAGGCTGTGGGTTGGACCCCAGCCGTTATCTGCACTTTCTTCTCGAGCACGCCCCCCTGGTGGAAACGGACGAGGATTGACGCCGGCTCATGCCCCAAAACGTCACGGCGGAGGATCTGGCCTTCTTACGCGACGGGGTCCTCCACGGTGTCTCTTGCTGATTGATAGCCTTTGAAAAGCCACGCGGGTTGTTGCTCCCAACCCCTTATGTTGGCCGCCATCCAGAGCAGCATTCTCAGCTTGGCTGGATGGGACGGCGTCGGTGAATCAAAAAACTCTCGCCCATGACATCAATTTTCCATTCAGGCCGAAGACGATGGTCCTTGGGGGACACGCCATCCGCCCTACGGGTGGTGATGGCGGGTTTCCGTTCCAACACTCCATGGGTCGGCAGCATTGAGGCGCCTATGCCGTTCTCATACGGCGCCGGATTTCGGCTTCGCCGGGATGATGGCGGATTACGCTTCGCTTCATCCGCCCTACGGGGGTGACGGCGGATTCCGGCTTCGCCTCCATCCGCCCTACAATAAGCCGCCCTTTCGTGAGTCTCTTCTTCCATAAGGAATCAGCCTGAATCATGAGACTTGCTTGGATCGCATCACGTTCGCAATCATTAGGGGCCATTCTGGCTGATTGGGGAAGGTGCAGTTCCCCGAAGGCTTACTCCTTGATTGTGTGTTCCTAGACCCAATGGATGCAGCTAATACAACTGGGATGTGGTCAATGGGGGCGGTAGGTGAGATGAATTCAGCGGACCCCTATCAGAGAAGATGACTTTTCCCTCTTCTGTAAGGATCTTAATGTCCACATTGGTCTGTGCCCAGGGTTGCCCGCAGAATGCCTTCCAGTCAAACTCCCCAAGGTAAAACGATTTGTACCAATATTTATGCTCATCGTTCCAGCGATATCCGACTTTCTTGAGCTGATCGCGGATTTGGTAGGCGTTTGATATCCTTACTTCTATCATGGGTCCTTTCTTGAAGGATATGGGTGGCAGCTCCGACCAGCTGATCGGTTGGAGGTCAATTTTGGCTTGGATATCTCGCAAAAACGGACTTTCTCTTTCACTGCTTTCACTGAGGATTATAAGGGCACGGGTGGCTCGCGTGAGTGCCACGTAAAAGAGCCTTCTTTCCTCTTCCACGATGCGCTCAAGATCATCGCCGAAGACCCTCAGGAATATCCAGTCGGGGTGAATGAGAGGAAAACTTCCCTTTTGTGCATCGAGGAGGATCACCGCATCTTTCTCCCGCCCTTTGTACTTATGGACTGTAGACACCGAGATGCGTTTTCTGTCCTCCTTTGGGAAAAAAGAGCGAACATGCTCTGCGAATTGTTCCAGTGCATCTAAATCCTTAGCCCTTGGGGAGTTATAGTCAACGTACCATGGCACGCCATTGCGGCGTGATAGCAACACTACATTGTCTCCTGCAGCAAGAAGGCGCTGAACAATCCGAAGCACTGCAGGAGTTGCCTCGTCACCGTTATGGTGCTTTTGTTCTTCCGCGTTAGGAGTGAAATCGCTGAAGCTTCCCTTTCGTACATATCCAGTTTCTGATTTATTCGGCTTTGCCGGCGTTCCTTTGCCCCTCATAAGCGCATTCCCGATATTCACAACCTGGATCGGGGAACGGTAATTCGTGCTTGCGACAACCCTGCTGGGCGACCGGAACATCTCTTCAAAGTTTTGGTAAAACTTTAAGTCAGACCCCGCGAAGCCGTTAATCGCCTGCCAATCATCTCCTACACAGAAAAACTCAACGGAAGGATTGACACAGCTGATTCCCTTCAACAACCTGTAAAATGTCTCTGTCATGTCTTGAAACTCATCCACCAGGACAAACCGAAGGGCCCTGAGATCTCCGCACTCCCTTCGTCGATTCCTTGAAAATTGGGTCTGACCTTTTTCGACGCATTTGATGGCTTCCCACATGAGACCGTCGAAGTCCTGTTTTTGCTTCAGACGTAATCGGTCAAGATATTCCGAATATATAGTTGACGCCAGTTCAAGAAAAAGTCTTTCAGACTCTGTGATCGAAGCATGTGAGGCAATAAGATTATTCAGTTCATCGGCGCTCAAGTTCGTCTTGCGGCAGCGGTTCACAAAAGATTTCATGGCGTTGGTGAAACTGTCCACTGCACGATCTCGAATGATCTGCCAAATCTCTTCGTCGGATCGATAACGCCCTGTCACCCCCTTGGCTGTCAAAATTCTTATGAGCTCTTGTGAGAATTCCTCGGCACCGCCAGCGATGTCGCGCGGTGAAAACTCAAGGAATGTCCACCCTTTCATGCTTTTCCAGAACCGTCGTTTTTGGTCATCCATTTTGTCGTAGTCGGGATCATCTCTGGCTCCAAAATACTCGATGATCACTCCCCGGCTGCCTGGACAGAATATGGTAAAATCCGGCTTGTAATTGACACCGTTCCAGCGGAAACTGCGTTGGTATTTGTACTCGATTCCATATCGGAACAAAGTATTGGCGATAAGTTTTTCACCGAATGATTTTACGTACTCACCATTCAAGGTCTCCCTTGTCAGCGATTCCCGGTATTTGACGAACTCTTGCGCGGGTAAATCAAATCGACCCGAGACTATCCTCTCCCAGTCATCCCGGAAATGCATTAACATGAGATCCCGTATCTTTGTTCTGTCTTGCTCTGATTTAAGATGTTCATCGATGATTCGTTGAATCTCTTGACTAAGTTTTAGGGTCTTCGAGGCGGGATCATCGTAAAGAAGCTCTTCATCCGGGTGGACAAGTGCATAGGCCAGCGCATGGAATGTCATAACGTAGGGAAGGTTGTCTCCCAGGTGCTTCTCTAAGCGCCGCTTCATTTCACTGGCCGCGTCCCTATTAAAGGCAAGCAACAGAATTTGATTCGGGGAGACGCTACAGTGTTCTTGTAAGAAGAGTGCCCGAGACACGAGAACGCGGGTTTTCCCTGAGCCAGCCCGGGCCACGACTAGAGTGTCACCGCCGAAGGTGGCTGCAGCTGTTGCTTGTTCCAGATCAAGATCGAGGTCAAGATGCTTTTTGGCCCATTCCTGTAAGAATTTTGATTTCAGCTCCGAGTATTCTACGTCGGGCAACAGGTGCCGGTCAGGATCCGTTTGAAAATGCTTATCGGCCGATAAGAAGTCGGATTCAAATGCGGTGCGAATACGCTGCAAAAGAACACTCTTTTTCTCTTTAACTTCCTGCTCCTGCCTCTGGCGCTCCTCTTCTTCATGACGTTTCCGAACAAGAAGTTCTTCCTGCTCTTGCCTGCGCTTTCTATCTGATTCAAGCTCCTCAAGCTGCCCGGAGTGCCTCAGCGAGATGAGCTCTGGAAGCCTTTCCCACTCAGTACGAGATAACAATTCTTGAAGCTGAGTGATGATTTCTTGCTCAGTTTCTGTCAGATCTTTAGCCTCTCCACGGATTATGGCCGGGGCATGTTTTTTCAAATACCATTCGCTGTGCATCTCAAAGTAGTTCCAACACCCGATAAGCTTGTCAATCAAGTCAAGAGCTGTACAGTCCAAGTGATTCCTCCTGTTTGCCCGTGTCACTGCGGGGGGATCAGAAGAGGATGAGCCAAGGTTCATCGGGAAAGATGACTTACATGAAAAGGCTCCCGCCCCGCTCTCGTCTCTTCCCAGTCGCTATGCCAACGTGGGTTGGATCTGACCGAACTCCCACTCGTGTTCCTGCATTCACCGCTTCTTGTTCCTCTTCTTATTGAGTGTCCTTGCAGGAGAGATTGACGCTCATTCTTCCTCGAACTCAAAGTGTGTGAACTTGAGGGTCGCACAGTTTTCGGTAACAGTGCGTACCACATGGTCCGGAAAACCTGAATCCAGCCGCACCTGAATTTCCAAGGTGATTTTGACGTCGGCGCCCATCAGCGCACTAAGATGCTGGATGACTTCTTCGGCGACTTTTCCGGCGGAACTGCTTGTTTTCATGGGATCCAAAGACACGCTGCCGTGAAAACGTCGGGGTTGCTTCTTGAGCGGTTCTGCCGGCGGCGCCCCTGGACTGTCTCCCGGTTTTTTCGTGCCGGCTGGAAAGCGAAAAGGATGGTATTCCCCTGGCGGCGTAAGGAACTCTTGGGACTTTTCTCTCACAAGGCGAAGCTGTTCCAGGGCCGGCTCAGGTTTGACCAGCACACTTCTTCCGTCCAGAATCACCGATGTGTTTTGAGCCGCCTTCAGACCCAGGTATTCTCCCTTGGTTTCATCGTAGCCTTCCGCATAGGCAAAAAGGCGTTCCCACCCGGTGTGGCTCACCCCTTCCTGAATGGCCCTGATCAGCACCGAACTGTCCTTGAGGCGTGGCAGATAGACGTAAGAAGCCAGGTATTCCCACAGTTTTTTCACATTCAGGTGCTGAACATCCTTCCACAGGTAGCGGTCCAAGGCCAGTTTCAGATTGGTGGCGCTGCACTGAACCATAAGGTTGCCGTCGTTGATCATCTTTCGCGAGGCCATTTCGGCCGGAGCGTCCTGGCCCTGAAGCCGGGTTTCCAGAAATTCCACGGGGCTCATGGGTTCTTTCTGGTAGGGTGTAAGCAGCCAGATAAAGGCTTCACGGATTCTGGCGTCCACGGCTGAATCCGCCTGCTTGCGTTGACTTTCCGTCTGATGACTTTGAAAGGGATCCAGGTTGAGCGCTTCTCTTTCCCGCCATATGGAATCCCAGGCGAGATAAAGCCGCGCCGCTTCGGCCACATCCTCCAAACGCGCTTTGTCGGCGGCCAGAAAAGCCAAGCTGTTTTTAAAATAGCGCGGACTGTTACCGCGATTTTGTAAAATATCCCATGCCGCGGTCTTGGCCTCGCTCTTTTCCGCCCGTCCCACGTGCGGATATTCCGGCCCCAGAATGACCAGACGCGTTTCCGGTTCATCGGGCACATCGGCACTGGATGCGGGCGCCACATGGACGGCGGCAAACTCACCTCGCTTCTTGTCCGAACGCATACGCCGCACCACTTCCAGCCAGGCTTCTTCCAAAGGGAACTGTGCCGCACGGTCCCGAGCAAGACGTGTCACGCTGGGCTGAATGGAAAACCAGTATCGTGTGCCGTCGGTGTAAAGATGTGTGGCCTGGTCGCGAAGGCGCCTCAGGGCATCACCGAAGGTGGCCGCCGTCTCTCCCGGCTGAAAACAGCCCAGCTTTACCCGACGATCATCGATTCCCGGGTTACTGGCCTTGGCCAACGGAGCCGATCCCATAAAGATGGTGCGGGCGACACGCCGCGCTGCAGAAAAGCGCCCCAGGGTAGAGGCGTTTTCCCGGTCCAGCCTAAGAGGCAACGCCTCAGGCCCATCCACATCCCGTTCCATGATGGGCCTCCAGTTGTCTTCCAGGTATCGCGTCATTTCCGTTTGGACCGCGGACGCATCCATAGGAATGGAAGCCGGGAGAATGAGCAGCCCTGAATCCTGACGCTCCCACAACTCATAGATCACCGTAGCCATGAGGCGCAGAACACCCCGAGTGCGCTGGAACCGCTCCAGGCTGCTCCAGTCTTCGTAAAGCCTGTCGAACAGTTCCGGGTGAATAGGGTAGGCCTGCTGCATACGTCTTTCGTAACTCTTTTCCCCGACGCCGTTAGGGAATTCCTTGGACGCCTGCTTGTAAGCGTCGATAAAAGCGCGGATCACGGCATCCCGCGCGGCAAAAAGCTTGGGGTCCACAATGGGTTCAAAGAGCCGACGCCGTACGATCTCATAGCTTTCCTCCGCCGTGGCGGGCCTCCAGGCCGACTCCATACGACTGAAAGTGTTTTGAATACGCACCAGCGCCTCGCGACCAACAGCGCCGCCGATTTCAATTTGGGACGCCGGAATACTGGCCACCAGCATCGTTCGTGGAGTGCCTCGAGCGGCTTCGGTGACCGCCTGGGCGAAGGTCATGTTGGCATCAAAGCTTCCTCCCGGAAGGTCCGTCTTCCCGTAAGTCTGGCGTGCATAGGCGACCCATTCGTCAATCAAAATAAGGCAGGGTGCGTAACGCTTAAAAAGCTGCCCCAGGGTTTCCGACCCAGGACTCACCCCATGTTGGTCATTTTCCGCCACCATGCGGTACCCCTCCGGTCCACCCAGTTGCCAGGCCAGTTCACCCCAGAGGGTGCGCGTCATGGTTCCGTCGGGTTTCCGTTGCGGTTGCCCGGGATTCAGAGCTGTTCCCACCAAGACGGCGCGTGAAGCTTTGGGCACGGACTGGATTTCCAGATCTCTCAGCAATCCCTCCATACCTGCCAGTTCCTGCGCCGGCACTCCCGAAAAAAGGTGGTAAAGGGCCAGCATGGAGTGGGTTTTGCCGCCTCCGAAATTGGTCTGGAGTTCCACGACGGGAGCTCCTCCTCGACCGGTCAGGCGAAGCAAACCGTCCCTCAAGAGATCCGAAAGGCCTTCGGTGAGGTAAGTTCGCCGAAAAAATTCTCGAGGGTCCCCGTATTCGTCGGACGCTTCCCCTCGATACACGAGAGCCAGGTCGGCGGCGAATTCCGCCTGCTGGTAACGACCAGAGGCCACATCTGGATGAGGGGCGACCACATGACGCCAGGGAAGCAGTCCCTGGATCGGCTGACCTTCCAAGGCAACGGCGGATTTTTTCCGCACCTGAGTGCGGCGCTGCTCCTCAAATTGCACGCGCAGAGTTTCCTGCGCCATACGATGCACTTCCTCGGCTTCGATGGCGCTGACGGCTTTGAGCAGCCGATGCATGGTATCTAGAGCTCGATAGGTATCGTCATACGTGAAGGTGTCCTGGTGAGCCCATCGGTTGCGGACATCACGAAGTTCGCTGACATAACTTCGTTCCGTGGACCCTAGTGTCTTGGAAAAAACCGAGTGCCAGTGATTCCAAAGAACGGCGAGGACCAGGTAGATTTCCCACTGGACCTCTCCATTCACTTCTTTCCAGACCTTCTCTTTGACCAGGGAGTCTTTGGCGACCTCTTTCCAGTTTTCCCCGTAGGCGCTCTTGAGTTCCCGTTCCAGGAAAGGCACCAGGCCATCCCGAACCAGTTCCAGGCCACGTCCGATCCGTTGGCTGTTGGTCATCGCCATGTTTTCGTCTCCTCCCTTTTTTGAGTCCATCGAGCCGGCCGTTGGAAAATTGATGCTTCGTGCGCATACCGTTCTAGGAATTCGGGTCTCAGAGCGGGCTGGATTTCGCGTGGCTGTGTGTGATGGCGGATTTCGCTTCGCTTCATCCGCCCTACGGTGATAGGCCGTCCTATCGTGGCTCTCTTCCCCATAAGGAATCAGCCTGAATCATGAGCCTTGCTTGGATCGCATCGCGTTGGCAATCCTTATGGACCATCCTGGCTGATTCGGGAAGATGCAGTGACCCGACCGCTTACCGCCCTTCGCTCCCCCGCGGGAATCCATGCGCGGGATTCCTCCTAGTCAAACATTTCCTTCTGTTTCGGCCTCACCGTCGGTGAGCTTTCCATGTGCCTGGAAAGACGGACCAGTTCGGGCCAGGTAGCCGCCAGAGCGTTATAGCCCAAGGCTTCTCCCGCCCATTTTTTTCGTTCACAGATTTGATAGAGCCTATAGGCCAAGTTGTGAGCTTCCTGAGCTCGAGCGCCCAGCCGTGCCAAAAGCCGTGCGGCCGCTTCCTCGCTTCCCTTGTCCACCAACTGGCGAATGAGGTGCTGGGTCATTTCCCAGCAGGTAAGGCGCCGGTCGGTGCTCGGATCCCAGTCTTCGGGTAGTTCATCGCGTCGAAGAAGCCGCACCTTACCGGCCTTGGCCATGACGATTCCGGCTGTCTGCAGGCCGCTTATCGATGTGTTTTTGGCTGTACAGAGTGTTTCCGCCACCCCGTAAGGGCCTTCGTCCATGCCGAACTGTTCGAACCAGGCCACGGCCCATCGAGTGTCGGCGTCACATTCCCCTTGCTGTTCGGCCAGGTACTCGTCCAGCACCTGGTTGATGAGGGCCAAAGCGGTTCGCACCTGCATGGGGGATCCGTCCGGTTCCAGGACTCTGCGGTACCGGGTGAAGACCGCCATGCCGGGCCCGATAGCCGCCTGGGCCAGATCCACCGGGGCGATGCCTCCTTCCTGCAGGGTGCGAAGGGCTTGAGGAAGCTCCTGTTTGAGCGCCATCACAAAGTCCCGACGGGTGGTTTCCGGTGCATCCTCCGCCCGCGGTCGACACGCCAAAACGATGGAAGAGGCCAGAGCGTTGGTCCCCATGGCTACCGTTCGATTTCCCAGCTCGGTCCTCATGGGCCAAGTAGCAGTGATGGAGAAGCCTTCCTGAACCAGACCTTCCAGCATGGTTTCCCAGCCCGTGGACGCGGTGCTCTCGATTATGTCTCCGTTGCCGTTTTCGGTTTCCACCCTTTCCGACTGTTTGAACGCGTAATAAATGGTGACGGGTACATTCGCAGAGACGGTCCTGCTCATCCAGTGAAAGCATTTTCGAAGACCTTCTTCAAAAAACTCCTGGGCGGCCTGCTTGCTGCCATTGAAGCGATACGGTGTGGCCACCAGCTCTTGAGCCTTGGGGACCAGCATGGTGGAAAAAAGCTGAGGATAGACGTCCCGAAGGGATCGTCGAAGCCAGACGTAAAAGAAATCGGAAAGATCCGCATAACCGATGTTGTCGTAATAGGGTGGATCCGTACTCACCACCAGGCACGACGGCGACGAGAAGTTCGAAGCCGTGGGAGCTTGTCCAAACATGAGAGAATCGGATGGCTTTCCTGAGAGCGCGGACCTTTGGCCCGCGGTTTCGGCGGGCTGGACGCCCGAGCTCCCAGGGAAAAATTCGTTCTCCGACAAGCTTCCAGGATGATCCGTGTCGGCGGTGGGTTCGATAAAGGCTGGTGGGGCAGTGGCGTCTTGCTGAAAAGCAACGCCCGGCCCGGATGCCGGAAGGGTTTCCAAAGCCCGAGCCACCCATTCCACGGCCCCTTGAAAGTTTCCCGTAGAATCACTAAAGGGATTTGCTTCGGCAAAATCCCAGACCATGGGAATCGCCTGGCGTGCGAAAGTGTTGCGCATTTTTTCGCCCGAGACGTGCCACGAACATATGCTCGAAGAATAATCTGCCAGACGGTCCACGGCCAGGGCGAGATAGGTGGCCACGGCGTCGGCATAAGCCTGAGCCCCCATGCCGCCTTCGGCCAACGACACATCCTCTTCCGGGAGCGCGGGCCTCTGGCCCGCTGATTCTGCGGGCGGGACAGCCGCACTCCCAGGAATTCCGGCCCGCCCTTTGTGCGGGTGGAACGCCTGGGCCCCAATGGGCCACCCTACGCGTTGTGCGTCCGCCTTCACCCGCTCACGCACCTCCTGCACCAGGTCGCTAAAGGTGGTCAACGCCGTCAGCTGCCTCGGGGTGCATAGATGCCTATGCTTAACCATGCCATAAGCTTGGACACGAAATCCAAGAGCTCTTGCAGGCAAGTCAGTATCGGGCGCGTTTTCAACCTCAGAGCTTTTGGCTATTTCCTCTTGGTTAATGTCAGCTTCTAAATAAATCCTCGCATTTTTTGACTCACAAACCACAGCCATAAGCCTAGAGTCCATACGTCCATGTATTGCTTCGGATCGCACATGTTCAAATGCCACTGCAGATCCACAACCAATACAGGACGCACCGCGTCGATTAACTGTGCCCTCGCGCCCCTTTCCTTGGCCAATTCTTACAACAAAGCTGTAATCGCTACCGTGCACAATAGGCTCAAGCCAAGCTCGGCTTCCTTTTCTGGTTGACAAATCAAAGCTTCTTACCAACGGCATCTGTGCCCCGCATGCCGGGTTGGGGCATTTGACGGTGCGGGCCCAGAGCCAGGCGATAACGGTAAGTTCCTGAGGGGAAAGCCGGGAGAGCAAAGAGGCAAGAGAGGGATAGCCGCATTCGCGCGCCGTCTGTTCCCCTTCCGCATGGCTCTTTCCGGCGGCCATGGCTTTCCTCCACTCCTGAACCCGCGCATCCTCGAACCATCGCCTGGATTTGGGATCAAACCAGGCTTTCACCTTGGGATACAGGTGTCCGATACGGCGTTCGGCCTCGTTACGCATCCATTGACCGTAGTAACGAACATCTTCTGCAAGTCCACGGGCTCCCTTCCATTCCCCAACGAGCTGCCGTCCTGGAAGCGCGAGCGTTCTACCCGCCGAAACCGCGGGCGGGAGGCCGTCGTTCCCAGAAAAATCATCGCCTTTTCTGATTTTCGCGGAGGCTCCTAGAAAAGCAGAGACAGGTGGAAGATCGGCAAATCGAGGAGGAATTTCAATGAGGGCCTTGGTGATGAGCACCGCCACGGGGTTAAGATCACCGGCGTAGACCTGAAGACCCAGGCGCTGCGCTTCCAAAGGGATGGAACCGCCGCCGCAAAAAGGATCCAGCACCGCCGGAGGATGCCCGTCCGTTGATTTAAGGATCTCTTCACGGGCCTTGCGAAGCACCCTTTCGTTATTGATGTTTTCCCACTTCACCAGATCTTCAATGATGCCAAAAAGCCTTTCACGCTCTCGTCTCTGGTCTTCTTCGGTGGGGAATTTGTCTGGATGTGCGGACGGGTCATCCACCAACTGGGCAAAGAGGACCGCGCGGCAAGCGGCCAGAGGGCGCCGTGCCCACCAGAGATGCAGCGTACTCGGATGACCGTGGCGAATGGATTTTTCACGCGCCGACTCTCTATTGATGGCGTCCAGAGGAAGCGCCGTTTCGATGAGTTTCTTCTTGCCGTTCATAAGGTCTCAGTCTTCCTTTCCCTCGTTAGAAACAAGCTGAAAGCGGTCGAGACGTGCCATGCGTTGCGCAAAACCGCGCCTCTAATGAGCTATTGGCCGATCAGTTGCTTCAAATCGTACGTGACACTGGTGGCTGCGAAGTCCGGCTCCCGCTGAAAGGGATTCTGCACGTAATGAAGCTGCAGGCCGTCCAATGCCGGCCTGAACGGGGTTTGTTTCTCATAAGCCTGCAAAAAGCCTGCAATGCCTTCAGAAGCTGCTGCCTGGTTCAAGATGTCCCGTTTCACCAGGACCACCGCCAGGAAATAATCTTCTGGTTTGTTCAAACCCGTCAGGATTTCGTTCTTGGTGACGGTGATGGTGTCCGCCCCTTCGACTCGGCCTTTCACTTCGATAAAGCGCAGTTTGCCTGTGCCGGGCACGGCCGATTCCACATCGTATCCCAGCTTGAGGTCACTCACATCACGGGGTTCAAACCCCAAAGCCCGCTCCTGCGCCATGACAGCCTCCATGGCGATGCGCTCCACCAGGTGGCGAAGGTCCCCGTCCAGATCCGGTTCCGGCTGAGGTTTTCCCTGCAGGCGATGCAGCAGACCTCGGGGCACGATGAGCGCTCCACCCACAACGACCGGAGGCAGCGCCGAAATGTTTCGTTCTTCCTCCAGTTCGGCCAGGCGGCGCTGGAGCCTCTGGGTGAGTTCCTCGGCGATGTTTCGTGCCTTGGCGGAATTGATACGATCATTTTTTTTGCCCGCAGCTTCTTGAAGGCGTAACTCTTCGGCCCGGTGGTCCCAGTAGGTGATTTCCTTGGTGAGTCGTTCCTTGACGGCCGCAGCCGTTTTCTGAATGCGCTGTTCGGTTCGTGTCTGCACCTCTCGAAAATGTTCGGGCACCAGGGTGCGTATGGCGTAGGAAACAGCCTCCGATTCCAGATCCCGCTCCAGCCAGCGCTGGGTTTCCATGTGCCCTTCCAGAAGGTGTCGCTCTTCATCGTCCAAAGGCCGAAGGTCCAGGTAAGGAGCCGTGCCGGCTCTCTGAAAACGTCCGCTGGCATCGGCTTCCACAAACTGAAGTCGCTGGGAAACGATTCGCTGGACGCCTGTGACATCCTTTCGCCCGCTTTTGATGGCATGTTCCAGGTAAAACAGGGCTCGGATCTGTTCCCCCGGATCGTCTTCGTCCACGAAGAAAGCGCCCTTCTTGAGCAGGTGTCGGTCCCGTTCCAGGATAAGATCGATGACGGCGTCCATGAGGGGATGACCGGGGCAGACGAAGGCGGCAAGCGGTTTTCCCGGGACGTGCACTTTCTCTTTTTCGAAGCAGATCCTTTCGTACCGGGGAAGCACGGATTCACCCCGACCGATCTGACGATCCCGGCGACGGATCAGCGATGGGACATGGCGGATTTCGTAGCGGCTTGGTTCCCGTTCCACGATGGTTCCACCCAGACTCCGAAAGGCTTCCAGAAAAAAGGTTTCAATGAAATGGGGTTGCAGACGCCGAGCCTGTGCCCGTTCCATTTCCCGACGAATTTCCATAACCCGGCTGGTGTCCATGACATCGCGGGCAAGGGAACGTTCCTCCAGCAGTTCTTGAAGATGCTTTCGGTCCAGGGCCGATTCCACCTTTTGGGTGAGAAGGGCCCGCACCTCGGGACGTTCCCCATAACGGATGGCTTCGATGAGAAGTTCCCGCAGGGCCTTGCCGCTCACAGCTTTTCCCAACACATCGAAAACGGCGCCTCCCAGGGCTTCGCGTTCCACCTCCAACTTCCGCAACAAAGTGAGGTACACGTCCCCTTCTCGGGTTTCTTCGGCCACCAGGTTCCAAAGGTGACACACTTCTGTTTGACCGATTCGGTGAATACGACCGAACCGTTGCTCGATGCGATTGGGGTTCCAGGGAAGGTCGTAATTCACCATGAGGTGAGCGCGCTGCAGGTTCACACCTTCGCCCGCGGCATCGGTCGCCACGAGAATCTGCACGTGCGGGTCATGAAGAAAGGCGGCCTCGGCTTTTTTGCGCTCTTCTCGGCCCATGCCGCCGTGAATGACGACCACGGCTTCGGGACGGCCAAGCAGGCTGCGGATGCGCCGGTCCAGGTAGTTCAGGGTGTCACGATGTTCGGTGAAAACAATGAGCTTACGGCGTAGGCCCTTGGGATCGAACATGTGAGGGTTTTCTTGAAGAAGCTGGGAAAGTTCCTCCCACTTCTTGTCACGGCCGCTGAGGCGCACGCGCTGAGCCAGTTTTTCCAGTTGGGAAAGGGTGGCGATTTCGGCTTTCAGCTCTTCGATGGTGCGAGCCGCCGTAGCTTGATCCACAATGGCTTCTTCCAGGTCTTCCAGTTCGCCGCTGGGAGCGTCTTCCAAATCTTCCAGTTCCTCTTCCGAAACCATTGGAAATTCAGAACCCATGGCCAGGCGTGCCACCTGCCCGCGCTGACACAGTTCCTCTTCGCGAAGACGCTTCTCCAGCCGTTCACGCCGGCGCCTAAGGGATTGATAGATGGCTTCCGGAGAGGATGCCAGGCGGCGCTGAAGAATCGTGAGGGCAAAACCCACAGTGCCCTTGCGCTTTCCGTCCTCCAGAGCTTCCGCTCGGTTAAACTCCTCGCGCACATACTGGGTCACCCGCGCGTAAAGGTCCGCTTCCAGGTCCGAAAGCTTGTAAGTGACCGTATAGGCACAGCGTTCCGGAAACAGACGCGTGCCGTCGAACCGGTAAAGGTTCTCTTTCACCATGCGGCGCATAATGTCGGAAGTGTCCACCACATGGACCCCATCCCGAAAACGGCCTTCAAAGCGGTCGCCGTCCAGCAACGCCAGAAAAAGCTGAAAATCTTCTTCCTTTCCGTTATGTGGGGTGGCGGTCATGAGCAGAAAATGGCGTGTGATGGAAGACAGAAGCTTTCCAAGCTTGTAGCGCTTGGTTTCCTTCACGTCCCCGGCGAAAAAGGAAGCGGACATTTTATGGGCTTCGTCGCAGACGATGAGGTCCCAATGGGTCTGGGAGAGCTTAGCCTGAATGTCGGTGTTTCGGCTGAGCTGATCCAGACGGGCGATCACGAGGTTCATTTCCAGGAAAGGATTGCCGGAAAGGGATGATTCAAAGGCGTCTCGGGTGAGAATGTGAAAGGGCAGATGAAATCGGCTGCTCAGTTCATCCTGCCATTGGTCAACCAGATTTCCCGGACACACGATGAGACACCGTGTGAGGTCACCTCGAATGGCCAGTTCCTTGATAAGGAGCCCCGCCATGATGGTTTTTCCGGCACCCGGGTCGTCGGCTAAAAGAAAGCGAAGCGGCTGGCGAGACAGCATCTCGCCATAGACGGCCGTGATCTGATGCGGTAGGGGTTCCACAAGGGAAGTATGCACGGCCAAATAGGGATCGAAAAGGTGCGCCAGCCGAATACGGTAAGCTTCGGAAACCAGGCGGAAGGCTTTACCGTCGGCGTCAAAAGCCCAGGACCGTCCTGTTTCTTCAAGGCTCAAGCGAGGCTCATCGTCGCGAAACAAAATCTGCTGGTCCACGTTTCCTGCAGCGTCTCGAAAGACCACTTCGACGACATCACTGCCGTGCCAGCGCACATCGATGATGCGCACAGGACCTCCCGGCCGAAGACCGGTGATCAGCGCATCTTTCTTCAGATCGTTAAGGCTCAGCGCCACCGCTTCCTCCTAAGACTGTGTTCGAACAGGATCTTTTCCCCTGGAAACGTCTCGGAGAGCTAGCAATACCAAGGTCTCTTCTGGTATTGAAGGTAGGGCGAGGCGCCGCCTCGCCCCTACAAGCCTGAAACTGTGTTTTTTCATGAAATTTGGGCGTCCGGCCCGCCATTTGTGCGGGTGGCACAGGGGCGCTTCCGGGCAAAAAATGCTTCTCGGACAGGCTCCCAGGGAAGTAAGCTCTTTCTCCGTGCCCATTCGAACTCTTCATTCTTGATCGCCCAAATGATGGCAACGCAGGAACATTTAGCAGGCGATGGTCTTGGGCACAACAAAAAATCGTGTAATCTTCTACTGATACACTAGGATATGGGAAAGAGGGATGCGGGGTTTTCGGCCTGCTGAGTCCATGGGTGGGACGGCCGCGCTTACGAGAAAAGGGCGTTTTTAGACGCCTCTGCTTGCTCGGTGGCGGATGGGCATTCGTGGCGTGGGAGTCTTTGAAACAAGTCGGCCGGCTTGCTCAAGAAGGATCAAAAGTAAGCGTTAGGGAAACCCCTCCTTTCGGCCTAAAGTTTTCTGGTTCATGATGGCCGAAAAACGAAAGGAGGCTGTCCATGAACCAAAGGGGCGGCAATCACGAGAGCAAACATCTGAAAGAGTGGCGTGCCCGGATTGCTTTACGGCAAGCCGGCGGGCTCAGTCAGCCGGCTTTTTGCCCAAAGCACGGTTTGACAGAGAGCCGGTTTCGTTACTGAAAACAACGAATCAAGGAACCCCAAAGGACTCCGCCTCAATCTGTAGGGCGGATGAAGGGGAAGCCGGAATCCGCCATCAACCGCTGGTGGAAGTGGCCGGAGTCATGGTTATGGAAAACAGCAGACCCCCCTTTCCGCCTAACCTTGTAGGGCGGATGAAGCGAAGCGGAATCCGCCATATTTCATCCTGCGAAGCGAAATCCGCCACGTCCCGTCGAACAAAGCACAATCCTCCCTCTTTGGAAGCCCTTAATACATTGACTTCTGGACCCCATCCGCCAATGGGAAAAACCGGCCCTGCCGAAGTGGCGTTGGGTTAGGTTATCGAAAACGACATTCGGTCCCTGGCCCTGGGCGGAAAAACCGGCTCTTTGCCGGCAATCCCAGGGGGGCCCACGCGGCGGCAACCTCCTTGACGGTCATCAGCACGGCCGGAGCCTGCGGGTTGGACCCCAGCCGTTGCGGGTTGTCTCTCGGGAGTTCTTCCATCCGACGGCGCCCACCAGCGTTCTCAGCTTGGCTGGATGGGACGCCGTCGGCGAATCGAAAAACCTCTCGCCCATGCCATCAATTTTCCATGCAGACCAAAGACGATGGTCCTCGCGGGGTACGTTTCCGTTCCAACACTCCATGGGTCCCGCAAGCTCGATGCGGCTATGGCCTTCTAAGGATGACGGCGTATTTGGCCTCGCTGGATATGACGGCGGTTTTCGGTTTCGCCGGGTTGATGGTGGACTCAGGCTTCGCCTCCATTCGCCCTACGGTGGGTTGTTGATGGCGGATTGCGCTTCGCTTCATCCGCCCTACGGGTTGTGCGATATTGGCAGTGGTTGGGGCGATCTTGTCAGGAGCAGGTACGGATGGTAAAGTTCCGAAGAAATGCGCCGAAAGAAGGAGCCTTGCCAA